>Ga0302309_10000111_pt1 | contig 113144 bp, 98 predicted proteins | sample III_Palsa_N1_1_FD_200453 | JGI IMG/M metagenome (GOLD analysis project Ga0302309, IMG submission 200453) | Peat permafrost microbial communities from Stordalen Mire near Abisko, Sweden - III_Palsa_N1_1 | ecosystem: Environmental > Terrestrial > Soil > Palsa > Peat permafrost | place: Sweden...
TCCGGATGGAACAGCAGCGCGACCGAAGGCACCGTTTTCAGTTAATACATCTACTTCGATAGTAGGATTGCCGCGGGAATCTAATATCTGGCGGGCGTGGACATCAATTATTAAGCTCATTTTGTATGATTTTGATTAAAATTATACATAGTGTAAAAGGTACACTATGTTTTATTACTTTTCAAATATACAAATGAAATTAAAATATGCTGAAAATAAATAAAGTTTAACGTTAAATTAACGTGGCCTGTAATTGTTCGAATAATTCAGACCAACAGCGGGGCAAAGAAAAACTTTATGACTAATAAATTCTAGCGCTAAAATTTGTTTAAACTTATTAACTCCCAACTATACAACTTGCTAGACCTTCTTTCCAAGCATAATAACATCCTTGACTAAATAAATGTGACAAGTTATCTTGATTTACCCACTTATATTTATCAAGTATAAATGCATTAAAAGCTTCTTGTAATTTATCTTTTCCTATTTTATGTTGATCGTCATATAATTTTGAAAGACTATCATAAATGTATTTATGACCACTATTCATTACTTCTCGTGAAACCTGATCATATTTGTCAAGCTCGTCCTGTGTTATAACTCCATATTTAGATAGTAGCCTTTGTTGAACAGGTTTCAACCAGTTTTTTCCAAACTCCATTGCAAATTCCAATCCTGAATTTAGAATTTCGATTTCTGTTGACGTTTTATTAAACCGATTGAAAAGATATTTCATATTAAAATCATTTGCACATCTGCATACCTGCACATTCGCACATCAAAGAAACTACTCCCACTTAAACAACTTAACAGCTGCCGAATAAACAATAATACCCCAGATCAACAAGATCAATAACTGGTGGCCAACATCCAGCAAACTTGCACCTTCAAAGGCTATTTTGCGCATGGCATCGTTAAGGTAGGTTAATGGCAATGCCTTACAAACCGGTTGCAGCCATGTTGGGAAAACGGAGATACTAAAAAATGTGCCCGAAAGCAGAAACTGCGGCAAGGTAATAATATTAGCTATCGGCGGTACAGAGCTTTCGTTTTTGGCTATGCCCGATACCACAAAACCAAAGCCCATAAATATCACGACCCCGACGAATGAGAGCACCAGCATTTGCAGCACCGTACTCACGCCGTGTATCAGCGTAAAATCAAAAGCGAAGTGGCCTATCAGTATAATAAACAAAGCGCCTATTAAAGCGAATGTTATACGGGCCAAAGCCTCGCCCAATACTATGCTATACCTTTTTACCGGGGTAGCGAAGAAACGTTTTATAACCAGTGTAATCCGTAGGCTCAAAAACACGAAAGCCGTACCGAAAACACCGGTACTTAACAGCGAGAAGCCTAATTGACCGGGTAAAATAAAGTCGATGGTTTTGTATTCGCGGCCCGATACGGTTGTTTCCTTTAACTCAGCAATAGCGGGAGGAGCATTACTGGTCATTTGGTTCATCCGGAAAAAGATTGTACTTAATACCGATTTCAGGATGTTATCCTTTTCTGCCGAGGCTTTAGTGTACTGTACATCAACAGTAAACGGCGGGCGACTTTCATTTTTGGTAATATTTATAATAGCATCAATATGCCCCTTAACCAGGTCGCTGTTCATTTGGTCGAGCGGCTGGTCGTTTATCAGGTGTATCACGCTCGATTTTGCCAGCGCCGCGTAAACCGGGTTCTGTGTATCGCTGCCTTTCATCACGCCCACATCAACCCTAACGGGGTTACCGCCAATAAAGCCGAACACCAATATAAATATCAGCGGGAATAACAGCGTAAACACCACCGACGACGGGCTGCGCACAATTGATCGGAAACTGGCTTTGGCTATGGCCAGGGTTGCGTTAAAATTACTATATGGTTTGTTTGTCATTGGTCATTGAGTCATTGGTCATTATTCTCTGCATATTCACTCCCCCTTCAGGGGTTCGGGGGGCTAACCTTCCCTCCACTCCTTACCTGTCAGGTTAATAAATACATCTTCCAGGTTGGCCAGCTTTACTTCCTTTTTACGCTCGAAGCCCGAGGCTACCAGTTTATCGATAAAATTATCGGGGGTATCAATATCTATAATACGACCGCCGTCAACAAAAGCTACACGGTCGCATAAAATTTCGGCTTCATCCATGTAGTGTGTGGTAATTACCACGGTAGTACCGTTATCGCGGATCTTGCGGATCAAATCCCATAAATTACGACGTGCCTGCGGATCGAGCCCGGTTGTAGGCTCATCTAAAAATATAATGCGCGGGTCGTTAATTAAGGTAGTAGCTATGGAGAAACGCTGTTTTTGTCCGCCGGAAAGTTCTTTGTATTTGGCTTTGGCTTTGTCGGTCAATGCTACTTTTGCCAGCAATTCCATAGGCGTTTTGTTAATGCCGTAGAGGCCCGAGAACAGTTCTATCAGTTCAGAAAGGTTCAGGTTGGGGTAATACCCGGCTGCCTGTAATTGTACGCCGATGCGTTTTTTAATGCTATCGGCATCTTTATCTACATCAAAACCGTCAACTATTATCTGGCCTGATGTTTTATCGCGCAGGGTTTCAATGATCTCTAAAGTAGTGGTTTTACCCGCCCCGTTCGGGCCAAGCAACCCGAAGATTTCGCCTTCGTAAACCTCAAAGCTAATGTCTTTTACGGCGTTAAAATCGCCGTAATTTTTTACCAGGTTATTTACGGTAATAATGGGTTGTTTTGCCATGGCGCAAAAATGCGATACATTAACGATATAATTATATTTTTTTAATCTGAATGACAGAAAAATTACGGCGCGCTTGTGATTTTAAACGATAGCAATTTGTTATAAAGTACTTATGTAAGTAATAGGGCGTTGCCTTCGGCCCGGGCTGTACAGGGCTGCGCTGCGCTCCGGCCCTCCTCCGTCGGGCTAAACCCTTACCATCCCTAACGCACTTTACAGTCTCCTTCGTCTACCCCCCCAGTTTACGGAAAGGCAGGGTGGGGGTAAAACGCGCTCCGTCCAACTCACCCGGTCGTTGCTTCGCTCGCCCGCCCTCTCTTCGCCTGCGGCGTAAAGAGGGTTAAATAATTAAAATTACTATTGTTTTTTTAACTCGCTTTCGCTCTTTATCACTTTATTGCCCTTTTCCTGTTCAATTTCATAGGCGGGTTCATCTTTGCTGGCATTGCGTTTTACGTGGGCGCCTTTTATGGTTTTCTCAACCGGCTTGTCGTATTCCTTTATAATTTTGCCTTCTGCTTTTGATTTGCCCCAGTTCCATTCAACTTTATCTCCCTTTTTCATAGTGTCTATTTTTGTTAAACCTATCAATAAGGGAGCCAATAATATGTTTGGGATATTTACCCTTCTCCCGATAAAAGGAGAAGGGCCAACTTTATTATATATGGTACTCGTTCGCCGGGTGGCAAACCAGCGCTTATTTTATCAGGTGCCCTAAGGTTGCAATAACAGCATGCGCTTGTGCTATGGCATGTATTGCTAAATTTATAAGGTGTATTGTAAGTAACTTTTCCATTGTATGAGTGATTTGATATACCAAAGTTGCACACAGAATGCCTCTACAACCAGTGGTTTTTGGGGAATCCGGCCAAAACCCCGGTAAATGGCGGTAAAATGCCGACGAATGGGGTTGAATTGTTATTCACCGATAGCATGACGTTAGTTTATAATGAATGTGTAATGGGTAGTCACCATGAGCAATGTCATTAAGTTAAGGGGTAGCGGTTGCTCCGTAGGTGCAAAATGTCGGTAGAAAAGATAAATATAAATTTAAAGCATGCCGTCAGGTATGCAACTTCGCCAGTTTCGTACCTAACGGCACGAATTTTTGGTTTGTTTTCTGCTACCAACGTTTCACACCTACGGTGTTCTTTAATTTAATGACATCACACCCTGAAGCACTCGAAGGGTGTGCGTAAAGGCCTTTGCCCGCATGTTTCGAGTGCCTCAACACGCCCTCTCTCTATATCGATTACTTCCTTAATTTTATTTATCTTTATAATACTATCACCACAACCATGAAAAAACTGTTCTTATATGCTCTTTGCGCAATTGCCTTATCAGCATGCCATACCAAACCTACCCAGCCAAAGGTTGATTCAGCCGCAGTATATAAGGTGCCAGATGAGGAGGCCATTAATAAGGCAGTTGATAACGCTTATCATTCCATCTGTTTTAACACAGGTGAACTGCCCCGTTATGCCGAGATCAAAGAAGCTTTTATTCCACAGGCGCAACTGATCAATTTTCGTACAACGGATAGCGCCCAGGTAACCAACATCAACCAGTTTATTTACCTATATCGCACCTTTATTGAAACAGGCCATATTCATTATTTTTACGAAAAAGAGCTATTCGGCAAAACAGAACAATTTGGCAATGTAGCCAGTCGTACCAGCACTTATGCGACTTACCTTAATCACCCGGATAGTTTGGCCGAGCGCGGTGTAAATAGTTTTCAGCTGATTAAAACTAAAGCAGGCTGGAAAGTTTCAAGTATTATTTGGGATGTGGAGAAGCCGGGGTTGAAGATACCGGGGTATTATTTGGGGAAATAGGTAATTAAGCTCCCGCCACTGGCTTCAGTTTGCAACTGCACTCACGGTTACATATCTTATGGTATCGCTCATAGCCGTTAGGGCCTAGTCCTTTTGTCTTCGACACAAAAGTACCAAAAAGTCAAGTTAGTAGATTAGGCTTCTTTGCCGCACGAGGCCTTCCCTGCAAATCAGGCAAAACCTGGGCTGCTATATTTTTACCCTGCTGTCGCTACGCACCTGGCCTTTACGCTTCCGTAAAAATCTGCTATGCCCTGCCACGCTCAAGGCCACCATCGTTTTGCCTGCTTTCATCCGAAGCTGTTCTACTGACGGGGAAGAAGCCTCACCCAACCCTCTCCAAAGGAGAGGGCTTTATTGAACCTCGATTAAAAAAGAGCGCGAGGCTTTGACAACAAGGGCGGGCCAGTGTAGAGGCGGGAATGCCGGTTTAGCTTTTTGTGTGATGTGAAGGTACGAATGTACCGAACAGCGAAAAAAGCGTGAAGAACCGGCAGGGCGGGTGGAAGCATCCTTGTTGTCTTGATTTTTTTGGTTACTTTTTGTATCAAGACAAAAAGTGACTTCTTAGCGAAAAGCGATACCATGCGATAAGTATACAACCATACATATGCGCTCTGTATAGCTTAGAGATTGCTTCGTTCCTCGCAATGACGCCCGAAGAGCAAAAGCAGAAAGGGGCAGAATAAATCCCGCCCCTTTCTACCTTAATATTATATTGAAATTAATTCATCAATTTTATAAAATCATCAAACAAATACCTGCTATCATGCGGACCCGGAGATGATTCGGGGTGATATTGCACCGAGAATGCTTTTTTATCCTTTACACGGATACCTTCTATCGACTGGTCATTCAGGTTTACGTGGGTGATCTCTACCTTATCTGATGCTCTTACCGCCTCTGGCACTACACCAAAACCGTGGTTTTGTGAAGTAACTTCGCAATGGTTAATGATGATATTTTTAACCGGATGGTTCAGTCCGCGGTGACCGTTGAACATTTTCTTGGTTGGGATATCATTAGCCAAAGCCAACAACTGGTGGCCTAAACAGATCCCGAACATTGGCTTATCAGCCGCTAATATTTCCTTTACCGTTTTAACCGCGTAAGGCATAGCTGATGGATCGCCGGGGCCGTTGGAGATAAAGTAACCTGATGGCGCGAAATCTTTTTCCATTTCCTCGAATGATGTTTTTGCCGGATAAACCTTGGCATAAACGTCACGATCGTCAAAGTTGCGAAGGATATTTTTCTTAACACCCAGGTCAAGTACTGCTACACGGTACTTGGCGCTTTCGTCGCCAAAAGTATAAGTTTCGGTGGTTGACACCTGTGATGACAGCTCTAAACCATCCATTGAAGGTACTTCGGCCAGTTTGGCTTTCAGTTCTTCCAGATCCAATATTTCTGATGAGATGATAGCGTTCATCGCGCCTTTATCACGTATGTGGCGCACCAGCTGGCGGGTATCAATATCACTGATACCTACAATATTTTGCTCCTGGAAATAATCCTGTATACTTTCGTTAGCTTGCTTACGACTGTAAGTAATATTATAATTCTTACAAACCAGGCCGGCTATTTGTATCTGTCCCGATTCAACCTCGTCATCGGCAATACCATAGTTACCTATGTGCGCGTTGGTGGCTACCATTATCTGCCCAAAGTATGATGGGTCGGTAAATATCTCCTGGTAACCGGTCATGCCGGTATTAAAGCAGATCTCGCCGGTAGTAGTACCGATCTTTCCGGCAGCTTTGCCATAAAATACAGTTCCGTCAGCCAGTAATAATACTGCCGGTAATTTGGTGAAGTAAGTCATTTGCGAAAAAAATAGAATGATTATTGGGTTGGTTAGCCTGGTACCAAGCTCCCTTAAAACAGGTTGCAGAATTGAAGTAAGAAACCTCTTGATTCACGCCGCAAAGGTAAAAGATTATTTTGGATTCTGAAAGTGAGGTTTTGGATTTTTTTGTCGTGGAAGTGTAAAGGTGAAGTTGGCGGAGCGCGGCGAAGTTCCGTGTTAGGGATGGTAAGGGTTTAGCCCGACGAAGGAGGGCCGGAGCGAAGCGAAGCCCTGAACAGCCCGGGCCGCAGGCAACACCCAAATCACCCTTGTCATTCTGAACGATAGTGAAGAACCTACCGCATTCAATGTCCGCATGTAGAATAGATGCTTCGTACCTCAGCATGACAAATCAAAAATTAAATCGGGAATCGAAATTCCGAAATCCGAAATCAAAAATACTACCTTTGTGCTCCCATATAACAAACACCATGTCGGTACATAAAGAAGTTAAACGGATAACTACCCATACTTTGCAGGAGATGAAGAACAGCGGCGAGAAAATTGCTATGCTTACCGCTTATGATTACTCCATGGCAACCATTGTTGATGATGCGGGTATGGATATCATTTTGGTAGGCGATTCGGCCTCGAACGTAATGGCCGGGCATGAAACAACGTTGCCTATCACGCTCGATCAGATGATCTATCACGCATCATCAGTAGTTCGGGCGGTGAAGCGCGCTTTGGTGGTGGTTGATCTGCCTTTTGGCTCGTACCAGGGTAATTCCAAGGAGGCTTTGAGTTCAGCCATCCGTATTATGAAGGAAGCCGGTGCACATGCCGTAAAAATAGAGGGCGGTGTGGAGATTGCCGAATCGGTAAGTCGCATTTTAACAGCGGGTATCCCGGTTATGGGGCATTTGGGCTTAACACCACAATCTATATATAAATTCGGCACCTACACGGTACGTGCCAAACATGAGGCCGAAGCCAAGAAACTAAAGGAAGATGCACTAAAACTGCAGGAACTGGGTTGCTTTGGTATAGTATTAGAAAAGATCCCCGCCAAACTGGCACACGAAGTAAGTGAAAGCCTGAGCATACCTACTATAGGTATAGGCGCAGGGCGGCATTGCGATGGCCAGGTATTGGTGATACACGATATGCTGGGCATTAATAAAGGCTTTAAACCACGCTTTTTACGCCAGTATGCCTCATTATATGATGTTATGAACGGTGCTATAAAGAATTACGTGAGCGATGTAAAGGCAAAAGAATTCCCGAACGAGAAGGAACAGTATTAATCCCCAGCCCCCGTTAGCAGCGGGGAGCAATTTAACTTACGGACTTTCTGACTTTACAGACTTCCGGATTACACAACATGGCCAGAACCGAGTTTAAATATACCAGTTACGATATCACCGACAGCGATGTGCTGTATGAGGACAACCACCTTATTGCCATAAACAAGCGGGCGGGCGATATTGTACAGGTTGATGATACGGGAGATGAATCGTTAGAGGATAAGGTTAAAAAATATATCGCCAAAAAATACAGCAAGCCTAATGGCGCGTTTTTAGGTGTGGTACATAGGTTGGACAGGCCGGTAAGCGGTGTAATACTCTTCGCCAAAACCAGCAAGGCATTGGAGCGCATTAACCAAATGTTCAAGTCGCGCGAAATGCATAAAACCTATTATGCCGTAGTGCGCAACAAACCACAGCCAACAGCAGGTACGCTGGTACACTGGCTCATTAAGAATCCGCAGAAAAACGTTACCAAGGCCCATGATCGTGAAGTGGTTGGCAGTCTGCGGTCTGAACTAAATTACAAATTGGTTGCCGAACTCAACGGCTACTATTTAATAGAGGTTGACCCAATAACCGGTCGCCCGCACCAGATCAGGGTACAGCTATCAACTTTAGGTTGCCCAATTGTTGGCGATAACAAATACGGCTACCCACGCGGTAGCTTGCGCAAGAGCATTTGTTTACATGCACGCAGGTTGCAGTTCATCCATCCTATAAAAAAGGAACCTATATTGATTACAGCTCCCGTACCGAAAGATGGTTTTTGGGAGAAGTTTGAGGGGTTGATGGGGTAATTCTCCACCTCGTCATTGCTGTAAGGTACGAAGCAATCTCTATGCTCTACAGAGCAAAGGATAAGCATGGTTGACCTGCCTACGTAGGGATTGCTTCGTACCTCAATGACGCGTGGTGATTTGATACACATAAAAAAGGATCATCACAATCCCAACACCTGCTCCCAAATCTTCTCATCCACCAAAACACCATCTTTTAAACTCCGCTCTCTTGTTCGTAAAGTATTTTTTCCAGGATATGAAATCGAACCACCCTCCTTTTCAGGCCGACTGGTTTTGGTATAGCTGATTATTTCTTCGATAATATGTTCAGCATAAGCCTCATCCTGTGGTTTTATGCAGATGAACACCTGCGATACGCCGCTTTCCTTTTCGCCCTGAGTAATGCCCGCGGTTGATTTGCCGCCGCTTAGCACACTTGCCAGCAAATCAAGTAGTAATGATAAACCAGAGCCTTTCCAAAAGCCAATAGGTAATAACCGTTTCGATTCCAGTATAGTTGCGGCATCGATACTTAAATTACCTTCAGCATCATAGCCACCCGGCAAAGGCAATTGCTCATTATTTGATTTGTATTGCTGCAATTTACCCACTGAGTATTGTGAAATAGCCATATCCAGTACCACATGCCCGCCTTTGCGCGGTACAGCAATCACCAGCGGGTTATTCCCCAACCGCGGATCAATACCACCCCATGGTGGTAAATTAGCTATGGTATTTGTAAAACAGATGCCAATTAACCCGGCATCAGCGGCTTGCCAGCCATAGGTACCACCACGCATCCAGTGGTTGGTATTTTTAAGCGCAACACAGCCTATGCCATTTGTTGTTGCCAGTTCAATGGCGCGGTTCATACATGCTTGCGCGTTTAGCATGCCCGGCCCCAGGTTACCATTCCATTGTTCAAGCGCGCCGAGGACATTATCTTTGGTTGGTTCAGCATCAATTTTGATCAACCCATCCTTTACAAATTGTACAAAAACAGGGAAACGGTTTAGTCCGTGGGTGTACACCCCATCCCTGCTGTTCTCTGCAAAAATGGTGGCACATTGGGTGGCTTTGGCAGGGCTAAAATCAAGTGATAATAGTATCCGTTCAAATTCTGATCTTAGTTTTTCAAAAGGAACTCTCATTAGTTAAAAGTATAATGTTTAAAGTAGAAAGTTTTGTTTGTGTTTTAGCAATCAGCATAAAATTTAAATAAACTCGCTCTTTGTTGGTGTTGTCACCAACAAACCTATCATATAACACTCCAAAAACCACATGTAATAATTAACGTGTAAAACAGTTATAATTACCTGCCTGCAAATTTTTACTTTTGCTGATATTTTTTTTGAATGAAAAATAAGATCCTCTACATATTCTTACCGCTACTGATCATTACCAGTGTAGGTGTAAATTCCTGTAAAAAGGAATCGCAACTCTCAAGCATACAATCGCTTTTTCAGAACGGCACATGGCAACTGGCCTCGGAGGTAGCATTTAATTACCTTGGCAGTAACCAGTTAGCAACAGACACACTTAACACCACCTGCGATTCAACCCAGTTATTTACTTTCACCAGTAACAGTAACTGTAGCTATACTAACTACGGGTGTGTCGGCCAGTCGGTAACCGGAAGCTGGTCGTTATCAAGCGATGCGCTTTATTTAATAACCAATCTAACCTTTAAACAAGACGGCACTACAACCACGATTAAACCATTTACCTATTGCAAAATAGTTAACCTTGGCCAGTATTCCATGGTACTGCAGGCAGGCGATATTTCTGTTTTTCCTTCACCAACTACCAGGCGAAAAATTTACCAGTACGGTTTTGTACGCCAGAAAATAAAAGCAAGCAATTAAAAACAAACTTGCTTGTACTAACAATATTTAGGATGAAAATTTTATATTTGGATGAATATAAATATTGATCTGCCATTTTGAAAAAAAGAATAGCCATTTTTGCTTCAGGTTCCGGATCAAACGCCCAAAAGATTATGGAGCACTTTAAGCGCAGTTCCGAAGCGGAAGTTGTGCTTATACTTACCAATAACCCACAGGCCTACGTATTGCAGCGTGCCGATAATTTCGAAGTACCCTCGCATGTATTCACCCGCCATGAGTTTTACCAAACCGATGATGTAATTAAACTGCTGAAAAATCTGCAGGTTGATCTCATTGTCCTCGCAGGCTTCCTGTGGCTGGTACCTGCACCACTGTTAAAAGCATTCCCTAACCGCATTATTAACCTGCATCCTGCGCTGCTGCCCAAATATGGCGGTGCCGGTATGTATGGCGATCATGTGCATAAAGCCATTCTGGCAAACAAAGAAGAAGAATCAGGCATTACCATACATTTTGTTAACGCTGAATTTGATGAAGGCGAGATCATCCACCAATCCAAATTTCGCATCGATCCGGATGATACGCTGGAGATGATCAAATTCAAAGGCCAGCAATTAGAGCATCAGCATTTTCCGAGAGTGGTAGAGAATTTGCTGAAGAAAATGAGGAGTTAAGAGTTCGCTTATTCTGCGCGTCATTGGGTTACGAAATAACTACTGACCTTATGGGCGAATATGCATAGTTTGTTACCTATCGCATGGTATCGCTTTTCGCTAAGAAGTTACTATTTTGTCTTGATACAAAAAGTAACCAAAAAAATCAAGACAACAAGGATGCTTCCACGCTCCCTGCCGGTTCTTCACGCTTTTTTCGCTGTTCGTCACTTTCGTTCCTCACATCACCCAAAAAGCTAAACCGTCATTCCCGCCTTTACGCTGGCCCGCCCTTGTTGTCAGCGCCTACGCTCTTTCTTTAATTGCGGTTTGTTTAATGTCTTCTTTAAGAAAAAATTTTCTCTCTTTCTTTTCCCGTCAGCCGGGAAGCTTCGGGTGAAAACAGACAGAACGATGGTGGCCTTGTGCGGTTGCGGGGCATAAGGAAATTTTGCAGAAGCTCAGAGGCTAAGAGCGTGCAAAGCAGGGCAAAAGATTCCAGCCCAGGTTCTGTCCGTTTTGCAGGGTAAAGGCCATGAGCGCAAAAAAGCATTCCGGGTGACTAGCCTTTTTGGTCCTTTTGTGGCGAAGACAAAAGGACTAAACCTCCGCGGCTATGAGCGGCTACGAGCGATATGTAAACGATATGCATATTCGCTCTGCAAAGGCGGGGATTGCTTCGTACCTCGCAATGACGTGCGGAGAAGATGCATGTATAAACATGCATTCTGAGCCTCAATCGATAACATCAAAAAAATAATTATTAATAACAATTCTCTAATCACAAATTCCTACCTTTGCGGCTCAAAAAAATCATTGCTGATGAGCCATTCTGTTCAAATAAAAAACGCGCTAATTTCTGTTTACTATAAAGACAACCTTGAGCCTATAATTCATGAGTTAAACCGCCTTGGTGTAAAAATATATACAACCGGTGGTACCGAAACTTTTATTCGCTCACTTGGGGTTGATGTTATTGCTGTTGAGGACCTTACCTCTTACCCGTCCATATTAGGTGGCCGTGTAAAAACCCTGCATCCAAAGGTATTCGGTGGTATATTGGCACGCAGAAATTTCGAGAGCGATGAGCAGCAATTGGCTCAATACGAGATCCCGGAAATTGACCTGGTGATCGTTGATCTTTACCCGTTCGAGGAAACAGTAAAATCGGGCGCTGGTGCCGATGATGTGATCGAAAAGATCGACATTGGTGGCATCTCCCTTATCCGCGCGGCGGCCAAAAATTTTAAGGATGTGGTTATCGTGGCATCAAAAGATGATTACGGTCAGCTGGAGAATTTGCTTACTACACAAGGCGGCACAACTACTTTAGATCAGCGCCGCACCTTCGCTCAAAAAGCATTTAATATTTCATCAAACTATGATACCGCTATCTTCCAGTATTTTAACCAGGAAGAACCAATGCCGGTATTTAAACAAAGCATACAAACCAGCCAGATCTTGCGTTACGGCGAAAACCCGCATCAAAAAGGCGTTTTCTATGGTAACCTTGATGCCATGTTCACCAAACTGAATGGCAAGGAACTATCATACAACAACCTGGTTGACGTTGATGCAGCTGTTGCCCTGATAGATGAATTTACTGAGCCGACCATCGCCATATTAAAACATACCAATGCTTGCGGTATCGCTTCGCGCTCTTTTATTAAAGAAGCCTGGCTTGATGCTTTGGCCTGCGACCCTGTATCGGCCTTTGGTGGTGTTATTATCGCTAACGACGAGATCAATGCTGAAACAGCAACCGAGATCGACAAAATATTTTACGAAGTATTAATTGCACCTGCTTACACCGATGAGGCCGTTAAGATACTACAGGGCAAGAAAAACCGCATCATCCTGATCCGCCAACCGGTTGAGCTACCTGTTAAACAGTTTAAAACCTTATTAAATGGTGTTATAGAGCAGGATAAAGACGCGGTTATTGAAGGCCCGGCTCAAATGATCACGGCTACTACAAAACAGCCTACCGAGCAGGAGTTGAAAGATCTTTACTTCGCTAACAAAGTGGTTAAGCATACCAAATCAAATACTATCGTATTCGCCAAGAACAGCCAGCTGATGGCAAGCGGTGTGGGTCAAACTTCAAGGGTTGACTCATTAAAGCAAGCTATTGTAAAAGCAGAAGGCTTTGGTTTTGATTTGAAGGGAGCAGTTATGGCATCTGATGCCTTCTTCCCTTTCCCTGATTGTGCCGAAATTGCTGCAGATGCAGGTATTACCGCTATATTGCAACCCGGCGGTTCTATCAAGGATCAGGATTCCATCAACATGAGCAATGAAAAAGGCATAGCGATGGTTACTACCGGCGTGCGCCATTTTAAACATTAATTTGGGTTGATTAGTTAGGTGGCTGATTGTGTTATCGGGTTATTTTAATTAACTTATGCAACAAATCAGCTTAGGCCAACTTTAGCAACTAATCAATAACATAACAACAATAAATTTGATATTTTAACGCTTTATTACATTATTAATTAATTTTTTAAAGCGTATTTTTATCAACTTTGCAAATTATTTGAAGCAAACTACAAATGGGTTTATTTAATTTTTTTACGCAAGAAATTGCCATTGACTTAGGTACCGCAAATACCCTCATCATACATAACGATAAAGTAGTTGTCGATGAACCATCGATAGTCGCTTTTGATCGTACAACAAACAAAGTTATTGCCATAGGGCGCCAGGCCATGCAAATGGAAGGTAAAACGCACGATAATATCCGTACCGTGCGCCCGCTTAAAGATGGTGTAATTGCCGATTTTAACGCTGCCGAGCACATGATACGCGGTATGATAAAAATGATCAACCCGGGTAAGGGTTGGTTTTTCCCATCGCTGCGTATGGTGATCTGTATCCCTTCAGGTATTACCGAGGTGGAGAAACGTGCCGTACGTGATAGCGCCGAAATTGCAGGCGCTAAAGAGGTTTATCTGATACATGAGCCAATGGCTGCCGCGGTAGGTATTGGTATTGATGTGGAAGAGCCTATGGGTAACATGATCATTGATATTGGTGGTGGTACTACCGAGATCGCGGTTATCGCGTTATCGGGTATCGTGTGCGACCAGTCTATCCGTGTTGCGGGCGATAACTTCGACTCTGATATTGTACAATATATCCGTCGCCAGCACAACATCATGATCGGTGATCGTACTGCTGAAAAGATCAAAATTGAAGTTGGCGCGGCTTTGCCGGAGCTGGCAGATCCACCGGCTGATTTTGCCGTACAGGGTCGTGACTTAATGACCGGTGTACCAAAGCAGATCATGGTATCTTATACCGAAATTGCACATTGCCTGGATAAATCTATCTCTAAAATAGAAGAAGCGATATTAAAGGCGCTGGAAATTACCCCGCCGGAGTTATCTGCGGATATTTATCAAACAGGTATCTACCTAACAGGTGGTGGCGCGTTACTTCGCGGACTTGATAAACGCGTGGCATCAAAAACCAAACTACCGGTTCACGTTGCCGAAGATCCACTTCGCGCCGTAGTACGTGGTACAGGCACAGCGTTGAAAAATATTGGTAATTTTAAATTCTTAATGCAGTAAATTAGAGGCAAGAATTAAGATTCAAGAATCAGGATTAAAATTTCCTTCTTGATTCCTGAATCTTAATTCTTGATTCCTATCTTAAACTGATCAGTCCCGATGCGTAACCTTTTAATCTTCATTACTAAGTACAACGCATTTTTTTTATTCCTTATTTTCGAGATAAGCGCGCTTATTATATATGTTAAATACAATGCTTTTCAAAAAGCCTCTTTTATTAACAGCTCTAATGAGGTTACCGGCAAACTGTACACCCAGGTTAATGGTTTGTATGATTACATGTCGTTAAAAGATGTGAACGATAGCCTGGCCCGCGAAAACGCCCTGTTGCGCAATCAGCTTAAATCATCCTTTTATATTGATACCATTGCCAAACATAAAGTATCCGACACTGTATTCAAAGTACAGTACGAGTACATCCCGGCTAAGGTGATCAACAATTCATTTAACCATGCTTATAACTACATCACCATAAACCGTGGCAGCATGGATGGTATTGCGGTGGGTATGGGTGTTATCAGCAGCGCGGGTATTGTGGGCAAGGTGGTAAACGTAACGCCGCATATGGCCAACGTACAATCAATGCTGAACAAGTATAGCCGGTTCAGTGTTATGCTGGCAAATAATAAGGAAATTGGGTCGATACAATGGTCGGAAGAGCTTGACCCGCATAAAGGTATTTTGGTTGATGTAAATACCAACGCGCAGCCCAAAATTGGCGAAGCGGTTTTAACATCGGGCTACTCATTATTCCCCGAAGGGATAATGGTAGGCAGGGTGAGCAACCTGCGTGCTAAAGGCGGAGGCATCTCGCTGAATATGGGGGTAACGTTTGCTGTCGATTTCAGCAAATTACAATACGTAAACGTAGTGGATAACAAATTTCAAAAAGAGCAGGACGCGATAGAAGCGCTGCAAAAAAAGGATGATCAGGACAATACTCGTTAATTTTATCCGGTTTGTATTACTGGTGTTTATACAGGTGTTTTTGTTAAAAAATATCACCCTGTATAACCTTGCTACACCTTACCTGTACATTTTGTTTATCATGCTGCTGCCGTTTGATACGCCAAACCTGTTACTATTTGTTCTGGCGTTTGTAATGGGTTTAACTATTGATGCTTTTTATGATACGCCGGGCCTGCACGCTGCCGCCAGTGTAGTACTGGCATTGGTGCGTATATTATTTATCAGTATAACTGTACAAAAAGAAGGCTTTGATAATGAGCCCGAGCCTACCCTGAGCATTATGGGTTTCAGGTGGTTTTTTACATACGCGCTAACGCTTACCCTGTTTCATCACTTTTTCCTTTTCAATCTTGAAGTTTTTCGCATTGCTGACATACAATACACACTAAGCCGCTTTGTTTTAAGTTCTTTATTTACCGTATTTTTAATGTTGGTTATTGGCTTGTTATTTTTCAGGAAGAAAGAACGTAAATGAATACTTTTTTTGTACGGCGATATGTCATCGCAGGAATTTTTATTACTATCATACTCATATTACTTGCCAAGCTGTTTTACATACAGATAATTGACAAGCAGTACAGCATTTACGCCACCAAAAACGTACTCAGGCAAATTAAGATCTATCCCGCCCGCGGACCGATCCTCGATCGTAATAACAAAGTGCTGGTACAAAACCAGGCTTTTTATGATATTATGGTAACCCCTAAACAGGTAAAACCATTTGATACACTTGAATTTTGCAAACTGTTAGAGATCACCAAAGCTGATTTTGATATCGCATTTGCCAAAGCCATAAAATATTCGCCCTCGCTGCCATCACCCCTGGTAAAACAATTATCGGTAGAAAAATATGCATCTATACAGGAAAGGCTTTCGGAATTTCCCGGCTTTGATGCTGTTACCCGTTACCTGCGTTTTTACCCTGATTCTGTCGCCGCGCAGTTCCTGGGATATATTGGTGAGGTGAATGACGATCAGATCAAACGCTCACATGGCAATTATCATCAGGGCGATTATATTGGCATCACAGGTGTAGAAAAATCATACGAGGACGTATTGAGGGGGCAAGTGGGCATAAAAAATATGGTGTATGATTCGCACAATTCACCAAAGGGCAGCTACATGAACGGTATGCTCGATACCCCGGCAATTGCCGGTGAGCGCCTTACTTCATCGCTTGATATGAGGATACAAAAATTAGGTGAGGAGCTGATGCAAAATAAAGTAGGCAGTATTATAGCCATTGAACCCTCAACCGGCGAAATATTGTGCTTTGTAAGCAGCCCAACATATAATCCTAATTTAATGGTAGGCCGCGAGCGTGGCAACAACGCGGCTAAAATGTATAAAAACCCGTATACGCCGTTTTTGATACGTCCTATACAGGCCTATTATCCACCGGGTTCATCGTTTAAACCACTGAACGCGCTTATTGCATTACAAGCTGGCCTTATAAATCCGCAAACTTCTTATTACTGTACCGGCGCTTATAAAGGCGGTTTGCCGCGTTGCGATGAGCCTCATGGGCAGTCGGACCTGGCACGAGCTATTGCCGTATCATGTAATACTTATTTCTCCAGCGTTTTTGAACGATTGATGAATGTTAACGGCGCTAAAAATATTGATACCACATTTGTTGACTGGCGCGCAAAAGTTAGCAAATTCAGTTTCGGCGAAAGACTGGGCATAGATTTACCGAACGAAGGCAGGGGCTTTATGCCAACAGCCCAGCTTTACAATAAAAAGTTTGGTGTTAATCATTGGCGCTCAAACTCTATCCTGTCGCTGGCTATTGGCCAGGGTGAGCTGGAAGCAACCCCTTTGCAAATGGCTAACATTGAATGCACCATTGCAAACCACGGTTTCTACTACAGGCCGCACTTAATAAAACAAATTGGCGATAAAAAGATCACCAAAGATGAATATACCCAACGCAACTATGTAGGTATCGACGGGCAATACTTTGAACCCGTAATTAACGGTATGCAGCAGGTAGTTGAAAGTGGAACAGCCCGCAGCTCACAAATACCTGGTATTATTATGTGCGGTAAGACAGGTACGGCACAAAACCCGCATGGTAAAAACCACTCTATATTTGTGGCTTTCGCGCCGAGGGAAAACCCTAAGATAGCTATTGCAGTGGTGGTAGAGAATGCTGGTCAGGGTGCATGGTATGCCGCTCCTATCGCCAGCTATATTGTTGAGAAATATCTTACAGATACCATCAGGAGGCCGATGGATGAGTTTAACCGGATAAAGGATGCCAACCTGATGCCCGATCCTACTTTCTATTATTCTCAGATTAAAAAGGAAGCAGCAAGGGATAGTATCAAGAAAGCTAAAGCTGACAGTATCCGTAAACGAGGTACCATAAAAAGTGTTTCTGCCAAAAAACGTACTGATAACAGGATTGCAGTTTTAATGCCGGCTACAAAAAGAAAAGAACATGAATAACCCGCAGCGCAGTTTCTTTTTTAATGTCGACTGGATCACGGTGATCCTTTACCTGGCACTATGTACCGTTGGTTTGCTTAATATCCATTCGGCCGCATTTAACCCAAAATACCCGAGTTTATTTAGCTTTACTACTGACTACGGTAAGCAGTTCATCTTTATTAATGTAGGTATCCTGTTAGGGATCTTTATCTTACTGCTCGAAAGCCGGCTTATAACCGCGCTTGCACCTGCCTTTTATGGAGTAACCACTTTATTGCTGATATTGGTACTGGTAGTCGGCCGTAACGTTGGCGGTAACCAGGCATGGATCTCATTAGGCGGAGGCTTCAGGCTACAACCATCGGAGTTTGCCAAGTTTAGTACCTGCTTAATGCTGGCGCGATATTTAAGCGGCACCAATATAAAAGTAACCGATTTTAAATCGTTTTTGGTGGCGGCGGGCATCATCCTTTTTCCCATGGCGCTCATTATGCTGCAGCCCGACGCCGGTTCAACACTGGTATTCAGCTGCCTTATATTTGTGCTGTACCGCGAAGGTTTATCGCCTTATTTTTTGATATTGGAGGGCTTATTTATCACCCTGTTTGTACTCACTATAAAGCTCAATAATCTTACCTACATCGTTGGGGCATTAATTATTATAGCGGCAATCATTATCTTTTTTGTTAAGCGAAACCGCAAGCTGGCATCAACCATACTCATCGGCCTTTGTATAACTGTCGCCTTTGTGTTCAGCGTTAAATTTCTTTATAACGATGTATTAAAACCGCACCAAAAGGTACGTATTGATATTGTACTGGGTATTACAACCGATTTAAAAGGCAAGGGTTACAACGTAAATCAATCCAAAATAGCCATAGGCTCTGGTAAGCTTTGGGGCAAGGGCTATATGCAGGGTACGCAAACCAAATACTCATTTGTACCCGAGCAAAGCACCGACTTTATTTTCTGCACCATTGGCGAGGAATGGGGTTTTGCAGGCTCAGTAGTGGTTTTAGGTTTATACCTGTTTTTGGTACTCCGTATTATCCGCATCGCCGAAAGGCAACGATCACCATTTTCACGTGTATATGCTTATGGTGCAGCTTCGGTAATATTCTTCCACGTGGTGATTAATATTGGCATGACCATCGGCATAGTGCCGTCAATAGGCATACCATTACCGTTTATCAGTTACGGAGGTTCATCATTGATCAGCTTTACACTGCTGCTTTTCGTACTGATCAAACTCGATTCAAACCGGATGGGTATTGTTTATACGTAACGGCGTTTTAACAAGGCATATAGTTTCGCTGTAGTTTCGGGTTTGCTGTCCCAACCATTTTTGGCTACGTAATTTTTGTTTAAAAAAGTTTCAGCTTCTTCAAATGAAGTAAGGCGATTCAATATTTCTATGGCCTCGCTGTAAGCCAGACTATAGCCGTTAAACAGGTCCTTTATATACAGCAGCTTATCATTAAGGTTGATGGCTTGTTTAAGATCATCAATTTTCTGCACGCCTGCCTGTTCGGTATAATTGCTGCCTTTACTGGCAAGTTGTGCCATTATCCGTTCATTAATGGTAAGCACTTCGTCCTTTTCGTGTTCGAGTGCAATTTGCGGGGCCGGCTTTTCAAATACGGGCCTTAGCTCTTCAATGTGTTCTATCTCTAAAGGTTTAGCGGCAGCAGGTGGCGCTTCAATTATAGATTCTTCAACTATCGGCGCTGCAATTACCGGTTCTTCAACAGCATGGTGTGTAAGGGCGGTTTCATAAGTCTCATCTTCATCTTCCCAATCAGCCTCATCCAGTATCAGTTCGTGCCTGATGGTCTGCGGCTCTTCCTGTCGTATGTAGGAGTAACTGTCCTCTTCACTACCTTTTTCCAGGTCTATCTGTGGTACAGGTGCATCTTCTATATGATTTGTAAGGGATTGGTTAACGGCCTGCACAAGCGGTTCAAAATATCTTGGTTCCGGGGCTGGCTCGGGTTCCGGCGCTTCAACCTGTTGCTCTTCAACAGGTACATTAGCTATGACTGGTTCGGGCGTTTCAATCAATGGCTCCCATTTTTCGGTAGTATCAACTATCTCAATAACAGGTTCCGGTGCTTCTATTAATGGCGGCAATTCTTCAGCAACAGGTTTTACCGGCTCAACAATCGGTGCCTTTTCTTCAATAATGGGTTCTGGCGCTGGAACCAACTTAGCATTTAACTTATTAAGGATCACCACATGATCCGTTAAAAAATGCGAATTGGCTATAAATAGTTCCAATTCAAGTTCATTCAACTGTCCGTCTATGGTTTTCAGGTATTCATATTGATCGCTTAGCTCTTTTATAATTACGCCTATCTTTTTAAATACTTCCTGTTGCTTCATGGCTTTCAATATTGAAAAATGCTACCCAAAAATAAGATTAAATTCTGATATTTGGCGCCTGTTAAAAGTTCAACATGCAACATACCGAAGATGTTTTTAGAAGAAGAGGAGAAAGTGGCGGCAGCATCGAAGTTATCTGCGGTTCAATGTTCTCGGGCAAAACCGAGGAGCTGATGCGCAGGCTTAAACGTGCCCGCATAGCCCGTTTAAGTGTTGAAATTTTTAGTCCGAAAGCCGATACCCGTTACAGCGAAAATTCACTGGTATCGCACAACTCAAACTCAATTCCATCTATGCCGGTGAGCAAGGCATCATCCATACTATTGCCCGGCAGCCAGGTGCAGGTAGTGGGAATTGATGAAGCCCAGTTTTTTGATGATGAACTTCCTGAGGTTTGCAATACTTTAGCTAACAAAGGCGTACGCGTTATTATAGCCGGGCTTGATATGGATTTCAAGGGCAAACCTTTCGGCCCCATGCCTGCCCTAATGGCCATTGCCGAATCGGTAACCAAACTGCACGCGGTATGTGTAAAGTGCGGCAACCCTGCCCTTTATTCTTACCGGATTATACCCGGCGACGGGCAGATACTGCTGGGCGAAAAAGAAAGCTACGAGCCACGCTGCCGTATCTGTTACAACATCGAGCAATAACACAGCTGATTTATTATCGGCCTAAACGGTATTAACTTCAGCGCTTTTACGAATATTCGGGCTAATATTTATTATATTAGCTCCTGTTTCCCTTATCTGTTAATTTAATTCACTTAAAAAGCCAAATCTTAAAACAAAAGGTACGGTTTTGTATGTTAATAGGTAAAAATTAGTTGCGATGTAAACCCACGGGCTTTTTTTAATAACAATACAGCTTACACATTTTTATTGCAAGGCATTTATGGAAGGCACAGTTAAAAAAATTCTGGTAATTGAGGATGATAAAGATATAAGGGACACCATTGTTTATATTTTAGAAGAAGAACAATACGAAGTTATATCATCTGAAGACTCCAAAATTTTAAAATCAATTGACAGCATTAAGCCCGACTTGGTGCTGCTTGATAACTGGCTAACCGACTGGAAAAGCGATGCCAACGGGCAACAACTGAGCAAAGAGCTAAAAACAAATCCCGAAACAAGCCATATCCCGGTTATCATCATTTCGGCAGTAAGCAATATAAAGGAAATAGCCGAAGCTGGTCTTGCTGATGGCTATCTGCGCAAGCCCTTTGACCTTACAGAACTGGTAAGCATAGTAAAAAAACACCTGGATAAGTGAGTCCTTCAGTCTTAAAATATTAGTAAGGCCTTTGTATTTTTTTTGATTATTTATAAAATTTTTAAATACAAGGTTAAATTAATACTTTTACCTCCACAGTTATATACCATTGCATTTACAATTCTATAAAAATTGCCTGATTAACAGGCTGCTCAATATAGAATCCATAAATGTGGCGTTACACATAAAACCAATTAACAAACAAGAATAGATTTTACGAGTATGAAGAATGTTTACTTATTGCTGGCGGGGCTTTTGCTCGTTAGCGTTAGTTCCTGCAAAAAAAGCTCCGTTTCCGGGAACGATACCGGAAGCACAACCACCACTACCACAAACACTAACGGGGTTGATGTACCCGCTGGTGATGGCGATGGCGTTACATTTATTAACTCCGGCAAATCGGTAGTTTTTAACCTGTATGCGCCCGGGAAAACTTCAGTATCAGTAATAGGTGATTTTAACAACTGGACCCCTACTGCCATGAAAAACTCAAAAGATGGCACCCGCTGGTGGGTTGAGGTTGATAATATCGACCCAAACACCGAGTACTCCTATCAATACTATATTAATGGATCACTTAAAGTTGCCGACCCTTATAGCCATGAGGTGCTCGACCCCGATAATGATAAAGCTATATCAGCCAGCGTATACCCTAATTTAAAGGCCTACCCTACCGGTAAAACAACTGGTGAGGTTACCGATTTTGAGGTTAACGCGCCCACATACACCTGGAAAAACGCCACGTTTACCCGCCCTGCACAAAAAAACCTGGTGATATATGAATTACTGGTACGTGATTTTGTTGCCACCCACACTTACACAGAGCTTACCGACTCGCTTAACTATATAGCCAGCCTGGGCGTAAATGCTATTGAGCTGATGCCAATAAATGAGTTTGAAGGTAACGACTCATGGGGTTATAATTCCAACTTTATGTTCGCACTCGATAAATATTATGGTACGCCAAATGCTTACAAAGCTTTTATTGATGCCTGCCACTCACGTGGGATAGCAGTAATACAGGATATTGTTCTGGAAGATCAATTTGGTTCATCGCCAATGGTACGCATGTATGCCACTTCAACCGATCCTTCTGCTGGCCCATCTTCAAGTAACCCCTGGTTCGATCAAACAAATATGCACCCTGATGCAGTTGGCTGGCAATTAAACCACCAGCAGGCAGCTACCCAGTATTTTACAGAAAATGTAATGAAATACTGGATGCAGGAGTACCACATTGATGGTTACCGTTTTGATGAAGCTAAAGGCTATACCCAGGTAAATTCGGGCTCAACATCAACTGATGCAACCGAAGCCGCCTGGGCTGCTTATGACCAGAGCCGTGTTACCCTTTGGACCAAATACAACACCTACATGAAAGGCCTCGATGCAAGTTTTTATGTGATACTTGAAATGTTTTCGGCAAATACCGAAGAAAATGCTTACGCCAATCAGGGTATGATGATGTGGACCAACCTGAGCACTCCGGGCGAACAGGCAACCATGGGTTATCCAAGCAACCCAAGCTGGGATCTTTCGGGCCTGTTTTATGATGGCTACGGATTTACACAACCTTACGCATTGGTATCGTATTTTGAAAGCCACGACCAGGAACGCCTGCAATATAAAAATGGGCAATACGGCAATGATAAGGGTGCCCCTTACAATGTTACCGACCTGGCAACGGGCTTAAAGCGCGACGAAATGGGCGCGGCGTTCATGTTCTCATCCCCAGGCCCTAAACTGGTATGGGAATATGGCGAATTGGGTTATGATGCATCTATCGATTATCCAACCGGCACCGATGCCAGCAGAACGGCCGACAAGCCACTTTACCCGGCTTATAAAACCGACCCTAACAGGAAAGAATTATTTGGGGTTTATAAGAAAATGATAAACATGAAGATTAAAAACGCGGTTTTTGCTACCACCAACTTCACTTATAGTTTGGCCGGTTATGTTAAAACTATACAACTGCTTGATCCGAGCGCCAATGTTGAAGTTGTTGGTAATTTCGATGTACTACCCCAAACGGCTGTAGTAACCTTCCCTTCAGCAGGTACATGGTATGATAACCTGTCGGGAACGAGCATCACTATTACTAACGCAGCAAACACCATGACACTTGCCCCCGGCGAATATCATGTGTATAGTAGCGCTGTTTTAAACCAATAATTCAATCATTTTTTCCCAATACTTAAGAACAGACCATTATGAGGTAATTATTAATTTATAACGGTTTGTTCTTATTAATTTTACGTAGATTTTGCATTAAAATAACGGGCAGGTAAAATCTATTAGATTGATTGGTTAATTAATTTAATGGATTGTATCTTAGCCGCACCTAATATCTAATCGTAATAAATAAGTAATGAGAATACATTTTTTCAGCAGAACTGACTCTTCGGGACGATCTGCTTTTTATTCTTATTACATTCTTCAAAACTTAAAGGCGTTAAAACTCACCTGCGTAGTCTATTTTCTTTTTTGCATTTTAATAAGGATAATATTTACTGTATATAGTACACAGGGGCAAAGTATTGTTCATTTTAATGACTTTAGTAACGCCAATTGGCTAACCTTATTAATAACCCCATTATTTTACTTTTCCAGCCTGTACTTTATCAGGCGCTATAATACAAAAAGCAAATTCCTGGTGCTATCACAAATATTTGTATTGCTGTTTGCTTTATATATTATTACCAGTGGCATGCGTATTAGCTTCTATTGCATGAATAATCCCCGTAATACTTTATTAATTTATATGGTGGGCTTAATACTGGTAAGTATATTTTTTACTATTGAGTATTACGAAACCTTTCTTATAACCTTAATAACCGGCCTTATTTTTAGTACAATGTTGCCTTTTTATCTGCATAGCTTTAATGAGTTAGCGCTTAATAATATAGCATCGATATTACTGTTAACTGTATTTTATTTTATATCCCGTTATTCATTCTCATACCGGGCCGATAACTTTCTGAAATTAAAGGCCATTAACGAAAAGAACATCGAAATTGAAAATACCATACAGGCAAAAAATGAAATATTAAGCATAGTTGCACATGATTTGCGCAACCCGCTTACCATCATAAAATCTGTTACCTCCCTACTGGCACTGGATGGTGGCTCGGGCGAAGACTATTATGAAAACCTTCAGCTGATCAGAACATCATGCGATAAAGCAAGCTCCATTATAAACGACCTGCTCGAAACTGCCCAAAACGAAATAGTTAATGAATTTGAACTGGAAAAGATTGAGCTTAGCGAATTTCTTAGCGTAATAATTGATGAATGGAAACGCAATAAAATGAGCCAGGTTAGCATTTCCTTCCATCATTCAGGGCATCCGGTTTATGCCTATGTGCACAAGGAAAAAATGCAGCGGGTTATGGATAACCTGATCAGCAATGCCCTAAAATTCTCCGGCAAAAATGATCGTATAGAAATTACGCTGCGCGATGTAACTGAGCATATCCGTATTGAAGTAAAAGATTTTGGAATAGGCATCCCATCAGACCTGCTGCCTTATATTTTCGATCGTTTTTCAAAAGCCCGCCGTGATGGTATCCGTGGCGAAGTATCAATTGGTTTGGGCTTAAGCATAGTACAACAGATCATTAAAAAACATAATGGCGATATAACTGCAACAAGTACTATTGAAAACGGAACTACCTTTAGCATAAAACTACCCAAGGTAAAATCTTAAAATTCATTGCTGCGCTTTATAGCTTACCCCTTTAGCAGTTTTTAAACTATCAATTTTTACCGGCGATGCCTGCCTTATACCCTGCAGGGCCAAATAGGTCTTTTTCCATTCATCCGGATCAGCTTTTGCTAATTTAGAAGTATCCGCACTATTGTAAAAGTCCATTATATTTGTTTTGAGCGATTGAGTCAGATCATCAAATTTATTATCCTTCAACTTGCCTACCATCTCATCATAAGTTTTATCGGTAAGGTTATATTCGCCATATTTAATGGGCTTTCCAGTATCAAAATCAACATTGGCAAGCTTTATGTTTTCATATTGCAGCTGAGCAACAGCGCGTGCATAATGCAGGGTTACGGTATCAAAACTTGCTATAAATAATTTCTCTGCCGTTGAATCCGGTTCTTTGATCTTTAATGCCTTGAGTGGGCCAACCTTGGGTAATATCTTTATAAAAAAGGCAATAACATTATCCCCAAAAGTTGCCTTTTGCCTTGTTTTCCCAAATTCAAGTTGATAATCTTTCCTTTTCATCTTGTAATGAAAGCTTTTACTGGTTGCGCTTGGGTTCAGCTTTTTAATATCGTTCTTTTTCATTACCCAGGCCGACCGTGTAAGTGTTGGTAAAAGGCTTTTAACCGCCCACCTAAAGGTTGAAATAGCCAGGTCAAGATCGCCGAACACAACATTAATATCCTGTCCGTAAGTTTTTAAAAAAGCCCGTTCCAATACCGGCTTGGCTACATTAAAACCTATAAAATCATGATAAGCCTGCGTGGCATAATTACCCCTGGCTATTTGCAGCACATCAAAAGATATCTCAACCCGACTGTGGTCTACCGGGTTTTCTTCATAAGTAGCTACTTTGCCGTATTGCTTTTCAACCTTAGTATACATGATAGGCACGGCATAATTTGTACCTAAGGAGTGCCCGTATTTATCAGCCATGTAATGGCTTAATGCACCAATTGAAAACGCATATTCATTCAGATTTTGTGATTCCGATAACAGCGCCATTACAAAATCACCGGTGCGAACGTAATGTGCCAGGTCGGTAAAATACTTACTACCAAACGGGAAGTACCCCATATCGGCAATCATACAACCGCCATAAGAATATGAATGAGCAACACGCAGTTCACTATCTGTTGCTGCCGGATATTTTTTTTTCAATAAAGGCCGGATATACTTTTGCCAACTCGCATCTACCACTGCTTCATGTGTTAGCACGGAATAAGCTTTTGAGGGTAAAGGCCTAAAAAAGAGAAGAATAACAAGTATAAGTAAACACCTGCCTACAGTAAGTAGCTTCATGTTATAATTGGGGTATTTAGATTATGATATAAGCGCTGAACCCGCTAAATGTTTTAACAAAAAGAATCAGGAATTAAGAGTTAAGAATCAGGACCATCCTAAAAAAATTCTCTGTCTTTTCCCATTTTTTCATCTTAATTCTTGATTCCTGGGTCTTGACTCTAAATCGAACATCCGGTGTATCGAAACCGAACGGTTTGAGTCGACTAATCTTTCATAAACAACTTAATACTAACAACTTAAATACATGGCATATTCTTGGCGATTGTTACAGCAATTTGTTGCATAAAAACCTTCGTTATGTTTAAAAGCTATTTTAAAACCGCCTTTCGTTTTTTGTTAAAAAACAAGACGTTCAGTTTTATTAATATTATTGGCCTGGCCACAGGTACGCTGTGCTGTTTATACATATTGTTATATGTGCAGGACCAATATAGTTATGATAAGCAGCATAAAAATGCAAATGATGTTTACCGCGTAACTACCAATCTGCAATTACCGGGCGATAATCATAAAAATTCAACCTGCTCACCGCCTATAGCGCCTGCCATGAAGCACGATTTCCCCGAAATTGAGCAATATGCCCGTGCCGTGCCCGCCGAAAACTTTGGCGCTCCGAAAACCTTGCTTACCTACAAGGAAAAATCTTTTTATGAAAAGGATCTGGTGTATGTTGATTCTACCTTCTTCAATATTTTTAACTACCACTTTGCAAACGGCACGGCTTTAAAATGTTTAAACGAGCCCTACACAGTAGTCCTCGTAAAACCTGTTGCCGTTAAACTTTTTGGCGATGAGGACCCGGTTGGTAAAGTGATAACGCTAAACAACGGTTTCGGCAAGCATGATTTTAAAGTGAACGGTGTTATTGACGAAAGTGCAGGCAAAACAAACATAAAAGGCAGCATATTTGTTGCCATGGACAGCGGTGGTTTGGGTGATTACACCATGAAAGACCAGGACTGGGGCGGCAACAACTTCACCTATTCCTTTATACGTTTACGGCCGGGCGCCAGCGCTGCTTTGCTCGAGAGCAAACTACCATCATTCCTAAATAAATATGGCGCCCAACAAATGAAGGCCGTCGGCATGACCAAGCAATTGCACCTGCAACCTGTTAAAAGTATCCACACCACAACAGGCTATGAGGTAGACATGTCGAAAACAGTCAGCCCATCGTTCCTGAATATATTACTGCTTATAGCCATACTTATACAGGTAATAGCCTGCATCAATTTCATGAACCTTTCAACTGCACGGGCATCAAAACGGGCTAAGGAAGTTGGTGTGCGCAAGGTAATAGGTGCCGGTAAATTCGACCTGATAAAACAATTCTTAGGCGAATCATTCCTATTGGCGTTTATTGGGGTGATGATAGCTTTGCCGCTTTTATGGCTGTTGCTCCCCTATCTTAACCAACTTACACAAAGTAATATCCAGCTATCCATTTTTACCGACTACCGTTTATGGCTGATGCTGGTAATACTCATACTCGTTACCGGCTTTGTCGCGGGCAGCTACCCTGCATTTTATTTGTCGGCATTTAAAGCGGTAAAGGTTATAAAAGGTAATTTCAGCAATCAGGTTTCTGCCGCTGGCATCCGCCGGTCATTAGTAGTATTTCAGTTTGTATTGTCTATCGTATTGATCACGGGTATCATTATTATTTACACTCAGCTAAACTATATTAAAAACAAAGACCTCGGTTTTGATAAGAATCAAAAGCTGGTTTTTAGCTTTTATACCGGCGATACACAAAAGCAGCTGGATGCCTATGCCAATGACCTTCGCCAACTGGCCGAGGTAAAGGCTGTGAGCAAATCAGATAACTATCTGAGCCAATTTGTACCGCACGACCACGGTGTTTACCCCGCCGGCGGTAACATGACCACCGCCATCGACGCGCAAAATATTGTGACCGATGAAAACGTACTTAAAGCAAATGGTATAAAACTAATAAGCGGCCGCAATTTCAGGCTCAACGATACCGGCAAGGTTTTGATAAATGAAACCCTCGCAAAAAGGCTTGGCCTCACTTTGGATAAAGCTCCCGGAACAAGATTGTACACGCAATATGGCAACAACCCTTTAACCTTTGTTGAGGTAGCCGGTGTGATGAAGGATTTTAACTACAATTCGCTGCATGGCGATATAAAGGCCTTTATGTTTGTTTATGATAACCATCCCGGCAGTTTTGATGATCTGGTGGTATCGGTCAACAGCAAAAACTATAAAGAATTACTGGGCAAAATTGAAACCATATGGCATAAGGACATGCCATCAACGCCGTTTGAATATTTGTTTTTAGATCAGGAGGTACAAAAACAATATGAGGCGGAGATCACCATGGCGCAGATCATCAATTCATTTACCTTAATGGCAATCCTCATTTCGTGCCTGGGCCTGTTTGGTTTAGCCGCCTTCAGCGCCGAGCAGCGTAATAAGGAGATTGGTATCCGTAAAGTGCTGGGTGCAAGTGTCACCGGCATTGTTCAGCTATTATCAAAAGATTTTTTACAATTGGTGATACTGGCCTTTGCCATAGCAACCCCAATAGCATGGTACGCCATGGATAAATGGCTGCAGGCTTTTGCGTACCGTATATCGCTCAGCTGGTGGATGTTTGCTTTAGCCGGGCTGATAGCAGTATTTATTGCATTGTTCACCGTAAGTTTTCAGGCGATAAAAGCCGCATTGAGCAATCCTATAAAAAGCTTAAAAACAGAATAGCAACACAACTAACTTCTTCATTATTAATGATTTTACATACATTAGTGTAAACATTATTAATAATGAAGAAGTTAGTTATTTCAGGCATTAAATGTTTAATGCCTTTTTTATTGGCGGTTTATTTATTCGCATCCTGCAAAAGTGGGCATCAGGATTTTAACGCGGTTGATACTGATAGCGCGGTTGTAAAAGACAGTGTAACCGCCCTCACCATTAATATAGCTCATGATCTCGCAGCCAAAGGCCCGGTTGCATGGCTCAATTATTTCCAGGATAGTCCCGACTTCTTTATGGCGAATGAAGGGCAGCTTGCATTGCATAATTACCAATCGGCAAAAACATTTGTGCAGGATACACTGGTTAAAAGCATCAGCAAAATAAACCTGCAGTGGAGCCATACGCGCATTGATGTATTGGCATCAAACATTGCCGCTATCGGCAGCGATTTTCATGAGGATATTACCTTTGCCTGGGGCGAAATCACACCATTTGATGGTTACTTTACAGGCGTCGCAATTAAAACTCCAAAGGGCTGGAAGCTGAGAAACGCCCATTGGTCAATAAAGCCTCCCCCTAAATAAGCACTACAAACCGGGGTTTTTTACCCAGATCGACATTGTAACAAATTTGTTTGATTCGGAGATATTATAAATGTGCCCACATATTTTAACTTTGGCTCACAGTACCAATTACCTGAATTATAACCTATGAGAAAATTATTGCTGGCCGTAGTACTACAGGCCGCATTTATACCGGCATCTATGGCGCAAAAATCTATCTACCATAAAGGATGGGTCGATTTTAATAAAAATGGCAAGATGGATGTTTTTGAAGACCCATCGCAACCCATTAATAAGCGCATTGCCGACCTGCTGAGCCAGATGACCGTTGAGGAAAAAACCTGTCAGCTGGCTACATTATATGGTTATAAACGCGTATTAAAAGAAGAAATGCCTGCCGACTCCTGGAAAAACGAAGTTTGGAAAGATGGCATTGCCAACATTGATGAAGAACTGAACAACCTTACTTCGCACACCGATGATGCGCCCACCCAATATAGTTTTCCGTTCAGCAAACATGCCAATGCTATCAACACCATACAAAAGTGGTTTGTTGAGCAAACCCGCATGGGTATCCCGGTTGATTTTACCAACGAGGGCATTCACGGCCTCAATCATGATCGCGCTACTCCCCTGCCAGCGCCAATAGGCATCGGCAGTACCTTTGATAAGGAATTGGTAAGACAGGCGGGCCAAACCGTGGGCCGCGAAGCAAAGGCATTAGGCTATACCAATGTGTACACTCCTATACTCGACCCTGCCCGCGACCAGCGCTGGGGCCGTGTAGTTGAATGTTATGGTGAGGACCCATACCACATTGCCGAAATGGGCAAGCAGATGTGTTTAGGTGTGCAGGAAGAAGGCGTGGCATCAACCTTAAAACATTTTGCCGTATATAGTGTACCTAAAGGCGGCCGCGATGGTGCCGACCGTACCGACCCGCATGTAGCGCCAAGAGAAATGTACCAGATCTACCTGTATCCGTTCAGAAGAGTGATACAGGAAGCACATGCCATGGGTGTAATGAGCAGTTATAACGACTGGAACGGCGAACCCATCACCGGCAGCTATTATTTCCTGACTGAACTGTTAAGGCAGAAATTCGGTTTCGATGGTTATGTTGTATCTGATAGTGAAGCCGTTGAATATTTATACACCAAGCACCACGTGGCAAATGATGCCAAGGAAGCAGTTCGCCAGGCTATTGAGGCGGGATTAAATGTGCGCACCAACTTTACCATGCCGCAAACCTATATCTTCCCGCTGCGCGAGCTGGTGAAAGAAGGCAAGGTATCCATGAAAACCCTCGACTCCCGCGTTGCGGATGTATTAAGGGTAAAATTCAGGTTAGGTTTATTTGATGATCCGTATGTAAAGGACCCGAAAGCTGCTGATAAGATCGTTCATACCGCTGCATCCGAAGAAATGGCTACCCAAATGAACCGCGAGAGTATGGTGCTGCTAAAAAATGCCAACAACTTATTACCGCTTGATAAAAGCAAAATAAAAAACATACTGGTAACCGGTCCGCTGGCTGCCGAAACTAATTATGCCATCAGCCGCTACGGACCATCGCACAATCACGTAACCAGCGTGCTGGATGGTATTAAAGACTATGTCGGCACAAGCGCTACTGTAACTTATGCCAAAGGTTGTGATATAGTTGATGCCACCTGGCCCGAAAGCGAGATCATTGAAACACCGCTAACCGACAAGGAACAGGCCGATATAAACGCCGCTGTTGAGCAAGCCAAAAATGCCGATGTAATTATAGCCGCCGTAGGCGAGGATGTTGACCGCGTGGGCGAAAGCCTTTCACGCACCGGCCTAAACCTTCCCGGCAGGCAATTAAAACTGATCCAGGCCCTGCAAGCAACAGGCAAACCGGTGGTTATGGTGATGATAAACGGGCAGCCGCTAACCGTAAACTGGGAAAATAAATACGTGCCTGCTATATTGGAGGCATGGTTCCCCGGCCCTGAAAGCGGTAAGGTTATAGCTGAGACTTTATTTGGCGATAATAACCCGGGTGGTAAATTATCTATCACCTTCCCAAAAACTGTTGGGCAGATAGAGTTTAACTTCCCTTTTAAACCAAGCTCACAAGCGCCACAGGGTGGCAAAAATAGCTGGGGCAATACCAGTGTTAACGGCGCGCTATATCCGTTTGGTTATGGGTTGAGCTATACTTCGTTTGAGTACAGCAACCTCCAGGTAAGCCCTGAAAGCGGCCATCAGCAAAACGATATTGAGGTAACCGTTGATGTAACCAATACTGGCCAGCGCAAAGGCGATGACGTGGTAGAGCTCTACCTTAAACAGGAGTACAGCAGTGTAACCACCTATGAGTATGACCTACGCGGCTTTGAGCGTGTGCCCCTAAATCCCGGCGAAAAGAAAACCGTACACTTCACCCTGCACCCCGATGACCTTGCTATCCTCGACAAAAACATGAACTGGACAGTAGAGCCCGGCAAGTTCCAGGTAATGATAGGTGAATCATCAGAAGATTTAAAGTTGAAAAAGGAATTTGTGGTAGAGAAATAAGCTGAAAGGTGAAAGCATAAAGCTAAAAGGCACTCTCATTTCGATCTTCACTACAAATAAAATATATAAGCGTCATTGCGAGGAACGAAGCAATCCCCGATTAGCAGGTCCGCCCTGTATAGTTAGGGATTGCTTCGTTCCTCGCAATGACGCGTTTTTTAAACATTACTACCTTTATTTAGCAGGACTTGCGCTAAACATATAGATTGATTTAAATAACTTATTTCTACATTTAACACATCTAAAAATACCTTTTTAATTTACATTCAATCATGAGAACAAAAAACTTTGTATGGTATTGGAATATTGTGCACTATTTTGTTCATCGTTTTTTAATAAATCAATCTTTCTCACGACCAACTATCAATGCTGGTGCATTTATGGGAATTTTACTCATAAATATAGATTGGGGCATTTTCAACCTTTGTCAGTTCTTTTTCCAGGATTCGTTAGGCGACTGGCTATTTAAGAATGGAACTAATGAAATCCTATTTTTATGTATCATAATAGCACCAGCTTTTTTGTTCAATTATCTTCTTTTATTTAAAGATGATAAATACGTGGAATACTTCTCTGAATTTGATGAAATGAAATCAGACGAAAAAAATAGATACATGTGGGGAAGTGTGATTACTGTCTTATTAATTTGGGTGTTTTTTATTTTCAGCTTTAAATATATTAGGTAATAAGCTCTCGTCTGTTCAAGCGCCCACGCTTACCACACACCTTCGTTGTGTCCCCACAAACAAGCAATCCACCGCAACAATCCTATATCAGCAATATCATAAATAATATTATTTTTGTCTGCATAATATTGCACTCTGCACCTTCCTAAAAAATGACAAAGAAAAAGATATTGATAACCGGTGCAAGCAGGGGCTTAGGTCTGGCAATATCGCAAAAGCTTGCTGCCGATTACGACCTGATCCTTCACGCCTCAAAACCTGAAAGTTTCACCATTAATATCCCCAATAGTACCATCCTCTGCGCCGATTTTAACGATCCGGCGCAGCTGGCTGATTTTTGCAAACGCCTTAAAAAAGAACATGGCGATTCACTTTATGGGGTGATCAACAACGCCGGTGTCACCTTTGATAAACCGCTGAACTATCAGCCCGACCGAGAAATAGAAGCCATGCTGAACATCAACCTGAAGGCTCCTATCATAATCTGCAAAACAGCCATGAAAGTTTTCAGCCTTACACAGCAAGGGGTTATCATCAATATCAGCTCGGTAGTTGGCGAAAGCGGGCATGCCTTTCAATCCGTTTATGCGGCAACAAAAGCAGGCTTAGTGGCATTATCAAGGTCATTGGCACAGGAAGCGGCTGAATTGAGCCAAGAGCATCAAATAAGGGTATTAAGCGTATCCCCCGGGTTTATAGAAACAGAGATGACAGATGCCATACCTGCAGCAATAAAAGAAAAATATTTAGGGATGATACCCGCAAAACGCTTCGGCACGGTAAATGATATTGCTGAAACGATAGCCTTCCTGGTATCAGATAAGGCTTCGTATATAAACGGCACCAACATACATATTAACGGAGGTTTAATTTAGCAATTATGGCAGATACACTGGTAGGAGATAATCCCGCAGATTGGTTGTTATTATACGGCCCTAAAAAACGATATGTTGACAACTATCACTGGCATTCGCCGCAGGCAGGTGTTGTAGCCAGCTATACCCCTACTGAATTTGATGTGCAGGATCATTTCGATATTTTCAGGGGGGTTGACCAGATTGAATCATTCGCGCAGGCAACAGTGGTTTCAATGGGAGGCTTTCTGGAATGTCAGAAATCAGGACTTTCGCAGCAGGAAATGGCTGAATTATTTGTCCCCGCATTCATTAGTATTGGCAATGTCAATTTCCGTTACTATTTGGAAAAGGGTCAAACTTTTATTAACATTGGTTTTATCACGTTCTATAAATTCAGGCAAATGGCTTGTGAAGGGCGAATTTATAAAGTGCCGCAAGGGTTAGACCTTGATGCATATTTTAAAGATTTCACCATAGAGCGATTAAAGGCTTATGATTTAAACGAGGAATTTATTTTAATAGCTGAGCTGTTTGAAATTACCGGAAGAGGATTAAAAAAAGAAAAATTTAATACGCAAGCATAACAATGGAAAGACAGGAAATAATTGATGGGCTGATAGAAGTTTTAAAAACAGTTAGAACTATCGATCCGGAAAAGCTAAATAATGTTACTGAAGAAACGGATTTCTTAACCGACTTGAATACACCATCAACCGAGTTAATAAACATTGCTGCAAAAGTTGAGCAAAAGTTTGATGTTGAGTTTGAGGATGATGATATAGACAACCTTGGTTCAAAAGTAAAAGACATTGTTGACCTGATCATCAGGGCAAAAGAAAGAGAAGCATAATTATGCCTGCAAATAACAGAAGGGTAGCAATTGTTGGTATGGGCGGCGCTTTCCCCGATTGTGCCGACATTAAAGAGTTTAACGAAAAACTCTTTTCAGGCAAAAGTCTGATCAGGGAGTGGCCGCAGGCAGTTGCTTACAATAAGCAGATCCGGTCGACCGTTTCCGGCTTTATTGAGGAAGAAGAAATGGGCCTTGAGCCTATTTATGCCAACCCGGTTAACGGCTTTCCTGAAACTTATGTTGATAAGCTCGACCGCATACCGGCCATTAACCTCGCTACTTCCGACTTGGGCTGTATCTGGGCCATGCTCGGTGCACAGGAATCTATAAAGCAAGCCGGCTGGACAAAAGCTGAAACTGAATCGGAACAAACAGGCGTGGTGGTTGGCTCAGGCGGCGGCGGTAACGTAATAGCGCGCAATGCCTGGCATGCTTTTTTTGAACTGGGCAAAAAATCGCGTATAGCAGGCTCACATACTGTAGACAGGGCCATGGCCTACCGCGAAGCTGCCAATATATCATGCCTTATAAAAAATAAAGGTGTTTGCGAGTCCATTATATCTGCCTGTGCTACCGGCCTGGGTAATATTGGTTATGCTTACCGTTTAATAAGATTTGGATTACAGGACCGTGCCATCGCAGGTGGTGTTGAAGGAACATCCATTGAAACTTTTATTGGTTTTGATGCCATGCAGGTATTAAGCAAAGGCTTTGCTCCGGCTGAAAGTTCACGTCCTTTTGATATCCGCAGAAATGGTTTTGTAAGCTCATTTGGTGCCGGTATTGTAGCATTGGAAGAATACGAAATGGCAAAAGCCCGCGGCGCTAAGATATATGCTGTAATTGATGAATATTTCAATAACTCCGATGGTGATGGCAATATGTTCTACCCATCATACGACGGGCAGCTAAGGCTTTGGAAAGGCTTATCAGCCAACGCGCATATTAAACCCGATGTGGTTAAAGTACATGGTACAGCAACACCCGTAGGTGATATTCTTGAATTAATAAGCGTTGTTGATACCCTTGGCGAAGACGGCTATCATGTTTCGGCACCTAAATCACAATTTGGGCACATGCTGGGTGGTGCAGGTTCTGTAGAACTGATCACCGCTATTATGATGCTGGAGAACCAGCAGGTATTACCTTGCTTAAACTCGGATACATTAAACCCTGAACTGGAAAACTTCCAGAAAGCCGAAGGCTGGAAAGGTTCAACCAAACCGGCAGAAGCCTACAGGCATTTAATACCACAGCAAACGTTATCGAAGGAAATAAACCAGATAGTATGCTTAAACTACGGTTTCGGCGGTACTAATAGTGCTATGGCTATTTCGAGGGATATATAAACAGTCCCTCTTGTCATTGCGAGGAGGAACGACGAAGCAACCTCGTCGCGTTTGATATGCAAGCGACGAGGTTGCTTCGGCCCACATTGCACAGCCCCCAACTGGGCCTCGCAATGACATGAGGCGTTAAAGTAAATAGATAACATGATCAACAATACAAATAAAGTCGCGGTAATATTTGGGGTTAGGAACGACAGCTCCATAGCTTACAACGTGGCTTTAAAACTCCATCAATCAGGCTGCAAAGTAGCGTTGAGCTACGTTGCCGATACCAAAGATGAAGTAATGTACCTGATGGAAAAACTGGGCATGGATCCCCGTTTTGCCATGGAAGTTGATGTGCGGGATGAAGCGCAAATAACCGCTTTTCTGAAAACTGTTTATGATGGCCTGGGCCCAATTGATTATCTATTACATGGTGTTGCCTTTGGTAACCAGCAGGTAATGTGTTATACCCTGCCGGGCAGTAAAGAGGAGCCATCATCCTATATCGATATCCCCTTTGAGGATTTTATGGATTCCTTTAACATCAGCGCGTACTCGTTGCTGAGGATTGCCCGTGTTGCCGAGCCTTTGCTTGCACCAAATGCGTCTATATTAACGCTTACTTATAACGCGTCGCAAAGGGTGTTCCCGCAGTATGCAGGGATGGCCATCAATAAGGCTGCGCTGGAGAATATCGTATTGTATCTGGCCAGTTATTTCAGGGTGAAGAAGATCAGGGTAAATGCTATCTCGGCGGGCTTGGTTATGACCACCTCCGCCGGAGTTATCAGCGGTGCACGTACCTTACGCAAAATGGGAAAATTCACTGCGCCTTTAGGTAATATCGATGCCGGTGATGTTGGCGATACCGCCTTATATTATTTCTCTGATCTATCCAAAAAAGTGACCGGCAATATTCATTATGTTGATGGTGGTTTTAATATTATGGGCGTGGCAGTAGATGGAGAATAAAATATCCAAATCGGTTAATGATATAGTTGCTGACAAAAAATTCGCTGTCGGCAATGATCTTGTTCACCTGCCGACTTTCCTGCTCTCGCTAACCGAACCATTCAAAAAAAAAACTTACACCCCTGCTGAAATTGCTTACTGCGATCAGTTTAGTGAATCCGCATTACGCTATGCCTCAACCTGGGCAGCTAAAGAGGCCGTTTATAAAGCTGTAAAACAGCTTGATGCTAAAGCCCTCGGCTGGAAAAAAATAGAGATCACGCGCGATAAACCCGGCGGACAACCGCACGTAACTTTGCACCAGCATCCCGGCAGGTTTAAAATAAGTTTATCTATATCACACGATGGCGATTATATTTGGGCGATAGCTTTTATCGAGATCAGTTAACCCGCAGTAATTTTGACATCACATTACTTTGAAAACGCATTAGTTAAGCTCCATTATTACAAGTTTGGTAATGGGCCGCAGCCTATGCTTTGTTTTCACGGCTATGGCATGCATGGTAAACAGTTTTTATTGCTGGAGCCTTCATTGGGCAGCAAATACACCTTTTTCGGTTTTGATCTTTTCTTTCATAAGGAAACCAAACTAATCGATCAAAGCCTTGAAGCTGTAAAGGCCCGCATCACCAAAAAACAATTTGCAGAGCTTATTGAAGAGTTTTGTATTTATGAAAATATCGACCGTTTTTCGGTGATCGGCTACTCTATGGGCACACATTATGCCACCACCGTAGTTGAAGAATTAGGCAGCCGGGTTGATGAGTACATTGTTGCTGCGCCATCATCTATATATCCCGGTAAGCTGATTGAGTTTTTCAGCAAAACCAAAGTCGGCAATAAACTATTAGAAAAATTGGTATTGAGCGAAAAAGCATTAATCAACATGCTTAACCTCTGCAAATGGCTTGGGTTGATTGACGACGTGGGCCGCAATATCTTATACAAAGAAATTGATACGCCCGAGTTACGCTTTAACCTATATGCTTCCTTTATTTACCTGCGCTTGTTTGAAACTGACGAGGCACAGTTATTAAAAACACTTACTGAATATAATATCCGCAGCATATTTATATTTGGCAAGCGCGATAAAATGTACCCGTCATCAATAGGCAAAGCATTTTTCGCTAAATTTAAACAGGCCGAAATTGTAATTTTAGATGAGCACCACGAGCTCATCAACAAAAACTTTGTTTCTGCGTTATCTGGTTTATTGTTATGATCATCAAATCAAAGCCATTATCACCTTTCTTTATAAAATGCTTTGGGTTTATTAGCGGCCTTGTTTTTAAGCGCAGGTCAAATAAACTGATCGTAAAAATGGTAGACTTAAAGCCCAACCACTCTTACATATTAATGTGTAACCATTTTAGTTTTTGGGACGGTTTTTGGGCGTTTTATATGTGCTATAAATACTTTTATAAGCCTAATGGTGTAAAACGGATGTATGCCATGTCATTAAAAAAGCAGATGGAGAAAAACAAATGGCTGCAATACACCGGTAGCTTCTCGGTTGAACCGGGTAAACGCTCCATACAGGAAAGCTTTGATTATGCTGCCGAAATATTATCACAACCCGGCAACCTGCTCCTTTTTTATCCGCAGGGAAAACTGGAAAGCATGCATGTAAGAAACATTAAGTTTGATGAGGGCCTTTATGAAATAGTTACCCGCATACAAGGCGATTGCCAGCTGATATGGTGCAGCAATATTGCAGAATATTTTGAGAGCCTGCGCCCTACCCTGCACGCCACCATGCTTGATTGCGGCACCAACCATAATTTTGATTTCGATAAGCTAAAAAAGAAGGTGAACAAGCATCACATCAAATGCATCGAGCGCAACATACGCTATACCGACGAGCAAATAGAATACAAAGCTTAGTGGTGCACTCTTTCCAGGCCTTCTTTTGCCTGGGTATCAATACTGCTTTGGTATTCATGGCTTCGCATTTCAAGCGCCAGTTTGTAGTAGTTGGCTGCCAGATAATCATCTTTTATATATTCATAAATGCCGCCAATGCTCAGGGCAGCATTTGCCGCATAATAATAAGTGCTTGTTTTGCCAATGTTTATCGCTTTCTGGTACCAGGTTATGGCATCATTAAACTTGTTCATTTTTTCGTAGATGCGGCCCAGCCTGTAGTTCAGTTCAATTTTATCACGCAGTAATTTAAGTTCACTTTCTTGCTTACCTTTTAACTGGGAAAGGGCCTTATCATAATAGCCACCATCGCAATAGAACCGCGCCTTCAGCAGGTCATAATCCGGGCGGTTATCGTTTGCTTCCTTTAGTGCCTGCTTATCCTTTTCATCAGTAGTATATCCTTTTGTACGGGCCAGTTTCAGGTAGTAATTATACTTAGCCTCATCGTTTCTGAAAAAATAGCTGTAAGCCACTTTAAGGTATGAGTCCTTAATATAATTTATGCCTTTGTATTCGCCAATATATTTAAGCAGGTACACATAGGCATCGCTATCCATACGGCATAATTTGGCGCAGCCCAGCAGGTAATCAACAGTTGGCATAGGCGTGTATTTGGCGGAGTGAGGGATATCCTGAAAATTAGCGATGGCTTCCTCGTTATGCCCGGTTTTGGCAGCCACATAACCCTGCAAATAAGTACGGAGCAGGTTCTTATTATCCATACCTGCTATATAGCCCATCAGCTTGTTGTAGTTATTTTTGTTGTGCAAAACATCAATATCCATATAGCATAGATAAAAGATCACTTCATCTTTATAATAATTATATTTTGTGGTGGGGATCTGTGTGCGTAGCTTTTCCAGTTGTGCAACACCCGCCTGTACATTGCCGCTCATACCTAAAAATTTGGCGAAGGTTTTTAAGCCCGATGGCATGGCTCCGAAAACAACATTGATCAGCGCGAGGTCTTTTTGACCAGGTAAAAAGTCGGGGTATTTTTCAGCGTTATCGTTAAGCAGGTTACGGGCTTTTTTAAAATCGGATGCCGAAGATGTATAATCACCAAACTTAGCCTTTATAAGCCCCCATTGTAAATAAACTTCGGCCTGCGCGTATAAATAATAAGGCGAATTCTCCTCATTGGCCTTCAAAGCATCGACCCTGTCAGATTTCTTATCCTTCAGCAGGTCATACTCATTTTTATTATCAGAGGTGATCAGGCTAATGTAATCAACATAATTATCCAGTAATATAGTAATGCCATTTTGTGGGTATTGCTGTTTTTCCTGCTGGATGATAGCACGGGCATCATTCAACCTAAAGTCGAACACGGCTTTATAGGCATCCATACAGCGCGAATCGAAATTATAATTTGCGCTTGCGGTTAGCCTGCAGCTTAAAACAACAATAATTAGTAAAATACTTTTACACTTCATGTATTACGGGCAAGGTAAAGGACGATACCAAATGTAAACGTTAAATTTTGCCAAAACGATATGTAATACCAATTGAACCCCATTGATCGCCCAGGGCGGTGCTCTTTACTTCTCTCGACTTTATAAAGGCAATCGCGCTGGCCGTCCACCTGGCCGATGCAAACTGTAAGCCAAATTGCTGCTGGTAAACCCAATGGTATATTCCAAAAGTAACGGGGCCCTTATCTTTCCTGAAAAGGCCACCTTCAATGGTAGCGTCATAAACCACATAATTTACCTGCGGAAGGGTAAAAAAGTAAAACTCATGATTCATATGTTCATTCTTATTATCGGTAACACGTGTGTTTGTAATAGCCGACTGAAAGAATTGGTTAAGGCCACCTACCCTAAATTGTAAACCCGCGCTTGCACCAGTAAATGTAGATCCCAGCCACACATCCGGGTTGGCCGCTATATCAAACCAGCTATCATCATTACGGTATAACAGGTGTTTGTAATCCAGTCTTAAATTTAGCCCGGGTTCGGTATTAAGCTGATGGCTCCATCCCCCATACTTCACATAACCAGATCCACCAACTACCTTATATAAACCAAATAACTGGTGAAACCCACTTTGTATCTCCTCGCCTAATGCTGCAGGGCCTATTGTGCCTACTTCAGCAGTAAATTTTAACGCGTCTTCATCTTTATATAACCAGTTCCATGCTACATTGCCAAATAAATATCCTGTAAAAGGTCGGTCTATATGATATGGAGGATATACGTGTCCTGATTCAGCTGTATAAATTTTTTGCCCGAACTCAAACTCTATGGTCTTTTTTATAATGTCAGGGTTTGAGATCGAGTTCATGTCTGCCGCACGGGTAAAATTAAAATATGTAGCATCCGAATAATACCTGTCATGGTTCGGATCGATGTACATATCATTATCAGTAAATAACGTAAACTGATTTTTATAATTCTGAGCAGTAGCTGTTTTAGAACTTGTGAAAATGACCGTTGAAGTAAATAATAGAAAAAGTAAAAGATTCCTCATTTGCAAAAATGTCTGTTGATCTGTAAAATAAAAACGAACTTTCTTCGTGAATAATTTCACAACCAATAAAAGTAGGGTTAAATTTTAAAGTTTGATACCTAAACACCTATTTTAACCATATTGTTTAATACATGTTAATTATTTTTCGCAAAGGTTTAACATAGCTCAACATCTACAACATTTGCGTGTAGCCCCATCACAAACTTATAATGATGTTATTATCTAAACCGGGAAAACATTTTAACCGCTAAATACCATCGTACAGATTAACGGAAAGGTGGTCAAAATAATATCCATTCATTAAAACCTGATTATTAAGGATACGCTAACACTATTAGCTATAATATAGATGGTTATATTTTCACATGATACAAAAAAATAAACATATGCATTTGATTAATGTGTGATATGACTAATATAATGTTAAATTTGTATCACTAACTTAACCTAAATTAGTAAACCTAAAATTATTGATATGACAAGTAATGTGATGCGCGAAATTACGCCGTTAACTCCTGGCGATTGTTTCACAATTTTTTCGAGAGAAAAGAAAAAGTTCGATTTTCCCCTGCATTATCATGATGAATATGAGCTTAATCTTATCCTTAATGCCAAAGGGGCAAAACGGGTAGTTGGCGGCCACATTGAAGTTATTGATGACCTGGAACTGGTACTTGTAGGCCCCAATGTTTACCATGCCTGGTTCACCCACCAATGCCAAAGCGAATCCATTACAGAAATAACCATTCAATTTCATAAAGACCTGTTTGATGATAAATTTTTACGCAGAAATCAGCTGAGCTTTGTTAAAAATATGATAGAGCGCTCTCAGCGCGGCATTCTTTTTTCACAGGAAACAGTTAGCGCTTTAAAAGACCGTATCCAATCGCTCAGTAAAAAAAGCGGGTTCGATTCAGTACTTGAGCTACTATCCGTATTGCATGATCTTTCCATATCACGCAATATGAAAACACTTTCAGATTCAAGCTTTTCAAACGAGCAGTTCCATTACAATAGCCGGCGCATTGAGAAGGTATTTGAGTATATGAACGGCCATTACAACATGCAGATCACCCTTGCCGAAGTAGCCAAAATAGCCAATATGCCCGAGGCATCTTTCAGCCGTTTTATCAAAAAGCGCACAGGAAAAACTTTTATCGACAGCCTGAATGAGATCCGCCTCGGTCACGCCTCCCGCATGCTGATCGACACCACCAATACCATCTCCGAGATCGCCTATAAATGTGGGTTCAATAACATCTCCAACTTCAACAGGATCTTTAAACGGAAGAAATTCTGCATCCCAAAAGATTTCAGGGAAACTTACACCGGCAACCGGGTATTTATCTAGATCCTGACGATATTCCGCTCCCTGTAGAACCTATTTTTATAGGTAATGTATTTCAAATGGTTAAAAAAGTATTAGTAAACTGTAATTAACCATCATTAATTTCGCTACAGCCAATCATGATAAGTTTCATGTGCCTGTTAATGGTTTATAAGCCGTAGCATTTCACTCAAAATATTGATTAAATAAGCATGCATTTATCTGTTATAGATATATCAATAATAGCGTTGTATTTACTTGCAACCATTGTGATTGGTTTATGGTACCGTAAAAAAGCCCGGTTAAATAAGGAAAGTTACATGCTCGGTGGCAAATCGCTGCCCTGGTATTTGCTGGGGTTGAGCGATGCCTCCGATATGTTCGATATCAGCGGCACCATGTGGATGGTGAGCCTGTGCTTTGCCTATGGCATGAAAAGCATCTGGATCCCCTGGCTGTGGCCGGTTTTTAACCAGGTTTTCCTGATGATGTACCTGGCGCGCTGGCTCCGCCGATCCAATGCCTCTACCGGTGCCGAATGGCTGAAAACGCGTTTTGGCACCACCGGAAAAGGCGTTGGCAGCTCACATATTATAGTTATTGTATTCGCCTTATTCCTATGCTTTGGCTACCTGGCTTATGGTTTTATTGGCCTGGGCAAATTCATTGAAATTTTTGCCCCCTGGGATACCGTTAAAGCTTACGTTCCTTTCAATGTTCCACTGCAATATGTACCCGAGTTTTATGGTATAATTTTCACGCTATTCGCTATGTTTTACTCCATATTGGGTGGTATGCATGGCGTGGTGCTGGGCGATGTAATAAAATATGTGATCATGTCAGCCGCCTGTATATGGATATCCATAATAGCTATCATGAAGCTGAGTGGCCATACACTTAATGTGCCCGATGGCTGGTACAGCCCGTTCTTTGGCATGCACCTGAATCTGGATTGGTCGCACGTTATTAAAGAAGTGAACCAAAAAATAAAGGACGACGGCTACTCCCTGTTCGGCATATTTTTTATGATGATGACCTTCCGGGGATTTTTTGCCGCCCTGGCCGGACCAGCGCCGAATTACGATATGCAGAAGATCCTCTCCACCCGTTCGCCCGAGGAGGCCAGCAAAATGAGCGGCTTTGTAAGTATCATTCTTTTACCTATCAGGTACGCGCTTATTATCAGCTTAACGTTATTGGGCCTACTGTACTATCATCAAATGAACCTGAAGGACGCCACCGGAGCGGTAGATTTTGAACGCATCCTCCCGGCAGTGATCAATGATTTTCTGCCCGTTGGCTTGGTGGGCTTATTGCTTGCCGGTTTGCTGGGCGCGTTCATGAGTACCTTCAGCGGCACATTAAACGCGGCACAGGCTTATATTGTAAACGACATCTACGTAAAATACGTCGACCCAAAAGCCTCCACCAAAAAGATCATCAACATGAATTACCTGGTGGGTATTGTGGTGGTGGCTATAGGCGTTTTCCTGGGCTTCTTTATAAAAAACATCAACGAGGCGCTGCAATTTATCATCTCGGCGCTATACAGCGGTTACATTGTTTCAAACGTATTAAAATGGCATTGGTGGCGCTTTAATGCCAGCGGCTTTTTCTGGGGGATGCTTACAGGTATCGGCACAGCCATGATACTGGCCCTTAAAATTGATGCCAGCGAAGTGCTCTATTGGTTCCCGGTGTTGTTTGTAACCTCAATTATTGGTTCTGTTATTGGCACCTATGCCGCGCCTCCTACTGATATGGCAGTTTTACGCGCTTTTTATACCAATGTGCGCCCATGGGGTGCCTGGGAACCGGTAAAGAGAGCGGTTATGACCGATGACCCTTCATTCAATCCAAATAAAAACTTTAAACTGAATATGTTCAATGTGGTAATTGGCACCATAGCCCAGCTATGCCTCACCATATTACCCATGTACCTTATACTGATGCAAAAACTGCCGCTACTGGTAACAGTAGCGCTTTTGGTGGTCATCATAGCTATATTAAAGAAAACCTGGTGGAATAAACTAAACGACTATTAATCACAATGACAAACGAATTTGAAGCACGACTGCTGGCATTACAAAATGCTTATCATGAGCAGATCACCAGGCCCAATAAAAAAGCAACGCTCGGTAATGGTGTTTATGACAGGTATGTTCACCCTGTATTAACAGCGGCGCATGCTCCCGTTTTTTGGAGATATGACCTAAACCCCGACACAAACCCGCACCTGATGGAGCGTTTTGGCATTAATGCTGTGTTTAACGCCGGTGCCATAAAATGGCAGGGCAAATACCTGCTGATGGCCCGGGTTGAAGGTGCCGACCGTAAATCATTCTTCGCGATAGCAGAGAGCCCTAATGGCATTGATAATTTTATTTTTTGGAATAAACCGGTAAATATGCCCGAAACGGATGAGCCGGATACCAACATATATGATATACGCCTTACCGAACATGAGGATGGATGGATCTATGGCTTGTTCTGTACCGAAAGGCGCGATCCTGACGCTCCAGCATACGACCAAAGCATGGCGGTAGCAGCCTGTGCCATTGCCCGCACTAAAGATTTTGTAAACTGGGACCGCCTGCCCGATCTTAAAACACCATCGGCACAACAGCGCAACGTGGTTTTACATGCTGAGTTTGTGAACGGTCAGTATGCTTTTTATACCCGCCCGCAGGATAGCTTTATTAACGCAGGCAAAGGAGGCGGCATAGGTTTTAGTTTGTGCGATGATATTACAAACGCCATAGTTTTGCACGAGGAGATCATCGATAACAAAATATACCACACTGTTTACGAAGCCAAGAACGGGCAGGGCCCGGCGCCCATTAAAACCGAACAAGGTTGGCTGCACATGGCGCATGGCGTGCGCAATACTGCCGCGGGCTTAAGGTATGTGTTGTATATGTTCATGACCGATTTGAACGACCTTACCAAAGTAACCCACAAACCTGGTGGTTATTTTATAGCTCCCGAAGGTGAAGAACGCATAGGCGATGTATCCAACGTGGTCTTCTGCAATGGATGGGTAAAGGGTGATGACGGAACAGTTTATATTTACTACGCGTCATCAGATAGCCGTATGCATGTGGCAACTACAACTGTATCCCGCTTGCTTGATTATGTGATCAATAATCCTGCGGATGGCTTCCGTTCGGCGACTTCGGTAAACACGCTTTACGGCATCATCAACCATAACGAGCAATTTATAAAATCACAGTTGTAGCGATAATGGCGCAGTCGATATTGGATGAACTTGAAGTATACAAAACTGAACTTAGCCATGAACTAAGCCGGATACTTGATTATTGGATAAAATATACCATTGATAAAGATAACGGCGGCTTTGTCGGTCGTATTGACAGCGAAGAGCATGTAATAGCTGATTCACCTAAAGGTTCGGTGCTTAACGCGCGCATCCTGTGGTCGTTCTCCGCTGCTTATAATTTGGATAAGAACGGGGATTATTTGAATTATGCTGAAAGAGCCTATCAGTATATCATTGATCACTTTATCGATAAAGAACACGGGGGAGTTTACTGGACGGTTGACTACAAAGGCAACCCGCTGGATACCAAAAAACAGGTTTATGCCATTGCCTTTACCATTTATGCCCTAAGCGAATACTATATAGCATCGGGTAATAATGAAGCGAAGACGCTGGCCATTTTACTTTACAACTCACTGCTTAAATACAGCTACGACACTGCCAAAACTGGCTACTTTGAAGCCTTTACCCGCGATTGGCAACCCATTAGCGACCTGCGCCTGAGCGCTAAGGATGCTAATGAGAAAAAGACCATGAACACCCATTTGCATGTACTGGAAGCCTACACCACCCTGTACCATATCTGGCCCGATGATGGTTTGAGGGAGCAAATAGTTGGCCTCATTAATAATTTTACGGATCATATCATCGATACCAAAAATAATCACCTGGTTTTGTTTTTTGATGAGAATTGGAACAGGAGATCAAGCACCGTATCCTACGGGCATGATATTGAGGCTACCTGGCTTTTACAGAAGGCTTCAATGGTAATTAATGACCAGCCGCTAATTGACAAAATAAAACAACTGAACATAGGCATAACCGAAGCTACGCTTGAAGGTTTGGATACCGATGGTGGCCTTTGGTATGAATATGAGCCTGAAACCGGTCATCTCATTAAAGAAAAACACTGGTGGCCACAGGCCGAAGCCATGGTAGGTTTTTATAATACGTGGCAAATAACCGGCGACGATAAATACCTCCATCTATCCAAAAACAACTGGCGTTTTGTAAAGAACCATATCCTCGATACAAAAAATGGCGAATGGGTTTGGGGCATAAATAATAAAGGCGAGCTCATGCCCGGCGAGGACAAGGTTGGCTTATGGAAATGCCCCTACCACAACAGCCGTGCTTGTATTGAAATTATTACACGCATAAGCAAATAGTTAAAAGCATTAATAACAGGGATTATAAATAAATTTAGGGTATCAATTTCAACCAAAATGAGCAGCAAAATTTATAGCATTAAACTCGCAGCATTTATATTGCTGCTATCCCTGCAATTTGCAAAAGCGCAAAACAACGGTTCATACAATGTTAAACAGTTCGGCGCAATTGGCGATGGTCAAAACCTTGACAGTAAAGCCATAAATAAAGCCATTGATGCTGCCGCGAATGCAGGCGGCGGAACAATTTTTATACCTGCGGGAAATTATTTGTCGGGTTCTATCCGCCTAAAAAGCAATGTTTCCTTGTATTTAGATCAGGGTGCCACTATCATAGCTGCCCCTGTGACCGCGGCAAATGATTATGATGAGGAAGAAAACACCACAAACACCACTTACCAGGATTCCGGCCATAGCCATTTCCACAACAGTTTGATCTGGGGCGAAAACATACACGATGTTTCGATACTTGGTCAGGGAACCATATGGGGCAAGGGCCTGTACCACGATTATGTTAAGAGTAAACAAAGCGCCAATAAAGCCATCGCGCTTTATAAGTGCAGCAACATTAATATCAGCGATATTACCATTGCCCACGGCGGCTGGTTCGGCATTTTGGCTACTGGCGTTGATAACCTCACCATTAATAATATTAAGGAAGACACCAACCGCGACGGCATGGACATCGACTGCTGTCGTAACGTGCATGTGAGCAACTGCAGCGTAAACTCCCCTAATGATGATGGCATCTGCCTTAAAAGCACCTTCGCCTTAGGCTTTGCCCGTGCTACCGAAAATGTAACCATTACCAATTGCGCCGTAAGCGGTTTTAACGAGGGTTCGTTTTTAGATGGAACTTACCAGCGGAATCCTAACCCTAATTTTGAGCCTACCGGGCGCATCAAGCTGGGAACTGAATCAAACGGCGGGTTTAAGAATATCGCCATATCAAACTGTACATTCAATTATTGTCGTGGACTAGCGTTAGAGACTGTCGATGGTGGCTTGCTGGAAGATGTAACCATCACCAACATCACCATGCGCGATATTGCTAACGCGCCTATATTTTTACGCCTGGCATCACGCATGCGCGGGCCTGACACCGCAAAGATTGGCGAACTGCGCCGGGTGATCATCAGCAATGTTGTAGCCTATAATGTGCGGACTGCGATATTAATTAGCGGCATAAAGGATCACACAATAAATGATATCGAAATTAAAAATGCCAAATTCTATTTCAAAGGTAACGGCACTGCCGATCAGGCTAAAAACATTGTTCCCGAACTGGAAAAAGGCTACCCTGAACCTGGTTCATTTGGCGTATTGCCTGCCTATGGTATTTATGCCCGCCACGCAGATGGCTTAAAACTGGATGATATCGAACTGCATCTCATCAACAATGATGCACGCCCTGCTATTAGCTTTGATAATGTAAAATCTGCCGGCCTGCTTTTTGTAAAAGCACCGGATAACACCGCCACTTCACCAATTGTACAAACCAATTCATCCGGAACAACCCTCTTTCAATCATTAAACCTGCCGGATGGCAAACTCAATCCATAAACTTATGATGAAATATTTTAAAGCAACCCTTATTGTCCTGCTCATCAGCACAGCTTCATATACACATCTGTTCGCCCAAAAATTTGAAGAACTGGGCCAAACCCCGCCTATGGGCTGGAACAGCTGGAACACTTTCCAAACTAAAATAGATGAGCCTTTACTGAAAGGTATGGTTGATGCCTACGTAGCATCAGGTATGCGCGATGCGGGTTATACCTACTTTGTTTTGGATGATGGCTGGATGGCTATGGACCGCGATAATAACGGCAACCTGGTAGCCGACCCTAAAAAATTCCCTAACGGGATGAAGGAGTTTGCCGATTATGTGCATTCTAAAGGCCTCAAATTCGGCATATACAATTGTGCAGGCACAAAAACCTGCGCGGGCTATCCCGGCACACACGGCTACGAATACCAGGATGCCCGTCTGTATGCTTCATGGGGCGTTGATTATTTAAAATTCGACTGGTGCAACACCGACAGCATTAACGCGCGTGATGCTTATACCACCATGAGCAAGGCCATCCGCGCGGCGGGCAGGCCAATGATCTTCAGTCTTTGTGAATGGGGTAATCACCAGCCATGGTTATGGGCAAAAAATGTGGGCCAACTATGGCGCACCACCAGCGATATTCATGCTGGTTTTGATAAGGACCTGAGCAATGGTTCATGGTCGTCATACAGCGTAACTCATATCCTCGATCTACAAAACGCCATCAGGCAATATGCAGGCCCCGGCCATTGGAACGACCCCGATATGCTGGAAGTTGGCAACGGGATGACTTACAGCGAAGATAAAGCGCATTTCTCATTATGGTGTATGCTTGCCGCGCCACTCATCGCCGGTAACGATCTGCGTAAAATGAGCGATCAAACTAAAGCCATCCTTACCAATAAGGAAGTGATAGCTGTAGATCAGGACTCATTGGGTGTACAGGGCTTTAAATATTATTCGTTTGATGGTTTGGAGATCTATGTAAAACCGCTAAAAGATAACAGCCTGGCTGTATGCTTCCTGAACCGTTCATCGCGCCCGCAAAATGTTTATTTCGATTGGAAAGAGCATACTTTGGTTGATGCCATCGCGAAGCTGGATATAGATTTCGGCAAAACCAACTATTCCCTGCGCGATTTGTGGGCCAAAAAGAATATAGGCACTACCGAAAGGGCCTTTAAACAAACCATCGGCGCACATGATGTGGTGATGCTTAAATTGAGCAAACAATAAGCTTTTTTATCAGATCAAACATGAAATACGCCTTTTCCCTCATTATAGCCTTAGCCACCACCTGTTGCGCATTGGCGAAGCCTGTAAAATCAAAAGAGGTTAAATTTTTTAGTGCGAATGACAAGCACATCAAATATGTAGGCCGGGTAGATTTCAGTGACCCATTGAAGCCCCGTTTCTGGCAGCCGGGAGTATATGTGCAGGCTAAGTTTGAGGGAACATCATTATCCATATCCGTTAATGATGAGGTGCTGTACGGCAAGCTGCACAATTATCTGGAGGTTGCTATTGATAACAACAAACCCTTCAGGATACAAACCACCGGCAAAACCAATGTGATAGAGGTAGCGAAGGACCTCGCCCCCGGCGAGCATACTGTTACCATTTGTAAGGATACAGAATCGGGCATTGGCTATATTGAGTTTGTTGGCTTGAAATGCGAAAAACTGTTAAGCATAAAAGAACCAAAACGAAAGATAGAATTTATAGGCGATTCTATTACCTGCGGTTCCGGCATTGATGAATCGACCGTAAAATGCGATAAGGGCCAGTGGTTCGATCAACATAATGCTTACTTGAGCTACGGGCCAACCGTAGCGAGGCAACTAAACGCACAATGGTATATCACAGCGGTATCGGGCATCGGCATGATCCATAGTTGCTGCAAAATGGACATTGTGATGCCGCAGGTATTCGACAAGATAAACCCGCGCGCTGACACCCTGAAATGGAACTTCTCCAACTATAAACCCGATGTTGTTACCATCTGCCTCGGTCAAAACGACGGCAACCAGGATTCAACCGCCTTTTGCAGCGCTTATGTGGCTTTTGTAAAAATAGTAAGGGCGCATTATCCCAAAGCGGATATTATTTGCGTAAGCAGCCCCATGGCAAATAATGATTTGAGGGTGATCCTTAAAAAATACATCACCAGCATCCAGCAATACCTAAATGATGAAGGCGACCATCAAATTTATCACTACTTTTTTGATAAAGGCTATAACGATGGCTGCGGCTCTCACCCCGGCATGGCGCAGCACCAGGTTATTGCCCAGCAGTTGGCTGAATATATAAAGCAGGTGGAGAATTGGTAGGTGATTATTGAAGTGAAATCAAAAAAGCGCCATTGCGAGGTACGAAGCAATCCCTAACTGTGCAGATCATGATGCAATGATTTACACCTTTCTACTCGTCTCCTGTACAGTTAGGGATTGCTTCGTACCTCGCAATGAGGCGTTGAGATTTAATTTATCTAATTTAGTTAAACAAGATTATTCTAACTTTCCCTACCCTCTTTGCGCGCAGCGGAGAGAGGGTGGTCGAGCGAAGCAACGACCGGGTGAGTTAAATTTGCGAGCGGACATTAGCGCCAATACATTGCGAAGAGTTAACACACCCCGACTTCACTACGTTCGTCGACCCTCTCTACGGCAAGCCGTAAAGAGGGTGAAAAACATTTCCTAACACCATCGGGGTTAAACATTGGTAGAAAAAATAGCCAAAAAACAATCGTGCCATAGGTACGTAACTATCAGCGTTACATACCTACGGCACGATAAAAATTTCCATTGTTTTTTCTACCAACGTTTTGCTCCTACGGGGCATTCTTTTTGGGTAGGTTTTATATTACTTCACGGCTGATGCCAACGCCACCACCTGCTTATCCACATTCCAACCCTCAACTAAAACGGTTGGGTTTTGGCCACCTACCTTTGCCCATGGCGCGCTAACTGATACCGTTGTACTTTCGCCCGGCGCTAATGTAAAATAGTTTGCCGACCAGTACGATGGCATCACTTCTTCGCCATTAACCATAAGTTGCGGGCGCACAAAAAATGCGATCTGTTTGCTGTTGTTGCTGATCTGTAAGATCCATTTATTCTCCTTATAACCTTTCTCAGCCCTAATGAGTTTGGTAGTGAGGTTAGTATGGCCCATGCCGTTCAATGCCTTGTAATCGTTGCCCGGGGCTGTCCAGTAAGCATTGCGTGATATTACATTACCGCTCGCATCTTTCAGTTTCAATACGATAAAGCACATATCCTTAATATCAGCCAAAACAGCTTTTAACGGCATAGCCGATTGTGTGCCTGTTGATGATAAATTCACCGTGCTTGTATGATGATACAATACCTTACTATCCACCGAATAAACATCGGCCTGCGCAGTTAAAACACCTGTACTTTTTAAAGTACGGTTAATAACCATTACGGTTGAATCATCCTGGTTAAACTGGATATGTTTGGCTTCGCAGGCATTTTGCATGGCATAATAGCCAGCGTTGGGCTCAAGGTACCAATCGTATATCTGCCATATTACACTTGGCAATGCCGCGTTCAGTTTCCAAAGCATTACACCGCCGGTTTCATTCAGTTTATGTCCGTCGGCTTCAAAAATGCCCTGGTAGCCGGTGGCATTCATCAGCTGCATTTTGTCGGAGAAATTAACCATGGTAGTTGGCTGCCCGTAACGGCTCACCATATCTTTATAATACTCATCGTACTTACCGGCACCGGTAGCGGCATCATGATAGCCCCAGGTATTATTAAGCGGGAAAGGCAGTTTGGTATCCCATGTTAAATTAGTGACCACCTTTGCCAAAGTAGTATATGGTGGCTGAGATGGAATCCCTGTTTCATCCTTAAATACCCAATCCTTACCGGCATCAGCCAGTTTATAATATTCTTTAGGATCTCTCCAAGCGTACGGGCCACCGCTATAAACGCCCGATGTTTTTTCGTCAGGATAAGCACCTTTCCATCCCGCAGGCAATTTTGCAAAGCCTGATGAGCTTGGGATAAATGGCCTTGTACCATCCAAAGCAATAATATTATCGCGCATGGCATCATACAGTTCCTTACGCGCGTGGCCCTCGTTACCACCTGTCCAAACAAGTAAGCTTGGGTGGTTACGGATGCGGTAGATGGTGCTTAATACGTTTTTAACAAACACATTACCTTCAAGCGGCCAATCTGGTGAGCCTTTAAACTCGCCCTGGGTATCGCCAGTAACCCAAAAATCCGACCATACCATTAGTCCATACCTATCGGCTGCGTTCCAAAATGCATCCGGCGGCGTAACACCACCACCCCAGATACGTACCAAATTCACATTGGCGTTTTTGCATAAATGCAGCTCATAATCATAACGTGCGGAATCACGGTTCACCATCATATCAGGCACCCATGCACCACCTACTAAGTGTACACGCTTGCCGTTCACGTAAAAATCGCGGCGGTTATAACCATTCACATCTGTCGATTGTGAGCTAACCGTACGTACACCAAATACAAAAGTGGTATCGTCGGCCATGCCTTCAGCATCGGTATATTGCAGACGGATCTGGTACAAATTTGCCTTGCCATAACCTGTAGGCCACCATAAGTGAGGTTGATGGATTAATAAAGCGGCAACATTTTCGGCATTAAAGCCAATTTCTTTTGATGAATTTGTACCAACGCTTACCGGTTTTGAGAACTGTATAGCAGCACCAGCAAAATTTTCAGGCTTGATAGAAACTGTAAGCGTACCGTTTTTGGCAGCATCAGTATGATTGGTTAAAGTTAAATTCAGTGATAATTTAGCAACGCTGGTATCCGGCAGATTTGGCAGATCCGTTTTTAATTGCGGATGGCCTATAGTTACCGCGCCCGTAGTACGCAGAAAAACTGGCTGCCAAATCCCCATATTACGGTCGCGAACAGGTGGGATCCAGTCCCATCCTACAGAGCAAAGCATAGTAACATTTTTACCGATATCGCCTGTAGGGCCGCCGTTTAAATAGAATGGCCCCATGGCTTCCAGTTGTTCTTTGTCGGGGAAACCGGGTTCATCCAAAGGATAGATCTTTACTGCCAAAGCATTCGTTCCGCCGGGAATGATCTGCTTGCTTACGTCTAAGCTATATTCGGCAAACATGCCCGCCATTTGTGTGGAGTCGGTGATCTGTTTACCGTTTACCCATACGGCTGCACGATAATTTATACCTTTAAATATCAGTTGGAATACCCTCCCCCTATCGCTTGCCGGTACATTAAAAGTAGTACGGTACCAGTAAGGTTTTTTCCATGGATTAGGCTGATTGGGCAAAAAGCTGTATTGCTCCAGGTTATATTCTTTGTTGAATTTGTCTGATGCATCGGGGATCAGCATATTATTCAGCCCCAGGTATGGCGAAGGATAAATTTTGTTGGCAACAAGCCCTGTAAGCACCGTCGATGGTACTTTTACCGGGAACCAGTATACACTTGATTCATATTTTGGTTGCGATATAGCGCCGCCATCTTCATTAATTAAACCCGATGCCTGTAGCTGAAAGTCGGTAAGTTTAACCTGCTTAATGCTGCCCTTTTGTGCGTAAAGGTTAACATTTAATAGTAAGCCGGATAAAAATATCGGTAGAAATTTGATCCCCTTTTTCATTATCATATTTATAATATTATTAACTTGTATTCCGGTTAACTTTATAAAGCTTAATTAAACCGGCAAAATGTGACGAAATATAGAATTTATAGTTTTTTAAACAGTTATATTTTTATCGCAATTGTTGACATTATTTTACCATTCGGCTGATAAATTTTTTACTTCATATAACTTAGTGCCCGGCTTTTATTGGGCATTTTATTAAAACCCAAGGTTATAGCCTATATTTATATTTATGAAAAAAGCACTATGTATTGCCGCCGTTTTATGCAGCGCAATTTACGTTAAAGCACAACATGTTGTCGCGGCAAGCCCTATCGATAAAAAAGTTAATGCTTTGGTCGCCAAGATGACCCTCGACGAAAAGATCGGTCAGATGACGCAGCTTACGCTTGATGAAGTGTTGCAAACCAGTGATGGCGCGGCTGTACAACCTTTGCAGATAGATACTGCTAAGCTAAAAGTAGCTTTATTAAAATACCATGTTGGGTCGATATTAAACGTAAGCGGCGGCGCTAACTCGCGCGAACTGTGGTACGCCCTCATCAGCAAGATCCAGGAATTTGCCGCAAAAGACAGGCTGAAGATCCCCGTAATATATGGTATTGATGCCATGCACGGTCAGAACTATACCGTGGGCGCTACGCTTTTCCCGCAGGAAATTGGCATGGCTGCTACCTTTAACCCCGAACTTGCCCGTCGTGAAGGTGAGATTACTGCCTATGAAACCCGTGCCAGCTATATCCCCTGGAATTTCTCCCCTGTGCTCGACTTAGGTAAAAACGCTCTTTGGCCCCGTATATATGAAACCTTTGGCGAGGACCCTTACTTAGTGAAAACTATGGGTGCTGCGGTTATTAAAGGTTACCAGGGCGATGATATCAGCAATAAATACAAAGTTGCATCATGCTTAAAACATTATTTAGGTTACAGCTTCCCGTTGGATGGTAAGGACCGCACCCCAGCCTGGATCCCGGACCGTTACATGCGCGAATACTTTTTACCATCATTTGCCGAGGCTGTTAAATCAGGCGCGAAATCGGTAATGATCAATTCATCCGAAATTAACGGCATCCCTGTTCACGCCAGCAAATACCTATTAACCGATATTTTACGTGGTGAATTAAAATTTACCGGCATCGCCGTAACCGACTGGCAGGATATTAAATATCTGCATGATCGCCACCACATTGCCGCTACCCAAAAAGACGCGGTAATGATAGCCATAAATGCGGGTATAGACATGAGCATGGTGCCTTTTGATTACTCTTTCTGCAAGTATTTAAAGGAACTGGTTAATGAGCATAAAGTACCAATGACCCGCATTAACGAGTCGGTAAAAAGGATCTTAAGAGTTAAATATGAGCTGGGCATTTTTGAGCACCCGGTTGGTAACCCTACTGATTATCCAAAATTTGGTTCTCCTGAGTTTGAGGCCGCCAGCTTAAAGGCAGCTACCGAATCTATCACCCTGCTAAAAAACACCAACAATATATTACCGCTTAAAAAGGATGCGAAAGTATTGGTTACCGGCCCTGCGGCTAATACCATGCGTTCACTTGATGGTGGCTGGAGCTATACCTGGCAAGGCGATTTCAGCGATAAATTTGCTCCTGAGAAAAACACGATCTTAAAGGCCATCATCCAAAAAATTGGTAAGGATAACGTAGATTATCATGCTGGCACCACATTTACCGATGCTGTTGACATTGATGCAACCATCGCGGCAGCAAAAAAAGCAGATGTTATAGTTTTATGTTTAGGCGAACCATCTTATGCTGAAAATCCGGGTAACATAAACGACCTGAACATACCAGCAGTGCAAACACAACTGGCTAATGAACTGGCAAAAACCGGCAAACCTATTGTATTAATAATGGGCGAAGGGAGGCCACGTATTATTACTGAGGCCGAAAGTAAATCTGCCGCAACTATTATGGCCTATTTGTCAGGTAACGAAGGCGGCAACGCGCTTGCTGATATTTTATTTGGCGATGCTAACCCATCGGGCAGATTGCCGTTCACTTATCCTCGTTACCCTAATGCATTGGTTAACTATTACCGCAAAAATATTGAGAACGGTAACAGCGATGATGCTATGGGTTACAATCCACTTTATGAATTTGGTTATGGTTTAAGCTATACCACATTTGCCTACAGCAACCTGCACATCAGCAAACCAACGCTAAGCGCTGGCGAAACATTGAGCATTTCTGTTGATGTAAAAAATACCGGTAGTCGCGTTGGTAAAGAAAGTGTATTACTATACATCAGCGAGCTATATGCATCCGTTACGCCCGACACCAAACGTTTAAGAGGTTTTGATAAGATAGAATTGAAGCCCAACGAAAGCCGCACAGTTACATTTAAGATTACGCCAACAGATATCTCATTTATTAACGACCTAAGCAAACGCGTAACTGAAGCCGGTGAGTTTAAAATTCAGATAGGCAAACAAACACAAAGCTTTAACTACTTAACCAATATTGCCCCGTCGCGCACAGGGAGATTATAAACCGGAACTTAAGGAATAAAGGACTTCAATTATGAGAAAATATTTCATTGCAGCAGTAATTTTGCTGGCAACAGGCAGTTCCTACGCCCAATTAAAGCAGTACAACATTACTGCTTACGGCGCAGTAGCCAATTCAACCAGATCTTGCACCAAAGCTATACAAACAGCTATTGATGCCTGCAATGCAAATGGCGGCGGCGATGTGATTGTGCCAACCGGTGTATTTCTAACCGGCACCATTCATCTCAAAAGCAATGTAAACCTGTACCTGCAAAGCGGTGCTATATTGCGTGGCAGCACTAATTTAAATGATTATGAAACCTTCAGGGCCGATTCAACCGTACAGCAGGTGCATAAGGGTATGCTTTTTACACAGGATGCCGAAAATGTAAGCATAACCGGCCAGGGCCAAATAGATGGTAACAGCGATGCGTTTTTTGAGTTGGATAAGGCTAAAACACTGGATGCCGCTACTACCCAATACACCCGCCAGGGTGCAAATTTCCGTCATGTAGAATCAGGCATTGGCGATGGCCCGGTTGTACCGAAGGACAGGCCCTACCAGATGATCGTATTCAGCAATTGCAAAAGGGTAAATGTTAAGGATGTGTTTATCACCAACGCCCCGTTCTGGTGCATGCATTTGGCCGATTGTGATGCCGCCGTAATAAGCGGCATCCGTTTATGGAATGGTCTGCTGGTACCTAATGCTGATGGGATCGACATTACCAGTTGCACCAATGTAATTGTTACCAATTGCGATATCCGCTCAGGCGATGATTCCTTTGCCATTGTTGGTTACGACCACCATTTCGAGATCCCCGGCTTCGAGCATTTGCACCATATCTCTGAAAATATTATCATCAGCAATTGTAACCTGCAATCATCATCAAGCGCTATCCGTATAGGTTTTCTGGATCAGAATACGGTACGTAATGTGCAGATCAGCAATATCAATATCACCAACTCCACCCGTGGTATAGGTATTTTCCTGCGGGATAAAGGCTCATTGGAAAATATCAGTTTTAACAACATCTATATTGAAACCCGACTGCATACAGGCGACTGGTGGGGTAATGGCGAACCGATCCACATATCAGCTATCCGTGGCAAAGCCGATGTAAAACTGGGACAAATAAAACATGTAACCTTCAGCAACATTGTTTGCAAAGGCGAAAATGGCATACTGCTGTATGGCACCGACGAAAGCGTTTTGCAGGATATCTCCTTTAACCATATCCGTTTTGAATTAACCGATAGCAAGCTTAATGATGTAGCAGGCGGCAATATCGATTTGCGTGGTTGTCTGAGTGTAAAAGATGGTTTATTCAAAAGTGATATCCCCGGTTTCCTGGCGCAATATGTCGACGGCCTATCCATTAATGATTTCCAATTAACATGGACCAACCCGCGTATGCCGTGGTTAACCAATGGCATCGAGGTAAATCATTTTAAAAATGTTAAGATCACTAATTTCACAGGGACGGGATCGCCAACTAACCCAAAAACCTATCCTGTTGAGGTAAAAAATGGGGAACAATTTGTAAGTGATTTAAAGGTGAGTGAGGTGCATAAGGTTGATGTGAAGTAGGCCATTCCTTAAGTATGTCATTGCGAGCGATAGCGTGGCAACCTCGTCGCTTGCATATTGAACGCGACGAGGTTGCTTCGTCGTTCCTCCTCGCAATGACAATTTTAAGAATAACGCAATCAAAAGCGCAAAGGCCCGACAAAAAGTGCGGGCCTGGGTGTTTTGCCTGTGGACGGAAGGATCTTTTTGTCTTGATTTTTTGCTCCCTTTTGTGTCAAGACAAAAGTAGTAGCCTCCGCGGCAATGAGCGGCTTCATGCGATATTCACACTTTGTAAGTTCGCTCTGTACAGTCGGGGATAGCTTCGTACCTCGCAATGACGCTCAAATAAGAATCAATCACTAAAATAAAGTAATCAACATAAAACCCTAATTGTGAATAACTAGCAATATTCCATCACACCGAATGAACTTATATTTACAATAAGCTACCTATAATTAACGTTTCACCAACAACTAAAACTTTTTAACATGAAACTTTTAAGATCAGGTATTGCTCCAATTATTATTTTAATGGCTCTTATAACCTTACAGGCATGCAAGGCTAAAAAATTAGTACAAGCCCCGCCGCCACCTGAAGCTCCTGCTCCGGTAACGCCACCACCGCCGCCACCAGCACCTGCTCCGCAGCCAACACCACCGCCGCCTGCTCCAAAACCAGATTATAACTTTAGTAACATACAGTTTGAGTTTAACTCAGGTATATTAAAAACAGATTCATACCCCGCACTGGATAACGCCGCAGCACAAATGAAAATGGATGCTACCATTAAGTTTAACCTGAGCGGTTTTGCATCTGCCGAAGGAACCGACGCGCATAACCTGCAATTATCTATAGATAGGGCAAATTCAGTTAAAGCATACCTGGTAAATTCGGGCGTGAGCGCTGACAATATTACAACCAAGGGCTATGGCGAAGCAAACCCTGTTGCCGATAACACAACCGAAGCCGGCAGGATACTAAACCGCCGCGTGGAAATAAAGAAAGCGAATTAAGAAAATATTTTTTAAATTAGCGTTGGTAAAAGACCCGGCTAAATGCATGATAAAGCATGTATTTGACCGGGCCTTTTTACTGAATAACGCTAAACTTTAAAATGAAAAACCTATTACTTATCGCATTAGTCGCATTAGCCTTTGGCTGTTCAAAATCATCAAACCCGGCAGGCTCAAAAACCTCAACTACTACTACTACCGCATCGTACTCCGGCAAATTTCATATGTACAGACGCGCTGATACATTATTTACAAATGCAAATATTAACGATGGTGTTACAGAGATTAACGTGGAATCTTTTGGAGGTGATACCAGCTATTTTAACCCAGGCACAATTTATTACAGAGTAGATGTTGCCTCAAACTATAATCCAGCAATTGCTATGGGGGATACATTGAGTTTTACATCATCGACGAAAGGAACAAATTATGATCAATTTGAAGGACCAATACCATTTACTTATAATTTTAAAACTGGGTTATATACTGAAGATGGGGAAGATCCGGGCGAAACTGAAGTATTATCCAAAATAGATGACTCGACTTTGAAATTAACTATAACACTTACAAATCTTGGTTATATTCGTGAACGGATCGGTATATATTACACCAGATTGTAACTAAATTTAGGCTTAACCACCCATTTAAATGAATGTGCCCGGAACGAGATTCGAACTCGTACAGGTTTAAGAAGTGCCCGAAGAGAGACTCGAACTCTCTTCGGGCATTTTTTATTTATTCCCTTTCATTAATTTATCAAGCTTATGGGTTCAAGCGCTCCCGCTTGAACCCATAAAACTGTAAGCATCCACGCTTACAACATCAAAAAATACCTACATAACAATTTGATTTATAATACCATAATACAAAATGACAATTCCATGTACGTCGTTTTTAATTTATCACCGTACATTTGCTTAACACTGTTAAATGATTTAATAGGGTAAATACAAAATGGCAAGTAAAGACAGAATATTACGTTTGAAGGAAGAAACCCGCACAAACATACTGGGTGCAGCACTTCAAATTGTTAAGGAAGACGGATGGCAAGCGCTAAGCATGCGCAAAATAGCCGATGTAATTGAATACACCGCTCCTATTATATATGAATACTTCTCGAATAAAGAAGCAATACTGCTTGAGCTGAGTCGACAAGGCTACCTTCTATTATCAAAGGACCTGGAGGAAGCAAAAAGCAAACACCGTTTACCGGCAAAGCAATTAGAAGCCATGTGGGTAGCCTACTGGAACTTCGCCTTTGCCAATAAGGAATTATACCAGGGCATGTTTGGCGTATCAACCAACTGCTGCTGCGAAATGGTGAATACTTTACCCGAGGCCGGAAAGCCATGGGAAATGTTCAGCGAAATAATAGGCGAACTGATGGGTGTTGAAGATATGGATTCGGATGTGATCTGTACAAAATATTACACCTTTTGGTCGGTAGTACATGGTTTAATATCTATCAACCTGCTGAGCCGCGGTTCATCAGATGAGATCAACCGCCAGGTACTGAGAGATGCAATCAGCGGTATAATAAATACCCTGAAACCACAAACTGCCTGATTTGCGCAAATGATGTTTAAACAACAAAAAATTACATCATCGCAATAATCGGGATTAAAAATTTAAAATAATACAATAATGAAAGCATATACCTCAAATTTTTATCAATTACTTAACACTGTTAGAAAATCTAACCACGTTAAGGATTATTTATGGTACGCTGCGACCAACTCCGTTTACCATATCAACAGAATATTACGACTACTTAATTATTAGCACATCACACACTAAATGCATATCGAAAAACAAGTACACAAAACAATGCCCTCACAATTTCCATCATCATTAATAAACATTAACTCACACAACATGAAACGCATCATCTTAGGACTCGTAGCTATAACACTATTATACAGCTGCTCATCGCAGCCCGCGGCGCCAACGGCCCCGCCACCACCAGCTTTACCGGTAGCAACGGTAACACTTGGTAATGACACCACTTACCAGGAATACCCTGCCTCAATTGAAGGCACTGTAAACGTGGAGATCCGCCCGCAGGTAAGCGGTACTTTAGATAAAGTATTTGTTGACGAAGGCGCTTACGTAACCGCCGGTCAGCCGATCTTTAAAATTAACGAATTGCCTTACCGTGCAGCATATAACAATGCGCTTGCAAGTCAGCATGCAGCAGAAGCCGCCCAGGCAAACGCGCAATTGGAAGTTGATAAATTAACCCCGTTGGTTGCCAACAAAGTAGTATCTGATTACCAGTTGAAAACTGCAAAATCAACCTATCTGGCAGCAACAGCTAATGTTGAGCAGGCTAAGGCAAATGTATCAACTGCTTCTATCAACTTAGGTTATACTATTATTAAAGCACCTGTTAACGGTTATATTGGCCGTTTGGAAAAGAAACAGGGAAGCCTGGTATCGCCAACTGATGCTGCTGCCTTAACCTTATTATCTGACGTACATAACGTACACGTTTACTTCGCATTAGGCGAAAAGGATTTTGTAAACTTTAAAGAACAATATCCGGGTGAAACCCTAAAAGATAAACTGAAAGCATTGCCACCGGTAACATTACTATTGGCCGATGAAACTCAATACCCGCAAGAGGGCAGTATTGATATGATCGACGGTCAGTTTGATAAAAATACCGGCGCTATAACCGTAAGGGCTAGTTTCCCTAACGCGCAGGGCCTTTTACGCTCTGGCAACACCGGTAAGATCCGTTTAAGCCTGCAACATAAAGACGCTTTAATAATACCAGCATCAGCAACTGTTGATATGCAGGAAAAAGTGTTTGTATTTACTGTAGGCGATAGCAGCAAGGTTAAAAAACAAGCTATCAACATTATAGGCAAAACAGGCGACAATTACCTGGTTAAAGACGGCGTAAAAGTAGGCGACGAGATCGTACTAAGCGGCGTTGATAAATTACAGGAAGGCATGGTGATCCAGCCTCAAAAGGCGACAGATAAAACTGCCGCGGTAATAAAGAAATAATACATACACTTAAACTTTAAAGTCATGTTTCAGAAATTTATAGAAAGACCGGTACTATCAACTGTTATCTCCATTTTATTGGTGATAGTTGGTATACTTGGTTTAACAAAGCTGCCCCTGGAGCGGTTCCCGAATATCGCCCCTCCATCGGTACTGGTATCAGCTGTATACCCGGGCGCTAATGCCGAAACTATTCTACGTTCGGTAACACCGTCGTTAGAAGAAGCAATTAATGGTGTGGAAGATATGACCTACATGACTTCCACTGCCAGTAATGATGGTACTTTAGGTATCACCGTTTACTTTAAACAGGGTACCAACCCCGATCAGGCTGCCGTTAACGTTCAAAACCGTGTTTCACAGGCAACAAGCCAGTTACCAGCCGAGGTTGTGCAGTATGGTATAACCACTACCAAACAGCAAAACAGCTTTATTGGTGCTATGGGTATATACTCAACAGATCCCAAAAAATACAATTCGACCTTTGTAAATAACTACGCGCAGATCAATATCATTCCCGAACTTAAACGTATCCAGGGAGTAGGTTCTGCCCAGGTATTTGGCGGTATTAAGGATTACTCCATGCGTGTTTGGTTAAATCCTGCTCAATTGGCTTCTTACAAAATTACACCAGCCGAAGTAATGGCTGCCATACAGGACAAAAACCTGGAAGCAGCTCCCGGTAGATTTGGCGAGCAAAGCACTGAAGCATTTGAATATGTAATTAAGTATAAAGGCAAGCTTACCACGCCCGAAGAATATCAAAATATTGCTATCCGCGCAAATGCAGATGGTTCTGTATTACATTTAAAAGATGTAGCACGGGTTGAACTTGGAGCTTACAGCTACAGCAGTATAAACCGCTTAAACGGGAATGAAGGTATTACCGTTGGTATTATACAATTGGCAGGCTCAAACGCTAACCAGATTCAGATTGATATTGATAAGCTGATGGTGAAATTATCAAAGGATTTCCCGGAAGGTATCAAATACAACCAGTTCTATCGTACAAAAACCGATTTGGATGAATCCATTGACCAGGTTGAACATACATTGGTAGAAGCTTTTATCCTGGTATTTATAGTAGTATTTATATTCCTGCAGGATTTCAGGTCTACATTAATTCCGGCTATAGCAGTTCCCGTTGCTATTATCGGCACCTTCTTCTTCATGAACATCTTCGGGTTCTCTGTTAACCTTTTAACCTTATTCGCATTAGTATTGGCCATAGGTATTGTGGTGGATGACGCGATTGTGGTGGTAGAGGCCGTACATGCCAAAATGGAGCACGATCCAACCCTCACCCCGAAACAGGCAACTACCAGTGCCATGAGTGAAATTAGTGGTGCCATCATATCCATTACGCTTGTTATGGCGGCGGTGTTTTTACCGGTTAGTTTTATGACAGGTTCAACAGGTATATTTTACAGGCAGTTTGCATTAACAATGTCAATAGCCATCGTTATATCAGCGGTTAACGCTTTAACTTTAAGTCCCGCTCTTGCGGCATTATTCTTAAAGAATAAACATACCGCAGATGGCCATAAAGCCCCTGAAAAAGGTTTTGTTGAGAAGTTTTACGCAGGCTTTAACGGTAGCTTTAATTACATGACCAACAGGTACATAGGTGGCTTAAAAGTTCTTATCCGCAATAAATGGATCAGTATGGCCGGGCTTGCGTTAGTAATTGCTGTTACAGTTTTCCTGGTAGAAAGAACAAAAACAGGCTTTATACCTACCGAGGATCAGGGTTTTGTGGCTATCGCGGTTTCAACCCCATCCGGAACTTCATTGGCCAATACCAATAAAATATTAAAACAAGCCGAAGCACAACTGAATACTTTACCATCATCGAGGTTTGTGATGTCATTGGCGGGCTTTAACTTTTTAACGCTGTCTAATAGCCCATCAGCAGGTCAGATCTTCCTGTTGTTAAAACCTAATAAAGACAGGGGTGCTGTTAAGAATATTGATGATATACAAAATACTGTAAGGGCAAAAATGGCCGGTATACCTGGCGGTACCTTCTTTGTATTCAGTTTTCCAACCGTTCCCGGCTTTAGTAATGTGGAAGCTATGGACGTAATACTGCAGGATAAAACCAATGGCAGGCTGGATAAATTTAGCGGTGTAGCCAGCAATTTTATTGGAAAACTAATGGCTAAACCGGCAATTGCCTATGCCTTTACCTCTTTTAAAGCAGATTACCCGCAGTTACTATTAGAAGTTAATGACGAAAAAGCCGCCCAACTTGGAGTAAATGTTAAAGACATTTTATCAACCATGCAGGCTTACTTCGGTACCGCTCAAGCGTCGGACTTTAACCGTTTTGGTAAGTACTACCGTGTGATAGTTCAGGCTGATATTGCCGACAGGACAGACCCGGCATCAATTGACCGCGTTTTTGTTAAAAACAGCGCAGGTGAAAATGTCCCAATCAACACGCTGGTTAAACTAACCCGTGTATATGGTTCAGAAACGGCTTCACGTTATAACCTCTTTAACTCTATCGAGGTAAATGCTATCCCTAAACCGGGCTACAGTTCAGGCGACGCGATCAAAGCTATAGAGGAAACAGCCAAGGAGCAATTGCCAACCGGTTATGCTTATGAGTTCTCCGGTCAAACCCGTGAAGAGATCTCATCAGGCGGGCAATCAGGTATAATATTTATGCTTTGTTTGGTATTTGTGTACTTTTTATTAGCAGCACAGTATGAAAGTTATATCCTGCCATTGGCAGTAATACTTTCCATACCTACAGGTATACTTGGTGTATTTGTGGTGCTGGGCTTAACAGGTATTGAGAACAACATCTACGTACAGGTAGCACTTATCATGCTTATCGGTTTATTAGCCAAAAATGCGATCCTGATTATTGAGTTTGCCGTACAGCGACGTAAGGCAGGGCTTAGTTTGGTTGCTTCGGCTATAGAAGCAGCAAGGCTCAGGATCAGGCCAATCATCATGACCTCACTGGCCTTCGTGTTCGGTTTGTTCCCGATGAGTATTGCCACCGGCCCTTCAGCACAAGGTAACCACTCTATAAGTATTGGTGCCGCAGGCGGGATGGTTTCTGGTGTAATACTGGGGCTGTTTATTATCCCGGTACTGTTCGTGATATTCCAGGCCTTACAGGAACGTATATCAGGTGTACCGGTAGCCGTGCTGTCAGGCAATGATAAAGATGAGCATGGACACGTAAATGGCAATAAAGTTGTATTGGCAGATGAGTATTCAGCATAATCTTCGCATGAAGATTTGACTCACCCGGTCTGTGCTTCGCTGGACCACCCTCTCTACCGCAAGCGGTAAAGAGGGACAAAAGAATCTCCTCACCCTCTTTGCGGCTTGCCGCAGAGAGGGTCGACAAGCGCAGCGATGTCGGGGTGAGTCAGCTATGCGCAGATGCATTAACGCTAATAAATTGAAGAGTTTGTTCAACATGAACTATAAAATCAATAACATGAAAAATATATTATACAGTGCCGCTTTTCTATTGTTGTTAAGCGCCTGTAACGTATCTAAAGACGTAAAAACACCGAAGCCCGCGTTACCTGATACCTTCAGGAACGCGGCTGCTACAAAGGATACCACCAGTATTGGCGATATACAATACAGCAGCTTTTTTGCTGATCCTACCTTGCAAAAGCTGATCGACAGCGCGATAGCAAGGAACTATGATATGCAGATAGCTGTTAAGAATATCGAAGCTTCGCAGTTGTTATTCAAACAGGTAAAATGGAACAATGTGCCACAGGTTGACCTGAATGTAAGTGCGAACTCAAGCCGCCCGTCAGACAATAGTTTGGACGGATTGAGCCTGGCCCAGGACAATATCAGCACAAAACATATTGAAACTTATCAAGCTGATATTTCTCTTTCTTGGGAGGCTGATATCTGGGGTAAGATCCGCAGCCAAAGCAAGCTGGCATTTGCCAACTACCTGCAAACTCAGGAAGCCAGAAAGCTGATCCAAACCAATATTGTGGCCAGCGTATCACAAGGTTACTATAACCTGCTGATGCTTGACGCGCAGTTGAACATTGCCAAAAGTAACGTGCGCTTAAATGATAGCACCATCCGCATTATTAAATTACAGTATGATGCCGGGCAGGTAACTTCATTAGCAGTTGAGCAAGCCGAAGCGCAGCAGCAAACCGCCGCGGAACTGGTTCCTCAGTTTGAACAGAATATTGCCATACAAGAAAATGCCCTGAGTATTTTAGCCGGACAACTGCCCGATAAGATCGCCCTTACCACTACGCTCGATCAGCAAACTTTGCCCGATAATTTATCAGCAGGTATACCATCAGCAATAGTTGGCCGCCGCCCTGATGTACGGAGCGCCGAACTGGCTTTGGTTGTTGCCAATGCAAACGTTGGTATTAACAAAGCCTCCATGTATCCTGCTCTGCGCATAACTGCCGATGGTGGTGTAAATTCATTCAAGGCAAGCAACTGGTTCAACATACCATCATCATTATTTGGTATAGTTGCAGGCAGTGTGTTACAACCATTGCTGGATCATAAAGAGTTAAAAACACAATATGATGTAGCGCAGGTAAACCGCGAAAAAGCAGTACTGCAATTCAGGCAGACAGTGTTGAACGCCGTTGGCGAAGTATCTGATGCCCTGGTTAAAATAGAAAAACTAAAAGCACAGGAAACTATTGAAGCCAACAGAGTAACCACACTTAACCACGCAACAAGCAACGCGAGCCTGCTGTTCAAAAATGGCATGGCCGATTACCTTGAAGTAATTACAGCACAAAGCAATGTATTGCAAAGCCAGCTGCAATTAGCTACCATTAAAAGAGATGAGTTGAGCGCTGTATCAGAGCTTTACCAGTCGTTAGGTGGCGGTTGGAGATAAAACTTATAACTATTTATAAGAAGGAAGCCCGGTGGATAATATCTACCGGGCTTCTTGTTTTATGATAGATAACCTCCGCCAGTTCAAGCGTGGACGCTTGAACTGGCGGAGGCGGAATTAAACGATTTATGAATTACTCCGATGCCAGAAATAATTTCATTTCTTCTGGCATCGGATAAGTTTTACATTGCCTTCTCATTAAGATTATTTCACCTAAATGGAAAGACAAGTGGTTAGACATATCTTGTAACTTTTTTAGTTTAAATTCGGTATCACTCTGTTCCAATGATAAAGTAGATGATATTGTTTTTATTGTATGTAATTGAGTGTTGAAAATTGAAACAACATAATCTATATTATCTTGGTCCGTTGGCTCTTCTGCTTCAATCCAGGTTTCTATTTCCGTTATCGGTTTTTTCGGCTTATCGCCGGTTACCAGTGATAATTGATTTTCTTGCCAGATAATTAGATGGTTTAAAATTTGCCAGAATGTTTTTGGCGTTTCTGGAATTTTCTGAGTAACAATATTAAATGTTAAATTCTCAAATACTTTAAAGGTATCAAATGCTTCAGAAAAAAGATTTTGAAATTGCATGGTTAATAAATAGGGTTCACTAAATATAGATGTATTATTAGGAAGTAATACATTCTTATATGGATAACTGTATATAAACTATAGGTACCACTATGAATATTGATCACGCCCGTTTAAGCGTCCACGCTTGAATGATACAGAATGCGAGCGTCCACGCTCGTTGAACAATATATGAGCGAGGACGCTTACAAAAGCTTCAGTTCAAGCGTCCACGCTTGAACTGGCTGAGGAGCTGATAAGTCATACTTTATGATACACAATTACAAGTCTATTAATGATCTGATGATGGCACAACCACAGCCCTTGTTTTATCGCGTTTAGCAACAAATAAGAGTAACGGTAGTACTATCGCGAAAAAGAATCCGATTAAAAAATATCCATCCAAATAACTGGAGAACGACGACTGCTCTACCACCACCAGTTCAATCAGCTGCATAGCTTTTTGCTTAGCATCCAGCAACCCAAAACCTTTTTGCTGAAACAGGTGCGTATAAGCATTAAACCTGGCTATTGATATCGGGTTATCATTGGTGATATGAGTGATCAGATCCATGCGGTGTGAGGCTATCCTGCGTGCTACATAGGTATTAATGATAGAGATGCCAAATGAGCCCCCTAACTGCCGCATCATGTTATTTAAAGCCGTGCCCTGCGGCATATCTTTGGCTTCCAATGATGATACCGCCAATGTACCCAGCGGAACAGTCAGCAAAGCCATCCCTATCGCCCTAAAAATCAAATTCAGCGTAATATCAAAAGCAGGAGTTTCCAGGTTAATCCTCGACATGGACCAGTTGAAATAGATAAAACACAGGAAGCCAAACAAAACGATCAAAGCAGGGGAAACACCCTTTTGCAATAACTTACCTGTAACAATCAGCGCGATAACCGCTACAATTGAACCCGGCAATAGCAACAGACCCGATTGTGTAGGTGTAAAACCTAAGATCCGTTGCGCTACAACCGGGGTTAAATAGATGGAGGTATACATACCCATCCCGGTAATAAAAGTAAGCACCGCGGCTATGCTTAATGACCGGAACCTTAATATATGCAGGTTAACCACCGGGTTTTCTATATTCAATTCCCAAATAACGAACGCGGTTAATGCCATGATAGCCAAAACGGTTAAAAAGGTGATATACCCTGCCGAGAACCAGTCGTCGGTTTGGCCGCGTTCCAGTACTACCTGTAACGAGCCTATACCTACTATCAGCAGCATAATACCCATCCAGTCTATTTGCCTGGCCTTTTGCCTTAATGGTTCATATAATAAGAAAAGGCATGATACAGCTGCGGTTATCCCGATAGGAATGTTAATATAAAAGATCCATGGCCATGAGTAATTTTCGGTAATATATCCCCCTAAAGTTGGACCAATTGTGGGGCCAATAAAAATGCCAATGCCAAACAAAGCGCTGGCTACGTTTTGTTTTTCCTTCGGGAACAGCTCATAAACCACTGTTGCCGATACCGACAGCAATGCCCCACCGCCCAATCCCTGCAAAAACCTGAAGCCTACCAGTTCCCATATATTGGTAGCGTTACCGCACATAAACGAGCACACGGTAAACAGTATGATAGAGCCGATATAATAATTCCTCCGGCCCAGGTTATTGGCTAAAAAGCTGGTCATTGGGATGATTATCACGTTGGCAATGGCGTAAGAGGTGATCACCCATGATGTATCTTCCAGCGTAGCGCCCAAATTACCGCTCATGTAGTTAAGTGCTACGTTAACAATAGAGGTATCTATCAGTTCCATAATTGCTGCCGCTATTACGGTTATTAAAAGTAATTGTCGTTTTAAAGGAGTCATATTTTATACCGATTGGTATTTTTACTGTTAAATTTTTTTATTTGATGCAGCCAGCTAAATATTCCAGATGCTTTATTCTTCTAATCCCAATTCAAATATACCAATTGGTATATTATTAAAACTAACTTTTACTTTTATTACGCAGTTATGGCAAAGTGGAAAACCACAATATTATTCCGAAGGTAGAAGGAGGGTCATGCTGAGGCACTCGAAGCATAAGCGTAAAGGCCTCTGCGCTCACCCTTCGGGTGCCTCAGGGGCAATGTCATTAAGTTAACATATAGCAAATGCACCATCGGTGCAATATGTTGGTAGAAAAGATATATAAAGTTCATAGCGTGCCGGTAGGTACGCAACTTGTGCGCTTAGTCTCGTACCTAACGGCACGAATTTTTTGTTTGTTCTTCGGCTACCAACATTTAACACCTACGGTGTTCCTTTACAAAAAAAGGCAGCACAAAATGCTACCTTTCTAAGCCACTCTCCTTTGGAGAGAAGGAGTTGGGGTGAGGTTTAAACCTCTATACTTTCAATCGCTTTATCTAATGCAAGTTCCTGCAAATCAGGTACATTTAAACCTTCGGCCCTGTATACGGTAATATCGGTCATTCCCATAAAGCCTAATACAGCTCTTAAATACGATTCGGTAAAGTCATAAGCTTTCATAAATCCTTCTGTATATACACCACCGCTTGTAATTGCCAGGTAAACCTTCTTTCCATTAACCAACCCTTCCGGGCCATTTCCTGAATAGTTAAAGGTTTGGCCTTTGCGGGTTATATGGTCTATCCATGCTTTTAATGAGGAGTGCAGGCTAAAGTTATACATCGGCGCGCCGATAACTATAACGTCAGCACCCTTTAACTCAGCGATCGCTTCGTCCGAATGTTTAACGGCCTCAACCAGTTCAGGCGATCTGCCTTCTGCTGGTGTAAAGAATGAGTTGATGTGTACTTCCTCCAAATGCGGAAAGCCATTTTTGACAAGGTCGTGTACTATAACGGTACTATCCGGATTAGCTTCCTGTAGCTTTTCAACTATGGCATCGCTTAATTTAATGCTGACCGATGCCGCGCCGCGCGGACTTGAATTCAATTGTAATATTTTCATTTTGCTTCTTTTTTCGATTATGAAAGCAAACTTACATACTATCGGTATCAAAAAGATACTACTATCCTAAAGGATACCGGTATCGTTTTGGATAGTGTTAATGGTTTGTAATTAAATGGGACCACAAGTTGGATTAAATGATTATCTACTGAAAATACCACATCAATATTTTCTCAAAATGAGTGACTCCCAATGAAAAGCGGATCAAATTGAGAGGTTCATATTACCCTCCTTTCAAACCCTAAAAAATAAATTTATTCATTTATACAGCATTACATAGCATTTCGTTCCGCTGCATATAACGGGCATTCTTTTGGCATACCTGCCAGTACAGTTACAGAACAGAACGTGTTCTTCAACTGAAATAATTTATACAAATGGAAGATGAACGAATTATTGTAAGGTCGGCAGTTGCGGCTGATGTGGTCTTTGCCGACGAGATTATTCACGAAATGGAAAGTTCAGCTATAGCGAGGGGCTCAGGGATATCAAAACGCTCCGCAGCCGCTATTATTGAAAAGATTGACAACGGTAAAGCAATTGTAGCCGTAACCGAAAACGGCGAATGGGTAGGCTTCTCCTACATAGAAGCATGGGATAACGACCAACTGGTATCCAACAGCGGGCTTATCGTTTCGCCAAAACACCGTAACCAGGGTGTAGCAGCACAAATCAAAACACAAATTTTTGAACTATCGCGCAGCAAGTACCCTGATGCAAAAATATTCAGCATCACATCGGGCCTGGCTATCATGAAAATGAACACCCGCCTGGGCTTTGAACCGGTTACCTATGCCGAAATAGCGCACGACCAAACCTTTTGGGATGGCTGTAAAAGCTGCGTAAACTATAATGTGCTGCAAAGCAAAAACAGGTGCAACTGCCTTTGCACCGCCATGTTATTTGATCCTAAATTAAACTAAAACAGAATGATGATGGAAAATATAAATGCAATGCCCGAAATTTCTTATGTACACCAAAGTCTGCCGGTAAACCCAATGCTGTTTAGTAAATCTGTTACACTTTTACAGCAATTAATAGCAACACCATCCTATAGCGGCGAGGAAACCAAAGCTGCCGATCTTGTACAACATTACCTGGAAAGTTACGGCATTAAAACCAACAGGCTGGGCAATAACATCTGGTGCTATAACAAATATTTTGATGCCGCCAAGCCTACCATCCTCTTAAACTCGCACCTTGATACGGTAAAACCGAACGAAACCTACACCAATAACCCATTTTGCCCCGAGATAACAAATGGCCGTTTGTATGGCCTCGGCAGTAATGACGCGGGCGGGTGTTTGGTTTCGCTCGTAGCCGCTTTCTGGCACTTTTACCATTACCGGGGCTTAGGCTTTAACCTTTGCCTTGCTGCTACTGCCGAAGAAGAGAACTCCGGCAAAAATGGCATCAGTTCCATTCTGCCTTTATTGGGTAAATTGGAGCTGGGCATAGTTGGCGAACCAACCCTGTTGCAAATGGCTGTAGCCGAGCGGGGAAACCTGGTGATTGATTGCATGAGCACCGGCAAACCCGGTCACGCCGCTCGCGAGGAGGGTGACAATGCCATTTATAAATGCCTGCAGGATATCGAGTGGTTCAAAACCTTTAAGTTTCCGCAGCGGTTAGCCGGGCTGCCTGCCGTAAAAATGACCGTTACCGAAATAAAGGCAGGTATACAGCATAATATAGTACCCGCTAAATGTGAGTTTACGGTTGATATCAGGAATGATGATACCTATTCGCACCAGCAGATCATGGATACCATCAGGGCGAATACCTCCGTACAATTTACCGCCCGCTCAAGTGCTTTAAGTGCTTCATCGGTACCAATGGATCACCCAATCGTTAAAACAGGTATAGCTATCGGCTGCAAAACTTATAGTTCGCCTACCTCGTCCGACCAGGCCTGGCTAAATATCCCATCAGTAAAAATAGGCCCCGGAGATTCCGCCCGCTCCCACTCTGCCAATGAATTTATCTTTTTAGAAGAGATAAAAAAGGGCATCAATCTTTATATTAAACTACTGGATACTTTGCCCTTAATGCTGATAAATAATCCGTCGGGGTATAAAAATGAGGCAAAATTTATTGATAATTGATTATAAAACGAGCACCAATGACCCGGTGCTCGTTATCTTTTTTAAATTAATCTATCAGAAAAACAGCAACTTACAAGCAATATTAAAATATATTCTATAAAATCTATCTATTTAGTAGAATATAAAAATAATTTATATATTTGCATTGTAAAACAAGGCAATGAACACGATTTCACAACTTCAAAAAAGCACAATATTCTATCTCCCGCTTCGCGATATGAGCGTGTATTGTTGTTGCTGATCCATACTTCCATCCTCATTAATCAAATAGCTGCTTTATCAGTAACTATTGTTTATAAAAAATAATTCACCGGGACATCCAACAAAACTCAGCTAAATACTGGGTGATCATAAATATTATATTTTAACTACCTATGTCAAAAACTCAGATCCATCAGCAAGTGCTTGGAGCCAATGCTGAGTATGTTAAGCATTTCGGCAATAAATCAGAGCTGGCTTTACCACCGGCCCGGCAGTTTGCCATACTTACCTGCATGGATGCGCGGCTTGATCCGGCTAAATATGCAGGCCTTGCCGAAGGCGATGCGCATGTTATCCGCAATGCGGGCGGCCGTGCCAGCGATGATGCCATACGTTCACTCATTATCTCACATAAACTACTGGGTACTAAGGAATGGTTTGTAATCCATCACACCGATTGTGGTATGGCGTTATTCACTAATGAAATTATACAGGACCTGCTGGCTAAAAGCCTGGCAACCGCTACCATTGATGAAAAGGGCTGGCGCAATGTGCAGGAAGAAGGCGGATCGGACGAAGCCCGGTTTGTTAACTTTTTAACCTTTAAAAATTTGGAAGCCAGTGTAAGCGAGGATGTACAAAGGATCAAAAACCATCCTTTGGTAGCTAAGGATATCCCTGTTTATGGTTATATCTACGATGTTAAATCAGGTAAATTAATTGAAGTCCCTCAAACAAATTAGTTATCCCAATAGGTCAGGTGGCCGAGTGGCTAGGCACAGGTCTGCAAAACCTGATACAGCGGTTCAAATCCGCTTCTGACCTCCTTTTGATTTAGTTTTTTTTTAGTTTTTTTTAGTTTAGTTTTCACTTATTTGAAAAGTCAGCGGGTAGTGTCGCTGGCTTTCAAATAAGTATTTACGGCGGAGTGGCCGAGTGGTTAGGCGGGAGTCTGCAAAACTCTTTACAGCGGTTCGAACCCGCTCTCACGCCTCTGTTAAGCGGCAACCGTGTGGACACATCTTTTTGAATAAATTGGTTTGCAAATCCACTCCGTTAGGAGTGAAATATTGGTAGAAATTATAAACGAAGGACATTTTTCGCTCCGTTAGGTGCGATATTATTGGATCATTTATACTAAACAGGCATGACTGGACTAAAAGCGGCCTATGTTATGTACCTACGGCACATATAAATATTTCACCCCTATTTTTCTACCAATATATAACCCCTACAGGGTTTAAGCCACAACTTGTGTCCATACAGTGGGTTAAGCGGCAACCGAACGGTAAACCGCGGCAAGCGCTGCAACAGTAAAATCGATCTCTTCGGCAGTATTGAATTTGCTGAATGAAAAGCGGATGGTATAACCCGATGCATCTGCATTTATAGCCTGCAACACGTGCGATGCGAAGCCTGTTGAACAAGCGCTTCCGCCTGAAACAGATACGCCGTGCTGATCGAGATAAGATAATAGATTAATGTTAGTAAATGGCAGGTTTACACTTAACACAGTGTAAAGGCTCTTATCCGCAATTGCAGAATTACCGTTGAATGAAATCCCTGAGATCTGTTCTGTTAGTTTAGCGATAAGCCTGTCTTTAAGGCCCTGTATATATGTTTGATGTTCATCTATCTCCTGGTAAGCAATTTCAAGCGCTTTTGCCAGGCCGATGATACCGTGTATGTTTTCTGTGCCTGCACGCAGCTGCCTTTCCTGCGAGCCGCCGTGCAATAGTTTTGTTAAGCCGGTGCCTTTACGACAATACAAGAACCCTACGCCCTTCGGTCCATGAAATTTATGTGCCGATGATGCTATAAAATGTGCCTTCAGCTTTTGCAGATCATGGCGGTAATGGCCGATAGTTTGTACTGTATCGGTATGGAAAACGGCATTGTAACGTTCGCAGATCTCCCCTATCGCGTCTATATCGTTCAGGTTACCTATCTCGTTGTTGGCATGCATTACTGATATTAGTGACCGCTCGTTATTTTGAAGCAATTGTTCCAGTTCAGCCAGGTCAACTTCGCCTTCTTTATTTATAGTTAGATAATTGAGCTTGATCTCGCCATGCCTTTCCAAATTTTCCAGCAGGTGCAACACCGCATGATGCTCTAACGGCGTAGTGATCACACTTTTTATTTGCTGTACGCGAATGGTTGACAGGATAGCTGTATTATCGGCCTCGGTACCACCGCTGGTAAACACAATTTCTTCCGGAGATGCATTGATAAGACGAGCTATTGTCGCCCTTGCATTTTCAATGGCCAGCTTAGCCTCGCGCCCATGCGCATGGTGCGATGATGGGTTACCATAATGCTCCAATAAATATGGGGTCATGGCTTTAAATACTTCGGTATCGAGTTGGGTAGTAGCGGCGTTGTCGAGATAGATTTTCATTTTTACTTTCTTTAATAATTTGTTTTACCTGTTTCGTAAATACTTATCGCAGAGAAGCAATAGAAAATCCCGCTGAGAGGATGTTAAATTCTGTTGTCATTTTTATCTTTCCCCATTTAAAATGGAGCAGGAATTAGCACCTTTTACTCAACTATTTTTATAGAAGGTACAGGTTGCTAAGACGTCGTAGGGCCTTTCCCTCTGTCTTTCTGGATAAGTATTAAAGAACAATTATGATGCAAATATATCATTAATTCTATAAAATCTATATATTTAGTAGAATTTAATAAATATTTTTATCTTTGCCTTGTAAAACAACAGCAATGAAAGCATTTTTACATTTCAGTAAATACTCATCAACCCATCCGGGTGTGATTGCTTTGCAGGCAAAAAGCTGTTATTGTTGTTGCTGATCCTGCATAATTCCCGCTAATCTTTCTATTGGTTAAGTATGGTTTGTGCATAGCGAACAGTGTACATAACGAGACTTGTTCAACTGCATCTCAATATTTAATCAAATTATAAACTAATAAATCTAAAAATAGCTATGTGACATTATCAGATGTATCTCTTATCGGTAAAAAGATCCTGGTTGGTATTATAATCACCCTGGTGCCTTTTATCATTATCGTGGGAGGGCTTTCCCTCACGCAAAAGTTATTACAGGGCGATAACAGCAAACCACAACAAACTACAGTTAAAGCAATAAAACCCAGCAAATCATGAAAATAGACCCGGCAACCAAAAAACAGAAAACCAGGAACATAGCCCTTAGCCTGTTTATTTACGTGCTGCCCATAGCGCTCATGTTCATCACATTTAGTATAAACGGACAACGGCCATGGATAAAGAAACCAATTAAAAAAGAAAACATAAAATTAATAACCAACAAAAGCAATTTTACCAATGGGAGCAACGATTGAATTCATCAGAAAAATAATAGAAAATCTTAACGGTTACGGTTTTCCGGTTTTATTACTCTTTATTGGCGTGCTTGAATTTTCATTCGGCCTGTACAAAGGTAAATGGCCCAAAAACGAACGTTGGGTTGATATAGCCTGCTTTATTGTAGTGCCGCTTATAGTAAGGCCCGCATTTGGTTTATTTGGTTTAAAGGTGCTGCCTGCCCTATTCCCCGCTTATAAAAATTTATTCGGCTGGGTGCCTGTACTTTGGGGTGTTGCCATTATAGCTGTTGCCGATGATCTTACTCAATACTGGTACCACCGCCTGCACCACCAGATCCCATGGTTATGGAGATTTCATCGTACGCACCACTCAGCATCGTACATGGGTATGGCTATGGCCAACAGGCAGAATCTTATTTATACCATTTTCTTTTCGCAGGTTTATTTAACCATAGCTCTTGTTTATTTGGGTTTGGGTGTACCTGCCATAATTGTTGGCGTAATTAAGGGTGCTATTACCACTTTGGCGCATTCAAGTATCCCGTGGGATAAACCTTTCTACAAATACAAAGTACTGCACCCTATTGCCTGGGTATTGGAGCGTACTATATCAACCCCAGCTACGCACCACGCTCATCATGCTTCCAGTACAGATGATGGCATAGGTTATTATAAAGGCAACTTCGGTAATATGTTTTTCCTGTGGGATATCATTTTCGGTACGGCGCTTATTACTCGCCAGTATCCAAAAGCCTACGGCATATCGCATTACCGGGGCGACCAATGGTATGCGCAATTATTATGGCCGATATTTAAATCGAAGGTTGAAGGCAGCGAACTGGCCGCCGCAGGACCAATGGTTCGCATCGATATTAATAAAGAAGACAAAGAACAAAACCACGGGCAGGTTAATGAAAGTAAGCCTGCGCTGGTGGCGGCATCTTAAACGGGATAATTTGACTCACCCTGTCTTTCCTTCGCTCGACATCCCTCTCTATGCTGCGCATAAAGAGGGATTTTTTTTCTTTAACCTCAGAGAGAGGTCGACAAGCGCAGCGGTGTCGGGTGAGTCGACATATAAAACATGCATTTCAGTCTATTAAAGGTTTTGACATTCATTTCATATCAAAACTTTTAATATTCCTTATCGTTGTAAACAATAAGCTGTGTTAAATTTCAAAAAACAGTTAACATAATGATAATATTGAATTAACTTGCAAATAACATACTTTTGCACAGATACTTATCAAATAATATGAAGAACAATAAACAGAAATCGTTAGTAAAATCTGCACGTAAACAAGCGATTACCGATATTAAATTACGCCTGGTAACCGACCTTAATGAAGTGACCGGCAAAATAGGCGAAGGCTCTAAAAAATTAGCTAAAGAGATTAAAAAAGGTTCTAAAAAATTAGCCAAGAAAATTGCAAGCGAAATTAAATTTGAAGTTGCCACTGTAACAGAGAAAGTTAAAACTGAAAAAGCTCCTAAAGCTGAAAAGGCACCCAAAGCTGAAAAAACAGCTGCTCCCAAAAAAGATACTGCTAAAGCGCCTGCACTGGTAACACCAAAACCGGCAGCTAAAGTAGTTGCTGCCAAAACTAAAGCAGCAGCAGTAGCAAAAAAACCAAAAGCACAGCCAGCCGCATCAGACGCAGCAGATGGCAGAACATTGCCAGACTAATTTCGCCCTCATTATTATACTACAATACGGCAAATCCAGGCCATGCATTTAACTTTGGTTAGCTGCTTGCCTGGGTTTCTGGTTTAATCAAAATTCAGTTCGCCGAAATACTGGGGCAGATGAAAATTTGGTTCAGCTGCTATAATATTATTCCAGCTTAAAAAATGTGGCTCGGGTAATTCATCACCACACTTATAAAAATTACTACGGGTTTTAATACCTTGTAAGGATGTTATGGAGTGATTGTAGAATGCCGTAAAAGGAATAACAACGGTTAATTCCCACTGATAAGGCAACTCCTCATTTTCTACTATCTTAATTATCCCTGCCCTTTTTATAGTGTTCACCAGCAATGGATCAGTCCAGATCCTTTCTTTTCCTTTGCCATAGCCTGCTAATGGTGTGCCCAGGGCATTAAACTCGAAGTTATAATATGCCTCGCCTTCTTCAAAGCCGATAAAAAACTCTACGCAGGTGTCTTCATACACTGTATCGTTTATTTCCTTATGAACAGCCCTAAAATATTTCTCTTTTACATCAAACTTTAAAAACAGTGCGTCATCGCCATAAGCTATCCTAAATGTCACCTCCGGTTTAACCACCCCGTTAAACCAGGGTTCGTTTTCTAGCTTATTGGGTTCAATAAATGAAAATATACCGGACAGGTCATCTGTTGAAGTATTGTATAAAGCTGTTGAAATATAAGGTACGTTGAGTGTATTCATATCATATTAGCTAAAAGACTCAGTTTCTGCTTGCGCTATCAGCTTTTTGAATTTCCCTTCGTTCCTTATATATTCATTCAGCAGCTTAAACTGATTTTTTGCTCGGTTTAAGTTATGCCCCAGATATTTGGCTCCGTAATAAATATCGTTATTCAAATAATCTGTTAAAAACCGGACGGCCTGCATATAGATCATAAACTCGCCCGAAAACACAAAGTACTGCTTTTCTTTTCCGGTAAATATACTGCCCATTTCTGATAAATACCCCTTGCAGATCGCACTAAAAACAGCCTCGCGAATGTGGATCTTTGAAAGATCTGTTTCCTCCTCGTTAGCAGGCGAAAGATAGGTACGCATCATATCGCCTACATCGCTGAAAAAATAGCCGGGCATTACAGTATCCAGGTCGATAACGCACAATCCGTTCTGCTGTTCATCAAACAGCACGTTGCTGATTTTGGTATCATGATGGATAACCCTTACTGGCACTTCTTTATTGGCCAAAATGCTGCGGTAGGTTTGCAGGATACTATTGTGCTTATAAACTTCTTTTATTTCTGCAGATGCCTCTTCGGTCCTTTCGCTGTTTGCACCTTTAGCCGCTGCTTCAAACTGCTGAAACCGGAGTTCAAGGTTATGAAAATCGGTTAAAGTATATTTAAGCAGGCCCAGATCAAAGTCCTTAAGCAAATAAGTAAATTTACCGAACTGCTTTGCCGCCTCAAAAGCCTGCTTCTCGTTACTGATAAAGTTGATAGTTTGCGATCCCTTTATAAAAGGGAACAACCGGTAATATTTCCCGCCATCCGATTCAACTAAAAATTCATCTGTTAAAGTTGGCATTGGCCCTACGAACAGGTAATCAGGATATAGCTTATTCAAGTACTCTTGTATCAGCGTTAAATTATTAACTATATCCTGCGGCGATTTAAAAACATCGCTATTGACCTGCTGCAAAATATACACCTCGCCCCTGCCCGATACCTTAAATGTATGGTTGATCAAACCCGACCCAAAAAACTGCACCTGGTAATCAGATCCATTCAAACCAAAGCTTTGTAATATTTTTTCAAGCATGCTTTCCGGGTATCAGTTAGTAATTTTTATAAGCTGGTCTTTATCTGTTTTTAACCAGCTTGTTTTTATATGGATAATTCCTTTTTTATCATTGGGGTCAAAATAACAGCCTGTTTTAGCCTTATTGAATTCCTCTGCCGAGGCATACACCTTCACCATTTCACCGTTAACAGCAACCGCTTTTGGTGTCGCAGCCTGGTGCACATCCAACAGGTAAACCCTTTGCAGATATTTGCCGATGTAAGTACCCACAGCAGCGTGTATGCTTACCTGCACATCATTCGCGGCAGCAACCTCTATCAAAGTTTTGGCATAAGCGCCCATGCGGTAATCGCGGGTGAGGCCATCATCTTCATATAAATTAAAGGATGATGTTTTGTATGGATAGATCTCCAGCGTTAAGCTGTCGGCTTTCTTTTCACCATCGTAATTCATGGCTGGGTACATTGGGATAATAGCACCTTGTTTCACAAACAGTGGCAGTTTATCCAGCGGTGCAGGGTAATTGTTTAGCCACGTGTTACCGGTGTAAGCCTTGCCGTCCCAGTAATCGTACCAAGTACCTTTTGGCAGGTAGATGCTGTCACGTTTAGCCTGGCTCTTGTAAACAGGGGCCACTAAAAACGATTCGCCGTTCATGAACTGGTATTGGGTTTGTTTGCCCCAGGTAACCGGGTCGTTAGGGAACTCCAGCACCATTGCCCTTGAAGTAGGTACGCCGGTTTCATGTGCCTGGGCGCAATATGTATACATATAAGGTGTAAGGCGCATTTTCAGCTCGAGGTACTTGCGGTTAATAGTTGTGTAAGGTTCGCCGTAAATATAAGGTTGTTTATCCTTTTTTGCCCAACCGCTCATCACCATAAATACAGGCGTAAAGCATTTCCATTGCAGATCGCGCACATAAGTGGAATCACTGCCCCTGAAGATCCCGTCAACATCACCAGTAGCCGCGTTAAATGCCGATAAACCGGAGCCGATCACCGTTGGGATGTGGAACCGGATATATTCCCAGTTGCCCGATTGATCCCCGCTCCAAACCGTTGAATATTTTTGCGTACCTGCCCAGCCCATTACGCTCCATATAAAGCCACGCGCGTTACTGTTGTTCTCAATACCATTATAAGCAGCCTTGCAGCCATCCAAAGCAAATTTATATCCCGGACCAACCCATGCCACATCCAGCTTACATAAGCGTGTGCCCGACTGGCCAACCTCTCTTGCTATTTTATCGATGCCGTTCTCTGTCCATAAGCCGGTATAAAAACCACGTTTATGCAGTTCCGCAACTGTCGAGTCTAGCTTCACATAACCGCAGCCATAGCCATCATTCGGCAATATCCAGCCGTGTGGCATGTTGTTCTGTACATATTTATCGGCCACCAGCTGAATCACATCCGGCGTGGTACCGCTTATTCCGCTGCCTGTGTAATTCTTGGTATCATAGCCTTTAGTGCCACGGTTATAGCAATTGGCATCGCCCAAACTAAGTGCCCAGCGCGGCATTAAAAACGGCCGGCCCGTGATTTGAGTGTAACCGTTAAGTATTTTCTTTAATGATGGCCCGTAGAAATAAAAAGCATCAAACCTATTCTCATTATGGGTGAACTTCAGATTTTGTTTGAAAGAATATACACCCACATCAAAAGTATTTCTGAAAACACCATATCCGGCTGTCGACATATAAAACGGTGCCGGGTTAGCCCTGCCGCCATCATCCCAGCCATTACCCTTTTCAATCAAAATATCTTTATCCCTGTGCGAGAAATAGCCGTTCTGCATACCGCAGCCATAAAAGTATTCGCTTGGCTGCCTGTCCATAGTTTGCGATGTTTTGGCACCAAAGCTTATCGGTTTGGTTTCGGCCCATACCTTATGGGTATCGGTGGCATCGTATAAGGCAAAATGCAAAGGCTGTTTGTAAACACGGAGTACACATTCCTTACTTTTCAACTGGTAGTAAGTCCCTTTATCAATAGCTTTTACCTGCGGATTTTTAACAGCAAAATTTTCTACAATATCATTACCTGCCGGGTTGGTAAACTCCCCATCAGGTGCCAGCCAGATCCTGAATATATCATCCGTATAAAATATAACCTTAGCTTTTGAGATACCTGCCGACAAGTCGAACTCATTTTTATCAGCCTTAAACCCGGTTAAATTACCTACGTATGATTCTTTGGCATATACTTTTTGTTCGAGGTGGTCATTATCCGCATTCTCGTCACCATCCAGCTTAACTGCAAATGATAAGCTATGCAATGGCCTTGTTAACAGGTCGACAGCAGGGAATTTCACGCTGATCTCTTCACCTGGATTGATCGGATGTACGCTTGCAGCAACTGTAGTTGTCAGCGTCTGTTTATTATCAATCAGGCAGGTAACTTTAAAATCCTGGTTGATGGCTTCGATACCTGTATTCTTCAGGTCTAATGCCAGCACATCTTGATGTGTAAAGGTGTTATCGTTCTCGCTGTTGGAGGTTAAATTTGTTATGGCGATGTCCTTCTTATAGCCTTCGGCGAGGGAAATATCGTCGATCATCCAATACCAGCTGTAATACCCTCTCCAGTAAAAGCGGAGAAATACCTTAGGTTGATTAGCTGCAACCTTACTTATATTCACCTCCTGGTTTATGGGGTTGAACATATCGGTAGCAGCGGGCAGATTGTTTTTTACATCAAAATCGGTCCAGTGCAGGCTGTCGGCACTTACACCTATATATAGGCCTGCGCCAGTTGCCGCGTTAAAATCATTATAACGGAAAGTTTGCTGAAAACGCAGTATCACCGATGAATGCGATGAGCAATTGATACTACTGGTTTGAACCCAGGCATCGGGATATTGTTTCTTTTTAACCCAGCTCGGTTGATCCTCATCAACCATATAGCCCGGCTGAAATTGCAGGTAAAACCCACGGCTTTTTGAAGCTATTGGCGGTGCCTGCTGCTGATATTGATACGAACCCGGGTAAGGCTGATCTGTAACGATCCACTCTACACCATTGGTATTGCTCATATCCACATTCTTCCAGCCGCCGGGCAGTTTACCCGCGCTTGCGTTAAAATCTTCCTTCCAAAACACTTTGGCATTTTTAGCGCCTACCTGAGCTTTTAAGGTTGTAACCGAAATAATAGAGATAAGAAGCAGTACCAGTTTTTTCATTTGTTGGTATTTACAATTAATTATTGTTTGGAACTAAGCGTATTCCTATCAGATACAGGGAGATATGTTTAGGTTCTTAATCCAAACGTAATTAATTAAAACGCCAAAAAAGTGTGCAAACGTTTGTCTAAAATTATACTGACAAAGCAAAGAGGATAAATAGCGGCATTAAATTGTGGGTTTCTCGTTAATCACTAATTGTGATTCCACAGTTATATTGTAATACGCCTGTTTGGCATCATCCTTAACAGGGTTATTAAGGAGGTCGATCAGGATATCGGTCGCCTTTTGCCCCTGCAGGTATGGGAATTGCTCAACCGAAGCTACGGGCACGTAATCCATGTAATTGATGAGCGGTAAATTGGCATAGCTTACAAAGGTAAGCTCCTCATTTATAGCGATGTTTTGTGAACGAGCATAACGGATAGCAAACAGCGCCACATAATCATTAAAAGTAACAATGGCGGTTGGCTTTCTTTTGTTGCTGAGCAGCTCTTTCATAGCGCCGATGGTTCCGGCTTCAGTCAGGTCGCAGTTTACCAGTAATGAAGGGTCAAACTTCAACCTGTTTTTAATAAGTGCCTGAATATAACCTTCGCGGCGCTCGCCAGTGGCATATAAGGTGGTTGGGCCGTTTATCATACCTATAACCCGGTGACCGCGTTTTAACAGGAAACTTACCGCCTCAAAAGTGCCGGTTTCCATATTGCAAGCTACGCTGTGGATGTTTTGTAAGGATGGGATCCTATCAAAAAACACTACCGGAATATTTGATTTTCTGAAAACCTCAAAATGATCGTAGCTTGATGTATTTTTTGTGACAGAGATCAGCATACCATCAACCCGCTGGTTTTTCATTTTCGCCACCAGCTTGCGTTCTGTTTCCTCACTATCATGTGATTGTGCCAGCAGAACGGTATAATTTCTTTTATTTGCGGTATCTTCAATACCACTTACCGCTGTCGAAAAAAATGCTTCTGAAAGTTCAGGCAGGATTACACCAATATTATATGATTTTCCTTTTTGGAAAAATATAGCGGTTTGATTTGGTTCATAGTTTAGCTCCTTTGCCAGCTGCTTGATGCGCATTTTGGTAACCAGGCCAATGCTTGGGTGATCATGCAGCGCACGGGAAACGGTAGAAACTGAGATATTTAACGCTTTAGCAATCTCCTTTATAGTTGTCGGTTTCTTTACCATGATTTACTAAAGTAATTTAAATATTAAATTAATGAAAATTTATGCGAACAATCAATCAAAAGTTCGGCTTCATCATTCATTGCAAATATATTTTTTGCAATATTATTGATGATGATGCAAACGTTTGATTTGTACTGAAAACTTTGATTAATAATGTTCATTTTTATATAAAGCTTTACTATATTTCTCCATCTAAAACCAATCGGCCCGGGCATGAAAATAAAATACTTAACCTTACTTTTATTGCTGTTAGCTTTTAACGTACAGGCACAAAAAAAAATAAAATGGCCCGATCATAAAAAGGCGGTAATTGTGCTTACTTATGATGATGCGCTGGATTCGCAACTGAATACTGCGGTACCGCAGCTGGATTCGGCAGGTTTAAAAGCGACCTTTTTTTTAACAGGGGACATTAACCGCCTAACCATACCCAAATGGCGGGCATTGAGCAAAAGAGGCTTTGAACTGGGCAACCATACCATTTATCATCCCTGCTCCAGCAGCGATGATAATCCTGTTGCATCTGAAACTTATACACTTGGTGGCATAGTGCGTGAGGTTGAGATCATGAACAATTATCTGTTTGCGATAGATGGCAAGTCTACCCATACCTTTGCCTACCCCTGTACCGAAACAACTGTAGATAACGGCAAGGATTATTCAGACTCGTTACGCAAATACGGCCTGGTAAAATACGCGCGAATTGGTGGTGATGTGGATGATGGTGTGATCACAGATTTTAAACACCTCAACCTGATGAAGATCCCATCATATGGATTGGAGGATAATACCCCGGGAGAAAAACTGGTAGACTTTGTGAAACGCGTGGAAAAAAGCGGTGGCATGGGTATTTTCATGATCCATGGTGTAGGTGGTGATTATATTACCACATCAACCAAAGCTCATCGGGAATTGGTCAATTATCTGAAGAAAAATAAGAAAGACCTCTGGATAACCACCTTTCAGAAAGCGATGGATTACGCGGTAGCAGCCAGCAAAGCCAATTAATGCCAATTAAGTAATAAACACTGTATCAGGCTCATACAAAACTCACACCATTCAATAAAATATTCAGTATCAACTATTTTTTATAGTTAAATTATCTAAATTAGATATATGAAAAAAGTAACCGGTATAGGCGGCATCTTCTTTAAATGCGATGACCCAAAGAAAATGCAAGACTGGTATGCCCAAAACCTGGGCCTGCCAGTTGAACAATACGGAACAATGTTTAAATGGAGAGACGCGGATAATCCGGAAAAGGAAGGAACTACCGTTTGGAGCCCATTTAAAAACGATACCAAGTATTTTGAACCTTCGAAAAAGGATTTCATGATCAATTACCGTGTCGAGAATATTGAAGCATTGGTAGAACAGCTAAAAAGTGACGGCGTAACTATCATTGATGAGATAGCTACCTATGACTACGGCAAATTTGTTCATATCCTCGATCCCGAAGGAAACAGCATTGAGCTTTGGGAAGATACCGGTGATTAATGAATGTTACCCGCCCTGTTTTAAATCGAGCTTTAGCTGTAAGATTCAACCAGTGTTTTTAGTTCGGTTTGCAGGGTGTAAGTTTTATTGGCATTATACCAGGCATGTACTTTAGGTATAATATCGTGCAGGGTTAAGCCTTCACCCTTCCATGCTTTCAGCAAAGTTTGCAGATCGGCAGGCCTCGGGCCCCAATGGCCAAGCACTTGCAGATCTTCACTTAATACTACCATTTTAGGTATGGAACGACCGCCATCGGTAAGGTTCGCATCTATCACATCCAGATTACTATCGCGAAATAGCAGGCGCAGCTTTACCTTTTCAGGCAGTACCTTTTCAATAACATGCAGCATGGGTACATTAAAAGCTGCATCGCCGCACCAGCCTTCAGTAAGTACCAGCCAGGTAGTTGCAGGGGCTTTTTCAAGTGATGCTTTCAGGCTGTCGAAAAGCTGATAGCTATGGTCGTACTCTTCCATCAGCTTAATATTATTAATGATGTGCGGCCTTACCTTTTCGGCCAGTGCATCTGCCGGTGGCAAAGCCATCATTTCATCCAGTTTTTGCCTGTAAGCAGTGTAAGTATAGGCGCTATCAATAAGCTGATGTGTATAGGTAAACGACATAGAATATTATTTTATAATGTTGTTTAAGCAGATGATATTATTTCACCTCTGCCAAATATTTATGTACAAAACTAATAGCCATTGAACCCTCGCCAACTGCCGATGCTACCCTGTTCATGGCACCTGAGCGTACATCACCGGCGGCAAATATGCCGGGGCAACTGGTTTCCAATGAATATGGCTCGCGGGCCTGTTTCCAGATCTTATTAAAACCATCGTAGTTTTTAAGTGTCCGTCCGGTCTCCAGGAAACCTTTATCATCCTTAATTATATCTAACTTAAGCCATTCCGTAAACGGTTTGGCACCTATAAATATGTATAAGGCCGCTGCCGGGCAGGTTTGCTTTTCGTGAGTATCTACATTACAAAGAACCAGTTGCTCCAGCCTGTCGGACCCGATAGCCTGCACAATTTCGGTTTTGCCCTTTACACGAATATTGGTTGTTTCTTTTATCTGATCGATAAGGTAGGCCGACATGGTACTTGTCAAGTCCTCCTTGCGCACCAGTATATATACATTCTTGGCAAATTTGGATAGGTACATTGCCGCCTGCCCTGCCGAGTTACCACCTCCTACTACATACACTTCCTGATCTTTACAGGCGGTAGCTTCGGTCATGGCGGCACCGTAATAGATGCCTGCGCCTGTAAAATCGGAGATGCCCTGGGTTTCCAGTTTGCGGTAATCAACACCGGTGGTTATTACCACGCTGCGGGTATCTACACAACCACCATCCTCAAACCTCACTTTTTTATAGCCATCGTTTTGTTCAATAGCTTCAACCGATCTTGGCGATAAAAACTCAGTACCCAAACGTGCGGCCTGTGTCATGGCACGGCGGGTAAGTTCTGACCCGCTTATGCCCGATGGGAAACCTAAATAGTTCTCTATCCTGCTGCTGGTGCCTGCCTGGCCTCCCGGCGCGCGGCGTTCTATCAGCAATGTTTTTAATCCTTCGGATGCACCGTAAACCCCGGCAGCTAATCCTGCAGGACCAGCACCTATGATCACCACATCATACATCTCGTTCTTCAGCTCGGGGTTAAGGTTTATTTTACTGGCAATGGCTGCAATGCTCGGCCTGATGAGGTAAGACCCATCCTCAAAAAACACAATTGGCAGGTCCTTAACATCAAGTTTATTCAGCTTCAGTAAGATTGGGCCCTCGTCATTAGCCTGGATATCCAGCCATTGATAAGGCACCAGGTTGCCCGCCAAAAAGTCCTTTATCTCATGCGATAGTTGTGAATACTGATAACCCACCACCCTGATACCCGTAAAACCGGGGCGGTATTTATTTTGCCAATCATCCAGCAAACCATCAATAACCGGGTACAGTTTTTCTTCAGGCGGATCCCATGGTTTTACTAAATAGTAATCCAACTGTACCGTATTGATAGCTTTTATGGCTGCCTCAGTATCAGCATAAGCGGTAATTAATACACGTTTTGCTTCGGGGTAAAACTTCATGGCTTTCTCCAGAAAAGCTACCCCCTCCATCTCGGGCATGCGCTGGTCTGAGAGGAACATGGCAATGGTTTCGCCTTTGTTTTTCAGTTCCAGCAAACTATCAATGCCTTCCTTAATTATGGTTGTACCCAGTATGCGGTAACTATTACGGTAGCTGCTCTTCAGGTCGCGGGTTAGCGCGCGCAGTACGTGGGCATCATCATCAATACAAAATATAATAGGAAGGCTCATAGGTATTTTTTACAAATCTACATTAAAAAAAATCCGGCTTACCCGTCAATCGGGAAACAAACTATAAATTCTGTCCTGCCGGGAACAGAGTTTACTTTTATTGAACCACGGTGCTGCTTTACAATGCGGGTAACCACATCAAGCCCTAAACCTGTACCCTTGCCAATTGGCTTGGTGGTAAAAAAGGGATCAAATATCTGCGAACGGATATTATCAGGTATGCCAGGCCCGTTATCAATTATGGATACCTCTACAAATTCCTTATCGCGCCTGGTTCTTAGCTCCAATATGCCTTTGCCTGCAGGTTCCATGGCATCCAGCGCGTTATCCATCAGGTTTGTCCAAACCTGGTTTAGTTCGCCTATCATGGCTTTAACAGGCGGTAAGGTTTTATCAAAATCTTTTTTTAGCTCGATGCCACCTTTATGTATCTTGTAGAGCAGCATGGTTAAGGTATTCTTTATACCATCATGAATATCAGCATACTGCTTATCATGCCCCTGATCCATATGGGTAAAGTTTTTTACAGAACCCACTAAGTCAGCAATGCGCCTTGATGCACCTTCAATATCCTGTACCATTTTTTCGGTCACCAGGTTATTGTTCACCCAGTTTATCACCGAATCAGTATAAGTTTCAGGAATGTGCTTTAAAAACTCCTCTACTTCAGCAATGCTAACGCCAAAGTCGACAAAGTTTTCAGCCACATCCGGCGCGTTAGTAATATTATGATCGTCAAGCCAATCTACCATGTCATCCTCCAGATCGCTCCGGTCCATCATGGTGAGCGTTGGCTTTTCCTTTTCATTCAGCAAAGTCCATATCAGGTTGTTTACTATCTCAACATCCTCCCTGCTGATCTTTATATCAACAATATCCTGAAAGGTTTTGCGTACCGAGTGCAAATGTTTTTTTAACGAATAAGCCCCGCGCACAATAGCCGATGCGGGGTTGTTGAGCTCATGGGCAAGGCCCGCCGAAAGTTTACCCAACGCCATCATTTTTTCATTCTGCTGTTGCAGGGTGGTAAAGTTACGTACCCGGTTGGTGAGGATATGCACCAGTGCTCGTGTCAGTTCAAAATGTGTACGGATCATTTCCGGGATCTTAGTAGCCGGGAATGAAAGCAGTTGGGTATCCGTCATCACCTCGCCGTAAGCGTTACCAATCTTCCCTCTCGAGAATGGCAGGTAACCCATAATATCCTTCGGGCTAAAGCTTACAAATTCTCTTATCTCCTTGTTTTGCAGCATATACATTCGCATGGTGCCTTCAACCATAATATAGGTGGCATCCATGGCCTTGCCGGGTTCCATTAAAAAATCACCCTGCTTAAGCAATATGTTATCGCTATTATCAATAAACCATTGCAACTGCGGAGCAGGTACATCCTGCAGAGCCTCGATAGATAATAGCCAGTCGGTTGTTACTTTCATTTCAGTATATTACTTACAGCATGAAGTTAGAAGAAAAGATCGGAACTTGCGGCTGTAAATTGTTTTTTAAGGGTCAGTTTTTTGAGTCGGTGCTGTTGCGAAGCCGGCTATTTTATAAAAGCGGCGATAATAACCGGCACAGTTTTTCAGGCAGCTGCTTAAACAAGGTACGTTTAGCCCAGGTTTTGGGGTTTATCTTAATCGCATCCTTTATATCGTTATAAAAGGCATCACGCAGTTGTTTGGCTATCTTACTATCATAGATCATACTGTTCACCTCAAAATTAAGCTCGAAGCTGCGGTGATCCATATTGGCGGTGCCGATGATAGCCAGTTGTCCGTCCGCTACCATGGTCTTGGCATGTACAAATCCTTTTTTATAGAGGTAGATCTCCGCGCCAGCATCCAACATCTCACCATAATAAGATCGTGCCGCCGCGTTAACCAATGCCGAATCCGACACATCAGGAACCAGCAATTTTATCTTTACGCCGCTTAATGCCGCCACACATAAAGCATCCAATATACTATCACCGGGGATAAAATAAGGCGAGGTAATGAGCAATTCATCCTGCGCCATGCCTATCGTTTCCATCAGCGAAAACATGATAGTAGGCGTATCCGAATCCGGACCACTGGCGGCTATCTGCACAATGGCCTTGCCGTGCTTGCTTGGGGTTGAGCAAAAGTAATCGGGAAGTATCGGCAGCTTTTTGCCAGCGCAAAAGTTCCAGTCGCATATAAAAAGGTATTGCAGGTAATATACGCCCGGGCCATCAATGCGCACATGGGTATCGCGCCAGTAGAGTTGCTTTTTGTCGACACCGTTGATATACCTGTCGCTTACATTTATGCCGCCCACAAAGCCGGTGCAGCCATCAATAACGATGATCTTACGGTGATCGCGGTAATTGGTACGGTTGGATAAGGCGATGAACAATATCTTATAAAAAGGGTAAGCCTCCACCCCGGCGGCATTCAGGTCGTCAACAAATTTATTACGGATGGAGCGGCTCCCGAAATCATCATAAATAAACCGCACCTTAACCCCTTCGGCCACCTTTTGTACCAGTATCTCTTTTATCTGGTTGCCGATGTTATCATCCTCAAAAATATAATACTCCATGTGGATGTGGTGCTTCGCCGCCTTTAAAGCCTTCAGCACTTCGGGGAACTTATTCTCGCCATTCAGCAGCAGCTTTACTTCGTTATTGCCTGTAAGCGGGCTGTTATCATTCATCAGCATCCGCGCCAGCTTTTTGTGGCTCCTTACCTCATGCTCTCCCGTATCCAGCGATTTTTCCGACTCATGCACTATCTTCTCCCTGATCTCGGCCAGCAGGTTATGATCATTCACTATTTTTTTGCTGTACAGCTTATTTTTGCGGTAATTGGCACCCACGGCAAAGTAAATGATCATGCCTATTACCGGCAAAAAAATAACCACCAGCAGGTATGCAAATGTTTTGGTGGTCGACTGGATATCATACAGAATCCTAAGGCAAACAAATATGATCAATAGTACATAAGCTGTCCCTATAATTATGTCCAGGTGCATTGTGATATTATTTAGTTTGAGTTTGCCTTCCGGCGATACGTTCTAAATACAGTTTAAACGTATTTTTGTTCCAACCAGTTAGCCTTCCTTTTTGTATGATCATATTTTCGTTATCCATAGCCGATAAGGGGTATCGCAATGCAAAAGGCTCCTTATTATTTTGCCAGCCCTGCACCTGCTCAAACCTAAGGATATTTACATAGATGGCTTTGCCCGAATCAGTTACCGTGTAATAATGATCGGCAAAGGTTACCAGGTTATTTTCAAGGCTGATATTGCCCGATTTATTCAACAACGAATCGTTTTTGGGATGAAACCCATAACCAATGGCCGATTTATCCCAAATAGAGCTATAACCCGTATAATAACCGTTATCGGCATTGGCTACCACATACCACAGCATATTATTGAACGGCGCAGGTGTAGTAAAATAGTTTTGTTTGATGGAGGCATCAACCTTACTATCGATATTAATTTTGTTGATGACCGAAAAGCACAGGTAAATCACCGAAACCGCAATAGCCGTAGTTGCCCAGCGTACACGGTTTTTAGCCTTACTGCTTTTAAAGATCAGCAGCAATGCCGCCACAACCAAACCAATAGTAAACAGCGGATCGGCTACATACAACAAGTTGATGGAGAACCGATGGTGACTGAACGGCTCCAGCAACCCCGTACCGTAACTGTTACAGGTATCCAGCAGATCGTGCAGAGCCAGCTGGAAACAAAAAAAGAATGCCAGCGTTGCGAAAGACAGCACATGCTTACGATGCAGATTTTTCGCCAGCCATGCCAGCAGCAGGCCCATTACCAAAGCAAAAAACAGGGAGTGTGTAATCCCACGGTGAAACAACAGCGCCCTGTCGCCACGCATGAAAATGCCGGGGATGGTATCAATATCAGGCAGGTTTTGCGCGATGATGCCCCACAGCAAAGCCTTTTTACCAATCTTTTTACTCAATAATATTTCGCCAACACAAGCCCCTAAAGCTATATGGGTAATGGAATCCATAAATGATAGTATATCCCCGTTTTAAATAAGGCATGGAAGATAATAATGTTTGGCGAAAATAGTTGAACTTGGTTGTACCTTAATTGGTGGAGTACATTAAAAGCGTCCGTCCGCTCAGGTATGAACACTTGCGGACAACCCTCTTCCAGGCGTCATTAGGAGGAACGACGTGGCAATCCCTGACTGTGCAGAGCAGTTTGCTTGTCGTAAACTTGTCGCGCGCAGCCGCTCATTGCCGCGGAGGCTTAGTACTTTTGTCTTCGCCACAAAAGGACCAAAAAGGCAAGTCAGTAGAAATGCTTCTTTGCCGCACAAGGCCATACCCCGCAAATCAGGCAAAACCTGGGTTGCTATATTTTTACGCTGCTGTCGCTACACACTTTGGCCTTTACCCATCTGTAAAAATCTGCTATGCCCTGCCATTACACACAAGGCCACCATCGTTTTGCCTGATTTCGCCCGAAGCTGTTCTACTGACGGGGGAGAAGAAAAAAGCAAGTTCCTCTTTCATGTTATTGCTATCCGGTAAAAGCGGAGTGGCAACCTCGTCGCTTGCCTATTAAACGCGACGAGGTTGCTTCGTCGTTCCTCCTCGCAATGACATATTTAGAATAGGCACGATTAAAAGCGGGTAAAGGCCCGACAAAAAGCGCGGGCCCGGGTGTTTTGCCTGTGGGGGGAAGGATCTTTTTGTCTTGATTTTTTGCTACCTTTTGTATCAAGACAAAAGTAGTAGCCTCCGCGGCAATGAGCGGCTACACAAGACAAGTTTACGACAGATATATCGCCCTGCACAGTCGGGGATTGCCACGCTATCACTCGCAATGACGCTTGTTGATGGACGCTCGGTGATGCGATGCACGGCTTTTGACTTTCGACTTCTAACTCTTAACTTTAAACTAAACTACTGTTTCCTAACTATCTGACTATTCACCTCAATCTCCTTCAGCAACCCTGGCGAATTAACCGTACTGCTAAAGCTTTTATCAGGGTTGGTTTGCGATATTTTAGCAAGGTCGCTGTTGGTTTCGTCCAGCTGTTTCATGAGGGTGTTAATTTCCTTTAAGTGCGAGTTAAAGAACTTCACCTTGTTGTTATAGGTATCTACCTTATAATTATTGGCTGCTGCCATTGTCGACTTTGTGGTATCTGATGCCATATAGGTATAGGGCGATAGGTTGTTTACCGTAGTCTCTATCGGCACTAATGATGGCGATGCGTCCTTTGGATCGATAGCCTGCAGGCTCAGTCGTATAGGGTCGGGGTTATAGGCTACCAGGCTCTTGTATTCATCAACTATGGCGGCTATAATTTTATGCTGATTATCATACGTTTCAGCTATGATCTTATTCTTTACATTGTTTTTAAAGCCGTTGAACAACAGCGATGTAAAGTCGTAAGCCTTGGTTCGCAGTACGGCACCTTGCACCGAATAGTAATTGCTCAGCGTTTTATTTTTGGTGTACATTACCCCCAAACTGGTGCTGAACACCTGCGCCGGGGTACTTAGTGAAAGATCGACCTCGTTGCCGAAATTGTAGAACTGCTTACCGTAGATCTCCAGGTCGTCGATCCGCTCATAGGATGACAGGAAGTACAAACGATAACGCTGGTATTCCTGGTCGGGATTATTGATCTGGGCGTAGCAATTCTGTAGAAATGCTTCAACTGCCTTATCGTTAAAGATCTGGTAGATATCCGCCTCTGCCGATGGTTTCCAGCGGATGAGTGAAAGCTTGGCCTTAAATTCCAGTTCGGCAGTATTATTAACCCGCAGTGAATCAAACATCTTGGCAACAAAATACGCCACCTGGGCGTTAGCCATGCCGCGCTGCTCCTTGTTCACCATGGCGTACAGGCTATCCTGTATGGTGAGGTAGTTTTCACTATTGTTCCAAAAGGATGGTTCCAGCGGTGGCAGCAATAGCCGGTTGGTTTTGGTATCCACAAAAATGAAGGTCCCCAGCGGGTAAACATTCTGAAAGTTATTTTCCAGCATCGAGAGGCTGCTCATGGATGATGAATCTATCTTCAGTAAAAAGTTGAGCACCTTGTTATGCTCCAGCTTCACGCTCAGGCCTTCCAGCGATTCAAAATTGGTAGTTTGTTTTTCGGGAATAATGATGGGGATGTAGTAAACAGTGTTCTTATTCTGGTTGAGCGTAGCGAAATCCCGCTTTACTGTTACCGAAGTTTGGTCTTCGGCATCCTGAGCGTAAAAAGCGACGGTATCACCTTTATCAATTGAAACTTCCTTTATTTTTTCCTCACCAGGTTTCAGGTTCAGCAAAGTTTTCACCTTAAACCCGCCCGACTTTTTATTAATCCGATAAAACACAGCCACATTGGTTTTAGCAGTGTTTTTGAGTTTGAATTTAAAGCTCGTAGCACCCGCCAAAAAAGGCGATAGCAGGAACAGTATCAACAATAAAATTTTAGAAATAGCTTTTAACGCGATGTTATTAAAATTGGCTGTTGTTTTCATAGAGGTATCTATAGTAACGTTTAGATAGCCGCTTTAGTTTGATTTTTTGTAACATTGGTATTACGCAAGTGTCCGTCCGCTCAGGGAGCGGATACCTTCCGGACACTCTCCTCGCAATGATGTGTCGGAGAAATTGTCCGTCCGCAAAGTGTTTTACCCCGAGCGGACGGACACTTTTATAGCAGTGACTTTGCCAGTTTAGCAGCATTCTATTACCCCATTTGGCTTGTTATCCCATCTAAACTAACCCGCAGCTATACCTGTATTATATATTTGTTATTTACACCGCCAAGTAGCTTTGTAGGTTTACTATTGGCAGATATTTATAGTTGCCTTACACCGATACTTGTTAAACAGTATTTTGATATACATATTCACTTGCTACTGTAACCAGTATGGGTATGGAATAGCAAATTGATATTTATACCGGTAAATTTGTTGTTCGATGCTTTTATACCTGCTAATGCACAGCTGATATAATTAAAAAGATGAGATTTTAGAAAATACTCCTCCTATAGCCACTTATACTATATAGTAGACTTTGATATTCTTTTGAGGGAAAATCTGCGTAGATTATGACTTTGGAAAAGCGTCCGTCCGCTCAGGGTATAAACATCTACCGGACAAACCGGGCAGGATTTTTGTTTAGTGGGATAACGAAAGGTTTAATACAAATATAAAGAATATTATTTATTATAAAGAATAATCTTTATAATAAATGTCATCATTTCCAAGCGTCATTGCGATCCGCTGAACAGCGGAGTGGCAATCCCCGACTATGCAGGTCTATCATGCCTGTCCCTTAGCCCTGTACAGCTTCGGATTATTAATGCTCTTATTTGTTTTTAATAGGAATTAATGAGCTCCCTCCGGTCGGTTGTCTTCGTACCTCAATGACGCTTGGTGAGAAGTGTCCGGAAGATAGTAACACCCTGAGCGGACGGACGGAATACATTTCGGTAACGTTTCTGTTACAAATAATGTAAACAATCCGCATATCTGCCACACCTATTCACACCTATATCGCGTTTAGCTACACACAATTCATATTCGCTTGTTTGTTAAAATTACCCGTGTTAAATTTAAGCAACAATAGTTAAATAGCCCCATTTCACCTATATAAAACATACGGCTATGAACCTACGAACTGACCCTTTTAACTCGAAATTTATACTAAATGAAAAACGGTGGCTTTGGGTTGATTACGACAAAGGTATCAGCATTATGCTGGTGGGGTATGGCCATGCGCTCGCCACGCTGCAAGGCCACGGGCTCGACCTAAGCAGTTATCCATTCTTCAACTACATCGGTACGTTTTTTTATGGCTTCAGGATGCCCCTGTTTTTTATTGTATCAGGGCTGTTGGTTGGCAGAAGCCTGAATAAAAAGGGCCTTGGCAATTATATTGCCGACCGTACAAATAATATCCTGTATCCTTTGTTAGTATGGGGCTTTATTGAGATCTCATTCCAGATCATAGCCTCGCGCTTCACCCACATAAATATCGAGCAGGGTATAGGCCCATCAAAATACCTCAAGCTGATCACCGATCCCCGCCAAACAGGGCATTTCTGGTACCTTAATGCCTTATTCTGCATCGGGGTTATTTATGCTACGTTAAAATCAGCATTCAAAGTAAAACCTTTTTTGCAGATCATATTAGGGCTGATCCTTTTTTCGATATCAGCTTACATTCATATTCATAATATTGAGGCAGGCTTTTTAACCGATGTTTTTGCCTACTATATATTTTTTGCTTTAGGTGATTTGATCTCGAACGTAATGCTGAATCAATATAACATACACCGGTTTTCATCGTGGAAGATATTTTTACCCTTGCTGGTGCTGTTTATTATCATTCAATATTTTTTTACGGAAATAAACCTAAGGCCAAGTGCCGACGGGAATAGTTTTGTAGAACGCAAGATGCCCTTCTTCTTCCTGATAGAGGCATTGATAGGCTGCGCTACATCTGTAAGTTTTTCTTTTTTACTTCAAAAATACAGGCTGTTTACATGGATACGAATAGTCGGCTATCATTCGTTATTCATTTATTGTATGCAAATGATCGTTATGAATTTCACCCGGATCTTTTGTCAAAGTATTTTACATATCGAATATTCGCCGGTACTTATTATTGTGGTTTGGTCGGCCGGTATTGTGCTCCCTATATTCTTTTACAATTTTTGTTTAAAATATAATTTATGGTGGTTATACACTTACAGAAAACCAACCAGGCAGGTAGAGTACTTTAAATCTGACGGAGATATTAGTTTTGAGTTAAGTGCAAATAAGAAGGTAGTGGTGTAAAAAGTAAAAAAACGGTGTCATTGCTGTAAGGGTGTCCGGAAACCGTCCGCAACTACTTGTACCCTGAGCGGACGGACGGATTAATCATCAACATGCCATTGACAATGACATGGTTTTGTAGTTCGCGTTAGGGATAGAAACGGATACCGGCCAAGTGAGAGCCTCAGTGCAGGCCGTGGCTAATGCCTTGTGCAGTATGAGTGGATAGCCCGCCCGCTTCTATCAGCGGGAACGCCCTAATACTGATGTACATTAGCGCTAAACCGTCCGGAGGTAGTAGCCACCCGGAACGGACGGACGGATCAAACCAAAAGAGCCTTAACTACATTAGCTAAGGCTCTTTTTTGTATAGTACTACTCCTGTTTTGCTTTTAGCTCATTAATACTTACTTCGGGTTGCAGCACTTTGTGGTCTTTCTCTACCATTATGGCTGCCGGTACGGTAAACGTTGCCGACTGCCTGACATCACGTGAGGAATTACCGGCTTTAAGTACGTATTTACCTGCATCGGTTATCCATTCGGATTGATCGGTGTGGTAGGAGGCTAAATCAGCAGGGTGGATGGTGAAGGTAAATACTTGTTTTTCGCCGGGTTGCAACAGGCGTGTTTTGCCAAATGCCTTTAGCTCCTGCGCGGGCTTGTCAATAGTTTTGGTTGGCGCGCTAATGTAGATCTGCACCACTTCTTTACCCGCAACCTTGCCTGTATTCTTCACCTCTACGGTAGCAGTTACAGCGCCCTTAAATACCGGCGAGCTCAGCTTCAGGTTACTGATGCTGAAATCGGTATAGGATAAGCCGTAACCAAACTCGTACATCGGCTTTACATTAAAGGTATCGTAATAGCGGTAGCCTACATAAATGCCTTCCTCGTAAACCACATGGTCGGGTTTCTCAGCCGGTAAGCCCGGGAAATTCTTTGCCGAAGGTACATCAGCATAAATGGCAGGGAAAGTGGTTGCCAGTTTGCCCGATGGGTTAACCTTGCCGCTCAATACATCGGCAATGGCGTTACCTGCTTCTTCGCCCGGCTGCCATGCCAGCAGTATGGCATCGGCATTATCCTTCCAGCCGTTCATATCTATCACGCCACCTATGTTCAGCACAATAACCACCTTTTTACCTTTGGCGTGAAAAGCGTCGGCAATCTTTTTTATCTGCTGCTGCTCGCCGGGTGTTAGGTTGTAATTGGTTTCCAGGTTACGGTCGCTGCCCTCGCCCGCGTTACGGCCAACGGTGATCAGGGCTATGTCGCAATCGTTAGCTTTTTTGGCGATCAGGTCGTCGCCTGCCAACATTTCGGGCACCGGTTTAGGCCAGTGACCACGGGTTACATTGGCCCATAGTTTTTTAGTGGTATCGTTAACAAACTTTAGGTAGGTATTTTCAAGGGCGGTATCAGGCGCGAAACCCGCGTTTGCCAACCCTTTTGAAACTGAGATGGTATACGCCTTATTTACATCGCCGCTGCCTGTGCCGCCTGCTATGGTAAAGTACGATGCATTACCAAAAACAGCCACCGTTTTTACCGCTTTGCTGATAGGCAATGCCTGCGCATCATTCTTCAGCAATATCATACCCTCGGTAGCCGCCTTGCGCGATACTACGGCGTGTGCCGCCAGATCGGGTTTATTGGAGTAGGCATATTTATTAAATGATGGCGATTTAAGAATGATATTGAGGATATGCGCCACATTCTCATCCAGCACCTTCACGCTCAATGAGTCATGTTTTACGGCATTGATAAGGGTTTGGATCTGATCCGGACGACCGGGCATGATGAGGTCGTTACCCGCGTTCATTTCATTGATCCAGTCGTAGCCGCCACCCCAGTCGGTCATTACAAAACCTTTGAATTTCCATTCGTCGCGCAAAACGGTAGTGATCAGGTCATGCCTTTCAGCAGTATAGGTGCCGTTAAGCTTATTGTATGACGACATCACCGTCCACGGTTGTGAAGCAGTAATAGCTATGCGGAAGTTTTTGAGGTATAGTTCCCTCAGCGCCCGCTCGCTGATGATGCTATTCACAAAATTACGGTTGGTTTCCTGGTTATTAGCCGCGAAGTGCTTGATGGATGTACCCACCCCGTTTGATTGCACACCATTAATTAATGCGCCTGCCATAGTACCGGCAATCAGCGGATCTTCGGAGTAATATTCAAAGTTACGGCCATTTAGCGGGTTGCGGTGGATGTTTACGCCAGGTGCCAGCAGAATATCAATGCCATATTCCTTTACCTCGTTACCAAAGGCACGGCCCACATTTTCAACTACCGCAGGATCCCAGGTTGAAGCCAGCAGCGTACCTACCGGGAAAGCCGTAGCATAATAGGTATTGATGCTGTCACCCCTGCGGTGCGGACTGATCCTCACCCCCGCCGGACCATCGCTCAGCACCAATGCAGGAATCCCCAAACGCGGGATAGCGGCGGTATTACCTGCCGCTCCCGGCACTTTAATTTCGGTTTTGCCTATCATGGTTGGCGCTGGCACATAACCATTGCTCATACCCGGCTTCGGAGCCGGCTTAGGTTTTGGAGCACCGCCTGATCCTACAACAAGTGTGCATTTTTCTTCCAGTGTCATGGCGGCAATAACTTCCTTAATGGTGTTTTTGCCCAGTTGTGGTGCCGGTTGTGTTTGCGCATTTACCTGTAAGGCATTGGAAAACAGTAAAACCAGCGCTAAACCCGACGCGTAATTTTTCAGAGAGTTCATAATCAAGAATTTTATAATGATAGCAGGTACTAATTGGTTAGCAGATGTATGGCAAATGTATTAATAATGTTTTTAGATGGTGTTAAAAGTACACTATGATTTTATAATTAGGTATGTGACAACAGATTTGTTACAACTGTATGGGGTACATTAATTGGGTGGTTAAGATAGGTATGTCCGGTAGTGTTTTTTTGGGGAGCGGACGAACGGGGTAGGTGGGATGGTGTGGTAATGGCAGATTTATTCTTTCTTTTTGAGTTTAATAGTACCTAGAGCATTTTTGTTATCTATTACATTTCCGATAAGAGTTTTATTAGTTTTGTTAAAAAGCAACTCAAAGCTATCCATATCATAGTTATCTGCCTCCCCCCTTTTTACAAAAGTGTAATTGACCCCGGTTAATAGAATTTTCTCGTTTTCTATAGAACCAGTCATATTTTGTTGTACAACTGAATGTTCATTTCCATAAGAAAAAGTTATAGCTGCCGTAGCAAATAGTTCATTTACATTTTGTGAAATCTCCATTATTATTTCATGATTGTCTATCACATCAAATGAGCCTATCCAAGTTCCTGAAATATCAATGTGCTTGACATTCGGTATTGCATTTCTATTGTTTTGAATTGTAGGAAATTCTGTTTTAATAGATTTTGAAATACCATCTAAATATGTTTCTATATTGGCGTTTTCTATTACTTTAGCGATTAATTCCTTTAATGCCACTTTTAAATTTTCTCCCCAAAACGGATTATTGGTATCATAATATAAATATCTAAGGTCTTTAAGATCAAATGGAACATCTTCAGAATTCCTTGTAAGAATTATCACTGGTTTACCAATTGCATGGGCCAAACCTACTTCATATAGAACATTAGGATTTCTACCAGTTAATTCGGCGATTACAAATCTACAAGACCTTATAGAAATCCAAATGTCATCCATGATTCGTTGTTTAGTGTAAATCTCGTCTCCTCTAATACAAGTTATACCTAAATCTACCAAGGCTGGATTAATAATTTTTTCATACTCGCTTTGGTATAATGGATCAAATGGCATGACAACAAAACAACTATTCTGCAATTCGCCAAGATTTACTATGATTTCACTCATACGTGATAAGGATTAATAATTATAAATATCTAATTATTATTGGAATAAAATGCCATACTTTTTCACAATTTCCCCAAGTCAGCCAATGAGCACATCCATATTATCTGTACATTTTGCCGTGTATGTTCTTTTAGCAGCCAATATGTCCGCAACTATCCACCCAGTGAGCAGACGGACGGAATAGTCAAGTTCATTAAACCCCTCCCAGCCCCTTACATGGGATTCGAACAGACCCCTGCTTCATACAATATCACATAAAAAGCCCGGATCTCTCCAGGCTTTTTATATTGAATAATAACATTCAATTATTTCATACTGTCATGGATCTTGTTGATCGCATCCAGGTGCATTTGTACGGTTGGCGCAACTTTAGCGGCAAAAGCTTTCAGTTGTGGATCGGTGCCATTTTTGGCTTCATCCTGCATCAGTGTTAATGTTTTTTTGTGACCGTCGATCATGGCATCAACATAAGCCTTGTCGAAATCGGTACCGGTTTTTTTACCTACATCATCCATCTTTTTCATTGTTGCACTATCGCACATGGTTGGCAGGGTAATGTTCTTCATTTTGGCTATCGCCATCAGCGTATCGTTTGCCATGCTGTGATCCTTTACCATCATGTTAGCAAAATCCTTGATCTGCGCATTACTGGTTTTTGTGAGGGCCACCTTGGCAAATTCAACTTCGGCCATGCCGCCGTTGGCGGCTTTGGTAGCAAATTTAGCATCATCGCTGTTTACGGCGATACCGCCAGTGTTCATAGCATTGCTGGTAGTGTCTTTGGTTTTGTTCAGGCTATCGGCGGTGTCTTTAGCGTCTTTAGCGTGGTTACACGACTGGAAGGTTAGTGCACCAGCCGCGATCATTAATACATAACTTAGTTTTTTCATGATAGTGTATTTTTTGTTTTTCTAATTAACAGATTATCTATCAATAAGTTTTAACTACCTGTTTCATCAATGTTTTTATGGATCTCTTTTACATCGGTACTGGCCTTCATTTCTTCCAGTTCTTTATCGCCCGAATGGGCTATGCCTAACTTTTGCTGTATCTCGTGCAGCATGGTCAGCATTTTGGTTATTTCTTCTTCTGCACGCACGTTTACTTCAAACTCCACCTGCTGACTGATCTTATCCATCCGCCCCTGCCTGTTTTGGTTGATGAGCACCGATACCGAAAGGATGATGGCGAATATGGATACCGCCATTTCCAATATCGGGAAAGGAAATGGATCGAAGGGTTTTGGCGCATTAAGGTTATAGGTTATCCACATCACAAAGATGATGATGCAGATGATCAGGAAAGTAATGCTGCCTAATATATTGGCTACAAAAACCGCGAAATGGTCGGCGTGGGTTTTAGTAAATTCCAGCGACGACTTTAGATTCGGCGTTTCGGCCTGCTTATTAACTATTTGCTGCTTTGCCATTAATTGCTGATAAATAATTTGTTATCACAATAAAGGCGCAAACAGTCAGAATGTTTTAGCTGCTTTTTAGAGTGATAACGGTGATCTCCGGCCATATACCTATCCGGCCCTGGTAGCCTAAAAAACCGAAGCCACGGTTTACATATAAATACTTGCCGGCGTTCTCATAAAGGCCGGCCCACTGCGGGTACATATATTTTACCGGGCTCCATTTAAACCCAAACAGCTCGATACCAAACTGCATACCGTGGGTATGGCCCGCCAATGTTAGGTTAATGTGTTTCTTATTCTCCAACGTCTTGGCCTCCCAGTGCGATGGGTCGTGCGACATCAGGATCTTAAATTCATCGTTGCTTACGTTCTCAGCGGCTTGAGTCAGGCTGCCATATTTATGAAAGCCGCCTTTGCCCCAGTTCTCAACGCCGATCAACGCGATGGATTCTCCATCCTTCTCGATCTGTATAGCCTCATTCAGCAATAATTTAAAGCCGATATCCCCATGCACCTCTTTCAAGCGTACGAGGTTGGCGGTTTTTTCCTCCTCGGTATCCCATTTGGTATAATCGCCATAATCATGATTACCCAATACGGAATATTTGCCCATGGGAGCTTTCAACCGGGAGAAAAACGGGATCCAGCGGTCCATTTCAGCTGCGCGGCTGTTCACCAGGTCGCCTGTAAATAGTATCACATCGCTTTTTTGGGCATTCACCATGTTGATGCCTTTTTCAACACCTTTTTCGCTGGTAAAGCTACCGGAATGAATATCGGATAATTGCGTCAATGTAAACCCATCAAATGCTTTAGGCAGGTCATTAAAAGTCAAGGTTACCTTGTGCACTTTGTAACGGTGCCGACCGCCTATCATGCCGTATATCAATCCGAAAAATGGTATAGCGCCAATGATCAATGCTGTTTCACTTATCCATTCTCTGCGGACAGGGTAAACAGAGGTAGTGAGATAAAGCAGCATGCGGCTCAGATCTTCCAGCAATAAAATTGGGAACACCAGGATCTTCGGCACCAGCGAGATCAGCATAAAAGCCATCAGCCATGAGGTTAGTCGCGGCGGGGTTGTACCCGGTTTACTGAGCAGGGTACCATATACCACTATGCAGCCGAGTATAATATCAAACAGCCAGTAGATCCAATAAATAATGGTGGCATGCGTTAAGGTTTCAATTGCCTGGAAAAAGTAAATATCGGCTACTATCCAAAGCAGCAGTATAAAGGGGATTCTTTGTTTCATGTGTTAAAGTGCAAAAATAGCTTTATATGCGCTATTGTTTTGATGCTGAGGTATTTTTACATCCATATGAGCATTCAAAGATATTTTAGGTTGAAAGGTGTGCAATTTCATGCATACATTACACCCATTGTTATAAATTTGACAAATGATCATCAGAGATAATGAGAACTGGTTCCAGATGCTTTTTGTATGGAAAGGCTCCGTATTACCAAAAGTATTGCCCCGCTTACTGCTCCTGCTCGCACTTTCTATTTGTGTGGTGTTTTTTAAAGGCAAGCTGTTCCATTATAAAGTGCCGCTAAACCCGGCACCATTTACCTTGTTTGGTATTGCTTTGGCGCTTTTCCTGGGTTTCAGGAACAATGCCAGTTATGATCGTTTTTGGGAAGGGCGCAAACTTTGGGGCGCTTTACTTAATGATACCCGATCATTGGCCCGGCAAGCGCTTACCATCAGCGGATATGGCCCCGATAGTGAAGAGGTTGCTACTTTTATCAATTATCTGATCGCCTTTACTTATGCGCTAAAGCACCAGTTACGCCATACCGATGCCAATAAAGATCTGCAACAACGCTTATCGCCTGAGCTGGCCGATCAGCTCAAAAACGCCATTTATAAACCCATTATATTAATGCGTGAAATGAGTGCATGGGTACAACGCGCGGGCACGCATGCCATACTACGGGCTTCATTCGACCAAAATTTGGATAAACTATCAGATATAGTCGGCGGTTGCGAACGGATAGCCTCAACACCCATACCCTACACTTACCGGGTATTGCTGCACCGTACCGTTTACATTTACTGCTTTTTGCTGCCCTTTGGTTTTGTGGATAGTTTGGGCTGGTTAACGCCGCTCATTGTTACCTTCATCGCTTATACCTTTGTAGCCCTTGAAGCTATAGCCGAAGAGATCGAAGACCCCTTCGGCATGGAATCAAACGACCTGGCCCTGAACACTATGAGCCTGATGATTGAAACCACCCTGCTCGAGATTGCAGGCAAACCTATACCCAAACAAACCAAGGCAAAAGATTACACGCTGGATTAACCGTACTTCATTTATACAATTAGCTAATTAGTTGTATATTAGTTTATAAACCCAAATAACCTAAGCGTTTATAAATGGAAGTATTTAGCCACATAAAATATGTTATTGCCATAACCCTGAGCTTTAGCATAGCGCATTTATTAAGGGGTACGGTAAAGTTTATACAGCATCCTAACCGTACAAAGCCTTATATTACTCATTTGCTATGGGTGATATATATGTATTTAACCCTCATCCACTTTTGGTGGTTCGAGCTTAGGCTTACCGAAATTAAGCAATGGTATTTCTTCTCCTACTTTTTTATTGTGCTGTATATTACCAATTATTATGTGATATGTACCATCCTGTACCCCGATGATATTAATGATTACAAAGATTATAAGGACTACTTCTTTTCCAGGAAAAGCTGGTTCTTCGGCTTATTATCAGTGGCTTTTGTCGCCGATATTTTTGATACGCTGATAAAAGGCACCGACTACTTTTACCGCCTGGGATGGGAAGTACCTGTAAGAAATGGGGTACTTTTATTACTTTGCTTAGTAGGTATAAAGGTTAAGAGCCCTAAGTTTCATTTAGCGCTGGTGATACTGTTTATTTTATACGAGCTTGTTTTTATAGCGCGCTTGTATGATATACCGATAAAGTAATAACCGGTAATAAACGGTTAATATTTGTTAAGAATCATCCGGACCAAAGCTTAACTTTGTGGGCATTTTAACACCGTAATTATGACACACAAAGAAAAGTTGAGTGCTATACGCCAGCAGATGAAAGCTAATGGCGTAGCGGCATATATTATACCGTCGTCCGATCCGCATATCAGCGAATACCTGCCCGATTATTATAAATGCCTGTACTTTGCCTCTGGCTTTACCGGTTCAGCCGGAACACTGGTAATTACCCAGGATTTTGCAGGCCTATGGACCGATTTCCGCTACTTTGTGCAAGCGAACGAACAGCTTGAAAACAGCGGTTACGAACTGGTAAAATTAAAAATACAACACGCTCCCGAATACATACAATGGCTGCATGATACACTGGAAGACCACGCTGTAGTAGCTTTTAACGATAAGCTATTATCAGTATTACTTGGTGAACTGCTGGAAAAACAACTCGCCGATAAACAGATCGTATTTAAAAGTTATGATTTCTTAGATTCGATATGGGCAGAGAGACCTGCGCTACCAACCGCTCCAGCTTTTTTGATAGATGAAAAACATACAGGCCAGTCAACCGCCAGCAAGTTATCAGCCTTAAGAGAATCATTAAACAAACTAAAGGCAAGCCATCATTTAATATCTTCATTGGATGATATTGCCTGGTTATTCAACATCCGTGGTAAGGATGTGAGTTATAACCCTGTTGTATTAAGCTTTGGATTGATCAGTGCTGATAGCGCCTCGCTGTTTATTGATCCGGCTAAATTATCGGCTGAAGATAAAGACACCCTTTATAATGCAGGCGTACAGGTTTTGCCTTATGATGATATTGCAGCATCACTTGCCGCATTGCCTGCAGATGCCAGCGTACTTATCGACCCAAAACGTAACTGCTTTGGCTTATATAAACAAATACCTGCATCGGCAACCATTATACAGGAGCTTAACCCTACCACGCTTTTCAAGGCCCAGAAAAACGAAACAGAGGTAGAGAATATGCGCGCTGCCATGGTAAAAGACGGCGTTGCCATGACCCGCTTTTTTAAATGGGTTGAAGAAAACATCGGCAAAGCAAAGATCACCGAGCTTTCTGCTGCCGAAAAACTGCAAGGCTTCCGAGCCGAACAGAATGGCTTTGCGGGTATCAGCTTTAATACCATTGGCGGTTACAAGGGTCATGGTGCATTACCCCATTATTCGGCCACGCCTGAAAGCGACAGCGAAGTATTAGCCGAAGGTTTGTTCCTGGTTGATTCGGGCGGGCAGTACCATTACGGCACTACCGACATTACCCGCATGATACCCATGGGTAATAATACCGAAGAAGAAAAAACCGATTACACCCTGGTATTAAAAGCCATGATTGAGGGCTCAAAAACCTTATACCCTAAAGGCACCTGTGGTTACCAGATAGATGCTATTTGTCGCCGCCCATTATGGGATCATGCCATTAATTACGGACATGGTACTGGTCATGGTATCGGCTTTTACTTAAATGTGCATGAAGGTCCGCAGGTATTTAACCCAACCAATACTGCCATACCTGTTGAACTGGGCATGATCACCTCGATAGAGCCGGGCATATACCGCCCCGGCAAGCATGGTGTACGTATTGAAAACCTGGTGCTCACCATTAAACACAGCACCAATGAGTTTAACGAGTTCTATGCCTTTGAAACACTCACGCTGGCATTGATAGATACCTCGCTGATACAAAAAGACCTGCTGGAAAAAAGCCACATCAATTGGCTCAACAATTATCATCAACTGGTTTATGAAAAACTAAGCCCGCATTTATCTGCTGATGAGCAGGCGTGGATTAAGGAGAAAGCGAAAGCGATTTAAATAATATAAGAAGCCCTCAGATTAGTTTCTGAGGGCTTTTGCATATTGCGATATCGGAGACTACACAGATATTGGTTCGGATTTTTGAAAAATTGAATTTAAAACTCACTATTGAAACTGTCTTCGGAAGTTTTTACTTCTGTTAAAATTCCACAAGTCCAAATTCGAGATTACACTATTGAATACTAACAAGATATCATATTTTTAAGCAAATTTTGACTTATCCTATTAATGTTTTAACTTTAGATATGGAAGAAAAATCTAAACCAAAAAAGACTAAAGTTAGTGGATTTAAGAAAGTCAAATCAAAAAAATTGTTTGACTCGCATTTGGGTGCAAACTTGGAGTTTATGATATCCCCTTATCCGGCTACCTGTACTATTTATCCTGATGCAGAAGCAATATCCACCACTGTACCGTTTGCAGCAATAGATGGCTATACGCCGATTGCCGCTTGGGTAGGCGATTTCAAAGGTGGTGATTTTGCGCAAATAGCATGGTCTTTACAAGATTTATCACGCACTCAAGTAACTCTTTGGGCACAAATTGCTGGAAATTCACGAAGGGTTGACACAAATGTTACTGTTAACATTATCATAATGTGGGCGCCAGGAAACTAACTCTTTATAATTAAATAGAATAAAGTTATTGTCGCCAAACCATTCACTTAGGTTTGTTAACGGCTTTTTTTGCTTGCCTACTGTATTTTAGCAGCGTATTTCCTGTAATTCGAGGGTTTCAAACTTAGAATCACTACATACCCCGCTGTTCGAAGTTTCCAAATCGAACCCCAATACGCGTAGTCTCCGACTACAGCAAAAATAATTCTCTCATTTCATCCACACTTTATTGACTTTTGATTGTTTTTTCTGTAATATTGATATTACAATCGTTCGTAACGTCGTTATTTATTATACCAATTATAGATCTTATGAAAACGCTCGATAAAATTCATGATTGGGGGGATCGCCACTACCCAAAATGGTTAGATGTTGTAAGGATCGCCCTCGGATTAGTCCTCATCTGGAAAGGGATTGAGTTTATATTTAATCTCAATGTACTCGCAGATTTCCTGAACGAAACCGGGTTGACGGATGAAATAGGCACATCAGTATTTTTAACTTTATTAACATACCTCATCATCGCTTTGCACCTTGCGGGCGGCATTTGTATTGCCCTGGGGGTACGTACCCGTTTATTTTGCCTGCTTAACTTGCCGATACTGTTTGGCGCGGTGTTCCTGGTTAATTTCCGGGAAAACATATTCAAACCTTATTCTGAATTTTGGCTGTCGCTGTTCGTACTGCTGGGGGTTATCTGCTTTTTTGTTGAAGGCAATGGCTATTTGGCGATTGAACGCGGAAGAGATGGCATGTGAGTAATAGTGATTAGAGGTTAGAGATTGGTGATTAGTAGTAAAATTCATTAATTCGCTCAATCACTAATTCACTAAATATTAAAAGCCATAATACTTAAAAAAGCATTTATCTTTGCCAGCAAAATTTACGAATCATATATTCATGGCAAAGGCATCTGAAATTAAAGTAGGAAATATTTTACGCTTTAACGGCGAATTGGTAACTGTTATAGAAGTGCTGCACCGCACACCGGGTAAAGGCGGCGCGTTCTATTTAGATAAATTCCGTAACATTAAAACCGGAAGAATTGTGGAGGCGCGTTTAGCAACCGACGAGCAGGTTGAAATTTGTCGTGTAGAAACCAATGATTACCAATACCTGTATGAAGAAGGCGACCATCTGGTGATAATGGATAATACCACATATGATCAGTTTAATATCCCAAAAGCATTGTTCGGCCCATCAGCAAAATTCCTGAAAGAAGGCATGAACGTGATCGTATCCTTTGAAAGCGAAGAACCGATAATGGCGCAGGCACCCAACTTCGTGGAGCTGGAAATAACTTATGCCGAGCATGCTGTTAAAGGTGATACCTCTTCGGGCGCGTTAAAAACCGCGACAACCGAAAATGGTATTGAAATAAAAGTACCATTATTTGTAAACCAGGGCGATAAGATAAAAGTAGATACTCGCACCGGCGAATACGTTGAGCGTGTGAAATAATAATTTATACAGAAATGTTAAAGCGGCTTTCAGGAATGAGGGCCGCTTTTTTTATTACGGTTTATTACTTTCTTATTTCGTAACGCAATTCCACCACTCCGTTTTTATACGCAATAGTGCTTATTAAATGCAAAGCGTGCTCTTGCCCTATTTGATCAAAAAACGGCACCCCGTCGCCTAAAATTACAGGCAGAATTGATTGTCTTATTTCGTCCGCTAAGTTCAAACGGATAAAGTCTTTAACAAGTTTAGCGCCACCTACAAGCCAAACATTTTTATAGTTTGGTTTTAGCCGCTCATTCACCAGTTTGTCCAGGTCGCCCATATAAAGTTCAATGTTTGGCCTGTCAACCGGGAGTTTCTTATGCGTTAACACAATGGTCGGCACATCACCATAAACCCATCCGTAAGATTTTGAAAGCTCCAAAGCAAGTTCATAGGTTCGTGCACCCATCACATAACAATCAATTGTTTTAAGAAAATCCTTTGCCTCTTGTTCAGTAACAGTAGCTCCTTTCTCGTAACTGTCGGATGTCTCAAACCACGAAACACTATTGTCCTTTTTGGCAATGTAGCCATCAAGACTTGAAACCATGTGTATGGTTATTTTAAATGTATCAGCTGCCATCTGCTTATAAAATCTGCAAAGTATTATCTGCTATTTCGTCCGTTAATTTGTTTCGGTATACTTTTTAAAGTTATTAAGTATGGCCTGCCAACCGCCCTTCTGCATTTCAAGCGAATTTTGTTCTTCCGCGTCAAATGTTACGGCAACATCGGTCTGGCTGTCCTTTTCGGTAAATACAACTGTTACCTGCCTGCCGTCGGGTATGGTATAGGTAAACTTTTCGCCTTCAATAATTTCGTCATAAATAGCTTCAAAGTCAAAACCGAAACTTCCGTCTTTGGCTTCCATCCTTGCTGAGTATTTTCCGCCTACCCGCATATCATTTGATGCAGCAGGGCATTGCCATGAAGGGTCGGCAAAGTTCCATTCGGTAATATGTGCAGGATTGGTATAATAATCCCATGCCTTTTTAACATCGGCATTTATAGTAGCAGTAACGGTGATCTTGCTGTCCATTTTTTTATGTTTGAATATTTAAATATGACATTCTGAAACAAAGATATTGGCTGGATGTAATTATCTTAGCATTAAAACAATAAATATGAATACTGAAAAGGCCATTTTAGCGGGAGGATGCTTTTGGGGAGTTGAAGAACTGATCAGGCAACAACCCGGGGTAATATCAACCGTGGTAGGATATACCGGCGGCAATGTTCCAAACGCCACCTACCGCAACCACGGCACACATGCAGAAGCTATCGAAATTATATTTGATCCGGCGCAGCTGCCTTATCGCAAACTGTTAGAATATTTCTTCCAAATACATGATCCAACTACCCGTAACAGGCAGGGGAATGATATAGGCACCTCTTATCGCTCCGCCATATTTTATACCAGCGAAAGTCAGCAGGAGACTGCGAAAGCTTTAATTGCGGAAATGGATGCATCAGGCGTATGGCCCGGAAAGATAGTTACCGAAGTATTACCTGAAACTGATTTCTGGAACGCTGAAGCCGAACACCAGGACTATCTGCAGAAAAACCCATACGGCTATACCTGCCACTACGAAAGGCCGGATTGGAAGCTTAGTTGATTTGAGATTGTGGGTGGAGTTACCCTTATCCGAAGTTTCCAAATCGACCCACTATGCTGTAGTCTCTATAACTATCGCAATAAAAAGCCCTCAGAAGTTATATGAGGGCTTTTTGTGATATTAGTTAGAATCAAATCGACCAAAAATCTTGTTTGCCGATGGCTGAGTATAGCTCTAAATGATATTTCAAGGTCTTGATAAAAGTTAGTGTCCGAAAAGTTTAAAACCCTAATCTTACGAATTAAGTATTAAAAAAAGATTTTCAAGAGTTTTTGTGCGAATTTCGAGTAATTTTTCTCTCTTTTTTACCGCCCTGTTTCTATGGGTTTGTTTTATCGAACTGATAGGCTTGTGCACAATCGGTAGTGGAATAACATAATCGTGCCCATCAAACACGCCGTTATATTTTTTCCAAAACTCGTCATAAATAGATTGATATGCTATAACATATGTATTGTTTGATGCTGTCAGTTGGTCTGAACTTGCAACACCTATCAGCTTTCTGATATTAAACACAGTGGCCAGGGCATCTATTTCTTCAAGTAAAATATTTGCTATTTGTACCTCTTTAAAATGTTTTGTGGCAACGCTTATACTATCATTTTGCGGTTTATGTTGTTGCAAGCATGCTATATAAAGGATACTTTCATCTGTACATTTAAAAACATTTCCAGGTGCAATTGAAAATGACAGGGTGCCTAACCTAACACCATTCATTTGAAAATATAAGGACAATGAACCTTCAAATTCAAGCATTCCGCTTGGCTTCAAAATAATATTATAATTATCAGTTCCGATATTTTCGGTATAACACTCAATGCCGGTTTTAAAGAGTTTTGAAAGCTGGGATGATGTAAAAAAATTATTCAAAAAATTATAGTGATGAAATAAGGTGCTCAATTTTTCATCAGTAGTAAGTGAATTTGATAAGTAGGAGAACAGGTATATAAATTTAGTGCGGTTAAAAATAAGGTTTTGGCATTTAAACGATTTAAACAGATTAATCAATTTGGTATGATTTGTAATATTTTTTACAGCATTTTTATTAAGTAAAAATCGCCATAATAACCTATTAATTAATTTGTTATATTTTGACAAAAAACTTTTATTACTCCGGTAATCCATCCACTGTTAACAATAATATAATTAATTTGTTGTCAAATCACATTATTCAGCCTCGATCGATCTGAAAGTCCCCCCGCTGTCCGAAGTTTGCAAGTCGGGCCAATATGCTCCGTAGTCTCCAGACTACCGCAACAAAAAAGCCCTCAGAAATTAATCTGAGAGCTTTTGTTGTGGTCGCTACTGTACGAATCTCGAGCTATTTCCTGTCTGATTTGTGTCTAATAGCAGATTTGGGCCTATAGATAAATTATTGGGTTCAAATGTCACGCCGCAAACCCTGCCAGGTTAGGTGTTGATGATGTTCTTAAAAAATATTACCTTAGACTCAAACTATATATGAAACTCAAATTAGTTCCAGTAACTATCGTAGCTTTAACGACCTTTATTATACTTTTCGGATGCAACAACATAATCCACAGTGATGTAAAATTCAATAAGTCTCAATGGAACTCAATTGATGATTTGAATTCGCACCCAAACAGAGAGAGTATGCTGGAAGATTTAATTGAACATCATAAAATCAAAGGACTTGCTTATCATCAGCTAATTGATTCACTTGGTGAACCGGAAAATTACGGGGATACAAAAGATAGCATCTATTATGATATCGTAGTCAATTACGGTTATCTTGATCCTAAATCTGGTGAATATCTGGCCATAGGTTTTAATAAGGATTCAATAGCAACCGGGTTTAGGGTGGTGGAGTGGAAGAATAGACATGCAAATGAATAGTCAATCTCAAATCCCGCTGTCAGAAGTTTCCAAACTTCTGACCATTATGCCGGTAGTCTCCAGACTATCGTAAAAACAAAAAAGCCCTCAGAAATTAATCTGAGAGCTTTTTGTGGTACCACCTGGATTCGAACCAGGGACACAAGGATTTTAAAGCCCAAAATTCGGAATAAAAAAACTAATATGTTAAATGCACATTGAGAATATCAATTTCAACCAAATGGTATAGCACTTGTTGCTTTATTTTAGAAAAGAAAAAAAGCAATTAGATAACCCCTGACTGGGCAGAGTTCGAACCATTTAATAGAACAATTGGAGCTTTTGATTGAACGGAAAATCGTATAAGTGCTACATT
>Ga0302309_10000113_pt1 | contig 112384 bp, 98 predicted proteins | sample III_Palsa_N1_1_FD_200453 | JGI IMG/M metagenome (GOLD analysis project Ga0302309, IMG submission 200453) | Peat permafrost microbial communities from Stordalen Mire near Abisko, Sweden - III_Palsa_N1_1 | ecosystem: Environmental > Terrestrial > Soil > Palsa > Peat permafrost | place: Sweden...
TGCGTTTCGGGAGTGAAAGTCTTCCCGTCAAAACTGCCGATAAAGTAATCTGCACTGCCGCCATGCAACACCCATTTTTTATTCTTTGTATTCCCGTCTACAGGCAATTCAAAGAAATCCGGGCACTCCCACAGGCCCTTAAAATGGCTTTGCTTTTGCCATTTTTTCATATCCGTAGAGTTATAGAACGACAGCCCATCTCTTTCGAACAATACCATCACCCAGGTTTTAGTGGGCTCGTAATAAAATACTTTCGGGTCCCTGGTGTCATTGGTTTGCATCTCCCAATTGCTGTCAATTATGGGATTGAGCGCATACCTTGTAAATGTTTTGCCTTCATCGGTACTGTAGGCCATACATTGCACCTGTTTAAATGAAGTAAGGTCATAAGCGGTATAATATAGTACCATTGTATTTTTACCCCAGCCGGCATCATTGTTTTTATCAATGACCGCTGTTCCCGACCAGGGTGAGCCTAAGCTATCAGGCATCAAAGCGGGTGCGAGCTCGGTCCAATGGAGCATATCTGTACTGGTGGCATGTCCCCAATACATATAACCCGTATTCCATAACTTGCCGAACGGAAATGCCTGCCAGAACAAATGATATTGACCATTTAAATAAATGGGGCCGTTAACATCGTTACTCCAGCCCCGTTTAACTGTGAAGTGCACCTGGGGCCTTAAACTTTCTGTATACAGGCTATCCTCGCCGTTTATCCTGTCATCCTGGTAGATACGGCTTAGCGCTTTTTGAGTGGCGGGACATGAGAGCGTAATTGTTTGGCCCTTAAATTCAGTAACATCAATAAAAATCCAATAGTTAACAGAATCTTCCGCCAGTTGAACAGGGAACTCCCGTCTGCTTAAGCCATTGACTTTTATTTTAAACAACTTCATCCTCGCCCGGTCACCAACCGGGATGTTGAGGTATTTTTTTTCAATTTTAAATTGCCTGTCGGTGGCTTTCACAACGCTGTTTTGGACCAGGAATAAGAACAGCATAAAGCCAATAGCTTTGCCTGCCAACCCAATCAAGTTAGGTTGATGTGCCTGTGCGCAATTTATTTTATCATTCATACGTGGGGAATATGTTTCTAAAAAATCCATGGCCGTTTTAGCGGTATGATTTCTTATACTTTGTTAAACCCTAAATATAGGCAACTTTTAAATTAACAAGTTTGTGTGGTGGCCAACTAAAAACCCGAACTCTTTTACAGGGCATTTCTATCGCAGCGGATTTGGAGGAATATAGTGCGATGAAAACATTCAGACGACAAGGCTACTGACGGCGAGGTAATGACTTTTTTAACAGACTGTAGTTAAACTATATACAAATTTTATTATATTTACTTTGTCACCGTTTCCCGTATTGTGTACCTATCCTAAAAATCTATTTTTATGCCGAATCCCCCTATTCGCAAACAAAACTTCAAAATCTCTCCCAAGATTCCAGGAGCATTTGCTTTTTCATTGGCAGTATATATGGGTATACATTTTAAATGTCCCAACGAAGTCCAATGTTTTGTCATTTACCTACTAACCGGCCTGGGATTTCCTTTGTTATTTGCAAAGAGCGCGGAAAAGAGCAGGCTTAAAATTTCTGTCAAGCATTTTGAATTTTATTTTGCCGGCGAAATAGCATTGGTTGTTTTTTTAATTTGGTTAAGGCCAATACAAGGGTCTAAAGGGGATTCTTGTCATATCTATTTCACTACTGTTACAGTTGCAGTGAGTGCCAAAGAAGGAAATCATAACGTGACATTACCAGATAAGGGCGATGTGGTTATGTATATAATCGGCAAAGCTAAAAGACGCTCACATCTTGACGGAGACGGACAGGCTTTGTTCCAGGACTTAATGATTGGCGACTCTGTCCGGTTGGATTTCAATTTCTCTGAGCCTTATAAGCCCATGCGCCCGGATTCGATTTATGTTATCAAAGCAAACGAAAACATCGATTTGACGGTCAGCCTGGAAGGGCTTGGCTTAGTAACCGGCAATGTAGATTATAACAATATGCCCTTGGCGGGTGTGAATGTGCAACTTGAAGCCGGGAAGCGGAATTTGGATACAGTTACGGATAACAAAGGCAATTTTACATTTAGCGTACCGCTGGAAATGCAGCAAAAAGCCTATGCTATCGTCCTAACCCAAAAGGGGTTTAAATTAAAGCAAGATTCCATTTATCCGCAGGTAAAGGAATCGCTGCATATCCCAATGGAAAAACAATAAAGAAGGAGATTGTACATATGAAATATTATTTCTACCTACTATTATTTTTTTGCTGCATGAAGGTTAGCGCCCAGCAACCTACAATTAGCGGGCATGTTGTTATCTGGAACAGTAAAACAAAAACCGGGAAAGTCCAATATGTAGCAAACGCAGAGGTCATCGCTGCCAAAGCAAACCCGGAGCGTACCGATTACAAGGGATATTTTAAATTGACATTTGTTGGAATCGGTTCTTTCGATTCCGTTTCTTTTGTTGTCAATGAACCCGGTTTGGTGGTAGTAAACAAGGATAAGTTAAAAGCTATCGCCGGCCAGCATCCCATTGTAGAAATTACCATGGCCAGGCCCCAGGATTTAATAGATGCCCGCTTAGCGGTATCAGGCACCAGCAGTTCGACCATGTTTGATTACCTGCGCAGCAAGGAGGATGCAAATAATGCACAGATAGCCAAAGCCCTGCAAAAGGTACCCGATAGTATCGGCAGGATGACTGAAACAGAATGGAGGCAACTACAGGTAGTTGGTACAGTTTCCAAAATTGACCGCCAATCCAGGTATATGGCGAAAGTTTATGGCGCATTTGACCAGGACAATGCCTCACCTGATTTTAGAAAAGCATTCCAGCTGTTCCAGGACGGGCAGGTTGATCTTGCCGTAAAGGCACTCGAAAAGGTAAACACCGAAAATAGCATCACCATAATCAAACTACAGACGGCAGACACTAATACTTACCTATACCCCAAAGCAAAGCTGATCGAACTGGATAAAAAGATCAAGGATAAGGGTGAACTGTTGCTATTCGAGGCCCGGTTGTTTGTGCTCCAATTTGAGTTTGACCGTGCTTCGACCACTTATACACGACTTTTTCGGTTGGATCGCCTCCATCCGGATTATTTGTTTGATTATGCCTACTTTCTTGACGGGTTGAACCAGCGGGATAGTGCCATGTACTACTATAACAGGGCTTTGACGCAATATCAGCTTAAATCATCACTTTATGAACGGCAAATAGCCACTACATTGCGTAGTTTAGGTATTCTTTACGCCAGGAAGGGCGATCTGGCCACTGCGGAGGCTAAATTGATGGACGCACTTGTTATTTGGAAACAGCTGGTAAAAGCCGATGCAGAACGGTATGCACGTGACATTTCAGGTACCTATAACAACCTCGCAATCATTCATATGCAGCAAAATTATCCTACCAAAGCGCTGGATGATTATACTCACGCGCTCAACTGGTTACGGCGGCTGGAAAAAGATGATCCGGCAGGGTACGCCGTGGACGAAGCGGACACGAAAAACAACCTTGGGCTGTTTTATGATTATCAAAACGATTTTTCACATGCAGACACCGCATTTAACGAAGCTTTGCATATCTACAGCGGCATGAAAGACAATAATCTTGAAATTACCCAGGCAAAAATTGCCAATACACAAACTAACCTGGGTAATATTTACGAGAAAAATAATTACCATGAGAAGGCAATTGAATTTTATGAGAAAGCTTTGGGGACCTACCAGGAGCTGATCAAAAAAAACCCGGGCGCATTTTTGCCGGATGAAGAAGCGGTGCTCAACAACCTGGTAGATGTTTATAAGAGTGAGCGCAATTTTACAAAAGCCGAAGATATATGCCAGAACGCCATGAAAATAGACCTTCAGCTGGCCAAAACAGATACAGCTTCCTATAACCCTGATATCGCGTCTCTAAATATCAGCTTAGGCTTTGTTTATGAAAGTGAAAGCAAGCCTGAGGATGTTAAAAAAGCAATTGTCGTGTTCCTCAAGGCGTTGCATATATGGCAAAACCTTGATCTTGACACCTATGATAAGGAAATTGCTGCCGCCGAAAACGATCTCGCAATGGCCTATTTCCTGGATGGGGACTTTGTAAAAGCAAAGTACTTTTATAATCAATCAGTTTCAGCTTTTCGGCTGTTGGCAAAAAAAGATGCCGAAGAATTTAACCCTTACCTTGCCAACGTTTTGAATAACCGGGGCTATTTCTACCAAAGCCAAAAAGATTTCAAGGATGCAAAGTCTGATTACCTGGAAGCCCTCAACCTGAGAAAGGATTTGTATAAACAGGACCCTGATCAATTCGGGCCGGATGAGGCGAAAACAGAAAACAATTTAGGCTCGGTTTGTATTGCCCTTAATGAATATGGAGAGGCGGAATATTACCTTTTGCCCGCATTTCGATCTTTTATTGACTTACAAGCAACTGATCCGGGGAATTTTTCAGTCAATGCGACCGAGGCGGCCGACAATTTGGTGAATTCTTACTATGGCATGCTGGATTCCGCTAAATATAATTCCTTCAGAAACCAGGAGCCTGGCCATTTTAGCACTATTGAAGATGACATGGTATCCCAATCACGTAAAGACAATAACCTGGCACTTAAATTAGGCGCCTACTATAGCGATCGGGCCTGGTACTTACTTTTTGCTTCCAGGTTTGCCGAAGCGCAGCATGCTGCAGAAAAGGGTTTAGAGATAGCCCCGGCAGAGATATGGATCAAAACGAACCTCGCGCATGCCCTTTTATTCCAGGGTAAATATGCCGAGGCTTTGGCCATTTACACCCGGCTTAAGGGCCTTAAAGACCCAAACGGAACCCCTTACGTGAAATCGATACAAGCTGACTTTGATGAATTAAAAAAACAAGGCCTAACAAATAAGGACGTTAAAAAAATCAGAAAGTTTTTAAACGAATGATCCGCGTAGTTTTTATCTTCATCTTATGAGCCTGCGTTTGGATAATTTAATCCACAAATATTAACTTCTTATTATGACAACTGAGGAAATCATTAAAGAAATACAATCAAGAGAAACAATTGAAAATGTCAAGTTGAAGTGGCTTGTCGATAGAATTTACCTATTTTATTACTGCATAGAATGATGAGTTGGATAGTTTCAAGATTCCCGAAATTTAGTTATTACTAAATTAGGTTACCCTTTTTCAAATCTCCCGGTTTTCTTATTTAAAACAATCTTATACAATATTAATTCCATCTCAAACCCTACATCACTTGCATTAGTGGTAAATCCGTGTGAAGGCTGTGCGTTTTCTCCCCGCATAAGCGGCATTACCCGGTTAATGATCGCTTGCATAACATGCTCACGTTCCACCATATCGGTAATTTCTTCAAATTTCCCCCAGCATATCACACTTTCCCAATTCTGCAGACTGGTAATCGCATCTGCCTGGAAACACACTTCCGGATTTTTTCGCATCATGTCAATTTTCATCCCTTTTGCCGAATGGGCATATAGGTTTATACCATCATAAACATAATTTACGGGCACTATATAAGTTATGCCATCCGCATGGCAGCCAATGCGCCCAACGGGGAGCTCCTTTAACAGGCTTTCGATCTGTTCTTTGCTTAATTCTCCTAACATGCCGGCAAACTTCTTCAATATTCGTTTAGCCCGGAATGATAACAAACATGGTAAATAGTGATGATCGTCATGCATTGACCAGGGCAATAGGAGCAGATTTGCATACCATGAAAAAATTCTTATTTCCAACAGATTTTTCGGCCAATGCAAAGCATGCGCTGGAATATGGCTATAGCCTTGCCAGGCAGGTTAAAGCGGATATTATTATTTGTAACGCGGTTACAGAACCGGCAGAATTACCCCAGGCAGGATTTGTTGGCTGGCCGGTTGAAGAATCGGAACTATTATTACTGGATAGTAAGAATCAATTGAAGCTGTTAAAAAAGCAGCTGGAAGAGAAAGAACAAACTATCACCTACAATCCCACGGTTACGTGTGAAAATCAAAACGGAACGGTAGTGGATATGGTTGACAACTTAAGCAAGCAGTATGATATAGGTCTGGTAATTATCGGCACACATGACCACAATGGCTTAAGCGCATTTTTGATGGGAAACCATAGCCGCGAATTGATAGACGAAGTGAACAGGCCACTGTTGCTGATACCGCCTGCCGCCGAAATTAAACCAATAAAAAAAATAGCCTTTGCTACCGACCTTACTAATATAGAGGAAGACCTGGAATGTATATACCAGCTAATAACCCTGGCCAGGCCGCTAAACGCCGAAATACTGATCATGAATGTTTTTAACGAGGACCGGCATGACCCTAAACAAATGATGGACGAACTGTCGAACAAAGCAAACTACCCGCAAATTTATTACCGCCTGGTGAAAGCCTACCGTCCCGAAGCCGGGCTCGACTGGCTTTGCGAACATGGCCTTATAGATATGGTGGCGATGGTCCATCGTAACCATAATTTAATCGATAGCCTTATCAGCGGAAGCCAAACGCAAAAAATGGCGGGGCATACTGTTATACCCTTATTGGTTTTTCCGGCAAAAAGCTAATTAATAATGGCGATATATAATATATGTTAAGGCATGTGGGTACAAAACGCACCTATGCGCATAATGTTAAATTGGCCTCGCTGTTATGCGTAACAGCGGGGTTTGTAAATGCTGCGGGCTTTTTAGGTTTTTCGGTATTAACTACCAATGTAACCGGCCATGCCGCGCTATTTGCAGAGCGTATTGCCATGCAGGACTGGAAAACCGCAAGAGTGGTAGCCTTATGGATGTTCCTTTTTTTAGCAGGGGCCTTTGTTTCAAGCCTTATTGTTTCGTTTATTGGGCGAAACCAGCGTTTTTCTTATGTTATACCCATGCTGGTAGAGATGGCTATATTATTTGGTGTCGCTATATTCGGCTATCGATATGATGGCAGCCTGGTTGCAAAAGAGATTTTCGCAGGTGGCTTACTGTTCGCCATGGGCCTGCAAAATTCGCTGGTATCTATAGTTTCCGGCTCAGTCGTCCGTACAACGCACCTCACCGGCACTTTCACCGATCTTGGTATAGAATTAGGGCAAATATTTCAAAAAACCACAGCAGATAAGGCAGCTTTAAAAACGCGGATCAAGCTGCGCTCGGCGATCATTTTTTTCTTTATGTGCGGCGCTTTAGCCGGTGCCTGTTTATTCAGGCTTTTGAGGTTCCAGGCTTTTTTTATTCCATTAGCTATCCTGGCTTTTACTTTATTGTCCGACGTTTACCGGATAAGGCTTCAGCGTTATTACAGGCGCCATAGTCCTTTTAAATAGTGTTCTATATCATCTATCGGGTTAACGATGGTCATTCAGCGGGCAGTCCATTAACAGCACATTTGTTTATAAAAACAAATCAAAATGGAAACTTCAATCAACACATTAACCGTCAAAAATCATCCATGGTCTAACCTTTTGGCAATAGCAGATCGCCAGGCTGAACATAAACATCTGGTTTTTATTTTCATTAATATTTCAAGGAGTACTTTGCCTGCCCATACCGGCTGTGTTAATGTATTATTATCATGCGCCAATCATCGTATTGCCAATAACCTTTAGCTTATACCTGGGCAATATAATTGCAGGCATGGGCGGTTCGGGTATTCGTGTGGTAATAGGTGCTTTATTTCTTAGCATATTGGTAAACTTAGGCATGCTGGCGCTGTTCATATTTTAATTAAAACAGTGCATAAAAAGGGGGCTGTATCAAAACCCAATTTCACTAAAAGATTGCAAAATAATTTTTGTCTCTGTGCCCTCTGTGTTCCCATCTCAGCGTCCTCTGTGGTAAAATTTAACCACAAAGAGCACGAAGAAAGGCACAGAGAAGCACAGAGTTTTTATTGCGCAAAAAAAGAATTTTGTATCATCCTTATTTTATCTATGATAGCAACCCCTTTCTTTATTTGATTATAACTTACATGCCTTAGCGCAAACACAGGCTTTACCAACGCATTTATTCATTTCCCACAGGTCGAGGTTTTTAATGGTTTGATTTGCGATATCCATTTGTTCGGGAACGTTAGCCAGTTTTATCCCATGCCGGGCTGCCGCTATCTTGTCTATATTTATTGTGCCGCTGGTCCTCATGGTGATATACTTAACACCCAGCTCAGCCAGCTTACATATTACCTCTGCGGATACATCGTCATTTGGAGATATCATAACGGCTTTTTTCCCTGCGGCAAATTCCGCCGTATCCAGGCTTAGCGAATTAAAGATCAGGGTAATATCATGTTTTTTTTGGTTGGCCGTGGCCAGTGGTTCCCTTTCAAAAGGTTTAACACTATAAGCAACTACTTTCATGTGCAATAGTAGCATTAACCCGGTTTATAAGCTATGAGCGCAGTCAGGCTGAAAAATGATCTTTATCAATTTTTCATTTTAGTGAGCTTTACCAGGTCAAGAATGGTGATGGTACTGCCTTTTTTTTCGATCAGCCCTTCATCTTTAAAATCTGATAGTGTACGGCTAACCGTTTCTGTGGCCATGGCAGCCATAGCGGCCAAATCCTCACGGGATATCTTAAATTCCAGTCCATTACTACGCTGCAGCCGGAGCAAGGCCTCTGCCATTTTTTTGCGTACCGAATGATAAGCCATCTGCAATAATTGCTCTTCCTTTTCACGAATATCATTCGCCAAAAGTTTTATAAACTCGCGGGCGATTTCCGGGTATAAGTTTAACAGTTGTTCCAGTTGTTCTTTTGGGATCAGGCACAACAAGCTGTCCTCCAAAGCAGTGGCCGTATCGGCGTATTCTTCGTTCGATAACATGGCGTTGATGCCGAGATAATCATCAGCCGAATAAATACCGGTCATTAATTCCCGCCCGTCTTCGGCCAGTTTGATGGCTTTAACCTTGCCGCTAAGCAGCAGGTATAAGCCATTTCCTTTATCCCCCTCGTAATAAATAACCTGGTTCTTTTTAAATGGCCGCGCTTTGCGTTCTTCGATGATTTTTTTTAACGCCGCCAACCCATCTTTTTTGGCAACCAATGAATTTAAACGATCGAGCGATTTGCTGTAAAAAGCTTGCTGCCCTTCTTTCTTCTTTAACCTGCTTTCAATAGCATTCAACAGCTCCATATCATCAAAAGGCTTGGTGAGGTAATCATCGGCGCCCATTTCCATCCCTTTACGGCGGTCGAAGTGCTCGGCTTTGGCCGTTAAAAAAATGAAAGGTATGGCAATAGTTTCCGGGCGTTTGGAAAGCATGTACAAAACGCCGTAACCATCCATCTCAGGCATCATGATATCACAGAGTATTATGTCCGGTATATCACTAAAAGCCAGTTCGACACCCGCTTTACCATTATTGGCCGAAGCAACAGTATAACCCGCAAGCTCCAGTATCTCGATCACATTTTCGCGTATATCGTCATTATCTTCAATTATCAGTACTTTTTTACTCATGGCATGGGAAAGGTTATGGTAAATAATGTCCCCTGGTTAACCTCGCTTTTAAATTCAATTTTCCCGTTCATCAGGTTGGTATAACGGGCCACAATATTCAATCCCAATCCTGTGCCGGGAATGGTGCCTGTATTATGCGCACGGAAAAATGCTTCAAACAAATGTTTCTGATCAGCCTCGGGGATGCCTATGCCGTTATCGCTAACGGTAATGATACATTCGCGTTCATTAATTTCGGTAGTAAAGCCGATAAAGGTATTTTTCCCGGAATATTTTATAGCGTTATTAACAAGGTTAACAATGCAATTTTTCAGCAGGTTTTGGTCGAGCCTGATGGTGCTCTTGGTGCCGGTGTGCTGGTAAATGATGTTTTGATTTTGCTTGGCCAGCACCTGCATTTCTTCGATGATGGTTTCTGAAAATTTAACGAGGTCAAAATCGTGAAACGAAGCTTCCTGCCTGCCCGATTCCAACTTCTCCAACGAGAGAAAATCGTTCAATATCGACGTAAGGTTACCCACGGCGTGTTTTATTTTACCTACGTGTTTAATAATATTGGGATTATTAAATGGTTCGGCATATTTCTCAATCAGGGAGACGGATAATTGTACAGCTGTTAAAGGTGTGCGAAACTCATGCGAGGCAATAGAAACAAAGCGGCTTTTTAACAAACCCAGTTCCTTTTCCTTGTCTAACGAAGAGCTCAGGTCTTCTTTGGCTGTTTGTAATTCTTCAACAGTGGCTTCTAATGAATGTGTCCTTTCGGCAACTACATCCTCCAGGTGTATGGCATATTCCTTCAACCGTTCTTCGGCCTCACGCTGGTGGCTGATATCATGTATAAAGCCGGCATATATCTTTCGGCCTAAAAACTGCACTTCGCTAACGCCCAGCCTGAACGGAAATTGAGTGCCATCTTTTTTTAATCCTGTCACATCGCGACCAATACCGATAATATGCGCCTGCCCGGTCCGCTGGTAGCGTTCAAGATATTCATCGTGCTGTTGTTTATCAGGCGGCGGCATTAAAAAAGATACATTTTTACCGATAACTTCTTCAGGCAGATATTGGAACAGGTTGCAGGCAGCCGGGTTAATCGTTTCAATTTTGCCCCTTTCATCAATGGTAATAATCCCATCAATGGCATTTTTAATAACGGCAGTTAACAAGGCTGCATTTTCCATAATTCAAAGATGAACATTGCTACGCGGTATTAAGTGATGTATTTCAAGGTAAAAAGTGACGGTCGTCACTTTTTATTTATGGGTTAATGATGGCCGTCATCCCGGACTATTTATTAAACGGGAGGTTTGGGCCATGAAAACAATACTCGTATTTACCGATTTTTCCATCAATGCCGATTACGCGGCCCGGTACGCGCTGCGGTTCGCCCAGGATATCGGGGCCAATATACTGCTATGCAATATTTTCCAGGTGCCCGCCGGTGAAGGATCAACCGACAGGGACAGGTGGCCAATGCTGGCCTGTGAAGAAAATAGCATTAATGACCTTGGCGCGCAGGTGGCGCAATTAAAAAGCATGCTGGACAGAGAAGTACCAGTCGATGGTTTTAAACCGGAAATTACACAATACAGCCAGCAAGGCGGCTTAAGCAACACTTTAAACGTACTGGCCCGCGCTAAAGACATCCTGATGGCCGTAATAAGTGAACATAGCGCGGATAAAATAAGCGAATATTTTGCAACTGACCATACCTGGGACATTGTCGATAATGCAGCCTTCCCGGTAATGGTTATCCCTTACCAGGCAAGGTTTACGCCCTTCAGAATGATGGCCTTTGCAACCGCCATGAATTATACTGACATAAGTATCCTGCAATCTTTAACCGGGTTAGCCTGTTATTCAAATGCCGAAATTTTAGTCGCTAATATTACTTCGGGCCAAAAGGAAGAACAGGCAATGGAAAAATTCTTTAACCAAATCCCTGGTAAGATAAACTATCCTAAAATAATATATTACGCTATGGAGGGAAAGGATGTTGCTACTGGAATTAAAAAGCTCAGCGCACATACCGATATCGACCTGCTGGTTGTGGTACATCAAAAGCATAACTTTTTGCAAAGTCTTTTTAATGGAAGTGTAACAAAAAAAATAACCAACAGGCCAGGTAAGCCTATACTTATTTTCCCCTGCTATACTGTAAAAGAAACGCTCACCGTGTTTTAAAATAATACAAATCGTTTTTTCAGAAAATGCCCATCGTCAGCAAAATGACGGCGGGCATTTTTATTTAGATAAATGTCCTCAATCATTTATAAGGGTGATGCCTGTCACCGGTTAGGGGTAAGCGCACAGGTACATTTGTTCTATATCATACTACTTAAAAAATTAAAGATGAAAGCATTAGAGTATTACGAACCAGTAAAGACACTGCGGGAAGACCAACCTAAACCGTTTATTAAAGAACCAACAGGCGCAGTAAAGATGAAAGCATTAGTATATTATGCCCCCGGAAAAAAATCGTGGGAAGATCATGCTAAACCGGTAATCAAGGAGCCTACAGATGCTGTTGTAAAAATCCTGAAAACGACAATATGCGGCACCGACCTGCATATTATGAAGGGCGATATGCCCGAAGTTGCCGCCGGAAGGATTTTAGGCCACGAAGGCGTTGGCGTTATTGAAGAAACCGGGAGCGCGGTAAGCAATTTTAAAAAGGGCGATCACGTGATCATATCCTGTGTAACATCCTGCGGGAAGTGCGACTATTGTAAAAAAGGCATGTATTCGCATTGCGAAAAGGGCGGCTGGATATTAGGCTATATGATTGATGGTACCCAGGCCGAATACGTAAGGATACCCTATGCCGATAACAGCCTTTATCCCATTCCTACCGGTTCCGATGAAGAAGCGTTGGTAATGTTAAGCGATATTTTACCCACCGGTTTTGAATGCGGCGTTTTAAACGGCCAGGTAAAGCCGGGTGATACCATAGCTATTGTAGGCGCCGGCCCTGTTGGTATGGCAGCCTTGTTAACATCACAATTTTACACACCCGCAGAAATTATTGTGATCGACCAGGACGATAACCGCCTGGCCGTTGCCAAAACATTTGGGGCTACACATACCATTAATAGTGCTAAAGAAAACGCCATTGACAAGGTAATGGCCCTTACCAATAATAAAGGTGTTGACACCGCTATTGAAGCAGTAGGCGTACCACCAACCTTTGAGTTGTGTGAAGAGATCATTTCTGCAGGCGGCCACATTGCCAATATAGGCGTACACGGTAAAAGCGTAACCCTCCACATGGAAAAGCTGTGGGACAGGAATATATCCATTACCACACGGCTGGTAGATACCGTTACCACCCCAATGCTTTTTAAAACGGTTCAGTCAAAAAAGATCGAGCCAAAAAAACTCATCACGCACCGCTTTAAGCTGGACCAGATGATTGATGCCTATGATACGTTTGAACACGCCGCAAGGGAAAAAGCATTAAAAGTATTACTTGAAAATTAAGAACCACACACCAACGCTAATTCAAAAATTGAAATGAAAAATAACATTAAACAAACCCTGGTACTCACAGCAATCTGTATAATGGGTTTTAGCAGCATGCTGCATGCGCAATCGCTTTACAAAATCAATGACTCAAAAGACATCGATATGAAATTGTCCGGCACATCTACCCTGCATAAATGGGCAATGGATGCGAAGTCTTTTTCAGGAAATGCTGACTTTACATTTAAATCTGCCGGTCAGCTATCAACACTTACTTCGCTAACGTTTGCTCTCGCCGTAGCTGATCTTAAAAGCGGCGAAAGCGGGCTGGACAAAAATGCCTATAAAGCGTTGAACTCAAAGGAATACAAAGACATTACTTATAAGCTTCTTTCAGCAACAATAACCCCAAAGGAGGATGGTGTATATCTTATTAAAGCCCATGGTAACCTCACCATTGCGGGTGTTACTAAAGAGGTATTGATGGATGTTACCTGCTCGGTTAACAAAGACGGAACGATCACCTGTACAGGCTCGCAAACGCTGAATATGACTGATTATGCGATTAAACCTCCAAAATTCATGCTGGGCGCCATGAAGACAGGCGATGTTATAACACTCGATTTTACGCTGGTGTATAAAAAGGCATAAGCAATTTAACACACACACTATTTATTCAATTTACCATGAAAATGAAACTTATCCTGGCCTTATGCCTGTTAACAGGCATTGCAAAAGCACAGGAAAAACTGCAATACTTTCGCCCTAATGATGAGCGCGGCGTAAATATGTACGAAACGCCCAAAACCGACACCGTACCTTTTACAGGGCTTAAAGTGAAAGTAGGCGGCAACTTCGAGATGGAATACCAGGGCTTAAGGAACTTTAATACCGCTACGCCAATGACGAAAACCGGTTTTACCGGCAATGTTAATAGCCTTGAGAAGCTAACCAACGGATTTACCTTACCAATGGCCAACCTGAATGTTGATGCGCAATTGGACGATGGTATCCGGATGAATTTAACACTATACCTCGCTACAAGACACCACGAGGATACCTGGGTAAAAGGCGGTTACGTACAATTTGATAAACTGTTATTCCTTAAAAGCGATCTTATCAACCAGATCATGAAAAACGTGACCATTAAAGTTGGCCAGTTTGATGTGGATTACGGCGATCAGCACTTCAGGAGATCCGATGGCGGCAATACCATTTATAATCCTTTTATAGAGAATTATATCATGGACGAATTTGCGACTGAAATAGGTGCTGAAGTTTATATCCATACCAATTCGGGGTTCTTTGTTATGGGCGGGGCAACTAACGGCGAACTGGATGCCACTGTTGTTGCCGGTACTAAAATCGACTCGGCGACAAATCAACCAAATAAATTTGACCCGGCCTTTCACGGAAAGATAGGATTTGATAAGCAGGTGAATAAAGACCTGCGGGTTAGAATAACAGGCTCGGGTTATACTGTGCATAGTGCTAACAGCAGTACCCTTTTTGGCGGCGACCGCACCGGCTCTCATTATTTTAATGTAATGGAAAATCAAAATGTAGCCAACGGCACAACGCTTTCTGACGAAAATGATTATAGCCCCTTTTCCGGCCGGTTAAACCCAGGCTTTAGTGAAGAGGTAAATACCGTTATGGGAAACCTGTTCTTAAAATATAAGGGACTGGAATTCTTCGGGACTGCCGAGGATGCTAAAGGACGCGCTATTACAGAAGTTAACGAACGCAAGGCAACCCAATACGCGGCTGATTTAATTTACCGGTTCCCGCAGGGCAAAGAAAATTTCTGGATTGGCTTCCGTTACAATACAGTAACGGCTTTATTGCAGGGCTATACCGCAAACGTTACGGTTAACCGTGAAGCGGGTTCATTGGGCTGGTTCATCACCAAAAACATTATGGCAAAGGCTGAATATGTAAACCAAAACTACCAGGGTTATCCGTCCAATAATATCCTTAACGGCGGCAATTTCCACGGGGCGGTTTTAGAAGCATCTATCGGATTCTAACCATGAAAAAAATATTGATCACAGGGTTAATAGCAGGTTGTATCCTGTTTATACTCAGCTATGGCGGGCTATTCCTTGGGATCAGGTTTTTTCCCGGCCTGTTTGTAGCCTACAACAATCCGCTATTTAACAGCGATGGCAGCAGGGATGTATTGTTCTACCTGCATGCGTTCATTATCAGTTTTGCGCTATCGTGGTTTTGGGACAGGTTTAAAAGCATGTTTAAAGGCTCCTTTATTATGCGGGGATTGGAATTTGGCTTTGTATACGCTATGATAGCCTTACTGCCGGTAATGTGGATATCATTCAGTTCACTTGATATTACGGTGGTAATGGTGGTTAGCTGGTTTTTGTACGGATTGGCACAGGCTATTGTAGCCGGATTGGTATTTGCCAAAATAAATCCTTAAAAACTAAGCAAATGCGGTACAGAAATATTTTACTGGTCATTCTGCTGATACTATCATTTACCGGCTTTAGTATGAAAAACAATGCAGAAACGAAAAGATGGGTGGTTAGTCAAAACAGCAGCTTAAGCGTTAACGGGAGCACCAATATCAATACCTTTTCCTGTGTTATCCCGGCTTATGATAAAACAGACACCATCACTGTTAAAAGCAAAACGGACAAGAGTGTTATGCTGTCAGGCAGTATCGATCTAAGTGTGAACAGCTTTGATTGCCACAATTCAGGCATGACCAAACAGCTTCAAAAAACACTAAATGAAAAACAGTTTCCTGTGCTTCATATCAGGTTTTTGTCATTGAGCAGCCTTCCGGCAATGACCAGGAACCCAGAACCCGTAACTGGTTTAGTAGACATTGAGATTGCAGGTGTAAATAAGCAGTTGGAGATCAACTACCAGATCAGCCAGGATGAGGCGAATGTTATTCATCTATTAGGGTCGAGTGATTTGAACTTCACGGACTTTAAACTCATACCTCCACGCAAACTTGGAGGCATGATAAAAACCAAAGACCAGTTAAACGTTGTCTTTCACCTTAAAATGAAAACAATATGATGATTATAAAAAACAAATAGGATAATGGACAGTTACCTAAGCACACTTTCACAGATAGGTATCAATCAGCAAAACCTATTTAACACCTTCCATTCTTAGGTATTGTCCATATTCTTTTACGACAGTAATTAAGTTTCTTAACATCAATACCATCATTCGCCATGAAAAAAAACAACTATAGCCGGTACTTCCGTGTTTTTCACAACGATACCACCGTCACCGAAATCTCCACCAACGATTTTAGATGTGTAAAGTTACAACCGGCCAATTTTAAGCCTATCGTTTATTCCCTCCCTGAACCATTATTTTACGGCTACCTTACCCTGGCTAAAGCAATGGAAATGGCCAAAGCTGGTGCATTGGAGCATATTAATTCGTTAATAGCTCTGGGCAAAGATGGAGAACTTGCCCTTTATGAATATCGTTTTCACCATTACCAGGATCTCACCGTCAGTTTGGTCGAGGCAAATATTCATGAAGCGGAGCCTATACTTCAAATAAACGGGTTGAAAAAGAAATTCCAATAAACACGAATCATGATACTTACAATTAATGGCGGTTCATCAAGCATAAAATTTGCACTGTTTGAGGTGGGTAAATTACCCGAAAAAGCATGTTACGGCCAACTAACCCGCGTGGGGACAACCGGCACCAGATTTACAGTAAACAGCGAATCTATACCTGTGCCGGTTACAGCAGCAACTTACCAGGACGCTATCGATTTCCTGGTTGAATGGCTCGAACAAAATATAGAATTTTCTGATGTCAAGGCTATCGGCCACCGGATAGTACATGGTATGCAACATACCGAACCCAGCCTGATCACAGATGATCTGTTAAAAGACCTGAAAAATATAACCGCCTATGATCCCGATCATTTGCCTTATGAAATACTGTTGATAGAAGGATTCCAAAAGAATCATTCGGACATTAAACAGTACGCTTGCTTTGATACTGCTTTTCATAAGGATATGCCCCAGGTAGCTAAACTGTTGCCCATTCCGCGCCGGTTTGACAGGTTAGGCATACATCGTTATGGCTTTCACGGCCTTTCTTATCAATATTTAATGCAGGAACTGGAACAGACAGCAGGTAGGCAAATAGCCCACGGTCGTATCATCATTGCTCATTTAGGTAATGGCGCAAGCCTTGCCGCTATAAAACATGGCAAAAGCATAGATACCAGTATGGGCTTCACGCCTGATTCCGGCGTTCCGATGAGTACCCGCACCGGCGATCTTGATCCGGGCGTGGCCTGGTTTATGATGCAATCAGAACATCTTACACCAAAACAGTTTAATCATTTAATTAGCTGCGAATCCGGATTGCTGGGCATCTCAGAAACCAGCGGCGACATGCACGATCTGTTACAACTGGAAGAAACCGACATACGTGCAGCAGAAGCAGTCAGCTTGTTTTGCTACCAGGTAAAGAAATGGATAGGCGGTTTTGCCGCTGCTTTGGGTGGGATCGACACCATCATATTTACCGGTGGGATCGGCGAAAATTCGCCATCTATACGCGCACGAATATGCGAGGGCCTTGGATTTTTGGGCATAGAGATAAATGATGAACGCAACCAAAAGAATGCCGCTTTTATATCTGCTACAAGCAATGTAAGCATCCGCGTAATGCATACCGACGAGGAAATGATGATTGCAAAATTGGGTTACAATATGATCGGCATTCCTGCGAAAGAAAAACTACACATTAAAGACATACACCATGCTTGATACAACAGAAATAACCGAAAATGAAATTGAAGCGCTGTCGGCAGAGCATTTACAGAAAATCGATGCTTACTGGCGCGCTGCCAACTATTTATCAGTAGGGCAACTCTATTTGCGTGACAATCCGCTTTTAAAAGAGCCTTTACAATTAAAGCATGTAAAAAATATGCTTTTGGGCCACTGGGGCACAACCCCCGGCCAGAATTTTATCTACACTCACCTCAACCGCATTATTAAGCGGTATGATTTAGATATGATCTACATTTCCGGGCCAGGGCATGGCGGGCCGGCTGTAGTGGGAAGCACTTATTTGGAAGGTACTTATACCGAGGTGTACCCCAATATTACACAGGATGAGGACGGCCTGAAAAAACTTTTTACGCAATTCTCCTATCCGGGCGGTATATCCAGTCATGCATCACCGCAAACGCCTGGCTCTATTCATGAGGGCGGCGAATTAGGCTATTCATTGAGCCACGCTTTTGGTGCTGTACTGGATAATCCTAAACTGATCGTAGCCTGTGTTGTTGGCGATGGTGAGGCAGAGACTGGTCCGTTGGCTACCGCATGGCATTCCAATAAATTCCTCAACCCGCTTACTGATGGTACGGTTTTGCCGATACTGCACCTTAATGGTTATAAAATATCAAACCCAACTGTTTTGGCCAGGATATCGCACAAGGAACTGGAGCAATTATTCCAGGGCTATGGCTGGAACCCCATTTTTGTTGAAGGTGACGACCCGGAATTGATGCACCGCGCCATGGCAGAAGCATTGGATTATGCGGTCGACCGGATATTGCAGGTAAAGTACGATGCCCAACATCCTAACGGGCAGCGCCCGTGCTGGCCGATGATCATTTTACGCTCGCCCAAAGGCTGGACGGGCCCTAAAGAGGTGGATGGCTATAAAATTGAAGGCAATTTCAGGTCGCACCAAATCCCGCTGGCGGTTTCAGCATCAACACCTCCTGAACATCTACAAATACTGGAGAACTGGATGAAAAGTTACAGGCCGGAGGAGCTATTTGACGAGACAGGTAAACTGCTGCCTGAACTCCAGGCCCTGGCGCCTAAAGGCGAACGCCGCATGGGCGCCAACCTACATGCAAACGGCGGACAACTTTTACGCGACCTGCGTTTGCCCGATTTTCGCAATTATGCGGTTGGTGTTGATGCACCTGGAGCAGATGGTGAAGGCGATACTTATGTATCCGGACGCTTTCTTAGGGATGTGATAAAAGAAAACCAGGTTAACCGCAATTTCAGGATTTTCGGCCCGGATGAAACCGTATCCAACCGATTGGATATCATTTTTGAGGCTACTGACCGCCAATGGACGGCACCGATTGTAGAACACGATGAATTCCTTGCCGCCGAAGGCAGCGTAATGGAAATGCTAAGCGAGCACCAGTGCGAAGGCTGGCTGGAAGGCTACCTGCTTACCGGCAGACATGGCTTGTTTAACTGTTACGAAGCGTTTATCCATATTATCGATTCCATGTTTAACCAGCATGCCAAGTGGCTTAAGGCAAGCTCGGAACTGCCATGGAGGCGTAAGATCGCTTCGTTGAATATTTTACTTACCTCAACGGTATGGAGGCAGGATCATAACGGGTTCACCCACCAGGACCCTGGCTTTATCGATCATGTAGTGAATAAAAAAGCCACCATTGTGCGGGTTTATTTACCGCCTGATGCCAATTGCCTGTTATCGGTAATGGATCATTGCCTGCGCAGCTATCATTATGTAAATGTAATTGTGGCAGGCAAACATCCGGCACCGCAGTGGCTGAATATGGAAGAGGCGGTTGAGCATTGTACCCGTGGCATTGGTATCTGGAATTTCGCAAGTAACGACCAGGAAACCGAACCGGATGTGATCATGGCCTGCAGCGGCGATGTGCCCACATTGGAAATACTTGCCGCCGTTTCCATCCTGCGCGAACATTTGCCGGAAATAAAGATCAGGGTAATCAATGTGGTCGACCTGTTCAAACTGGAAAAAAGCACCGAGCATACTCATGGATTAACGGATGCGGACTATAACGCGCTATTTACAACAAATAAGCCCGTTGTATTTGCCTTTCATGGCTACCCCTGGTTGGTGCATCGTTTAACTTATAACCGGGCCAACAATGTAAATATGCACGTTCGCGGTTACAAAGAAGAAGGAACGATAACCACCTCTTTTGATATGACCGTACTGAACGAAATGGACAGGTTCCATTTGGTGATGGATGCGATCGACCGTTTGCCGCAAACCGGCACAAAGGGCGTTTACTTAAAGCAACTGCTGCAGGATAAACTCATCGAACACAAACACTACATCAGCGTTCACGGCAAGGACATGCCCGAAATTCTAAATTGGAAATGGCAGAATTAAAAACAAATCCTGCCACAGGTTTAAGTTCAATTGAGGCAAGCAGCCTGTTAAAACAATATGGATATAACGAGATCACGGAAAATAAAACGCATCCGCTGCTTAATTTTTTATCCAAGTTCTGGGGATTGACCGCCTGGATGCTGGAATTTATTGTGGTACTTTCAATTTTCCTGCACAATATCACCGATGCCTATGTGGTGGGCGGACTACTGATATTGAACGCCCTGATCAGTTTTACATTAGAGCAAAGCGCGGCCAATGCCGTTGCGGAGCTGCGGAAGAAATTGCAGGTAAATGTTAAGTTATTAAGGGATAGCGTATGGAAAACGGCTTTAGCGCGTGAGCTGGTTCCCGGCGATATGATCCGCGTAAGAATTGGCGATTTTGTGCCTGCGGACTTTACCATTACCGATGGGCAACTCAGTGTTGACCAGTCTGCCTTAACAGGAGAATCCGGCGAAGTAGATATGCCGGTAGGTAAAACGGTTTACTCGGGCTCAATCGTAACCAAAGGCGAAGCTACAGGGATGGTTACATTAACAGCGTTGAATACCTATTTTGGTAAAACGGCACAGTTGGTTAAGTCTGCTGCGCCTAAATCACATATTAACGAAGTATTGGCCAAAGTGGTAAAATGGCTGCTATTTATTGTTGCCGCCCTGTTGATCGTTGCTTTTGTCGTCTCGATGATGCGGGGAATGAATCCCTTGCAGTTATTGCCTTTAATGCTCGTTTTGCTGTTAGGCGCTATTCCGGTCGCGCTGACCGCTATGTTCACTATCAGCATGGCGCTGGGGTCGAAAGAATTGTCTGCTCAAGGCGTATTGGTTACGCGCTTGAACGCGCCCAATGATGCAGCCAGTATGGATATTTTATGCGTGGATAAAACAGGGACACTAACCATTAACAAATTAACTGTTGCCAACCTGGTACCCGCCGATGGTTTTACCGGCGACCAGTTATTGCTTTATGGTGCATTAGCTTCTCAGGAAGCAGACCATGATGCTATCGATATGGCGATGATCGGTTCGGCCAAAGAAAAAAAGCTCATCACCGACGCGTTTAAGCAAAAATCATTTGTGCCATTTGATCCGAAAACCCGCAAAACAGAAGCGGTCGTCACAAACGGCAATGAACAATTCAGCGTAATTAAAGGCGCGGCCGAAACCTTATATCCGGCTTGTAATTTAGATGCCGGCGCTATAGCCGGTTGGAACAAACAGATCGATGACCTGGCAAAATCCGGCTATCGGGCAATAGCTGTGGCACAAACTAAAAACGACAAAACTACTTTTGCCGGCCTGGTGGCTTTGCATGATCCGCCACGTGCTGATTCTATGCAGATTATAAAAGACCTAAGGGCGCTTGGTGTTACGGTTAAAATGCTAACCGGCGATGCACTGCCAATAGCCGAGGAAATGTCTAAAACGCTGGCGATTGGAGACAAAATATTAAACGCTTCGGTTTTTAAGGACTGTTTAAACGAACCTAAAAAAGCAATTGAACTACTGGAACAGAACAGCGGCTTTGCAGGTGTTTATCCCGAGGATAAATACAACATTGTAAAAACGTTCCAGGCCAACGGGCATATCGTCGGCATGACTGGAGATGGTGTCAACGATTCGCCTGCATTAAAGCAGGCAGAAGTAGGAATTGCTGTGAGCAATGCGACCGATGTTGCCAAGGGTGCCGCCAGTATCGTACTGACAAAGGAGGGTTTATCCAGCATTCCTGCGCCGATTATCACCGGGCGGAAGATGTTTGAACGGATTAATACCTGGATACTGAACAAGATCACACGTTCCATTTTTAAAACGTGCTTCGTAGTGATTGCTTACCTGGTCTTTGGCAAATACGTGATCTCTGCTTCTGCCATCCTGATCGTTATTTTTATGACTGATTTTGTGAAGGTGTCTTTAGCTACCGATAATGTGGTGATCTCCCCAAAACCTGCTTCATGGAATATCAACGCGCTGGCCAAAGTTGGGCTGATTATTGGTCTGCTGATGACAGTCGAAGCCTTCCCGTTGTTGTATTATGGCCTGCATCACTTAAAACTCAGCACCGATAATAATGCGCTCAGTACTTATAGTTTCGAGATCATTCTTTATTTCGGCTTATTCTCCTTATTTGTGGTGCGGGAAAAGCGGCATTTCTGGAGTTCATGGCCAAGCAAGATGCTCTTGTACCTGATCATCGGCGACATGATCCTGGGTGTGATTTTAACCACCTTCGGCATCTTGTTTAAAGCAATCTCTATCAAAGACACCTTAATAGTGATCGGTTATGCATGCCTTATATCATTCACATTAAACGACTTCCTCAAATTCGTGCTATTGAAGAAATGGCAGATGGATATGCCTTAAACAATATTTTCTATTTATTTTTAGCTACCCATTCCTGGTATTTTTTCTCTAAAAAGCCATTACCATCTTTAAAAAATTCAGCTTTTGGTCGATGTTTTCACCGCACTGCTCCTAACAGAAAAAGCCCTCAGACAAATGACTAAAGGCTTTTTATTTCTAAGTGGTCCCGACGAGAATCGAACTCATATCTAGAGTTTAGGAAACTCCTATTCTATCCGTTGAACTACGGGACCTTGTTAATGTGCAAATATGCGGATAAGCAGATGTGCAGATTATGGATTGCAAAGGTGCAAATTATCGCTGAAATTTACCAATGTCTTTTATAAATCGGGTTTAGTCACAGTCGGCTGCTTATTTCTATTTAATAATGGCTACATACCCGGATAAAAGCGGGATGCCGTTTTTCAGGTCGATAAGGTAATAATAGGTGCCTACGGGCAGCGGGCTGCCTTTGTAAGTGCCATCCCAGGCAACGGTGTATCCAATTGATGAATATACCTTTTCCCCATAACGGTTGAACACGTTAACTGTACAGTTCGGAAAATTTCCAATGTCTTTTATATTCCATACGTCATTTATGCCATCGCCATTAGGTGTAAATGTATTAGGGATGATAACCGGCGGAACAGGAGGCTGATCTCCTGATGTATTTTGGCCGGAAGCAGGGTTCACTGTAATGGTAAAGGTAACGGGGGTACCGCTGCAATCATTCCCGCCTTTAATAAAATTACCAAATGCCATTGGCAAGGTACCTACCGGTATGGTAGCTATTACCGTATTGCTTGTTGTATTTATTACCGAAACCGTATTGGATGAGGCATTGCCTACATATACGTAATGCCCATCAGGAGTAATTGATATCCCGAAAGGATTGTACCCTATGGGTATGGTGGCAGTTATGGTATTTGTTAAAAGGTTGAATACGATTACATTACCAATTACTAAATCGCCATTTTCGTTACATATGTAAGCTGTACTACCATCCGGACTTATGCATATAGCGGTTGTTGCTGGCACCCCAAGAGGGGTGCTGGTATAGGTATTACCCGAAACATTTATCGCGTCTAAAAATGTAGAGGTTCCATATACAGTTTTGCCATCAGGGCTTACAGCAACGCCATACGGAGAGGATTGAATGTCACTAAATGATAAGTGGCCTATTATGTTATTATTGGCTGTATTGATAATTACCAGGGAATAAGCCAGGCCGCAGCCGACATATAAGCGGCTGCCATCAGGGGTTATAGCAATTCCTTGCGGGTTTGTGCCATACGGCTGAAGCGGAATAGTTACGGTATGGGGACTTGGCGGACTAACAACTGTTACAGAGCTCGAGCTATAATTTGCTACGTAAACTGTTCTGTTGTCCGGGCTTACTACAACGCCAAATGCCCGCTCACCAACGCCAACAGTGTTTATTATTTCGTTGGTTGCTGTATTGATAGCTGTTACCGAGCCGTCCTCGTCACTGGTTATATATACACTTTGGCCATCGGGACTTACAGCAACACCATTAGGGTCAGTAATTGAAATATCATTAGGTACTGTCTGTAGTGTCGACGTATTGATAATAGTTACGTTGTTACTTAATTCATTTGAAATATAAGCATACCCCGGGTTAGGCTGGGGCGTAACTGCAATAGTTGCCTTAACAGGCGTATTCCCCTTGTTTATAGCTTTAAAAGATGCAATATTACCCGTACCGCTTGCGGCCAGGCCTATGGATGAGTTATCATTTGTCCAGGTAAAAGTTGGGGTGGTCCCGGTAAAATTAATGGCCTTAGTAGCCTCGCCGCTTGTTACTGTTTGGGATGTTATCGGATTTACAACAGGTAAAACAGCGGCATCGCCATTTACGGCCACGGGCGCTGTAGTGTTACCTGAGTTGAGCATTACATTGCCGGTGTTTACACCTGCATTTGCCGTGGCAGCCAGCCGCACATAAACCACCGCGTTAGTTACCCGCCCACCCGATTGTTTTAGGATGACAGTATTACCATATCCGTTATCGGCGGAAAGTGAAATTTCAAAGCCTGTGGGAGCGGCAGCAGTAATATCTGTCGTTAAATTTATGCCCGATACGGTAATCTGCCCAATATCAGGACTTACTGAGTACATCCCCGTACAGGCATAAATATTGCCCGTTAACGCTGTTGCAGTTATAGTTGGAACTGTTGTTTGGGCCCCGCAAAAATATGGCAACAAGCAAATGCTTATTGAATAAGTAATTGATAATAAAAGTCTTTTTACTCGGTTGGGCTGCATTGGTATGGAAAGCCCCGGTAAATTACTAATTATTATCAATTACCGCACTACCGATCCGTTGTGCAGCGCATCAACCGGCGATACAAAGCTCAGTTTACCGCTCGCGTCTTCGGCCATCAGTATCATTCCTTGCGATATAATGCCTTTTATTTCGCGCGGTTCCAGGTTTACTAAAATGCTTACCTGTTTGCCTATAATAGCTTCAGGCTCGTAATATTCGGCTATGCCGGATACTACAATGCGCTGGTCGAGGCCGGTATCGATGGTCAGCTTTAACAGCTTTTTGGTTTTAGCCACTTTTTCGGCGGCTAAAATGGTGCCTGTGCGGATGTCCATCGCGGCGAATGCATCAAAATTGATATTTTCCTTTGCCGGTACTAATGCAACTTGTTTTGCCGCTTCGGATGCCTGCTTTTTATCGATTAGCTTTTGTATTTGAGCGTCGATTACCGCATCTTCCACCTTCTCAAACAACAGCGAAGCCGGGTTCAGTTGGTGGCCGTTTGCAAAGCTCACTTCGTCACTTAAGCCTATCGCGCTCACATTCAACATATTGAATATTTTATCGGCAGTATGGGGCAAAAACGGCTGCATGCTGGCTGCCAGGCGACCAATCAGCACCAAACAATTGTGCAGTGCGTCTTTTGCATTTTGCGGGTCGGTTTTGATGGTTTTCCAGGGTTCTTTGTCGGTGAGGTATTTATTGCCTAAACGGGCAATATCCATTACATTTTGCAAAGCCTGCCTAAATTTGTAGTCTTCCAGGTTGCGCTCAAACTCATTATAATACTCGTTTAACTGGCTATCGATGGCCGAATCAGTTAAAATAACGCGTTCTGAGGCACTTTCCACGTTGCCACCATAAAACTTATGCATTAGTATCATTACGCGATTTACAAAGTTCCCTAATATGGCTACCAGCTCGTTATTTACGCGGGCCTGGTAATCTTTCCAGGTAAACTCGCTGTCGCTGGTTTCAGGGAGAATGGAAGTTAGCACATAGCGCAACTCATCCTGTTTTCCGGGGAATTCTTCCAAATATTCGTGCAGCCAAACTGCATGGTTGCGCGAGGTGGATAGCTTTTCGCCCTCCAAATTCAAAAATTCGTTTGCGGGAACATTTTGCGGCAATATATATTCGCCATGTGCTTTTAGTATAGCCGGAAAGATAATACAGTGAAACACAATGTTATCCTTGCCTATAAAATGGACCAGGCAGGCATCATCTGCCGTGTTTTCCTGCTTTTTCCAGTATAGTTTCCAGTCTTTACCGGTATCGATGGCCCACTGTTTTGTGGCGGAGATATAGCCTATCGGCGCATCCATCCAAACATATAGCTTTTTGCCTTTAGCTTCCTGCAATGGCACATCAATTCCCCAATCAAGGTCGCGGGTCATCGAACGCGGCTGCAAACCCGATTTCAGCCATGATTTGCATTGCCCGAACACATTCACTTTCCACTCGCCTTCCTTTTCATCCAGCCATTTTTCAAGCCAGGGCTGGTATTTATCCAGCGGCAGGTACCAGTGCTTAGTTAGCTTAAGTACTGGCGCTTTGCCACTTAGCGTTGATATAGGGTTGATGAGATCGGTCGGGTTTAATGAGGTGCCGCAGTTTTCGCACTGGTCGCCGTAGGCATGGTCGTAACCGCAATTTGGGCAGGTCCCGGTAATGTAACGATCGGCAAGGAATTGTTGGTAATCCTCATCGTAATATTGCTCCGAGAATTTCTCTATAAACTCGCCTTTTTCATACAAATTGAGGAAAAACTCCTGCGAAAGATCGTGATGTATAGCCGATGAAGTGCGGTGATAAATATCGAATGAGATACCGAATTCGGCAAAGCTATCGCGTATTTGAGCGTGGTATTTATCTATAATTGCCTGTGGTGTAGTGTTTTCCTTTTTTGCTTTTATGGTGATGGCGGCGCCATGCTCATCCGAACCGCATATATAAACAACGTCTTTTTTCTTAAGTCGGAGGTAGCGTACAAAAATATCAGCCGGAAGATAAGCGCCCGCCAAATGGCCAATGTGCAAAGGCCCGTTGGCATAAGGCAAGGCTGATGTAATGGTATAGCGTTTAAAATTATCCAGTTTTGACATTAATTTGCTTGCTTATTAATAATTTGGCAAAGATAATTTATTTAAGTCCGAAAGCCAGTAAAGACCGAAAGTCCGAGAGCTTTTTTATGACTGATTATGAGTAGTAACAACCCGGAAAACGCAGTAAAACAGCCTCCTTACTTAAAAAAAGGCGACAAAGTGGCTATCACCTGCCCGGCCAAAAAGCTGCCGGCGCCAATGACTGACGCGGTAAAATTGCTCGAATCCTGGGGATTGGAAGTGGTTTTGGGCGATACAGTCGAGGCTTCTTTTCACCAGTTTGCCGGCGATGACGACCTGAGGGCCAGCGATTTACAGCGTTTTATTGATGACGATAGCATCAAGGCTATTTTTGCGGCGCGGGGCGGTTATGGAACGGTTAGGATGATAGATAAAGTTGATTTCAGCCGCTTTGTCACTCACCCTAAATGGCTTGTCGGGTTTAGCGATATTACGGTTTTGCATTCGCATATTTTCAGCAATTTTAATACGCAAAGTATTCACGGTCAGATGCCTGTGAATATTCCGGATGCTTCCGCGCGGTCATTACAAACGCTGAAAAGCGCCCTTTTTGGCGAAAAATTGCACTATCATTTCGAATCACATAGTTTGAACAAGAGCGGAGATGCAAGCGGCATTATTATCGGTGGCAATTTATCCTTGCTGGTGGCCGTATCCGGCTCTGTATCAGACCTTAACTACACCGGGAAGATACTTTTCATAGAAGATGTGGGCGAATACCTTTACAGCATCGACCGCATGGTTAGGATGCTCGACAGGGCCGGTAAATTAGCTGATTTACAAGGGCTTATAGTCGGTGGATTTACCGAAGTGAGAGATAACGATATCCCTTTCGGGCAAACTGTTGCGGAGATCATTATGGCTGTTGCAGGCAAGTATAATTACCCCGTTTGTTTCGATTTTCCGGCCGGACATATACCCGGAAATTGCAGCATTATTTTAGGACGAACGGTAAACTTATCGGTGAACAAAAGCCATGTAACCGTTGATTTTGGATGATTTTTACCTAATTTTTAATACATTTTAAGCAATTTTTACCCAATTTTTTCAAATTTTTATGGCATTTTTCGGCAAATTAGGCAAGTATAAAGATTTCGGGCTGCTCATCACCAGGGTGGGGCTTGGTATTATGTTTATTTACCACGGTTTCCCCAAATTAATTGGTGGTGTAAAAAGTTGGGAAGAAGTTGGCTCGGCAACAAAATATGCGGGCATACATTTCTGGCCGGTCTTTTGGGGGTTTTTGGCAGCAGCAGTGGAAACTTTTGGCGGATTTTTGGTGTTGATAGGCCTTGCTTTCAGGCCGGTTTGTTTGCTGCTGGTGATAAACCTGGTTGTGGCGGCGCTATTTCATTTTGGCACCGGCGGTGGTTTGGGCGAAGCAGCCCATGCTATTGAAGATGCTGTTGTTTTTGCGGGGCTATTCTTTATAGGGCCGGGAAAATACAGCGTGGATAAGAAGTAATCGCTCTTCAAACCTCTTTTGACAAATTTTGTCAAAAACCTTATCAACCATTGTTTACAACAAATAGTTGTATAATTAATAATTAACTATTAACTTTAATGCAATAAATTTCCATAACCTAAAACCTGTGCCTATGATACTATTATCAAAAAATTAAACTTCCCGCAAGCTTAACCTTTATTGCAATTAAATTGATGTTCACCCCGGTGTTCATCCTAAACAAATTAATTTTAAAACCTTAAACTAAAGTCGTTATGAAAAATTTAGTAAAAACATTTGTTTGCTTAGCTTTATTAAGCCTTACCACAATCGCATTTGCTAACACAAAACTCGCGCCATCGGTAAAACGTAATCCATCTCATTTATTGCAACTTAAAGTCTATGTGTCTCCCTATGTCCCATTGACGCTCACAAGCTATGGTATCGATACGGCGGTGATACAAGTAGGACACAATTGGAGAGTATACTTCACTTTTTATTATTATGATAGCCCAAATTGGGTGGAAACCAATGCGCCTACAAACATTCAACTAAGTTGTACAATCAACGGTGTATCAGGCCAAATTGTAACAATTGACGACGGTGAAGATTCCACTTTCATTGTTTATAGTACCCAACCCATTTTTAATTCAATTGATTCCTATACACCAACGTCATATGATGGCTATCCGATTTATATTAGACAGTCATAATTATAAAAAAGCCGGCAAATAATATCTACCGGCTTTTTTATGCATTTTGATTTGATCTACTCATCCGCCCGGTCAAGTGTCCACACTTGACCGCATAAGGTTGTGAGCGTCAACGCTCACGTGCAACAGCTTACATAATCACCTCCAAAGGACTTTCAGGATTAGCGCTGCTATACCAAAACTCATGCGCCGAACCTACAAAACCGGCCCTTACCGGATTTTCGTGTATATAATCTATTTTTTGATCGATCACCGCCGGGGAATAAAGCAGTACCGGGTAATTACCATTTTGCCAAAACTGGTGATTGGTATTCAGCGGGTTGTATTTACCGGCGGTTTCAAAAGCTTTTATCATCCACTTTCGCCGGCTTTCCTGTTCGTTCTCAGCTATCATTTTAAATAACTTTTTTGATGTGAAGGTTTTAAAGTAGCCTAATACATCGCCGAGCGAACCATGGGTTACATTTGCTACCATATGGATATGATTAGTCATGATCACATAGGCGTAAATGTTTAACTTTCTATTTTGCTGGCACCAAGCCAGGTTTTCAATTATGAAATCGTTGTATTGCCTGCGGGTAAATACATCTATCCAATCGGTTACGGTCAAGGTTACAAAGTAAACGTGGTCGGTTGAGGCATTGCGTGACATATTATAAAAATGACGATATATTCGTGAATAACAAATTGTAAATGTTGATATAATGGGGTATTTACTCACGTGAGCGTGGACGCTCAAAACTTTGTTTCTGTCAAGTGTGGACACTTGACCGGGCGTGAGGATGGACATGCCCGGGAATAACCATCTCCAAATTTGTTTTGAAAGTCCTTGTCAAAAATATTACTAACTTTTTTACAGCAAATAGTTGCATAATTAATAGTTAAATTTTAACTTTATCTTAAGTTTTTCTATTAACCTAAAACCTGTGCCTATGATAAAAATCAGTCAAACTGTTATTCCTGAACACTTAAACCTCGCCACAATTACAAAACAATTAATTTTAAAACCTTAAACTAAAATCGTTATGAAAAATTTCGTAAAAGCACTCGTTTGCTTAGTTTTATTAAGCCTTACCACAATTGTTATTGCCGAACCAAGTGGCAAAATTGTTAATACTAAACGGTTCATTATCCTTACCGAATCAAAAAACTATATTTCCCCTTATGTACCGCTTAAAACACTTGACGGCTATGGGATAGAAGTATGGTCCGTTTATTACACGTATCTAAGCCAGTACAAACTATCGTTTGATTTCTACGATGTAGAAGACGGTACCTGGGTGGGTGCCGCTACACCAGTATCATTACTTATCTATGCTACTGTTGATGCAGGTGCAACACCATTTTCTGTAACAATCGCAGAGGGATATAGTTCAGGGACGGTATTCGAAGACAACAACGATGTGTCAATTACCTCAACCGATCCATCCACTATCAATGGCTACACAATAGCATTTAGCCCAGTTAATTAGTTATAATTTTGAAAAAATATAACAAAAACCGGCATGATGAAATAATCTGCCGGTTTTATTATAAACTTTTGCAGCCTACTCATTCAAATACTGCCCCAAACTTGCTATATAGCTATCGTCCATCGTGTCGGCCGAGTGATCGGCAACGTATTTATTTAGCTTATCCGCTTCTGCGGGTACAAGTGTTTTAATTGCTTTTTTCTTAAGCACAATTTTTTGCGCAGCTCCTGTTTTTGCGTAGATGATATAGTATTCGTAACTGTCGTTGTAGGAATCGAAGTTATTACCCCGCGACATCACGCCGTCTGTTGAGTAATTGGCCGCTTCAAACTTTGTACCGATGGTTTTACAAATATCGTATTTACTGCCGGCTGTAAGCAGCTGCACATAATGGTTTTTATCCAGTACGGGCATATTTACAAAGGTAACCGTGTCGCCGCCAGGACTTACCAGCCTAAAAAAGCTCACCTTATCCCTGTCAACCTCAATGGCCGAGTGCCCATCCTTAGTAGCCAGCAGGCCACCGGTTATTTTATCATAATTAAAGAGGTAATTCTTACTGCCCTGCAATTCACCCTTTGCATTTACCACATAGCCCGATACCCATTGGTTATAAAAATACCTTGAGCCCTGCGTTTCTTCCTTAGGGTTAAATGACGGAAATATCGTGCCGGACACGGCGTCGAAATCGGTATATCTTTGAAACACAAAAGACTTGTTCCCCATCTGGACCACGGTCCCTTTGTTATCCGCAGGGTTTACGCTGCCCGAAGGGAAATCCATCTTGGTAGCTAAAGGCGCCATAGAAATTATCTTGGCCGGGTCGGGCGGTATACGGTCTTTAGTGGCGGCAATATTTACGGCTCCACGCAGTATAATATCAAATTGCTGCGTGGCGGCGGTTACATTAACTGATGTATCACGATAGCCTACACAGGTTATGGCAAGCGTTACCGGTATTTTAACCGAGATTCTAAAAAATCCCGCTGTGTCTGTTTTTGCTTTATCGCCCGCGTTGTCTTTTACAATAGCGCCCTTCAGCAGGCCGCCTTCAGGGTTCTTTATGGTGCCTGTAATGATAACTTTTTGTGCCCATGTGAGTTGCGCCAAAAATAATAGCAAAGGTAAAATAATCTTTTTCATCTTTTGTTGCTTTAGTACATGCCCTTAAACTTGGTTATAACCTGTTTAAACCAAAAAAATGGCTGTCAGTCAATCGGCGGACGGGATATCTCAAAAAGGTACGCGCCATGCATGCGAACAGCCTATTTGTGAGATCCCGAAACAAGTTCGGGATGACGTTATTTCCTATAAAACTATTCATTCAAATACTGCCCCAAGCTTACTATATAGCTATCGTCCATTGTATCGGCCGAGTGATCAGTTACATATTTATTTAACTTATCCGTTTCGCCGGGTAAAAGGGTTTTAATAGCTTTTTTCTTTAGCACAATTTTCTGCGTAGTCCCTGTTTTAGCGTCGATGAGGTAATATTCAAAAGTGTCAGTATACGAGTCAAAATTGTTGCCTTGAGTCATCACACCGTCGGTTGTATAATTTGCCTTCTCAAATTTTGTACTAATGGTTTTATAAATGCCATACTTCCCCCCCTCTGATAGTACCTGCACATAATGGTTTTTATCAATCGCCGGCACATTGGCAAATGTAACCGTATCACCGTTCTCTTTTATCAGTCTAAAATGGCTTACCTTATCCCTGTCCACCTCAATGGCCGAGTGCCCATCTTTGGTCGCCAGCAGGCCACCGGTTATTTTATCATAATTAAACTGGTAATCTTTACTACCCATCAATGCGCCCCTTGCATTTATCACATATCCCTGCTCCCATTGGCTAAAAAAATATCTCGAACCCTGTGTCTCCTCTTTGGGGTTAAATTGCGGAAATATTGTTCCGGCAATGGCATCAAAATCAGTGTATTTTTGAAACGTTTCAGCTTTGCTCCCTGGTGTATTGACACTGGATACAGCGCCCCCGGCCGATACATAAGCTACAGTCCCGTTGTTATCCAAAGGGTTTACACCGCCCGAAGGAAAATCCATTTTGGTAGCTAAAGGCGCCATGGCAATTACCTTTGCCGGGTCGGGCGGTATACGGTCTTTAGTGGCGACAATATTTACGGCGCCATATAGTGTAATGTCAAAACGCTGCGCAGCTGCGGTAACATTAACTGATGTATCACGATAGCCAACACAGGTTATAGAAAGCGTTGCCGGCATTGTAACCGCCAGCTTAAAAACACCCGCTATATCGGTTTTGGTTTTATCGCCCGCATTGTCTTTTACAATAGCGCCCTTCAGCAGGCCACCTTCCGGGTTTTTTATGGTGCCCGTAACGGTTATTTTTTGTGCGTAAGTGAACTGCACCAAAAGTAGTAGCAAAGGTAAAATAAGCTTTTTCATCTGTTGTGGCTTTAATATAACTCCATTAAACTTAATCATTATCGTCAATCCCCGTCAAAAAACCCGGCATAGTAAATTATCTCGGGCTGGTGCCTGTAACGCTCATTCAAATCACAAACCGGGGCAGGCTTGTGTATCCTGGCTTAAATTTCTTAACCGCAATTAAGTTTTGCAAGGGGTTTTTGCGCCTTCATACCGACTAAATTTAGTTTAACTAATTTAATTTTAATTTTTAATATATCAAAATTTCTTATGTGGGCTTTGGGGCGAATTTAACCACAGAGAGGCACGGGAGCTTTTGTGGTGCAAATTGATTTTATTTCGCCTTTGGGGTGAATTAACCACAGAGAAGCACGGAGATAAAAACACAGAGAAACACGGAGCTTTTATGGCGCAAATTGATTTTATTTCGCCTTTGGGGTGATTTTAACTACAGAGGTCTCTGTGGTTAAATTTTACGTCAGGCAGCACAATAATAAAAAAGGCCGGTAAACAATGTCTGCCGGCCTTTATCTATATATCAAAATTTCTTTTATTCATTCATGTAATCGCCCAAACTTGCCAGGTAGGTATCGTCAATTGTCTCTGATGAATGGTCACTTATAAATTTAGTAACCTTGTCGCCATCCGCACCAAATGTTTCTTTGATCGCTTTCTTTTTAAGGGTTATTTTTTGCAGCGCGTTATTTTGAACGTTGTAAACATAATAAGTGTATTCATCAACATACTCGTCATAATTATTCCCTTGCGACATCACCCCGTCGGTTGTATAGTTTGATTTTACAAAAGTGGTTTTTACAGCCTTGTATATCTTATATTTATTCCCTGTTGAAATAAGCTCCACATAATGATTTTGATCAATTTGCGGCACATTTTCAAAGGTATAAGCATTGTTTACGTTATCATAAATGGTAAACGACTTAACAAGGTCCCTGTCTATCTCAATAGCCGATAACTTGTCTTTAGTCAGCAGCAAACCGCCCCCCATTTTGTCATAGGCAAATAAAAAATTAGGGTTTTGTATCGTTTCGCCTTTGGCGTTTATTACCGTACCATGCGCCCAGCCCTTTACCAGGTAACGGCTGCCCTGGGTCTCTTCTTTTGGGTTAAACGAGGGCAATGTAGCGCCGCGCGCAGCATCAAACTGGCTAGCTACTGCCAGGTTACCCGTGCGCAGCGTCATGGCATCGCCCATAGATGCTTTTACCGTTTCCCGGTTGGCATCATCGGCCGTAGTTGTTGTTCTTTTGCCAATAATTTCTACGGCGTTCATACGCAATACAACCTGCAGGTTATCCTTAGCTATCACCGAAGTATCTTTATAACCTGCGCAGTTAATATGCAGGGTTGAATTGGGCGCTGCGGTAATACTAAAATTTCCAAGCGAATCGGTATAGGCCCCTTTGTGCTGGTCATTTTGCACATATGCAAAATGCAGCAGGTCGCCCTCCTGGTTTTTTATAACGCCTGTTACCGTACCTGTCTGGGCCATTGCTGCGCCGGCGGTAGTTAACAGTACAATGGAAAGAAGAAATTTTTTCATATTTAAAATCAAATAGTAGTCAAAAACTAAGGTAAGGTTTCCTTTTATTTTTATAAAACATTTTAACGCAGGAGTTATAACATTAGTGTTACAAACACCAGGTTTTGCAAAATTAAAGCAATAAAAAGGCCTTCCCCAATATAGGGAAGGCCTCAAATTTATTTACGAAAATAAAATTACGGACCTACATACACTAACGTTTCCGTTATAGTACGCGGAGCCGATGTATTGTATTGGTAATGAAGTGTAAATGTTTTTGTTGCCGGATTATAACTATTTACCAGGCCTGGTGAATCCATGGTTGTTGGCTGGCCGCCACCGCCCGGGCTGGTAACAACTACTGTATTATCCGGATTTACCACCAATTGCAGGTCTGCGTCAAGATCCGCCAACGCTGGCCCATCAATCGTTGTTTTATTTACTGTGGTCATTGCCACATCATAATCGAACGTAAAATTACCTAATGTAGGGTGGTGCCTTGTACCGCTTGCTTCATAAGTACCGGCATAAATATTCTTTAACACAACTTCTATTAAAGCATTATTTAAATTACTGGTCAACTGTGCGCCAGAGGCATCTGCCAGCTTAACCGCAATAATGTAGTTTTGGGTAAAATCAATCTGATCGCCCGCAAAAACAATAGGCACTACTACAGTTTGCTGGCCTGGTTTTATTGTAACCGAAGTTGGCATTGTGTATAATGAAGTTGGCATTACATGATCTTTCTTACCTCCAGCTGTGTCAGTCGCGATAAAATTTGCAGCGCTCGTAGGATCACTCACAATATTAGCAGTAACCGTGGAGCTTAACGTTAGCGAAGCCACGGAAAGCGTCACTTCTACTGCACTATATTTCTGGCTTGCCAAAGGTAATACCGACGCTACATATGGCGTTGCCTGAAAACCTGTATATTGCCAGGCAAGCAAAGCCGGGCTTTTTGAAAAATCAATGGTGCCGGGACTATTGTCCTTGCATGATGTTAGGCACGTACTAACCAGCAGTCCAACTGCAAGGCAAACACCGCCTATATTTTTAAATAAATAACTTCTTTTCATTTTCTTTTTTATTTAACTATAAATAATACACTTTATGTTATTGCTCCCTGTTATCCCAGAATATTTTAGTGTAAGCGCTTGTACCAGCCGGAATATTGCCGGCATTGGTATTGATCTCACTTTGCGGGTACAAATAACGGTAAGGGAGGTTAACGGATTGAACATTACCTAAAGCATCCTTGCTGCTGTGCGTTACCCGGTTTTGTGCGTGCGAAAAACCAAAATTGGTGCCGTCAGGTACAGGATAACCTGTGCGGCGGTAATCAGTATAGGCCTGCTCCCAGTTAATACTGTTCAGGGCCGACCATTTTTCCGTCATGATTGCACGCAGGGTGGGCGTTGATGTCGAAATATCTACAATAGTACCAGCTGTGCCGGCTATAAAATTAGTTTCAGCATCTGCAGCATCCTGTGATGCAGAGCCAGAACCGGTATCGTCTACGTAAACAAAGCTTTGCTCGGTACCTATGTCTGCCAGTTTGCCCGAAGTTAGGGTGCCTACATTATAGCCTAACGAAGCGGCTTCTGCCTGCCAGAAAAGGCTTTCAAAATCCGACATCAGGAATTCATCCTGGGCGGATGAGTGCAATGGGCCGATAGTTGTAGGCACCGTCGACTGGCCAAGTTGAGATGAAAGGCTGTTACTAACAGCATTGGGGTCGCCATCATAGTTGCCGGTAACATAGGGGGCGCCGCCTAAATTTATCAGGTAGTCATCAGTAAACCTGAAATCTGAGAAATTATTACCGTAATTTACATAGTAGGTATTGGCCCTGTAATAAGCCAGGTTATTGTTTGGAGTACCTGAAGGCACATAAAAGCTGCCAAAGAAAGGGTTTTGCTGTGCGGCATTTGCGGTACCATAACCCGGGTTTACCGATGCGCTTTCGTTAGCGGCTACATCATAAGCTATGCCGCCGCCGGCATAATCGCTACCGATATATCCCTGGCCGGTGGCTGTTACCTTAGCCAGCTCGGTTGTTATGCTTGAAGCAGAAAACGCTGATGCCGATGAACCACGGGCTGTCATTAACAGCTTCAGCTTAACGGTATTGGCAAACTTTATCCAATAATCCATGCGCTGGGTTGCGCTAAGGGCTAAAGCGGCCCGGCCGTAAACGATATCATATGTATTATCGGTTGATACCACAGTTGATGGCGCAGTGCCGTAATAAACAATAGCCTTTTGAAAATAATAAACGGCGCTGTCGCATTGCTGTACCAGGGCAGCATATACGGTTGCCGCGTCGTCATATTTAGGGTTAGGATATTTATTAAGGTTAAAAGCCTGTGAATAAGGCACGTTGTTAAACCCGTCAACCAGGGTTGAAAAATGCAGGGCTTCCATAATCTTTGCTACGCCTGAATAAAAAGGGTCGCTGCCGGCTGCGGCTTCAACGCCTTTGTATTGGGTTAATACAGCATATAGGGACTGCCATGAGCCATCAGCATATGAAGGCTGAATATCGTAAGTTTCTGTAGGTACATCTTCAATGTAGCTACCGCTTCGCGACCAGTACCCCATCCACCGGGCTGTATTTTGGAAATCAAGCGCTAAATTAGCTGCCGAGGAGTTTAAAGAAGCCGACAACAACACGTTCGGTGTTACAACCGTAGGCTGGTTGGGGTTGGTGTTAATATTTTCGGTAAACTTTTTGCAACCCGCAGCAAGCGCTGTGGCGGCAAAAAGTAATATCGTTAGTTTTTTCATGATCTTCGTTTTTAAAATTAAACTCATATTTTAGAATGATACTGATAAGGTGGCACCATAAAACCTTGTTGGAGGCGTTTCTGCAACTGAAGTGTTACCTATAGCGTTACCACTGCCTGCATCAGAGAACTCAGGGTCGATAGAGTCATTTGATTTAGGCCTGAACATTAACAGGTTACGGCCGATAAGGGCAATAGATGCTTTCTTAATAAACGGAAGCGCCGATGCCAGTGCTGAAGTAGGTATCGTGTAAGTTAAGTTCGCTTCGCGCAACTTCAAAAACTCTGCATTATCAACATAAATGCTTCCTAAGGCCGAGCCATATACGCCGGCCCAGAATGAACCGCCTTGTCCGCCGTTACCGTTAACAACCGCTACGCTGGTATTGTTTACGTATTGGCCATTTTGCAATACAACTGAGTTAGGGAATATAAAGCGCTGACGGCCGTTCTCGGCTGATTGTGCCGATATACCTGTAAATGCTTCGGTAGCTTCGGTGCTGTTAAATATCTCGTTACCACCACGGTAGTCAAGTACAAACGAAAATGAGAAGCTCTTGTAAGTTAAAGCCGAATTGATACCAAAAATTTTGGTAGGATTAGTTGTGCCGTAAGTTGTAAGGCTTGAGCTAACGCTTGGCATACCTGTTGTTGGGTCAACTATTACCTTGCCGTTAGGGGCGCGTACAAAATCTTCCGTTTCAATAACCGGGTAAGGCTTGCCTACAACAGCATAAATATCGCTGGTTCCCGGCAATTCAAGCTCGTTTTGTCCTGGGGCCAGTTCAACAACTTTATTGGCAAAGTGCGTAAAGTTAAGGCCTAAGTTCCATTGCCAGTTTCTCGATTTTAAAACTGTAGTATTCAGGTCAAACTCCAGTACATCGTTGGTAACCAAACCGGCGTTTGTAAGCTCTTCGCTATAACCGGTAGCTGTTGAAACACTGGCTGTTAAGCTCTGGTTCCTTGAATCTGAATGCGCGTAGTTTGCTGTGAAATGTATACGGTCTTTCAGGAAACCTAATTCAAGGCCAACTTCCTTATCGATAGTTTTTTCGGGCTCGATATTCGGGTTAAGCGAAAGGCCTGATAAGCTGTAACCGCCTATGGAACCGAAAGGGAAGCCATTTGCTACGTTATAAGGGTTAACCAGCGAATATGCGCCATAAGGGTTTGTTCCGTTACCCAGGTTAATATTAGCTACTTCAGCAACACCTGCTGTTAACTTACCGTAAGATAATACGTTATTGTCTTTAAGGGCGCTTATCGCATCAGTAAATACGAATGATAAGTCACCGCTTGGGTATTCGTAATGATCATGGGCCGGGTTGAGCACCGAGTTCCACTCATCGCGGTTGGTGCCATGTAAAAACAACCAGTTTTTAAAGCCCAATGTCGCTTCTTCATAAATAGCGTCGTCTCTTTCTTTAAACAAATCTGTGCCGTAATTCGGAATACCCAGGGTGCTTGAAACATTATAATCACCAGGGAACTGAAGTTCGTTACCCTGGAGGCTTATATTTGTTTGGTAGCTCTGCTGCATGTTAGCACCCACTAAGCCCGATATTTTAAAATCATTGCTGATCTTCTTGTCAAACTGTGCGATGAAGTCGTTATTTAGCAACTGCTCCATATAAGTATCAAAATAGGTAGCAGGGTATATAGAAACTAAAGCAGAAGGAATGTTACCTGCGTGTTCAGGGTCTGAAACGGCCCATGGCGCAAAAGTAATGCCCTGGTGGTAATAATCGTAATTCTCAGTTTGTTGTACTATACTTATCCTGTCGGAGAAGGTAAGCCATGAAGTAGCCTTCCATGAAAGGTTAATGTTACCCTGGAAGGTATAAGTATCCCTGTTCTCACGCGAGTCTTCCAAGGCCCAGTATGGGTTACCCGAATACGCGTTATAGTACGAGTTTACGTTTGAATACTGGCCGTTAAGGTCGCTTGGGTCATAAACAACCGGCCCTGTAGTACTTTGTAAAGTAGTTTTTGTTAATGGAATATCGGCAGGGGTATTTAACAACTCAAAGTAAAATAAATCACCCGAGAAACCACCGCTTGTTTGGTTATAACTTGCGCCGTATGTGCTCACGTTGTTTTGGTTGTACGAGGCGTTGTATTCAACGGTGAACTTTCCGTAGTTTTCGGTACCGCCGATACGGATGTTATCCCTGCGGGCGTGGTCGAAAGGTATTACGTCCGAGACGTCAACATCCTGGAAACCTACGTGTAATGTTCCGTTATCACTGCCGATATCATAGCTCACGTTAAACTGGTTGGTTATCCCGTTATTGAAAAAGTCGAGCCTGTTATTTTTAATAGGTGAATAGTTTCTGTACAATGTATCGTAACCGCTAACAGCACCGCTCGAATTGTAAATAGGCGATAAAGACATCAATATCTTTTCACCGTTGTACGCAGGGCCATAGCTTTCGTTTTCGTACGGAACCGCGTTTACCGTACCGTCAGCATTTACAAACGAACCGCCTTCACCGCCGTAACCGCCAAATCCGGTTTGCAAAGCCGGAAGGTAAGACACCGACTGAACTTCGGTAGTGTTTGATACTGTAATGGAAGGTTTGCCTTTACTGCCCTTTTTGGTGGTGATGATCAATACACCGTTTGCAGCTTTTGAACCGTAAACCGCAGCAGCCAAACCACCTTTCAGTATGTTAACGCTGGCAACGTCTTCGGGGTTAATGGTGGTGATGTAGTTAACATCGTCAATAGGCACACCGTCAACAACCAATAAGGCTTCGTTGTTACCGGTGATAGACCTGTTACCCTGTAATACGATACGGGTTGTAGGATCGATGCCGTTGTTGGTAAGGTTCACCTGCAAACCTGATACTTTACCTTGCAAACCGGTAGAGATATCGGTAACTGCTGCCTGGTTCAGTTGCTTGCTGTCGATCTGGGCAGTGGCATAACCCAATGACCTTTCCTGCAACTTCTGGCCTAAAGCACCGGTTACCACAACCTCACCAAGTTGGTTTGATGCAGTGGCAAGGGAAATGTTAATTACCGTGCTGCCCTTTACCGGAACATCAACGGTGGTAAAACCAATGGAAACAAATTCAAGCACTGCGCCGGATGGTACGCTTAAGCTGTACTTACCTGCGCTGTTGGTTGCAACACCATTGGCTGTCCCTTTGATTTTTACTGATACGCCCGGAATGGGTGTGCCGTCATCCTTGGACGTAACCGTACCAGTAACTGTACGGTTTTGTGCAAATACCTGAGTAATGCTTAACATCAGGAAACACAAACTTACTAGTAGAAGTTTTTTCATTTTGTCAATAATAAGATCAGTTAATAGTTAATTAATTATAAAAGTAATGTTAGATTTTCAATTAGTCAAGGAAAAAGACATTTTTTTTAAAAAAAAGACATTTTTTCATACAAATATGAAAATATTTAGTACTATGTATTGCATAATACATTCCAAAACATATATCTTTGTGATATGATTGTCGAAAACACACAAACCCAAATGAGGAAAGGCATTTTAGAATATTGCATACTTTCCATAATAGCAAAGGGCGAGACTTATGCCTCAGACATAATTGCTGAGCTGAAGAAAGCCCAACTGCTTGTAGTTGAGGGTACTCTATACCCCCTGTTAACCCGTTTAAAGAACAACGGATTGCTCACATACAACTGGGTGGAGTCAACCTCCGGGCCGCCACGCAAGTATTATGTACTGGCCGAAGAAGGCAAAAAGGTGCTCGAACAGCTGGATAAGACCTGGCTGGAACTTGAATTTGCTGTAAAAACTGCCATAGGTGCAAGGCTGGCAAACACAAAGGATGAACCAGGTCGGAATGAACCTGAACAAAGCACCCCAAACCATGAACTATGATCCATGAACTATGAACCTATATAATATATACCAAACCGCCAAATAATTACCCAATCATCATGAATAAAACAATTATCATAAATATAAACGGCACCGTCTTTCACATTGAGGAGGATGCCTACGAGATACTTAAGGCGTACATGACCAATGTAAAGCGCCACTTCTTAAATTCGGCCGACAGCCTGGAGATCACTACCGACATTGAGAACCGCATTGCCGAAATGTTCACCGAAACACTCACCCGCGAAAACAAACAGGTTATTGTTGAACAGGACGTGAACAGCATTATTGAACAAATGGGCCGCGTTGAGGAGTTTGACGAGATTTATGACGACAGCCAGCCAGCCGGCACCTTTAATTATAATACCGGCGAGCGCCGCCTGTTCCGCGACCCTGACGACCGCATCATCAGCGGGGTTTGCTCGGGCATGGCTAGCTACTTTAATATATCGCCGGTTTGGATAAGGCTGGCCTTCGCAATTGCCTTTTGCTTCTTCGGCTCGGGGCTGTTATTATATATTATATTGTGGATAGTAATTCCCCTGGCCGTTACCCGTGCCGACCGCATGGCCATGCGCGGCCAAAAACCCGACCTGCAAGGCTTTAAAACAAACCTGCAGGAAGAATTAAGCGCCGTAAAAGGCCATTTTAATAACTTGCACGAAGAAGCCCGCCCATTTGTATACAAGGCCCGCGATTTTGCAGGCGAGTTTGCAAGCTATTTAGGCCAATTTTTTAAAGGCGCCGGCAAAGTACTGGTTAAAATGCTGGGGATAATTATTTTACTGGCTTGTTTCGGCGTAGCCATTGCGCTGGTAGTGTCGCTTGTTGCCTTTGTTGGTTTTGGCCAGGCGCGCTACAGCCATCTTTTCCCATTCAGTATTGTGGAGAATTACCACGCCCGCTGGATATACATCAGCGCGTTTCTTACAGCATTCATACCGGTGCTCATTATTATGCTGGCAGTTATTACGGGCGTGTTTAATACCCGTTTCATCAGCCGCTCTTCGGCAACCACGCTCTTGGCGGTATGGCTGTGTTCGCTGGTTGTTTTTATTTATTTCGCAATGGAAGCAGCCGGCAATTTCAAAACCCACGCCAGCTTCAGCGAAACGATTAAATTAAAGCCAAGTGCCGACAATGTTTATCATCTCTCTTTAAACGATATCAAGTATCTTACGCATGATGACAGCATCCGCTTGAACATTAATGATAAATTCCATAACATCATCATTAAAAATAACGACGATGATGACCCAGAGCCGCGTAATGTGAGTATCAATATCATCCAAAGCGACACCAACCAACCCGAACTGGTGGAAGAGATTGGTGCGCAGGGCCCTGATTATGAAACAGCCCTGCTAAATGCCCGCAATACCACCTACTTGTTCACCCAAAAAGATTCGGTTTTGCAGTTCGACAGCAAGCTGACCAGGAAAAAAGATGACCTGTGGCATGCTGAAGTGATAGACATTACCCTGAAGCTGCCGTTAAACGCCAAAGTAATTATTGACCAGGAGCTGCAGGACCATGTAACCTTAGATGATATAAATGTTAACGACTGCAAGGATGAGAACAAGCTGGAAAAAGCCACATCGGCAATATTTGTGATGACAAACGATGGCGCACAATGCAAGGTAGATACCGTAGTTGCTGCTACAACCATAAAGCAACAGGATTCTGCCCGCAAAGCCAAGGATGCCGAAACAATAGCTAAATACCGCGCGGCAATTGATTCGGTAAAAAGGGCTGATAGTTTGAACAGCAAATAAACAGGCATATCCATCAAATTCATATCGATGATGAAAAAATTATTGGTTTTGCTACTATTGGTGCCGCTGCTTTTTAATGCCCGGGCACAAGAACTTGACCCGGGCATTAAATTCGGCCAACAAGCCCTACAGGCAGATTACAAAGTATTTCGCGACACGCTCCGCGCCTTGCATGGGGGTTTATACCGCTATAAAACCAAAAAACAAATGGACGCCCTGTTTGCAGCCGATGAAGCAAAGCTGACTGATAGTTTAATGTTCCGGGAGTTTTTCAGTTTAGTTAGCCACACTGCATCGGCCATAGAAGACGGGCATACCAACGTACGTTTGCCCGATGCCGTTAAGCAGTTTTATACCAATAAGGCGTTGCTTTTCCCTTTTCAGCTAAGGTTCTTCGGCGCCAGGGCTTATGTAACCTGCGAAGCGCACAATTTCCCTGCCGGTACAGAGATTATCAGTATTAATAATGTGCCTGTTAATACTATAAAGGAAAGGATGTTTACCCACATGACCTCAGACGGCTCAACCGAATCAGAGAAATACTGGAAGATAAACCAGGCCGATAATATGTTTTTTTGGATGTATAATATGATTTATGGCCGGCAGCAAAAGTTCAACATAGTTTATCGCATTGCAAATAAAACAAGTGACACCACAATGGTTGCAGTCCCTTTTAACCAACTTGGTTGTGTTATGCCAAATCACAGGGATACAACCCTGCTGAAAACAACAGTTACTAAAGATGGGATAGGCATTATGACGGTAAAAACATTTTATAACGACTTTTTAAAAGGCGGCCAGCGACACTTTACAAGTTTTCTCGATTCTTCGTTCAATGCGCTTAATGCACGGCATATTGATAAGCTGGTCGTCGACATCAGGAGTAACGGCGGCGGCAACGATGGTAATGCTACATTATTGGTATCTTACTTTATCAATCATCCTTTCCCCTATTTCAAGTCGCTCACTTCTACCCGCCGGGTATTTACAGTGGCGGATAATCCAGGATTGGGCATGCAGCAGCCTGATAAAATTCAGTTTGCCGGAAAAGTTGTTATCCTAACCAACGGGAAAACATTCTCTGCGGCAGCCGACTTTTCGGCTTTCATGCGCAGCAACAACCGGGCGCAATTTGTTGGCGAAGAAACCGGCGGCGGTTATGAAGGCAACACATCCGGCCCTCGCCAGGAAATATTTTTGCCCAACACCGGCATAGAGGTCGACGTACCCGAAAATATGTATGTTAACGACGTAAAGCCCGCCGGGCACCCCGGCCGCGGCATTATACCCGACTATATCGTTATGCCCACGGTGGATGATTATATCGCACAAAGAGATGTACAAATGGCCTTTGCATTGAAATTATTAAGCGGCAACTAATTAACCATGAAAACACACCCTAAATATATAATGGGCCCGCTAATATTCGGAGGGCTCATTATATCGCTTTTTCTAAGCATCCTTATTTATCATATCCGCACAGCCAGCAGGCCAATTAAAGTAGCCAACCCGCATACAACTGCTGGTCACACATTAAAAGCCGACGAATCATACGGCTTAGCTACACTCATAAAAAAGTTCTTTCCTCGCTAAAAATAGAATAGTTTTCGCTTTATGGTGACAGGATTTGGATAATACTTTTTTAATTATCTTTGTTATATGGAAACTACTTACAGATTAAAAGCGCAAGAGATCAGCATGACTTTTTTAAAGTCCTTAAAAACGCTTTTTGCAGGCCAGGAGGTGGAGATTACGATAAAATCTGTAGAGCCACAGGTTAAAAACAACCATCAATTGGCCGATATGTTTAGGGAAAGCCGTACGAATGCGCCGGTAATTGCCCCCGATATAGATATCCGTGCCCTTATAGATGAATCTCAATGTCCAAGCCCTACCGCAAGAAAAATCGCTTAAAAAAACCCAATGTCGTGTCGAACTTGTTTCGGCATCCCACGTGCAGGTATACAGGAGCCAGGTTTCCGACAGGCATGTCGTCAATCTAACAGGCATGAATATCCTGTGAGATGCCGAAACAAGTTCGGCACGACGTACACTTTAACATTTGTACCTTCTAGAGTGTGATAAGAAGAGGCTATCCTCACTAAAAAAAAACTTTTTTGTAACCTTCACCCCCTTTCGTGCATCTTAATATAAAACAACAACCATCAGCAGGTTTTCTGCCAATGGTCAACAGAAATCAGCCGCTGGTCAAAGAAATTTCAGCAAAAGCAATTTGTGAAGTTGTTTTACATAAAAACGAAAACGAAACACGAACTAAACATCATATTATAATAAAATAACTTACAAAACACACCGCTAACTAACCGGCAATCCCCAGTTTTCATTATCGATTTTAAAAAAGATGAAAAAATCTTTAATGGGAATGTTTTTGCCAAAAATTTTAACACAGCAATGAAAATACTCATCATAAAAATATCACTTATAGCAACAATTATACTGGGCAGCTTAAACGCTGTGCAGGCACAAACACCGGGCGTTACCGTAGCCGGTGCCGTTATAGACAGCCAGGGCGCACCGGTGGGCTTTACTTCGGTAAGCATCGTCCGCACAAAAGACTCAACCGTTGTATTGGGTACGCTAAGCACCGAAGCAGGCGCTTATACCTTTCAGCATATAAAAACGGGTACTTACCTGGTTAAGGCTGATGGCGTGGGTTATGTAACCGTTTTTAGCAAGCCGTTTACTGTTGCAACAGGAAACATTGTAATGCCTGCTTTAAAAATGGCGGCATCCAACCGCACACTCAATACCGTAAATGTTACCGCCCAAAAACCATTGATAGAGCGCCAAACCGACCGCACCGTAATGAACGTGGCCGGCAGCGTACTGGCAGCCGGTAATTCGGCGATGGATATATTGGAACGCGCACCGGGTGTAAGCGTTGACAAGGACGATAACATCAGCCTGAAAGGCAAACAGGGTGTTACCGTAATGATCAATGACAAGCTCACCTATCTTTCGGCGCAGCAACTGGCAACTTTATTAAAGTCGACAGACGGCAACAGTATCCAATCCATCGAGATCATCACCAATCCATCGGCTAAATATGATGCTGCCGGTAATTCGGGTATCATCAATATCAAACTAAAAAAGAACACAAACGACGGCACCAACGGCAGCATAGTAGCCACCGGCGGGTTTTCGGCCTATACCAATGACAATGCCACGCTCAGTTTAAATCACAAAGAAGGTAACCTGAACGTATTCGGCAGCTTCAACCATGGCGACAACCAGAACGCCCGCAACCTGAACATTATGCGTTCGGTGGCCGACAGCGGTAAAACCACCTATTTTAACCAGTACAATTATATGGAGCATGATAATCACTGGAACAACTACCGTTTGGGTGCCGATTATGATCTTTCTTCAAAAAACACCATTGGTTTTATTATTAACGGCTATTTCAGCTCCGAACAGGATGACAACCGCGATAATACCTTTATCGGTTCGGCACCGGGCGAAGTAGACAGCATGCAATACACGCCGGGTATATTTAAACAGAGCTATAAAAACTTCGCTGTGAATTTGAACGACAGGTGGAAATTAGACACCGCAGGCCAGGAACTGGCTATCGACCTGGATTACTCAAAATTCACCAACAACAGCATCAACTCATACGTGACCACCTTTTTGCTGGCCGATGGCGCACAGCAGCAACCAATGCAATATTTGCAGGAGCAAACACCATCAACCATTGACATACATACCGAAAAAGCTGATTATACCAAACCGCTGAGCAAAACCTTAAAGCTGGAAGCCGGCGTAAAATTCAGCGATGTAAAAACAGATAACGACCTGAATGCGCAAACACTGCAAAACGGCGTTTATGTGAACGACACCACCAAAACCAACCGTTTTATATACGACGAGAAGATCGACGCAGGCTATATAAACCTGAGCAAAACCTTTAAAAACACCTCCGTACAGGCAGGTTTGCGGGCGGAATACACCCAATCAAGGGGCGACCTTGTGACTGAAGATTCGGTTGCCGAACGTAAATACCTTAACCTGTTCCCCAGCTTTTTCCTTAACCATACTTTTTCTGATAAGCATGAGCTGGGCTTCTCCTACAGCCGCCGTATCGACCGCCCAAGCTATGAGGATTTGAACCCTTTTATTTATTACCTCGATCAGTATACTTATCAAAAGGGCAACCCGTTCCTCAAACCGCAGTACACCAATAATTTCGAACTTGATTATACTTATAATAAAACCATTAATGTGAGTTTAAGCTACGGGCATACCACCGATGCCATTACCGAAATTATTTTAACGGATGTGGCCAAAAAAGCTACCTACCAAACCAACCTCAACCTGCAAACACAGGAATCATATAATTTCAATATCAACTCGCCCTACACCATCAGTAAATGGTGGACAGGCAATGCCGAACTGAACGTGTTCGACCTGCAATTCCGCTCTGATTCGGTATCCGGCGGCAACCTGAGCGACGGGCAGATCGCCTACCAGATTAAAGCCACCCAAACTTTTACCTTTTCGGGCTTTAAGGCCGAGTTATTTTCGCAATACAATTCGGCAATGGTTTACAGCATTTACCACCTGCGGCCGCGCTACTCGAATGATATCGGTATCAGCCGTTCGTTCGACGATAAAAAGCTGAATATAAAATTCGCCGTAAGCGATATATTCAACACCCTTACAAACAACCTGAGCGCCAATTACCAAAGCGATGATTTCACCATACACCAAAAAGGCCAAACACGTATAGCCCGTTTAACGCTTACCTACAACTTCGGCAACAGCAAAATAAAAATGCGCGAGCACAAAAGCGGCGCTGAAGATGAAAGCCAGCGGGTGAAGGGGGGAAATTAATCAGCCCCTCCCAAACCATCCCCGGTAGGGAGGGCTTTAAAAATTGGTTAGTCGACAAAAAATAAAAAAGTCTCCCCTACCGGGGGAGATTTAGAGGGGCTTATTTACATTTGCAGTATGACACCTAAACAGGCCCTGCAAAAATATTTTGGTTATAGTGAGTTCCGGCATGAGCAGGAGGCTATTGTTCAGCATGTTTTAGACAAGAGGGATGTTTTGGCGCTGATGCCTACCGGCGGCGGTAAATCGCTGTGCTACCAGTTGCCGGCCGTGATGCTTAACGGGCTGACCATCGTCATCTCCCCGCTTATCGCCTTGATGAAAGACCAGGTGGATAGCCTGAATGTGAACGGCATCCCGGCCGGTTTCTATAACTCCAGCCAATCGCCCGATGAGCAAAGCGGGCTCATTAGTAAACTCCGCAAAAATGAAATAAAGCTGCTTTATCTTGCGCCCGAACGCCTGTTTGGTTCCGAAAATAAGCTGGTTGAGTTTTTAAAGTCGCTGCCGGTGGTACAAATAGCTATCGATGAAGCGCACTGTATATCGCACTGGGGCCATGATTTCAGGCCGGAATATTTGATGCTGGCAGGGTTGAAAGATCATTTCCCGGATGTGCCGGTTATCGCCCTCACGGCAACTGCCGATAAGCTCACCCAAAAAGATATTCTCGACAAGCTCAACCTGCATTCGCCGGGCGTATATGTTTCGTCCTTTAACCGGGAGAACATCACCTATAATGTAGTGCGCAAAAAGGATAGTTACAACCAACTGCTTGCTTTTTTGGATAAGCGTAAGGATGAATCGGGCATAATTTATTGCCTGTCGCGCAAATCCACCGAAGAGTTGGCCGCTGAGCTAAAAGAAGAAGGCTTTGCCGCCGAGGCCTATCACGCCGGTTTGGATAATACCGTAAAAGCTAAAAACCAGGAGGCATTTTTGCGCGATGAGGTGAAGATCATTGTAGCTACCATCGCTTTTGGCATGGGCATTAATAAATCAAATGTGCGCTACGTGGTGCATATGAATTTGCCTAAAAACATCGAGGGTTACTACCAGGAAACCGGTCGTGCCGGGCGTGATGGGTTGCCATCAGATGCTTTGCTGTTGTTCTCGGCGGGTGATGCCATGAAGCTGAAGGATTTTGCCAAAGTGGAAGGCAATCCGGAGCAAAGCCGCATCATGCTGAAAAAGCTGGACGATATGGTTGAATATTGCCAGCTGCAAACCTGCCGCCGCCAGTACCTGCTGAAATATTTTGATGAAGATGCGCCGGATAACTGCGGCTCGTGCGATGTGTGCCTGACCGAAGTTACGCGGTTTGACGGCACATTGATCGCCCAAAAGGCGTTATCGGCAGTAACGAGGCTAAAGGAAAGGTTTGGCGGCAACTACGTGATCGATTTTTTGCGGGGATCGAAAAGTGAAAAGATTTGGGATGAGCATAAGCAGCTAAAAACTTACGGCGTAGGGGCCGACATCAGCAAAGCCGACTGGCAGCAATATTTTCGCGAACTGATAAAAATGGGCTACCTGGAACAAAGCAGCGGTGAATTTCCCGTTTTAAAATTAACAGCCAAAAGCGAGGATGTATTAAAAGGCCGCCAAAAAGTTGAGTTTATAGAAACCGAAACGGTTGAAGAAAGAGAGGAACGCACACCACTGCCATTCGAGGCTGAATTGCTGAATGACCTGAAAGCCATCCGCCGGGATATTGCTGCGCACGAAAATGTACCGGCTTATATCATACAATCCGATGCTGTTTTGGTGGAGATTGCCACTTACCTGCCGCAAAGCTTGGACGAAATGCGGCTGATCTCCGGTTTCGGCGATGTGAAACTGGCGCGATATGGCCGCGAGTTTTTGGTAGCAGTTAAAAGTTATAGCAAAGCGCATAACCTCGCATCACGCATCGCACAGAAAAAACAAAAACCTCAACGCAAACCACGCAGAGAAAAAGATGGGCCGAATGAAACCAGCCGCGAGACGTTTACCATGTACCAATCGGGCATGACGATTGCCGATATAGCCGGATTGCGCAACCTTTCGCCTATGACGGTTGAAGGCCATTTAACCAACTTTGTACAAACCGGTGAGTTGGATGTATCGCAATTTGTAACCCGTGAAAAGCTGGCGGTGATACAGGATGCCGTTGAGAAATATGGCGATGAGCGCTTAGCGCCTTTAAAAGAAATTTTAGGCGATGAGTATACTTACGTGGAGATTAAAGCAGTTGTTGCGTGGATGAAGGGGAAGGGAAAATAACATTTATAAATCCTATGTCATTGCGAGCGGGTGGCGGATGATTATGTGCAGCGAAGCAACCTCGTCGCCATACAAAGTGACGAGGTTGCTTCGTCGCCCCGCCGCTTTTTCCCTGCTGCTCCTCGCAATGACATGGTTTTTTGCATCTCTACTTTTACATTCTTAAGCGCAGTGAAACTGAACGGCCCAATGCCTGGACCAATTCCGAATCAAGCTCCGGTTGTCCGTCCTTCTGTTTCCAAACGAGTTTTATATCTCTTACTATCCCTATTTTCTCCCCATCGAGTAACAGGTCGATTTCGGTTGTATTGTTATTAATTTGTTTACTATCAATAATCTGATAAACGTAATCAGTATCCTTAAATGTTATCCTTAACGGCAATCCCATGCGCTTAACCTCCGTTGTAAAGATATAATTTCAAGTTAAATAATTGTTGTACATCGTAATATTTATATTATTTAGCTATAAAAAGCACTTTTTGAGCGTTCTAAGGACTTGTGGCAGATAAGCGCAGGAAATATAGAAAATTTGTAGAGACGCAAAATTTTGCGTCTCTACGTTATACATTTGTACTAATGACAACTACCGAAGAACTATATAACCACTACCTGCAGCACCCCACCATTAGCACCGACACCCGGAAAATTATGCCCGGCTGCCTGTTCTTTGCGCTAAAAGGTGATAAATTTAATGCCAATACCTTTGCGGAACAGGCAATTGCCGAAGGTGCGGCTTATGCAATTATTGACAACGCATCCTATAAAAAAAATGCGCAGTTTTTATTGGTTGACGATAGCTTAACCGCTTTGCAGGATTTGGCGCGGCACCACCGCACGCAACTGACCATCCCGGTTGTCGGGCTTACTGGCACCAATGGCAAAACCACCACCAAGGAACTCATTAACGCCGTGCTTTCGCAGAAATTTAATACACTGGCTACGCAGGGCAACCTGAATAACCATATCGGTGTACCGCTCACCATCCTCTCTATTAAACCGGTCCATGAAATGGCCGTGATTGAAATGGGCGCCAATCATCAAAAGGAAATTGAGCTGCTTTGCAGCATTTCGCAACCCAGCCACGGCATGATCACCAATATCGGCAAGGCGCATTTAGAAGGCTTCGGCGGTGTGGAAGGTATAAAAAAAGGCAAAGGTGAGCTGTATGATTTTTTGGCGGGGAAGTCGGAGAGTCCGGAAGTCAGGAAGGCAGGGAGTCAGAAAGAGGGTGTGGCGTTTGTGAATGGCGATGACGCGGTATTGATGAAAATGCAGCAGGATCGCGATCTTAAAAATGTTGTTTTATACGGAACAGCAAATAAAGACAATGCAATCAGTGGCAGCCTCACCGAAAACTCGCCTTACCTGTCCATCGAATGGACGAACAGCGCATCCGGCGAAAAGTACCAGGTTAAAACCCAGCTTACCGGCGCTTATAACCTCGATAATATACTTGCGGCCGTTTGCATTGGTAATTATTTTAAGCTGACAGCTGATGAGATCAACAAAGGTATTTCAGGTTATCAACCCCAGAACAACCGTTCACAGATAAAACAAACAGAAAGCAACACCCTTATTTGCGATTATTATAATGCCAACCCCAGCAGCATGGCTGTAGCTATCGAGAACATCGGCAAATTAAAAGCCGATAAAAAAGTGCTCATTTTAGGCGATATGTTTGAGCTAGGTGAGGAATCGACAGCGGAACATACAGCCATCATCCACAAAGCGCTGGATACAAATGTGGATGAGCGGATATTTATAGGGAAGGAATTTTATAACTTGAGCCCGGAAGTCCGGAAGTCCGGAAGTCCGAAAGCGGGCAATTCGTTATTTTTTGAGAGCGCGGAGGAGGCTATCGAAGCATTAAAGAAACACCCCATAAAAAATTCAACTATACTGATCAAAGGCTCGCGCGGGATGGCGCTGGAGCGGTTGGTTGGATTGTTTTAACAACAACTTATGACTTTACTCAAATCATTTGCCCTGTTCATCTTAGCCGGCCTGTGCGAAATAGGTGGTGGCTATCTCATCTGGCTTTGCCTGAAAGACGGCAAAGGCTGGTGGTACGGTGTAACAGGCGGCGTAATACTTGTATTGTATGGTATAGTTGCTACCTGGCAAACCGCAAATTTCGGACGGGTTTATGCAGCTTACGGCGGTATATTTATTGTTATGGCATTGCTCTGGGCCTGGAAAGTCGATGGCTTTAAGCCTGATAAGTATGATGTTATCGGGGCTATTATAGCGCTTATCGGTGCGGGGATTATAGTTTACTTTCCGCGCAAATAGACATGGGGAAGGTTTAGAAATAACAATGTCATGCTGAATTTATTTCAGCATCCCACTGGCAGGTATGCGACATGTATGCGAACCGCCTGCCTGTGGGATCCCGAAACAAGTTCGGGATGACGTTTTACAGGAAGCAAAATCACCTCACCCCCTCCCAATCATCCGTTTTAAACGGCGATGCAGGCAATCCTGCGCCATTATATAAGTTGCAAATGGGGAAATTTTCCCAGGCATAGCGTACAGCCACCGGGCTGGCAACATCGGTGACGGAAACAATTACTTTATTCCCTTCAATTATGGCCGTTGCCGGGTGGAAAACCTTGTCAGCGCCGGCTATGGTAAAGCCTTTCAGCGTATCGCCCTTTGCAACGAGGCCGCCGTCGGCATATTTAAACGACAGCTCTATTTTATTGCCATCTATCTTTTGCGATTGATAAAGCGGCCCCGAATATGGTATATTCTCACCATAGGTTTTTGCCCGGGCAATTAAAGCCAGCCTGCGGCCAACCTCCTGCTTGTTTTGCGGGTGGATGCGGTGGTAGTCGCCGATATCAATTGTCACTACCATGCCGGTGTTGGGTACGGATAAGGTTTTAAGCTGTGCATAACGCAGCGCAGGCCAATCGGCAGCGGGCGGTTGATCATTAGCGGAATAACCGGCTATCTGCACAAAATAGAAGGGGAAATTGCCTTCACCCCACTTCTGCCGCCAGTCGTTTATCAGCAGCGGGAACAATTGCTCATACTGGTAAGGCCTGTCGGCATTGCTTTCGCCCTGGTACCAGATAACACCTTTAATAGTATAAGGCTCTATCGGTTTTATCATGGCGTTATAAATCAGTGTTGGCCGGTTGGGGCTGTTATTATTAACCGGTGGCTGCGGTAACTGCTTCAAATCAACAGCCAAATGGTAATTCCATTCGCCCGAAATATCGACTTTTGCAGAGGTATCGCCCACAACCGATAAAATCATAGGCCCTTTATTGATACCGCCCAGGCCACCGTTATCAAAAACACGAATGGCAATGGTATTATTCCCGGCTTCTACCAGTTTCGCAGGGATAGTATAGCTTCGTTTATAAATAAATAATTCGGTATGTCCCACTTCTGTGCCGTTAAAAAACGAATCATCATAATCGTCAATACCGCCAATATCCAGCTTCAGGTCTTTGCCGACCCAATCCGCAGGTAGTTTAACCGTTTTACGGAACCACGCGGTACCATCATAGTTGGGTACGCCTGCCATTTCCCAATAAGTGGGCACGTTCATTTGTTTCCATGCCGAATCATCGAAACCTGGCATTGCCCATAATAATTGGCCGTTTTGGTAAGCAGGGTCTTTAGCATTGATGGTATTCAGCCACGTGCGGATATCGTCCTGGTACCGGGCATTCAGTTTTTCCTGTGTAAGCCCACCTTCAACAGCCTGCACAAAAGAGGCAAAGGCCGGCATGGTTTTCAGCGCATCGCCGCTTGTCCAGGCTTCGGCCACGGTGCCGCCCCAGGTACTGTTAATAATGCCGATGGGAATATGCTTATCATCATATAAATTCTTAGCAAAAAAATACGCCGCCGCCGAAAAGTCGCCCACGGTTTGCGGGCTGCACACATTCCAGCCCCACTTTACCGGCACATCGGTACGCGGTTGGAAACTGGTTTTGTTATCTATTTTCAGCATGCGTATCTGGGGGTAGTTGGCCGCATCAGCTTTCTCTTTATCTACATTCAAAACGCTGCCCAAGCCGCCTACCAGCTGCATCTCCATATTCGACTGGCCCGAGCAAACCCACACCTCGCCTATTAAAACATTATTCAAAACGGTTTTATCGCCATCGTAAAAAGTGATGGTGTAAGGGCCGCCGTATGATGGCGTACTTACTGTGATTTTCCAGTTGTCGGTCGCATCGGCAATAACAGTATATTTCCTGTTATTCCACGATGTGGTGATGGTAATATTTTTATTGGGGTCATCTGTCCCCCAAATGGTGGCATTGGTTTTTTGCTGTAAAACCATATTATCGGTAAAACAAGCCGCCGGAATAACATTAGCATATGCCGATGCGATGAGTATTAAATTTAGAATTGCAAAACACGCAATATTCTTACCGAGATTTAAATAAAACGTTTTAGTTGGCATAACCGCAAAGTTTGATAATTGATGGTGGACAGTAAAAGTAAAAGATTTTGCATTAAAAAGAAAGATACGGGCACTAATCGGAGAAATCGCTTTAAAAGGTATAATTCCCGTCTATAATTGAGTAATATGGCTTTCCATTTCGGTTTGCAATGCTGCGCCTTCGGCAACGAGCGCTTTATCCGAAATGAAACTATCAATATCCAGGGGGGTATTTATCAGGCTGCCCTTAAAAATCTCGCTAAAACCAATATTTTTTAAAGCAAGGCCCCAATTCTCCTTCATGTAATTGCGTACGCGGCTGTCATTATCGTTCAAAAAACTATAATTTACAACCAGGCATGTTTCCGGGGATGAAGTTTCAATTAGTTTGAGCAATTGCTGATTGTAAGTGATCCAAACCCTTAAGTAATAACCGGCCTTGCTTTTATAAAATGCCTGTAAATTTCTTTCCCTTCTAAAGTTTTCCCATATAAACCTTGAAAAGGCCTTCCTTGCCAGATACTTCTTTTCCCTGTCCCAAAACTCCCTTTTCAGTAGCGAGCTTACAACCGATGCGTAGTCGCGTACAATTACCAGGTATTTCGCATCGGGCAAAAGTTCCTTATAAGTGTCTAAAAAAAGACATGTGCGCGGGTCTTTCCAACCCCATTGCCTGTGGAGTTTGTTCTTTATGTTGATAACACTCTTCAGTTTCTCTTTATGGTAAATGGAAATGGGTATGTGATATTCATCGATCAGGCCTGTATGCGGCAGTTTATTGTCTGTAAGTATCTCTTCATGTACTTTCAAAAACTCCATATCCTCAAAATGCCCTTCCTCATTTGAAGGTGCTGCACCCATTAATGTTTCGCCGAGGTGCAGCCCGCATTTGTTAAGCCAGTTTGAAATGAGTGACGTGCCGGAACGGTGCATTCCTGCTATAACAAGGGTAACTTTCTGCATGATGGGGTATTTACGAATCTTAAGACCAGTTATTGAATAAATGGTTTAAGTCGCTTTGGTGCTTAAACTTAATTTAAGCACCAAAAGTATTAAGCACATCAGGAAGTTTGTGTAAATTATTGCTTACAAACAAAATAGGTTAGTATGCAGAGCGTTCGAAGGCATTTTTTTCGTGTGATATTATTTTATCAAGCAATGCGCCGTTTGGGTCGTTTATGTCGGCAGGAACGTTATTTATTTGCTTAAACCTGAAATATTTTAAAGATAAATTCCAGTTTTTAAGCATATACGCACTAACGCGGGCATCATCGGGATTTATGTACTGCCGGTTGAGTAAAACATAGCTATCCCGGGGCAGCTTTTTTATATTTTTCAGGAATTCATCATTATACCTGAGCCATATTTTCAAATAGCGTGATGCATTTTGCCGGTAAAACTGTTGTCCGGCCTTTTTCCTTTTAAAATATTTCCATACCAGGCCAGCGAAAAACCCCTTGCTCATGTTTTCCATGTCAATGGGTTGAAAATCGCGTTGCAGCAAGGTATCTGCAACCGAGCGATAGCCCTTAAAAATAAAAATATGGCTTAAATCAGGATATAGTTTTTTGAGGTTATCAATATATCCGCAACCCGGAATATCTTCCCAGTACCATTCATTATAATTAAAGCTGAAAAACTTTTTCCTGTTAACGATTGTTACATCTTTATATAGCCCGGACACAGGCTTTTTAACCTGTAAACGTACCAAATTGCTGTTAACTATTGCGATGATGTTCTTTTCAAACATATTATAAAAATGTGTGGTCCAGGCGCAACTATTCTGTCTGCCTCTGGAAGGAAAAGCTAACAAGGTATTCATATGTAAGCGATGTAAACATGTGTTAAAAGTTCAGGGCATTACAAATGTAGCAATATGCATGCTAAAAAAGTGTAACTTATAAGTAAAAAACGGGCAAAACAGCCTTATATTGTGTAATTGTTACACAAACGTTTATAAGCATACATACCTTTAATAAAATATGCGGTTTATTTTTTTAAACCGATCTCGCGCAGGCGTTCATCGAGGTATTCACCGGCAGTAATGTCGGTGTAATGTTTTGGATGTTCGGCATCGATGCATGAGTCGAGGCAGGTGAGGTCCATATCTGGCTTGGGGTGCATAAAGAATGGTACCGAATAGCGTGAGTTTTTCATTTGCTCGCGCGGCGGGTTCACCACGCGGTGTGTAGTCGATTTCAGTTTATTATTGGTTAAGCGCTGCAGCATATCGCCGACATTTACCACCAGGTCTTCGCCATGCGCTTTCACCGGGAACCATTCGTTATCGCGGGTGAGCAATTCCAGGCCATCGGCGCTGGCGCCTATCAGCAAGGTGATCAGGTTAATATCTTCATGCGCCCCGGCACGAACGGCATCGTCAGGCAACGCATCAGGGTCGGTTATCGGGAAATAGTGCAGCGTACGCAATATCGAATTACCTTCATCAACTTTATCATCGAAATAATTTTCGGGCAAACCGAGGTAAACGGCTATGGCACGCAGTAAGTGTACCCCGGCCAGTTCCAGCTTTTTGTAAACTTCCTGTGTGGTGGTATTAAATTCAGAAAGCTCAGCTACAATAATATTATCCGGGTAATCGGCCTTAAGCGGCGAATCTGCAGCAACGGTTTGTCCTATCTGCCAAAATTCTTTCAGGTCGGGTGTTTTAAAGCCTTTTGCAGTCTCTTTATTTTTACCGGTATAGCCGCGCTGGCCGGCAAGTTCCGGTATTTCGTATTGCAGCTTTGTTTCTTCGGGTAAGGTAAACAGTGTTTTTACCTGCTCATATAACTTGTCTATCAGTTGCTTGCTTAAACCATGATTGGTTATGGTAACAAAACCGGTTTCGTTAAAGGCGCTGCCGATAGCGTCTGAAAATTGTTTGCGTTCGGCAGCAGTTCCGTTAATATAGGTGCCCAGGTCGAGGCGTGGGATGTTTACAGTGCTCATAGGTCGATCAATAAAAAGGTGTTAAAACTCGGTAAAGTTAATAAAGCCCGGATAAAATAAGGATGCATCACCGGTATAAAATCCTAACTTTATTAACTGTTAAATAAAACAACGTGAAATATAATCATTCGTTCAAAAAAATTAAAATGTGCAGCGCTGCAATACTGCTTTTCATTTTCTCATTTACTGTAAAAGCCCAGGAGGCTAAAAGCCCGCATAGTATAGTTTTTACAACAGGCAGTTTTAGCAACGCGCTGCAACAGGCCGCTGCGCAGCATAAATATGTTTTTGTTGATGCTTATGCCAGCTGGTGCGGCCCCTGCCAACTGTTAAAAGCTACCACCTTTCACAACAAAAAGGCAGCTGATTTTTATAACGCGAATTTTGTAAATATATCCATCGATATGGAAAAAGGCGAAGGCCCGCAACTGGCCGCGGCCTGGGGAATAACGGCTTACCCAACGCTCATCGTATTCGACCCAAGCGGCAAACCGCTTTTAGGCACTATGGGCTATATGGGTGCCAGCGACCTCATCAAATTTGGCAAACAGGCGCTTAGCAAGGCAACCACAAACTAACAGGAAATAAAAAAGGCCGAAAAAACTCTCGCAGTTTTTAGCGGCCTACATCTACCTATGAAAACAACCCTTTTTGAGTAAGGGTATTAATATTAACTCAAAAGCAATGCCAAATTCAAAAAAGGCTTTTTTATAGCTAAAAAGGGCTTTTTATATTCGCAATAATTAATTAATTGTGGAACTTTCGCCCGTGAATGGGCAATTTTTACCCGCCGTGTAACATTTTTGTGATTATTTCCGGGTAATTAAATAAAGATTGGTTTAGGTTAAATAAACCGCATCTTCAAGGCCGTTTTCAGTTAAATAAACATCAACGCGATCCTTTAACACTGTAGAAAGGGCTATGCCTGCATAGTCGGTGGTCATGGGGAAATTTTTGTGATTGCGGTCGACTAATACCGCGGTGCGCAACTTTTTAAGGCGCACATCTATAAAAACGCCAAAGCCGTAGGCAAGGGTTTTACCTGTGTTGAGCACATCATCAACCAATATAACGGCCTTATCAATACACTCATTTACCTCAAAATCGATATTCGCTTTCAGGCTGCTGCTTTGCTTATCAACCTCGATGCTGATGAGGCGGCTTTTAAACGGGGCTATCTCATCCAGTATTTTTTTCAGCCTGGCGGCGAGGTGATTGCCGCGCGGTAAAATACCCGCAATAACTATTTCGTCCTCATCGTAATTATCTTCCAGTATCTGGTAAGCGATGCGATCGATCTTTTGCTGGATCTGCTGCTGGTTTAATATGAGTAGCTTTTTGGCTGACATTGCTTGTTTTTATTGGAAAGTTGCAAGCTTGGAATGTTGGCTTTCCAGTTAGCGAAGTTATAAATTAACTTTAGAACTTTTCAATTCTATACGTGCAAATTGGGATGGTCAGTAATCAAGAAGATGTTGTATTAAAAGTAAAAGGAAATAGAACAATCCGAAATTATATTTTGCGCTATAAAAACTCTGTGCCTCTCTGTGCCTTTCTTTGTGACCTCTGTGGTGAAATTTCACCACAGAGGTCACTGAGATAGAAGCACAGAGAACACTGAGGCAATATTATTTGGCAGCCATTTTTGTAAAATCTGGCTTTTGAGACAGCCTCAATATATGTGAATTATTGATTCTACCACTAATCCTTTGGATACGGAAAATACACAAAATTTGCGCCTTCGGGGACTATCACAAACACGCACATGTATTTGTCGGGGCTTTTATATGAGCTGATGAAACGCTCCTTCAATTCCTTTTTGATAACGCCGCGCTCTATAAATTCTTCCAGCGTTGAGGCATGGATGCTCCATTCGCTGTTAAGCTCGTGCCGGTCCAATATCACTTCGCCCAGTTTAAGCTCATGTTGGTGGGCGATGAATATAGGGTATTGCGATAATCCTTCCACCATTATTTCAATAGCCACCTCGTGTATGGATTCGTTGAAAAATTTCAGGTCGGTCTCCAGGGTCAGCAGCGGACTTTCGGCTTTGGCTTTATCGTTGTTATTTTCGTTTAAGAGTTCTTCGGGATCCATATTATTATTTTTGATTACACCGATTATATTTTTTGTGATTTCACCGATATTGTTGACGATTACACCGATTGTGCAAAGTTAGCTAATTTCTGAATCGCCGATTTTTTGGGATTGATTGATTTCGCAGATGATTTTTCGTGTTTTCCTAATCTCTAATCTCCAGTCTCTACCCTCTAAACACAAGCAACACCACATTTTCCACGTGCTGGGTATGCGGGAACATGTCTACCGGTTGGATTTTTGCCACATCGTATTTTTCTTTTAGCACCAGCAGGTCGCGGGCCTGGGTGGCGGCATTGCAGCTTACGTAAACTATTTTTGGCGTTTCAATCTCCACCAGGCGATTAACCACATCCGGGTGCATGCCTGCGCGCGGCGGGTCGGTGATGATCACGTCGGGTTTGCCATGTTCGGCTATAAATTCAGGCATCAGCACGTCCTTCATATCCCCGGCGTAAAATTTGGTATTGGTGATATTGTTAATGTCTGAGTTTATTTTCGCATCGTCTATCGCATCGGGCACATATTCCACGCCTACTACCTCGCGCACATGACCGGCAATAAAGTTAGCTATGGTGCCGGCACCAGTGTACAGGTCATACACCAGTTCATCACCTTTAAATCCTGCAAAATCACGGGTTATTTCGTATAGCTTTTTTGCCTGTATGGAATTTGTCTGGTAAAACGACTTTGGCCCTATCCGAAACTTTATGCTGTCCATTTGCTCATGGATATACTCCGGACCTCTGTAAGCAATAACTTCCTGATCAAAGATCGTATCGTTTTTTTTCTGATTAACGATGTAGAGCAGCGACGTTATCTGCAAAAATGTCTTTGCAACAAAATCCATCAGCTTATCAATTTCCTCCTGGGTTGCATAAGCAAAAACCACTATCACCATCAGCTCGCCTGTTGATGCCGTGCGGATAATTAAATTGCGCAATGCGCCAGTATGCGCTTTCAAATCGTAGTATGAATAGCCTTCGCGTTTAGCAAATTCATCAATGCTGTTACGGATGGCGTTCGACGGATCGGCCTGCAAATAGCAGTGATGCACGTCCAGTATTTTATCGAACCTGCCGGGGATGTGGAAACCCAGCGCGTTCATATCAGCAATCGGCCCGTCCGTGCGGTTCTCACCATCGTTCAGCCAGCGCTTGTTACTGAAAGTAAATTCCAGCTTGTTGCGGTAGTATCTGTCTTCGGGCGAGGGTATAATGGGCAGCATTCCCTGCACATCTATCTTCGCCAACCGACTTAAGGCATCTGCAACTGATTTCTGCTTAAACTGTAATTGCGCGGCATAGGTCATATGCTGCCATTTGCAGCCGCCGCAGGTGCCAAAATGTTCGCAAAAAGCTTGCGTACGATATTCCGAGGCTTTTTGCAGGTTCATGATACGCCCTTCGCCGAAATTCTTTTTGCTGCGGTAAACCAGCACATCGGCCACATCGCCGGGCACGGCTTTATCCACAAAAAGCACCAGCTCGCCGGTTTTGCCAACGCCGCGGCCTTCCTCCGCAATGTCGATTATCTCAACGTTTTCGAATATCCTGTCGGGTTTATTATGATGATTGCGCCTGCCCATATTTTGTGAGGGGCAAATATAGGATTTTGCAGCGGAGAAATAGTAGCAGTGGGAAGTGGCAGCATCATAAGGAAAATAAAAAGATGATATCAAATTATATTTTGCGCCATAAAAGCTCTGTGCATCTCTGTGCCTTCTTTGTGACCTCTGTGGTTAAGTTTTACCACAGAGAACACTGAGATGAGAACACAAAGGGCACAGAGACAAGATAGCCTCTTTATTAGTTATGAAGCGACCGATCCGATTTACAGATTTACGAAATTTTGGAAACCTCGTAAATCAATGGTAAAGGACACCTTCTACTGTCACTTTCTACTGCTACTGTTTTAATTCATTATCATTTTCACCTTAATATCCCCATTCAGCAACGTGCGTATGATGAGTTTTTCGGCTGTAGGGTAAATCGCCTGTATATCCAGCGTGTTAAAAGTAACCTGCGGTTGAATATTTGATCCAAAGCCCTGGCTTATCTGTTTTTGCAGGCGTTGTTTGCTGTCGGCAATAAAGTTGCTGAAGTTGTAGGTGGCGCGTTTGCGCATCATATCGGTTATCATGCCATTGAACATCCATTTGGCGGCTTTGAGCATCCAGGCCCTTGTTTGCAGGTCGAAGCTGAGATCGGGGAAAGATAACTCATGCGTCCTGGGGTCATATGTTGGTGTGCCCGTAAGATAAATGGTGCCGGTATTCGTCCCGCTGAAATTAACCTGCATGGCAATTTTGCTGCCTATGCCATAAACATGCGTACTATCAACCTTGAAAGTGTGGCCTACCACTTCAACTTCCTGCCCATCTATCTGCTGGTTTACTATACGATTGAGGTGATCGTAGTTTTCGAGCAGGTCGAGGTAAATATTAAAGCCATTTGCCGGTACGTAGCCCGTCAAATTGGGTAACGGTTTTGGCGGTTGCTGCTGGCTTAAAACGGTCACCACCGGCTTTGCCGAAAGCCCGACCGTAAAATTGATTGCAGAACCGCTCAGGTTAAAATTGCTCAGCTGCACCGCTTGCGGGTTGATGTCCAGGTAGCCGACATCAGGCAGTTTCATTTCGGTCGCCAGGTTTTTCCAAAGCTGGTTTACCTGCGGACGGATATCATAAGCGGCTATACGCGAATCAACCTGCTTGCCGAGGTCATTCAGCGGACCGCTGATGTATTGAATAAGCCTGTCGGTAATATCTATGTTGCCCATCAGCACATTACAGCGGTCGATAGGTTTTGGAGCAGGGTAGAGTATAGTTTTGGAGCGCAGGTGAAAATCAGGCGTTACGTTGATGGTGCTTTGATAGGAGATCACCATCCGGCGCAAAGGTTCGCCGCCCATACCGCATTGTGCCGAAACAACCGGCACCAGGCATTGCTGTTGTCCAAACAGCGTTCCGCATTTTGCACAATACGAAACGGTAAAGCCATAGCTGCCGGTAAATTGCAGGTTTACCACGTTGTTGCTGCCGCTGATGGCAAAAGGCGTACGGGTAAACACATAGTTATAACGCAAGCCTTCGCAGGGCTGCTGGTTGTCGGTATATTTTGTGGGGACGGAGTTTTCGGCCTGCACGATGTAGGCTTTCAGATCGGCGCTTACCGGTATTTCGATGTTTGATACCGGCTGAACAATTTTGGGTATATCAACCCCTTCATTGGATGGCGCAGGCGGTTTAACCACAGCACAGGCGCTCAATAAAACCGGGAACAGCAGGATGATAAAGTTTTTGTAATTCATGGAGTGAATAATGATGGCGCAAAAATAATGTTTAGGTATTAATTTTTAGCGCACTTGAACGATTTGTCATTTTTTAATCGTCGGTCATCCAAATCATATATCCGGTCATTTTTTGCCAAATTGTTGCAATCTCAAAGTAAATGATGCCAGGAAGTAGCGGCCAAGCCGGTTTGTATTGGTTTGAGTAATATAACTTGGTGTTACCGTGTTTGAAAATCCGGTATTTTGGTTAAACACATCAAAAACCGCCAGCCTGGCTGTGGCTTTATGTCCTGTCATAAATCTTCGTTCGACATACATATTCAATAGGTTCGGGTTGGTAGCGCGTACACTTTCCGCGTAACCATAGTTAAAGGTTTTACCATAATCATAACTCACTGTCCAGTCGTGAAAATAGTTTTTGCCGCTTACGTCCAGGTTCCACGTCCTGATGTTAGACGTGGCACTGGTCAAATCATCCTGTATTGAATTAAAGGTTTTGTTGACAGCATAGTTCGTCAAAAATTGTGCATCTACCACATCCGGCATATCCAGCCTGAAACGCATACCGGGCGTAAATGCTAAAGTTCGGGCTATGTTTTTTTCAGTAGTCTCATCATAGGTAACCGGGTCGATATTGGTGATATAACCACTATTGTTGGTAAACCGGACTGTTCCGTTCACCGAAAGGGAATATTTGCGGTTATCCCACGGATTGGTGAAGCTAATGTATCCCGACGCGGTGTAAAAGCCGTTGGCATTGAGATATTTGGTGAAATAGGAATTATCGAGCAACGGATTGGGTGTATAAACCGCCGGATAAATGATAGTATTGGTGGCTACCTGGTTTTGTGTTTGCGAGAATGATGCGTTAGAGAAAAGCATCCTGCCGTTACCAAAGTCGAAAAAATTATATTGGGCAGAAAGGTTATTCGTGAAAGCAGGTTTAAGGCCCGGGTTACCTTGTACGGGGTACAGTGCGTTTGAATAATCGGTGACGGGCAGCAACTGTGCAAAAGTAGGCTGAACGCTCCCGCCACTGTAGTTCATGCTGAATATTTTATTACGGGAAAGATCATAAGCAAAATGGGCGGTAGGTACAACATTAAAGGTTTCGCTCCGTATCGGGCCGCTCCCCGGTACACTTCCGTCAAGCACGGCGGGCAGCACAGCAATGCCGATAGTATAATTATATTTTTCCTTACGGGCATAGTTGAAATTCAGCCCAAACCGGTTAGTGATAAAAGTATAATTGTAGCGGTTGCTTAAAGCGCTATCGGGATAGAAAATCTGATTTACCGTATCCAGCACGTTGTCCTGCCGGTCACTGGTAGTTTTTGACAAATTAAAGGCATAATCAAACTGCAAGAACGAGTATTCCCCTACAGGTTCGAGATAAGAAATGTTGGTATTATAAGTATTGGTATGACTAATCGAACGAACTTGCTGATCAGGAAGCGATGCTGGGCCAGCGGTGAAGTTATAGACCGGGGTTTGGTAAGAATTGTTTTGCGTTGAATTTACCGACACATCTACGCTCAGGTCGCGCCCCGTTTTATTAAAACGATGGTTGAATAATGCCGTAAGGCCATAAGATGGCGCGTTAAGGCTGTTTTCATTGATCGAATTATAAGCCGAATTTATGGTGTCGGCGCGAATTGAAGTATTTTCTGCGGTTTGTGTTCCATTACTGCCGGCATAGGAGAATGTTGGCGTTACCTTCAGATAGTTGATGTCGTCGGGTTTATATTCCATATTCCACTGAATGCCGTGATTGATATTTCTATCAGTTTCTTTACTGAGCTGGCTCGTTGAACCGGGGTTGGTGAGCGTAGTATTTTGCTGCAGCGTATTGGTACTGGTAAAAACCGTATTGTCGGAAAAACTGTAACTGCCATAAACCGAAAGGTGCTTGCCCCACTGATCGCGGTAATTGAAGCCTGCGGCATGGGTATCGGTAATGCCGTTTATACCGCTCGCCTGGCTGGTGAAATTACCACCGCTGCCGATGCTTAACTTACCCCCCGAATTTGCTGCCGCCTGTTGCAGATCCAATGAAAGTTTTTTGGCGTCTATCATATCCCCGCCAGCCGGCGGCGGTGTGGGACTACCGAATGAGAAGGTATTCACGTTGGTATTATTCACGTTGCCCAACACAGCTATTTGCTGATCGCCATTGAAAATAAAGTCATTCAGCAGGCCGAGGTAGCGGTCATCGTCCTGCACTCCCGGCTGTGAAGGCAGCAGGTCCGAGCCATCGCCAATAGTCGCCTGTGCGGTAAACCCATGATTTTTATCTGCCTTAATGGTAATGTTCATGATCTTGGTTGGATCACCGGTTTTTACACCGGTCAGGTTAGCCTGGTCGCCGTAATCATCTATCATTTGCACGTTCTCCACAATATCTGCCGGAAGGTTTTGCATTGCAGCATGTACATCGCCATTAAAAAAATCCCTGCCATTTACCCTTACTTTAGCCACTTGCTTACCTTGTGCGGTTACATTGCCATTGGCATCCACATCCACGCCTGGCAGTTTGCTCACGAGATCGGCCAACGGGGCGTTATCGCGTACTTTATAAGCACTGGCTTTGTATTCAATGGTGTCTTCCTTAAACGTAACCGGGTTTACGCCAACAACATTCACCTGGTTAAGCATGCGGGAATCGTTTTTGAGAACGATTGTATCTACGGATAAAATTCCCGTATCCGCAAGGGTGTAATGCCGGATAAGCCCCTGGTAGCCCATGGCAGAAAATATGAGGGTGATCTTTGAGGCTTTTACCGTGTTAAAACGGAAATAACCTTTGGCGCTGGTCGTTGTCACAAGGGTATCCTTTTGGTCGGCGATTAATTTAACGGTTGTTCCCGGGATTGCCATTTTTGCCGAATCGGTGACGGTACCCCTAACAGTGCGGGTTTGTGCCCCTGCCAATTGGGCTAAGAATAAAATAAAAATCAAGCTGAAAAAAAATCTATTCATGTAAATTGTGTTTGTATTCAGGTCACGGGACGCTTGGTTATGTTTCAATATTTATTTTCAAAAAAATTGAAACGTTTGGCGCCTTTTGGTTACCTGATTACGAAACCGCAAGAACAAATAAGACATTTGGGCCAGGAAGAAGTTGATTTAATAACCAGGTGCCGGAAGGGTGATATCAAAAGCTACGAACTGTTGTACAACAGGTATAGCCATGCGATGTATCACACTTGTTTGCGTATTGTTATGAATGCCGCTGACGCAGAAGATATTTTGCAGGATGCTTTTATGGAAGCCTTTGTTAGCCTCGACAAACTAAAAGATGCGTCGGCCTTTGGCGGATGGATAAAAAGGATCATGATCAACAAATCGGTAAATTTTGTACGCCGGCACCGAAAAAACTGGTTGAATGTGGATGATGCAGGACTGACTGGCCTACCTGAAGAACAAGCTTTTGATGAACGCGAATTCCAGGAGAAAGTGGATGCGATCGTTACGGCAATGGATATGCTGCCCGAGAAATACCGGATGGTTATAAACCTCCACATCTTTGAGCAGCTTAGCTTCGAGGAGATCGCATCGGTACTGGGCTTGCCTTCATCAACCGTTAGGGTACAATATCTGCGCGGCAGGCAAAAAATACTGTACAGTTTAAGCAAATAGGAATATGGAAAACGAGTTTGAAAAATATTTGCAGCAAAACAGGGATCAATTTGAAAAAGGATCGCCATCCCCGAGAGTTTGGGAAAAACTGCATCGCAGTTTGGCTGAACATCACGAACGCAGGGCCAGGGTTATAAAAATGCGGCGAATAGGTTGGAGCATTGCCGCAAGCATATTGCTTTGTATCGCAACGATGTTGGTTATATTAAAAAACAAAGATCAGGTAAAACATTTTACAATTACCCGAAACGCGGCGCCGGCGGACAACCTTTTGGACAATGAAAAAAGATTGGCGGAAAAGATTGAAGTAGATAGCGCAAATAGAGTAACAGGGGTTACTGATAATGAAACGCGGCAGTCCCTGTATCATTATTCAAGGCTGATAGAAACAAGAGAGCAACAAATGAAGGTACTTCAGCGTGTTGATCCTGACCTGTATGCCCGGTCGCAAAAAGTTCTAATCGATCTGAACCAGGCATATAACCGGTTACAAAAACAACTGCCTGGAAGTCCTGATCAACAAAAAGTGCTGAAAGCGCTGATGCAAAACCTGAAAATGCAGGAGCGAATACTCAATAATCAATTGCAACTGTTGAATGAATTGCAACAACCCAATAATACCGCTGATGAAAAAAAGGAAGAAATATAGCCTGGTTGTTTTAATTTACCTGCTTTCGATACCAACCTTGTTGCTGGGACAGGATCATTTGCAAACGGCACAGAAAACGATAACTAAACAAATCACTATTGGCAACAACGGCGAGTTGGTCGTCAATAATCAGTATGGTGATGTAACTATCAAAAGATGGAAGTTTAAGTCTGCATTAGTGCAGGTAACAATAACCGGCCAATCGGCAGAGTTGGCGAGGGCAAACGCCCTCATCCGGTATGTAAAGATCAAAACCGGCACTAAGGACGGTACAGCCGGCTTCGAAACCATTATCGATACCGCGTCGCAGCATATCGACCCATCATCTGGTGAGCAGTGCCATATTAATTTCACGCTTTTTGTGCCACGTGGGCTTAAGCTGTGCGTTAGCAACCGTTTTGGGAATATTTACATTAAAAGTTTTGATGGTGACCTTACGGTAGATGAGCGCTTTGGCGACCTGAAGGTTGGGCATATAGCAGGGTCAGTTAAATTTAATGTGCAACAAGGTAATACAGATATCGATCACTTTCCCGGCGGCCTGCTAAACCTTAAGGGTTTCAATACAGTAAGGGTTGGTGAACTTGCCGGCAATGTCGATGCACAATTTTCATCGGGTGGCAAAGTCGATCTCGGGCTCACCGGTGACCTACTCCGGCTTAATTTAGTAGCTGACAACGTACGGCCGATTATCCTTACCAACCTAAAAATAGTCAACGCCGACCTTAAAATTCACAGCACATTGTCAAAGACCATTTACAACGGGCGTATTTTGCTGAAATTACTTCCGCTTAAAATATCGCCGCAGGCTGATTCATTGGCTTCCGCAAAACGGGACACCTCGCAAAAAAGCAGGGAAAAATTACTAGATCTAAAAAAGCTTAGCCTTAACGTATCTATGATGAAAAACCAGGAATTTAGATTAAAAACGGGCCACGCAACAACTGAAATAAGTATAAAGGCTTCCTTTTGTGTGGTTGAGATAACGGATTAATAGTTATAAAGAAAGCATTTCAATTGCCATCATATAACGACCCGAAATTGACTGATTATAAAGTAAAATGAGGTGCTGGATCCGTTATAGAATGCTATATGGTTATAGCGGCTTTCACCAAATACGGCAATATCTCTTTTTGAAAAGATACAAAATTCTTACGCACATCCGAATCGCTTACCGAGGTAAAGGCAAAGCTGAAAACGATGCTTTTGCTGCATTTTACCAAAAAGCGCAGCCTTTGCTGGTTGGTATCTATCTTCCGCAGGTTATTCAGTTGGGAGAACGACTGGATGAGCATGTCCTCTAGTTCATTTGAAAGGTTTTTAAGGAAATCCTGCGAGTTGGTTGATTCGCGGATGAAGTCCCATCCTATAAACTCGTTGCATACTGTGTATGACAGGCGACAGGTTTTCATAATGAGGTTATTCAGTTGTGCCTCTTCGTCCATTTCAGGGCTGCCCGCATTGATGATCTCGTTAACACTTACCCTTATATATTCCATCAGCAAAGCATGTAATATCTGCTCCTTGCTGTCGAAATATTTGTAAATGGTTGCTTTTGCTATGCGGGCTTTTTTAGCTATTTCGTTAACGCTGGTTTTGTGATAGCCGAATTTGCGGAAAAGCTCCTGCGCTGCCCGTTTTATACTTTCCTTTATCTTATCGGCTTCCATTTATCAGTTCGTAATTGAAATATCGTATTCGTCTATCATCACAACGTTATACGCTTTAAGGGCCACTGTGGCCGGCGCCTTTACCGGTGTGCCATCCCACAATGAAAATTTCGATCCGCTGCAAGGGTCGGTTACCGTAAGCTCATCGCTATCGGTAGTTACGGCACACTTTTTTGCCGGGTTCACAGTGCTACAACGATCATAAGCTACATAAGCGCCGTCGGCACGGTGGTAAATCACTATACCCGCAACACCACCCGGAATATCAACTGCAATCCCCACACCGCGAAGCGGGCTTAACTGGGCGCTTAACAATGAGCCCTGAAAATCCACAGCCACATCAGGAATAGGGTCATTAGCCTTTCCGCACGACAGGCAGCTAAGCATAATCAGCACAACTGCATAGTACAACTTCTTCATATGATCTCCGTTTGAAACTGGTCGAGAAAACGAACATCGTTCTCGGAGAATAAACGCAGATCACGTATCACATATTTTAAGTTAGCAATTCTTTCTATTCCCATACCGAAGGCAAAGCCGGTATATTTTTTACTGTCGATGCCGCAGTTCTCCAAAACATTGGGATCGACCATGCCGCAGCCCAATATTTCCACCCAGCCGGTGTACTTGCACATATTGCAGCCGCTGCCTTTGCAAATGGTGCAGGAGATATCCATTTCGGCCGATGGCTCGGTGAACGGGAAGTACGACGGGCGGAAACGTACCTTGGTGCCTTCGCCATAAAGTTCCTGTACAAAGTGATAAAGCGTTTGTTTCAGATCGGCAAATGACACGTTCTCATCCACATACAAGCCTTCCACCTGGTGGAAAAAGCAATGCGCACGAGCCGATATGGCCTCATTACGGTAAACACGCCCCGGCATAATAGCACGGAACGGCGGTTTGCCGTTTTCCATCATGCGCACCTGTACCGATGAGGTATGTGTACGCAGCGCAATATCATCCTTACCGTTATTTTTTTTGATGAAGAAGGTATCCTGCATGTCGCGGGCTGGGTGTTCTTCAGGGAAATTCAAGGCAGAGAAATTATGCCAGTCGTCTTCAATTTCAGGGCCTTCGGCAACAATAAAGCCCAGGCGCTTAAAAATATCGATGATCTCGATACGCACCAGCGAAAGCGGGTGGCGCGAGCCATTGGTAAAGCCATCGCCCGGCAGGGTAAGGTCAATTTCGGATTTCGAATTTTCGATTTCGGATGTAAGATTCTCTTTTAGTTCATTGTATTTGGTCTCGGCCAGTTGCTTAAACTCATTCAGCACTTTACCAAGCGTACGTTTCTCTTCCGAACCTACTGTTTTAAACTGGTCGAACAGGTCTTTAATAATTCCTTTTGTGCCGAGATATTTTATGCGAAATGTTTCCAGTTCATCGGCGTTGGCAGGCGAAAAGGCATTTATTTCGGTGGTGTATTGATCTATTTGGGTTTGCATTATGATAATTCCTTAAGTTCTTCTTCTGATTGTAACCTTTTTACCATTCTTTCAAACAATTCTTCAGCAAGTTGTATAACGGTCATATTTCTTTCTTTAGCCATAGTTTCTAGCCGAAGCATGGTTTCCTTATCAACCGTAATTGTTATTTTTTTCTTCATGGCGAGTACAAAAATATAAAGATAATATTCATTTACAGCACATTCAAACTCTTACCAACCTTAGTATAGTAATGTCGCAATCACATTGTCCTATTGATCCGGTTAGTGCGAGGGGTGTCTTACGGAGCAATGTCATTAAGTTAAACTTTCTATTTACAATCGCTGGTCGATTAATCGCTTCATTACCTATCGTGCTCCGTTTACTCACCCCGACAACGCTTCGCTGGTCGACCCTCTATCAACTCCGCTGATAGAGGGTAGCTGCGTAAGGCATGGAATATACTATTCAACGAGGTCATGATTTTTAAGGATAGCTGCGATATTTGTGTCTGAGGTTATTTCGACTTCTTTCAATATTCTTACTATTTCTTCAATATTCTTTTCATTGATTGCCTCATCAAATTGGTGAATTAAGCCACTTACATACAATCTTTCATTTACGGTCATGCCACCGTACTTGTTGATTTTATCCATATTGTTTGAAATATTAGATTATTCTAAAGAATCCTCTCAAATCCCTCCCGCATAGACTTCGAGTACCTCACTGACAACTCCCGTTATTTCAATACACCCAACTCCTTACCTACCTTACTAAAGGCCGCTATCGCTTTATCCAAATGCTCGGTTTCGTGCGCGGCGGATATCTGCACCCTGATGCGCGCTTTGCCCTGCGGCACTACCGGGTAGTAAAAACCGATCACATAAATGCCTTCGTCCAGCATCTTTGCCGCAAACTCTTGTGCCAGCTTAGCCTCATACAGCATTACCGGGACTATTGGGTGAACGCCGGGTTTGATGTCAAAGCCTGCTTCTGTCATTTTTTTGCGGAAGTATTGGGTGTTTTTTTCCAGCTTGTCGCGCAGGTCGGTGGTTTCGCTCAGCATATTCAATACGGCTATGGACGCGCCGGTTATAGCCGGGGCCAGCGTATTGGAAAACAGGTATGGCCTTGAGCGCTGGCGCAGCATATCGATAATTTCTTTTCTGCCCGATGTAAAGCCGCCCGATGCACCGCCCAGCGCCTTTCCAAGCGTACCGGTTATGATATCTATCTTACCCATTACGTTATGGTACTCATGCGTACCGCGACCGGTTTTGCCCATAAAACCCGAGCAATGGCTCTCATCTACCATCACCAATGCCTTGTATTTTTCGGCTAGCTCGCATATCTTATCCAATTGCGCAATAGTGCCGTCCATGCTGAAGGCGCCATCGGTAACGATGATGCGGTGGCGACAATCGGCGGTAAGCTGCAATTTTTCTTCCAGGTCGGCCATGTCATCATGCTTGTAGCGTTGGCGCTGGGCCTTACATAAACGCACACCGTCTATTATGGAAGCATGGTTCAACTCGTCCGAGATAATAGCATCCTGTTCATTAAACAGGGGTTCGAAAACACCGCCGTTGGCGTCAAATGCAGCCGCGTAAAGGATGGTATCTTCAGTACCTAAAAATTCGGCTATCTTTTGCTCCAGTTCTTTATGAATGTTCTGCGTACCGCAAATAAAGCGAACGGACGACAAGCCGTAGCCATGTGTATCCATCACTTTTTTTGCAGCCTCAACAACTTTAGGGCTGCCGGACAGGCCCAGGTAATTGTTGGCGCAAAAATTTATCACTTGTTTGCCACCCTGAACGGTGATCTCGGCGCCTTGCGGGGAAGTTATGATGCGCTCTTTTTTGTATAACCCGGCTTTTTCAATTTCGGCAAGCTCCTGCTGCAATACCGGCCTTAGTGTTTCGTACATAATCGGTCAATTAGTCGGCAAAATTAAAAATTAACCCGCAAAAGGCTGACTATTTGATTTTAAAATTATAGAATGAAACATTTCCCGCTTAAAACCCTTTAATAAGGGATTGTCGCATGTTAAAAAAACTACTTATTTTCTTAATGCTATTCGCCGCTTTAAAGGCATCGGCGCAGCAATATATTTTATCCGGCCGCATAACCGACCAGCAGAACCATGCTATCCCCTTTGCTTCTATCTACATCAGCAACAGCACCTACGGCACTACTACCAATGAAACAGGCTCGTACCAGTTCAGGCTCGGGCCGGGTACTTATAGTGTTGTTTACCGTTTCGTGGGGTTTAAAGAGCAGATAGTAAAAGTTACCATCACCAGCCATAACGAGGTGCGGAACATGCAAATGGCCGAAGAGGCTTTTGAAGTGAAAACCTCGGTAATGTACCGGAACAGGAAGCATATTGTAGATACCGCCGCCGATGAAGTTGTAGCGCGCGTTATCAAAAAACGCCAGTATTATCTTGATGAGGTAAACGCCTACTCATGCGTGGTGTATTTTAAAGGCGTACAACGGCTGATTAGTGCACCAAAGGCGTTTATGGGGCATACTGTACGTGAAAAGCTGGAGCTGGATTCATTGGGCCGGGGCATTCTTTTTCAATCCGAATCGCTTTCGAATTTCGACTTCGAAAAGCCCAATAAAATGAAAGAGGTAACCATCGCCTCAAAAAGTGTTGGCTTAAACCCCGATTTCAGCTACAATAAACCATCGGATTTACAGGCAAACTTCTACCAAAACCATTTTTTTGTTTCCGGCCTGAGCGATCATGAATTTGTTTCGCCTTTTGCAGATGATGCTTTTAGATTTTATCGGTACAAATTGGCCGGTGTTGATATGGAAAACGGCCATGTGATAGATAAAATAGAGGTGATACCCATACACCGTCATTCACCCACCTTTAAGGGCAATGTATATATACTGGAAGGCGATTGGCGCATATACAGCGTTGACCTTTACCTAACCAACGCCGAAAACGGCCTGAATTTTATCGATACGATGAAGGTAAGCCAGCAATACATCCCGATAAAGGACAGCGTTTGGATGCCTGTATCGCTGCAATATGTTTTTGAAGGAAAAGTATTAGGATTTAATTTCGGCGGTTATTATAATGGTATTTATAATAACTATAACCTCAACCCTAAATTTCCCGACAAACTTTTTACCGGTGAAGTTTTGTATGTAGATACCGCCGCCAACTCAAAAAGCAATACCTATTGGAATGCTTCGCGGCCTGTACCGCTTACCCGGCAGGAAGCACATGATTATGATGAAAAGGATAGTTTAGTGGCCCTTCAGCATTCCAAAACCTACCGCGACTCGCTGCAACACGCCAATAATAAGCTGATCCCCATTCCTTACATCTTCTTTGGGCATTCGTCTACTTATAAAAACGGGCGCGATTCGCTGTATTTTTATAAGTTCCTCAATACGCTTTTTTATAACACCGTTGAGGGCCTGGGTGTTGATCTGAGCGCAAAATATACGCACCAGTTAAACGATATTCAATCTTACGATGCCACGCCTGATATCCGTTACGGTATTGGAGATAAAATATTTACCGCCAATATTAGCGGCGATTACAACTACGACCCTTTCCATAATGCCAAATTTTTCGGTGGTTTCGGCAGCGATATCCTCGACCTGAACAATGTGGGCACACGTTCGCTGTATTTTAATACGCTGAGCACACTGCTGAGCGGGGAAAACTATGTGAAATACTATAAGTCGGAATATATTTATGACGGTTTTCAGCGCGAAATAGAAAACGGCGTGCTATGGACGGCAAGTTTAACTTATGCCGACCGCATACAACTGTATAACACGTCCTATTACAACCTGTTCAGCAAAACGCCGCCTTATACCTCAAACAACCCGCTGGCCCCTAAAGCACCGGAAAACGACAGATCGGTTTTATTTCCGGAAAACCAGGCGCTTACTTTTGCTACTTCGTTCCAGTTTACTTTCGATCAGCAATATATCACCCGGCCTACTGGGACCATCTACCTGCCATCGAAATATCCCGTGGTAACGGTGTCGTACCGGCAGGGCATTCATGATGTGTTAGGCTCGGATGTTAACTATAATTTCGCTTCCTTAAACATCGCGCAAACCAATATTCCTATCGGGCTGATGGGCTTTTCATCGTTCCAGCTAACAGGAGGCGATTTCTTTAATAAGAGCACGATATACTTCCCTGATTATTACCATTTCCTCGGTAACCAGGGCACTACTTTCGATCCAACGTATGTAGGCAGCTTTCATTTCCTGCCATTTTATACTTACAGCGCCAACAATGCTTTTTTTGAGGCTCATTATCAGCATAATTTTTCGGGCACGCTGTTAAACGGCGTAACCTTTTTACGAAAGCTGAAGCTGGATGAGATTGTAGGCGTAAATTACCTTACCGAAAAAGGCAATAACGACTACCGCGAGTATTATATCGGCCTGCAACGCCTCATCTTCAGGGTTGATTATGGCATCGCTTATGAAGGAAATAAGAAGTATTTGCAGGGTTTCAGGATATACTACGGAATAAGGTAAAAGGTTAAAGGTAAAGGGTCAAAGGCTTACCTATCCGGTCATAAATACCTTAGTCGAAAAGTTCAAAACCTTTTACCTTTCGCCTTTTACCTTTTACCTAAAAACCTTAACTTCGCCACCTCATTTAACACGGTTTGCAGCCGCATCAATGATTTATGGAAAAGTACAATACACTACTCTATTATTGTTATTCAACAATAGCGGATGCGGAGCAATTTGCCGCCGATCATTTAAAATTTTGTAAAAGCCTGGGTTTGGTAGGCCGCATTATTGTGGCTGATGAAGGCCTTAACGGTACTGTATCCGGCGCAGCCGAAGCCTGTAAAACCTATATGGATACCCTGCATGCCGATGAGCGTTTTGCGGGTATCGATTTTAAGGTTGACGAGGTAGATGAGCCGTCATTCGTAAAAATGCACGTGCGCTATAAATCGGAGATCGTTCATTCCGGCCTGCGCGATCCGCATATCATCGACCCGCAAAAACAAACCGGCAAGCACCTGGAGCCGAAAGATTTTATGGCGATGAAGGACCGCGACGATGTGGTGGTGCTGGATGTACGTTCCAACTATGAACATTCGCTTGGTAAATTTAAAAATGCCATTACGCTGGATATCGAGAATTTTCGCGACTTCCCGGCCATGATCGACGAGCTGGCGCAATATAAAGACAAGAAGATACTAACCTATTGCACCGGCGGCATCAAATGCGAAAAAGCTTCGGCATTGCTGCTGCACGAAGGTTTTACAGATGTTTACCAGCTGCATGGCGGCATTATTAAATACGGCAAAGAAGCAGGCGGTGAAGATTTTGAAGGCAAATGCTATGTGTTCGATAACCGCTTGTCGGTTGATGTGAATACAGTTAACCCGGTGGTGATATCAAAATGCCTAAACTGCGGCGCGACAACCGATAAAATGATCAACTGCGCTAACCCCGAGTGCAACGAACATTTCACCCAATGCGATGAATGCGGCCGGCAAATGGACGGCTGCTGCAGCGATGCCTGTAAAGATCATCCGCGCAAACGGGTTTATGACGGTACAGGGTATTATGTGAAGGTGCCGCAGCAGGTTAGCGCTAATAAAAAGGAACTCAGGCTACAATATTAATTGGAGGCAAAAGTTTATATTTATAGCATATTGAAATTTGTTTCTTGCCGTTACCTATATGCTATGCTAAAGAAAATTTTTACCGCAATATCTTTTTGTATACTTCTTGGGTTGTCGTATTTAGCCAAAGCCCAGGCCCCGCCTAAATACGATAAAGGCCTGTACATTGCCCATAGCGATACCATGCCTTACCGTATCCTGTTCCCGCTGAATTTTGATCCATTACAAAAATACCCGCTAATCATTATGCTGCATGGATCGGGCGAGCGTGGTAATGATAACGAGGCGCAATTAAAAAACGGCAGCTGGCTTTTTATAAAAGACAGTGTAAGGCGCAGATACCCGGCAATAGTGATTTTTCCGCAATGCCCGGCAAACAGTTTTTGGTCGGACGTTATTTTTCAGCATGATACTGCCGGCAATAAGTTTACTTTTCCTATAGACGCGAAACCTACAAAGGCCATGCATACGCTTATAGGTTTGATTGATGAATTTTTAGAAAAACCTTATGTAAACATCCACAAGGTTTATGTTGGCGGCCTGTCAATGGGGGGCATGGGTACTTTTGAGATCATCGGGCGGGAGCCAAAAATATTTGCGGCGGCTTTTGCCATGTGCGGCGGCGATAACACGCTCAATGCGGAAAAATATGCCAAAAAAGTGCCGATATGGATATTTCACGGTGAAAAGGACAATGTTGTACCCGCCGACCATTCCATAGCAATGGTTGAGGCGATAAAAGCGGCCGGCGGCAATCCCCGGTTCACACTCTATCCAAATGACGGCCACCAATGCTGGGACGATGCGCTTGCCGAGCCGGAATTTTTATCATGGCTGTTCTCGCACAGCAAATAATTTTAACCGGAGTTAAAAAAAACTATCAAACTGGCAATGTTTTTGCCAATACACTGCTATTCAGTTTATTGTACACTGAGTGTACTGCATTATTTCACCAAAGAAATTTTCTAAATAAGCACTTTTAAATTTTTTGGCGGATTTATTTATCAATATTTAAAAAATAATTAATTTAACCTATGGTTATATAAATTAATTACATTCTGCTATTCTAACCTCCTGTTAGCACTTTTTTTGTAACTGCATAATAGTTCCATTTAAAACTTTTTGGCTATGCAGGCGAAATTGATATTACACAACAAATTAATAGCAACTATATACTTGCTTATCGTAATGATGTTTACCCTGCCTTTATTAAGTTCCGGGCAAATAATTCATTCCGGCTCTATCAAACAATTAAAGATAGCCAATGGCTATAATGGGATAACGTTGGGCGCTGATATAGGGGGCCTGCCGGGAAGCCTTTCCTACCTGGATGGTGACGGCAGGGTTGATGCCGACAGTTGTGTAAAATACGCCTACACCGATCAAACCATTTTAAAAATGGACACTGATATGCAGCTTGACCTTGTAGGTTTGCGTACCTATAAAAACAAGGTGGTGAATATCTACCTGTTTTTCGATGTTAAAGATGCCTATAAAATTTTAGCCGATTTTTTAAGGGATTATGGCCAATACACCGGAAAACCGGAGGAATACGCAAATGCATATAGCTGGAAGGCGGGCGATGTAACCCTTTCGCTAAAATACGATCCGAACCTCGATAAAGGCGTTGCTATATTCACCCATGACCCGTTAACGCAGGAAATTGCAGATAGGAGAAGAAAGAAGGAACAGATAGAGCTGCTAACCTCATCGGTTATGGCCTACGCAAACCTGGCAAGCAATAATAAACCATAGTTATTTTAGAGAGGCACTATATAATCGATAAATAATATACCCCTGCTTTTGTTGGTATTGCCGCAAATAAAACGCTGTGCAATGCTGCGTTTATTCTCTTTAGACTACATTATTGAATTATTTTTGTAAGGATATTGCATCGTGTACGACCAACACGCGATACATTACGCTATAAATGCCTCAAACAAACCAGCTCAATCCCCATAACTGGGTAATGGCCTATGCCGATTACCTTTATGCATTTGCTATACGCCGTGTAAATAATGAAGAACTTGCCAAAGATTTAGTCCAGGAAACCTTCCTGGCTGCCCTTGAAAAGTCAAAAACCTTTAGGGGCGACAGCAGCGAACGCACCTGGCTCACCGCTATCCTTAAAAACAAGGTCATCGATGTTTATCGTAAAAAATCATCGGGCTTACGCAAAGAGGTTGCGGAAGCAACGGAGGAGCAGCAGGGCTTTTTTGAAGACGACGGGCATTGGCGCGCGGAACATCGCCCATTGGAATTTGGACTGGAACATACCGATCCGCTTGTTAATAAGGAACTAAATTCCATCCTGCAAATGTGCATCAAAAAAATGCCCGCGTTGTGGATGGCGGTTTTCACCATGAAACATATCGACGATGAAGAAACCGAATTCGTTTGCACCGAGTTAAAGGTATCGCCCGCAAACTTTTGGGTAATTATGCACCGGGCGAAACTGAACCTGCGGGCCTGCCTGCAAAAAAACTGGAGTTGAAGGAGATTGCATATGGGATATATAAGGGACATACAATACAACTGTAAACAGGCAACTTTTTTGATAGAGAAAAGGATGATACGCAGGCTTACTTTCCGTGAAATGATTGAACTGCGAATTCACCTGGCGGGATGTTCGGTATGCGTTTTATACAGCAAACAAAGCAGGGCTATTAACCAATTGGTAAAACAACTGCTCAACCCAAACGAACCCGGTGAAATAAGGCTGGATGATAACTACAAATACGATTTGCAGGAGCGCATCGAAAAAGAATTAAATAAAAATTGATCCCGCTTGTAAGGTCTGTTTGTAATCATCGACCAATGATGTGATTAAAAAAACTAAAAATCACACATGAAAACGAATCTAAAGAAAACAACACTTGCCGCTATTATTGCAGGCATTTTCTTCATCGCTGCAAACGCTAATGCGGCTATTGCTGTAAAACCAAATATTTCAGCACTATCGGATACTGGTAAAATGAGCAAAATGAGCAGCAGTAAGATGAGTAGCAAAATGAGCAAGAAAAAGAAGACGGATAAAATGAGCGCCAGTAAAATGAAACCGGCTTCAGACACCGGCAAAATGTAATTTGCTTTATTAGTTAGCTTTTTTTACAACAAAGCCTGCCTGGAAAATGCGCAGGCTTTGTTATTTCATTGTAGTCACGATTGATTTCCCGCCTTTGCTGGTATTGTTACCGAATCTGTTCGAAATCCCCAATGATTGTTTTTAAATTCCCTCCTCGGGGAGGGGTGCGGCTGATTGTGAGTTGGCAGGGAGGGGTTTATACATTATTTCTACCGCTTATCCTTCCTCCCAAACCCTTTCCTAAACTCCACCGGCGTTAAATTAGTTTTCTCTCTAAACAACTTTGAAAAATACTGGCTCGATTCAAAACTAAGATCAAATGCAATTTCTTTTATTGATTTTGAGGTATTCACCAGTTCTTCTTTTGCTTTTTCAATTTTTAGCTGTATCTGGTACTGTACCGGCGCAATCCCTGTATATTCCTTAAACAACTTCCGAAATCGTGAGTAGCTTATTTTCAACTGATCGGCAATATCCTGCGGAGAGATACCCGTTTCCAGGCTCGACCGTATGATCAGCCGGGCATGACTGACTATATTCTCTTCATCCCCAACGGAAAAAAGCTGTTGTTTTGCCGAGCTGTGCAACTGGCCCAGCATATACATTGCCGCCCCGCATACCAATGGCTGATAACCGGGTTTTTCTGTTTTTATCGCCTCAATAACCTGTATAAAAAGATTTATCATGGTTTCGTTATAGCCAATGTTAAAAACAGGCTTTGCCGGGTTAAAGAAATTGTTATCAACCAAACTGTGCATATTGGGACCGTTAAAACCGATCCAATATTCCGTCCATCCTGTGTTGGGGTCGGGCCGGTACGTATGCTTTTCGTTTGGAAAAACAACTATCACCGAACCACTCTCAATCGGTATCCCGCCGGTTTTCTTCGAATAATACGTCCCTTTCCCGGCAGTAATATAAACCAACGAATACTCCTGCAATATCCTGCCGTTCTCCCAATCAAAACGATGGTGTAATGGGTGATCTGCGTCAGGATATTCCTTTCCGGGTTTATATTCGTGATAGCCGGCATGCAGTAACTGTAAACCCCAGCCCTCATCTTCTGCAGACACAGGCAGGTATTTATAAAAGTTGGGCATATGCGGCATTTTGATACGGGAGATTTTTTTAAATATCGCTGATATTTTTAATTTTCTTCAGTCGTAGCAAAAAGTAAACTTAATATGTCAAATACTATTCCTTTGCTTCTTGCCGGTAATCTACTTTAGCACCACAATTATAAACGGACTGTAAAGGCTACTGATCGTGAGCCTTAAGCCCTCATATTAAAACAAATGAAAACACAACTCACTAAACAACAGGTTGAAAATTACCGTGAAAATGGTTTTTTGCTGATTGAAGATTTTTTGGATAATGCTGAGCTGGAGTTTTGGCGGGAAGCAGTAACCGAAGCGGTGGAAGAGCGCGGCGGCCGAAAGCTGCCGGGCAAAGAAACTAAAACAGGCGAAGAAGACGGCATTAATAAGGATGCGGATTATTTCGGAAAAGTGTTTGACCAGATGCTGAATTTATGGCAAACCAATAGTAAGGTTAAACAACTGATGTTAAATAAAGACCTGGGGAAAATGGCCGCTGAACTAGCCGGTTGCGACGGAATACGCATATGGCACGACCAGGCTTTGATTAAAAGGCCATGGGCGAACCCAACTTCATGGCATTTGGACACACCGTTCTGGTCATTTTCAGACCGCAGGGCATTGTCCGTTTGGGTTGCACTGGATGATGCCACACCCGAAAATGGCTGCCTTTATTTTATACCGGGATCATACCACACCACGGGATTCGAAAACCCCGGAATAGGAAAAAATATGGATTCGATATTCCAGTTTTACCCGCAATTCATCAAGTCGGCTTCGGTAGGTGTACCCATGAAGGCCGGCAGCTGCTCATTTCACAATGGCTTAACTATACATGGGGCCGGCGCCAACATGACCAGCGGCTTCCGCCGTGCCATGACCTGCGCCTATATGCCGGAGGGTGCAACATTCAATGGCATAAAAAATATTCTATCGGACGAACAGGTGGCCAAACTAACCATCGGCGACCTTTTGAATGATGATGAGCAAACCCCTTTAATTTATTCCACAAATAGCTAATTGCAATGCAGGTATTGATAGTAAGCCCCCAGTGGGGATTTGAACATTTGGCCTTTGAAGATTTTATCATAAAGATAGAAGAAGCCGGTTTCGATGGTATCGAAACCGGGGTGCCTGAACATCCAACGGAAAGAAAAAACTTCGTGAGGCTTTTGGGTGAATATAAGTTACCCATTATTTGCCACCAACACCAGGCCAAGGGGAATAACATTGATGAGTTCTGCCGGTCATTCGAATATTATTTGAATTTGTGCATGGAATGTAACCCCATGCTGATCAATTCCCATTCGGGGAAAGATTATTTTAGTTTAAACGACCAGTTAAGGGTGATAGATACAGCAAATGAATTCGCCATAAAACATAATATCCGTGTTGCCCATGAAACGCATCGTGGAAGGCTCGGCTTCAGTCCGTATAATGCTAAAGAACTATTCGACCTGCGACCGGACATGAAAATAACCGCAGACTTTTCGCATTGGGTTTGCGTAACGGAAAGCTATTTGGAAAACTGTAAGGATATACTGGATGAAGCAATTTCCAGAACGGAACACATTCATGCCAGGGTAGGTTATCCTGAAGGGCCACAGGTCCCTGATCCGCGCGTTACCGAATGGCAGTATGCAACAAATGTTTTTATGGATTGGTGGACGCGGATAGTTGCCCATAAAAGAGCATCTGGCGAAAAAACATTCACCATTACACCGGAGTTTGGGCCGCCGCCATATATGGTAACCGACCCATCCACCGGTAAACCGCTTGCCGACCAATTTGAATTGAACTGCTTTATAAAAGACCTGATCCGAAAATCAATTCCATTGAATTAACGATTCATTATGATGAGATACCTATTTACGATATTAACTTTTTCCTGCTTATTCGTCGCCACACAAGGTCATTGCCAGTCGACTGATACATTACGTGCCGAAAGGCCGTGGAACGCCCAATGGATAGGCTTTAACAACCCGCTGGACAGGGGGACAGCCTACGGTGTTTTTTATTTCCGCAAAAGTATCAGCTTGCCCGATGCACCTTCAAAGTTTATAATTCATGTGTCGGCTGATAACCACTACAAGTTATTTGTTAATGGCAAGCTGGCGTCTATTGGCCCGGCACGCGGTAATTTTTATAATTGGAATTACGAAACAGTTGATATTGCCAAATATTTAACAAAGGGTAAAAACACAGTAGCTGCACTTGTGTGGAATGAAGCGGAATATCGCCCTGAATATCAATTGAGTTTGCGCACCTGTTTTATTCTGCAAGGCAACTCTACTGCCGAAGAGATACTTAATACTGATAAAACATGGAAGTGTGTTGAAGACAAAGCATTTAAACCCGTTTGGGGTTATTTTTTATCTATAAACGGCCAAAGTGTGGATATGAATAAAACTGTTCGCGATTGGAATTCACCCAATCTTGATGACAGTTCATGGCCCGTTGCCGAAATCCTGTTTCCCGGCCAACCGAAGGGTTTATCGGATGGGTTTGGCTATATGCTGGTACCTTCTCCCCTCCCGCCAATGGAAATGACTTACCAGTCCATTACAGTTATTCGTAAGGTGTATGGCATGGAACCTTCAGCCACGCTTCACCTGCCCTTAACTATTCCGGCAAACAAAAAGGTGATCATCCTGCTTGATCAAACTGCCGAAACGAATGCATACCCAACTATCAGCTTCAGTGGCGGCAAAGGAGCCGGTATTTCTTTAGGTTATGCTGAAGCGCTTTATGATAAGGGTAGCAAATTCACCCTTAAAAGCAACCGTAATGAAATTGAAGGTAAAGAATTCAGGGGTTTAACAGACACACTGATATCGAACGGCGGTACCGGGCAGTCGTATACCTCATTTAATTTCCGCACCTATCGGTATATGCGTTTAATAGTACAAACTGCAAACGAGCCATTAGTTATCGATAGCCTGTATGGTACTTTTACGGCTTACCCGTTTAAATCACAGGCAGTATTTAACTCAGATAATGCCGAAATAAAACAGATACTCGACATTGGCTGGCATACCGCAAGGCTTGATGCATATGACAATTACTTCACCGGGCAATACTATGAGCGGTTGCAATATATTGGCGATGCCCGCATACAAGCCATGATATCTTATTATTACAGCAGTGACGACCGCCTGACGCGCAACGCGCTCGACCAAATGGATGAGTCGCGTTTACCCGAAGGCGTTACGCTTAGCCGTTATCCCGCCCAGAGTACGCAAGTTATTCCCACCTTCTCTTTGTTTTACATCGGTATGCTGCATGATTACTATATGTACCGCAACGATAGTGACTTTATTAAAGATAAGTTAACCGGCGAAAGGGCTATCCTCCAGTTTTTTAGCAAATACCAGCAAGCTGACGGTTCATTAAGCCATACCCCTTATTGGAGTTTTGTTGATTGGGCAAATGGTAAGGGCTGGGGCTTTGGTACACCTCCGCAAAGTACTGACGGTGGTTCATCTATTGTAGATATGCAGTTACTTTGGGCCTATCAGCAGGCCGCCGAGATGGAAAGTAAAATTGGGTTGGAATATTACGCTTCGCTCTATAATCAAAAAGTTGTACAGTTAAAGCAAATCATACAACAGAAATATTGGGACTCGGGCAAGATGTTGTATGCTGATACAAAAGAAAAAACCACATTTTCGCAACACGCCAATGCGCTTGCATTGTTAACTGGTGTGGTAACAGATGCCGATAAACTGTCATTCAGTAAAAGGCTGGTTGCAGATAGCACCTTAACAAAATGCAGCGCTTACTTTGACTATTACCTTCACGAAGCCCTGGTAAAAGGCGGATTGGGCGATGATTATATGACATGGCTCGGCCCCTGGCGGGCAAGTATTAAAATGGGCCTTACCACCTGGGCCGAAGAACCGGATTTGAACAGGACACGTTCCGACTGCCATGCCTGGGCAAGCAGCCCTAATATAGAGTTTTTTAAAACGGTGTTGGGAATAGACAGTTATAACCCCGGTTTTTCCAAAGTTAAAATAGAACCGCATTTGGGTAGCCTCACAAAAGTAAGTGGCGAAATACCCCACCCAAATGGAAAGATCGCAGTTAGCTATGCTTTAACGCATAACAAGTGGAAAATAGCCATTTCATTGCCGGAAAACACGACAGGGATTTTTATTTGGAAAGGAACTACCTATACGCTTATGGCAGGTGAAAATTTGTTTGCTATATGATGATGTTGTAACCCGAATGAGTACCCTGTCAGGTGTCTCCACCTGACCGTATAAAGTTATGAGCGCTCACGTTCCTTTGCCGGAGTTATCCCAATATATTCAGCGGATTGTTGGTGGTATGCGCAGCGAAGCAACCTCCACCCACCCGGTCAGGTGTCCCCACCTGACCGTATAAAGTTATGAGCGCTCACGTTCCCTCTTGGGGGCTATCCTAACATTTTCATACGATATTTTATCAAAGCGCTGAAAATGATCGTAAACTTTCGCCCGTTGGCTATTCTCAACCGCCGCGACATTACCGATTGGGCCGAGGACTTTTTTATCTTTATAAACAGTTTTTTATAGTAGGTATAAGCCAGGTACACCCCTTTGCGCGATGACGCGGGCAATTGCCTGATGCCTTCTAATGCGTCTTTCAGCTCTTGTTCAATGTCTTGCTCAATTGCTTTCTTTTCGAGGTCGGAAAAATTTGCCAGGTCAACGTCCGGGAAATAGGTTCTGTTGAGTGTGCGGTAATCTGAATTAATGTCCCGGAGAAAATTGATCTTTTGAAAAGCCGAGCCGAGTTTCATGGCCGGCAGTTCAAGGTTTTTATAAAGCGAAGGATCATTTTTAGTGAAAACTTTCAGGCACATCAGGCCAACTACCTGGGCCGAACCCAGGATATATTCACGGTAAGTTTCCGGCGTGTATTTTTTTTGTTCGAGGTCCATTTCCATGCTGTCCAGGAACAGGTAGATCAGTTGGTGATCGATACCGTATTCCCTAACCGCCTGCTGAAATGAATTTAATAAAGGGTTTAGGCTGATGCCTTTATCAATGGCTTCGAAACAATCATTTTTAAACTTTTCGAGCAGGTAACGCTTGTCATAATCATGAAAACTGTCCACTATCTCATCGGCTAACCTAACAAAGCCATAAATGGCATATATAGGATGGTGCAGCTTTTTATTCAAAAAATATATGCCCAGCGAAAAACTGGTACTATACCTCCTGGTAGTGAGTTTGCTGCACTCGGCAGATAATTGATCGAACTGCTCTTTCATATTACCGCTTCAAATATTTTAAAAGCTGAGTTGCGGCTACTTTGCCCGAAATGATAGCCGACGGAACGCCCGGCCCCGGAACAGTTAATTGCCCGGCATAAAAAAGGTTATGCACTTTTTTGTTTTTTATGGATGGTTTGAGCACAGCCGTTTGCCGGAGGGTATTGGCTAAACCATAAGCATTTCCTTTAAAGGAATTATAATCGCCTGCAAAATCGGATACGCAATAGCTTTTTTTATAATCGATAGATTGGCGGATATCGTCGCCGGTATATTTTTCCAGGCGGTCCATTAGCAGGTTGAAATAACGTTCCCTTGTGCTTTCATCATCATCCAAGCCCGGTGCTAAAGGCATCAGGATAAACAGGTTTTCATGGCTTTCGGGCGCTACTGCATCATCTGTTTTTGATGTGCAGCACACATAAAACAATGGTTTCGACGGCCATTGGGGCGTTTTATATATTTCAGTAGCATGTTGGCCCAAATCCTCATCAAAAAATAAATTGTGGTGCTTTAGCTTGTCTATTCTTTTAGCTACCCCGATGTAAAATATAAGGCTTGAAGGGGCCATTACCCGTTTGTCCCAATATTTTTCGGTGTAATTGCGGTATTTATTTTCCAGCAATTCCTGCTCAACATGGTGGTAATCGGCAGCGGCTATCACGCCATCGTATTTTTTAATCCTATGCGCAGTAACAACTTCGGTAATTAGTTTATTATTTATATTCAATGCTGTTACCGGTTCTTCCGTATAGAAATTTGCACCATGTTTAGCAGCCACTGTTTTCATTGCATCAATTACTTTTCCAAACCCGCCTTTGGGGTACCAGGTGCCTAAACTTAGCCCGGCATGGTTCATCAGGCTGTATAATGCCGGGGTATCCTGCGGCATGGCGCCCAAAAATAACACCGGGAACTCCATCAAAGCTACCAATTTTGGGTCTTTAAAAAACTTTCTTACATAATGGCTCAGCGAAGTAAAAACCTGTAGTTTGAAAAGTCCTTTGATTAGGTCAATATCGGCGAACTCCCATAACGACAAGCCGGGTTTATGTACCAGCTTGTCCATTCCAACATGATATTTATAGGCAGCTTCTTCCAAAAATTGCTTTAACTGTATTGAACTACCTTTTTCTACCGATTCAAAAAGCTCAGCCAGTTTTTCTATCTCCGCTGGTATGTCCAAAACTTCATTGTCGGGATAAATAATCGAGTAACCGGGATCGAGCAGCTCAAGCCGGTAGAGATCTTCACGCTTATAGCCAAAATCATTAAAAAACCGCTCAAAAACTTCGGGCATCCAGTACCAGCTCGGGCCCATGTCGAATATATAGCCGTTACCGGTGTGTAATTGCCTCGCGCGACCGCCTATGTCCGCATTTTTTTCGTACACATCAACCTTACAGCCCGCTTTAGCGAGGTAAGCCGCCGCGCTAAGCCCGGCAAATCCCGAACCTATTATGGCAACATGCGGGGTGTAATTATCGGTATTAGCTGGCATTGGGCAAAAGTAATGCTAATGCCTGCAAAATAAAGGCGGTACTTTTTATTATTTAGATTTGGTTTGATCTTGAAAGTTAATAAATTTTAACCACAGAGTGCACGGAGAAGGCACAGAGATACACTGAGCCTTACGGTGTAGTTTTTACTGTGGTATAGTAAACCAAAAAGTACTGCCCTCACCTTTAACGCTGTCGACGCCTATCTGGCCGCCGTGTTTCCGGATGATCTCTGCCGAAATGTATAAACCTAAGCCTAAACCGGATTTGTTAAAACCTGAAGATTCGGCCTGGTAATAGCGGTCGAACAAATAAGGTATCTTGCTTTCTTCTACTCCCGGCCCGGTGTCGCGGACGGAAATTTTAACAGCATTATCCACTTTTTCTATCTTCAAAATTATTTCCAGTGAATCCGGTGCGTATTTTACCGCGTTATTTACAAAATTAACCACCACCTGGTCAATGGCATGCTCATCAGCATATATGGACAATTCCTTATCACCTTCTAAAACCAGGCTATATTTACCTGCAAGCCTGATGTGGCTACAGCAGGCTTCCAGCATTTCCGAAACGTTAAAATTGGTACGTTTTAACTTGAACTGGGTTTCTTTGGTACGGTTAACATTCAGCAGGTCGTCAATCAGCGTACTTATCTTCGTCATGCTTTTCAGCGACTGATCGATCAACCTCGGCACCAGTGGCGATGATGTATCGCCCTTAAGCCGTTCTAACAATTGCAGCGATGCTTTGAGGCTGGTAACCGGCGTTTTTAACTCGTGGCTGGCAATACTGATGAAATCGTCTTTTTGTTGTTCCAGGCTTTTAAAGCGTGTAATATCAAGTAATGTACCCAGTATCCTTTCTGCTTTATCCTCTGGATCATAGTAAACTTTACCCTGTACCCTTATCCAGTGTATGCTTTCGTCAGCATACACAACTCTTACTTCATAAAACAGGCGGCCTGAAGCAACGGCTTCCTTATGTGCTTCTTCGCGTATATGCTGATCGTCACGATGTATTACCCCTGCATATTGCCCCCAGTTAACATGTTCACCAAAGCCAAATATCGAGTCAAAACGATCTGACGTGAGCATTGTCCCTTTTTTCAGGTCAAGGTCGAACGTGCCAATTTCAGCAGCTTCAACGGCCAGCCTTATCCGCTCTTCCATCACTTCAACACTGCGCCTGGCCAGCACCTTATCCGAAACTTCGATACCTAAAACCATTATAGCCTGCACGGTGCCTTCTATCAGCATAGGCTCATACACAAAATCAACAAATACATTTTCGGGTACGCCGTCCCTAATGAGTAATAATTCGTGCTCCTTCCCAACAAAAGGTATTCCCGTTTCAATAACGTTTTCCATTATGGGCGCATACATGGCCGCCGCTTCAGGCACGGCCTCCCATATTGTTTTTTCAGCAAATTCCTCGCGCTGTTTGCCAACCAGTTCCAGGTAAGCGTCGTTAACATCCTGTATCAGCAGGTCTGCCGCTCTTATGATACAGATACCCACAGGCGCCTGCTTAACCATGCTGCGAAAATAGCTATTGCTTTCCGACAGGTTCCTGTATAACTCCTCCAACTCGCGCTGTGATTCGCTCAATTCCTCATTCGACGCTATTATTTCCTCATTGGCGGCCGTTATCTCTTCATTGGCGGCCCTTATCTCCTCATTGGCAGCCAACAATTCTTCATTTGTAGCTCTTAATTCTTCTGTAAGGTCTTGTACCTGTTCACGACGCAGATAGTTTTCCGTTACGTCCTTTGCTGTATGCAGGATACAAACGGTTTTGTCGTTTCCATTTTTTATAGCGCGGTACTCAAAATCGAAGTAAAATGTCTTTAACTCGCCATCGATCAAAAGATTTGCGGGTGTTTCTTTTCCTTTTATGGTGATGCCTTCGTTCCAAACCCTTTTAAACATGTCAATAAATGGCTGACCTTTTAGCTCGGGTAAAGCATCTTCAAGCGATTTGCCCAATACTTCTTCCCCCTTACCCCACACCCTGAGCATGGCATCATTGGCGTACTGGATCTTCGCATCTTCCGCAATGTGTACGGCAGTTGCGTCGGAAGTATAACATAACACATCCAACAATTGCTTGTCGTTTAAAAAATCGGTGCCGTTCATTTACAGGATTAGTTTAAAAACATTGAAATAACTCAAAAAATATTAAAAAGTTTGGTAGATGATAGTCAATTAATAAATTCCGGCCCATAAAAAAGGCCTTCCGATTGGAAAGGCCTTCATTTAGCTTTTATCGTTAAAATTAAGAAACCATTTGCTTCCTGATGATGTTTAGTGCGCCGCCGGCCTTAAACCACTCTATCTGCTGCGCATTGTAGGTATGGTTAACCGCGAACGAATCGGTTGAGCCATCCTTATGGTGCAATACAACGGTTAGCTGTTTGCCTGGGGCAAATTCCGTCAGGCCGTCAATATCGATCACATCATCTTCCTGTATTTTATCATAATCGTTGCTGTTGGCAAATGTGATACCCAGCATGCCTTGTTTTTTCAGGTTGGTTTCGTGTATACGGGCGAATGATTTTACCAGTATAGCGCGAACGCCCAAATGGCGTGGTTCCATAGCCGCATGCTCACGTGATGAGCCTTCGCCATAGTTTTCGTCGCCTACTACAATGGTACCTATGCCATGCGCTTTATAGTCGCGCTGGGTTGCAGGTACAGGGCCGTACTCGCCGGTCAGCTCGTTTTTAACGCTATCGGCGGTATTGTTGAAATAGTTGATAGCGCCGATAAGCATGTTATTAGAAATGTTATCCAAATGCCCGCGGAATTTCAACCATGGACCGGCCATTGAAATATGGTCTGTCGTACATTTGCCTTTGGCTTTTATCAGCAGCCTTAAGCCTTTAATATCGGTACCTTCCCATGCTGCGAACGGATCAAGCAGTTGCAGGCGTGATGAGGTAGGGCTAACAAGCACCTGTACCGTGCTGCCATCCTCGGCAGGGGCCTGGTAACCGGCATCATCCACTGCAAAGCCTTTTATTGGCAGTTCGATGCCTTGTGGCTCGTCCAGTTTCACCTGCTCGCCGCTTTCATTGGTCAATGTATCGGTAAGCGGGTTAAAAGTAAGATCACCTGCAATAGCAAACGCAGTAACTATTTCAGGTGATGCTACGAACGCGTGTGTGTTCGGGTTGCCGTCCTGGCGCTTGGCAAAGTTACGATTGAATGAGGTGATGATAGAGTTTTTGCGGGTAGGATCATCAGTATGACGGGCCCACTGGCCGATACAAGGGCCGCAGGCATTGGCTAATACTACGCCACCCATCTGTTCGAAAGTATCCAGGTAGCCATCGCGGTCAACTGTAAAACGCACTTGTTCCGAACCGGGGGTTATGGTAAACTCGGCTTTAGTTTTCAGGTGCTTATCAATAGCCTGTTTGGCAATAGACGCCGAGCGGGTAATATCCTCGTACGATGAGTTGGTGCAGGAACCGATCAGGCCAACTTCCAGTTTTTCAGGCCAGTTGTTTTCCCTAACCGCCGTAGCGAATTTGGAAATAGGCCAGGCCAAATCTGGTGTGAACGGACCATTTACATGTGGTTCCAGTTCATCCAGGTTTAATTCAATTACCTGGTCGAAATATGCGGCCGGGTTTGCGTAAACCTCGTCATCACCTGTTAAGTGTTCTTTTATTGCATCGGCAAGCTCGGCAATATCGGCACGTTTGGTGCCTTTCAGGTAATCGGCTGCTTTGGCATCATAACCGAAAACAGAAGTGGTTGCACCTATTTCGGCACCCATATTGCAAATGGTGCCTTTACCGGTAGCCGAAAGCGATTTCGCGCCGTCGCCAAAATATTCTACAATAGCGCCGGTACCGCCTTTTACGGTGAGTATGCCGGCAACTTTTAATATCACGTCTTTAGCTGATGTCCAGCCCGACAGTTTGCCTGTCAACTTTACACCAATCAGTTTAGGGAATTTAAGCTCCCATGGCAGGCCGGCCATTACGTCGCAGGCATCTGCACCGCCAACACCAATAGCAACCATGCCCAAACCACCTGCATTAGGTGTATGTGAGTCGGTACCTATCATCATGCCACCGGGGAATGCATAGTTTTCCAGCACTACCTGGTGGATAATGCCGGCTCCCGGTTTCCAGAAACCGATGCCATATTTATCAGAAACGGATGCCAGGAAATCATAAACTTCCAGGTTAACATCTTTAGCAACTTGTAAGTCGGTAGTAGCGCCGTCGCGGGCCTGTATCAGGTGGTCGCAATGTACGGTTGAAGGTACGGCAACCTGCGGGCGGCCAGCCTGCATAAACTGCAAAAGGGCCATTTGCGCGGTGGCATCCTGCATAGCAACACGGTCTGGTGCAAAATCAACATAATCCACCCCGCGGGCGTAAGCCTTAGAAGCATCTCCTTCAGACAGGTGGGCGTATAAAATCTTCTCGGTTAAAGTAAGCGGTTTGCCGGTCGCTTTACGGGCAGCAGCCACGCGGATGCTGTAGCGATCGTAAACCTGTTTGATCATCTCTAAATCAAAAGCCATGGTATTCTGATCTTATTGGTAAGTAAATATATAGATGTAACACCCTCTGCGGCGTTGTGCGGCGAATTTACAAAAATTGCAGTTAAAACGATGTCAGCCTATTAACAATTCTTATTTGGAGAAATTCTAAATTAGGTGGTGAATGGTGAATTGTGAGTAGTGAGCGGTGAATAGGGATACTTAGTTGCGTTGGGTTGTGCGATACCTTTTCCTGAAATCAGGGAAAGGAGGAGGATAGGGTCAGCACGATTAGTACGCAGAAAAGCACAGGAAGGTTCGACACACTGTCAACGGTTACTTCAAAGCATTTAAAAAATCATCCCGGTAAGCGCCGGCTATTGGTATTTCTTTATCCCCGATAAATAGCCGGTTGCCCTCGATATACCGTATGAGCGCTTTGTTTACAATAAAAGACCGGTGTACCCGTACAAATAAATTTCGCGGCAGCAAATCAATAAAAGCCGAGAAAGGCATCTTTGTGAGTAAATTGTTATTCGAAGTGACGACCCTGGTATAATTGCCTTGCGCTTCTGCATAAAGGCAATCTGTATAAAGTACCTGGTACAGTTTGCCTTCAGCCTTGATAAAAAAACCGCTGCTTGTTGGCAGATATTCAGCTGCGGGCGAAACAGTGGGTAGTAATTTTTCTTTTGCCTTATCCACCGCGATAATAAACCGCTCGAACGAAAAAGGTTTGAGCAGGTAATCACAGGCGGCCAGGTCAAAAGCGGTAACGGCGTGTTCCTGGTAAGCTGTGGTAAAGATCACCTGCGGCGGATGTTTTAGCGTATTTAAAAAGCTGATGCCGTTGAGTACCGGCATGTGGATATCAAGAAACAGCAAATCTATTTTTTTGGCAGATAAGATTTCTTTAGCTTCTAAAGCGTTGCCGCATTCTGCAACGATATGCAAAAACGGTAATTGTTCACAATAATTGCGGATAATATTCCGGGCTACAGGTTCGTCATCCACCACCAGGCAATCGATCATTAATCCTTAATTTTTAAGTTTAGTTTGATATGATAAAGTCCATTTTCGGCATGCTGCTCCAACCTGTAATCGTTACCATACACCAGATCCAGTCTTTTGAGCGTATTCGGTAATCCCAGGCCTGAACTTTCGCCGGCAAAGTCATCGCCATTATTATTCGGCTCATAAGAATTACTCACCTCCATGCAGATAAAGTTACCCTTTATTTTTAAGGATATATCGACGTCGATTTCCCGTCGTAATGTATTTTTAGCATGTTTAAAAGCATTCTCTATAAAAACGATCAGCACCTGCGGAGCTATTTGGATATCCGGGTCGTTTGCGCTTTCGATGTCCACAACCAGGTTGAGGCGGTCGCTCATACGGATCTGTTCAAACTCGATATAATCCCTGATATAATCCAACTCCTCTTTAAGCGGCACAAGCGTTTTTTTACCACCATATACCGAATAACGTAAAAGGCCGGATAATTTGAGCAGTAAAGCTGGTATCCTTTCATGTTCTTCGATAGAAATTCCGTACAGGTTATTCAATACATTGAACAGGAAATGCGGGCTAAGCTGCGATTGCAATAAATTCAATTCGCTTTCTTTTTGTTCAGCTTTAACCTGGGCGTCCTGCAATTCCTTTTGCATTGATGCACTGATCAGCTTCAGCAGCATACCCAATACTACCCCGGCTAAAAAGAAGGCCATATCGCCGTGTAAAAGTTCCAGGAAACCGGCATAAGGATGATGAAAAGCATATTTCACCAATAAAAATTCTATAACTGTTAACAGTAAGAATGCCGCTAAACTGGCGATTATAAATAAGAAGAACCTGTTACGCAGGTAAAAAACCTGGCAAAGCCATCGCCCGGTATAAATGCACAGTAAAAAAAACAGGCAATTTGTTAAAGCCGGCACCAACTTGAGGCGAAAACCAGATATATGCAAAAAGTATAAGCCCAGCAATAACAACAATAATATTGATGCGCTGAACAGCATGTGCAGTACCAACCTGTTGCCGCTAATAAGATGCCGGAAGGGTTTCATAGAGCTAATCTCAACAAATAAAAAACGGAATAAAAATCAAGTGGCCCGTTTGCGGTAAAACGGTGATAGAAAGCGGTAACCGGGTGTCGAAGTTCTTAATCACCCGTAAAACGTTTTCTGTCACCATGTATTTACGTTCCGTCCCCGGCATTTGAAAATCCTTTTGCTGCATCCCAGCTTTGAATATGAAACATCGATTTTTATACCTGTCGGCACTGGCAGTGACCCTTAGTTACCAGGCGCTTGCGCAAATTAGCCCCGGTCAAATCAGCGGCGAGATCCGGGACGGACAGAATAAAGCGTTAGCAGCAACCACAGTAACCCTGCAAAATAAAGCAGACACGACGATGCAAATCAACCGGGTAGCAGATGCAAACGGCACATTTGCCTTTAAAAATCTTACGAGCGGGCTTTACCGGATCACCTGCACCCATATCGGCTTCCAAACATACAGGCTTAGCCATTTAGTTATTGATGCCACGCACGATGCTATCAGGCTACCTGTAATTATATTGCAGGGGGTGGTTGATCAAACTTTGAAAGAAGTGGTCATAAGTGCAAAAAAACCACTAATTGAACAAAAGATCGACCGGACGGTGGTTAATGTCGATGCCATGATCAGCGCGGCTGGCGGCAACACACTGGATGCATTATCGAAAAGTCCGGGAGTTATTGTCGATGCCAATGATAACATCAGCCTGAATGGCAAGAGCAACGTATTGGTGTTGATTAATGATAGGCCAACGTATATGTCGGGCCAGGACCTTGCCGCCTATTTGCGCTCGCTGCCCACCGGTACCGTCGATAAACTGGAATTAATTAGCAATCCGCCCGCAAGGTATGATGCGTCCGGTGGGGCGGTGATCAATATTGTGTTAAAAAAGAACAGTGCTGCCGGCTTTAACGGCGGCTTAAATATTGGTTATAACCAGGGTGTTTACGGTCGGAGTAACGATGCCCTGAATATCAATTTCAGGGCACCGAAGTTTAATATATTCAGCAATCTCAGTTATAGCCTTGATCAAAATTTCAGTAAGGAAACCTTCGACAGGTATTTTTATAGTCCGGACGGCTCACTGAATTCAGCTGCATTGCAAAGCAGCTATTATAAATACCAGGCTAACAGCTGGAACGGCAGGCTGGGAATGGATTATTTTGCCAGCCCAAATACCACGCTCGGGTTTATGCTAACCGTGAATACCCGCCCAAGGACAGACCTCTTAAATTATACAAATAGCCAGTATGGCGCTGGTATGCGGCTTGACTCCACAGGAAGAGGTTATACCAGTGGCAGATACCAGGCGCAGAATGGCGGGATCAATCTGAATATGCTGCATAAATTTGATCAAACAGGAACACAATTGACAGCCGATATGGACTATCTGCATTTTTATAATGACGGAGACCAGCTTTCCCCGCTTGCGGTTTACCCGGCCGGCGGCAACCCTTCCAGCGGTCAGCAGTACAAATTTCTACTACCGTCCAGTATTAATATTTATTCAGGCAAGACGGATTATACACACCCATTTGGTAGGAAAGGCGAATTTGATGCAGGTATGAAATCAAGTTATGTATCCACAGATAACCAACTACAATGGTTTAACCAGGATGCCACAGGTTTCGCTCCTGATTACAGCAAGACAAATCATTTCCTTTATTCAGAAAACATCAATGCAGCCTATATCAACCTGAAAAAAGAATGGGTCCGCTGGGGTGTACAGGCGGGGCTTCGGGTTGAAAACACCCATGCAACCGGGCATCAATTTAGTAATCCGGCTATACCCGATTCGTCTTTTACCAAACACTATACCCATTTGTTTCCTTCTCTCTATCTCTCTTATAAATTAGACAGCACAGGCAGTAATACTTTGGTACTTAGTTATAATGAACGTATCAGGCGACCAGGATACCAGCAGCTCAATCCCTTTCTTTTCTACCACGATCAATACACCTATACGTCTGGCAATCCTAACCTGGTTCCTTACTACAACCAGTATTTCGAGTTGAAATACAGCTATAAGCAATATATAGGCATAACCACCGGGTATTCGATCGGCAATAACGAAAGCCAGCCGTTAACAACTGTATCAGGTGATGTTTTTACCACCCGTCCGTACAATTTTGTTAACAACCGCACGTATAGCCTTGTTCCCTATTTTTCTTTTGACCCGGCTCGCTGGTGGACTTTCCGAATCAACGCAGTTTTATTGTATATCCTGAATAATGGTAGTGCAGACGGAGTGGTCATTCAGCAAAAAACCAATCTTCATGAAATAGAAACTTCGAATGAACTGCAATTTGGGAATGATTGGAGCGCCGAAATGGACGGCTTTTTCCCCGGCAAACAAACATTCGGGCAGAGCCAGGGCGACAAAGCCGGATATAATATCAGCGGTGGTATACGAAAGTCGGTACTGAATGGACAAGGCAGCCTTACCTTTAACGTAAACGATCTGCTCAATACGCTTAATTTCGGCACCCAAACCGTTGGGATCAACCAGGTGAGCGCCTTTTCTACAAGAGCAACTGATTCAAGGCGGGTGGGCCTCGCATTTACCTACCGTTTCGGCAAGTCAGCCAATGCACGTAAACGCAACGATAGTGGCAGCGCCGAAGATGAAAAAGGAAGAACGAATTAGGGCCGGAAAGCATGAGTATATTATAACACCTATCTAAAGTATCAGTTGAAACTATGCCGAAACTCCAGCGGCGAAAGCCCCGTCTTAGCCTTAAATAACCGGCTAAACGACTGCGGGTACTCAAAGCCCAAAGCAAAGGAAATTTCGCTCACGGATAGTTCCGTGGTAGATATTTTTTCCTTAGCTTTTTCAATCATTTTATCCTGTATGTGCTGCTGCGTGTTGCGGCCTGTTAATACCTTCAATAAACTGCTCAGGTAGTTGGGCGATATATTTAATTTTTCCGCGATGTGTTGAACGCTGGGTAATCCTTTGATCAACAGTTCGTCGCTATTAAAGTAGCCGGATAATATGTCTTCCAGGCGGTCGAGTATCTGATGATTTTCAATCTTCCGGGTGAGGAACTGGCGGTGATAAAAGCGGTCGGAGTAATTCAGTAAAACCTCAACCAGGGATATGATGATATCCTGGCTGAAGTTATCCGTATTGGCAAAATATTCTGTTTGAATGTTTTGCATCAGTCCGATAATGATGGCTTCCTCCCTTTCCGTCAGGTATAAGGCCTCATTCACGGCATAATCGAAGTATTCATACTTTTTCATGGCTTTGGCCAGTGGCGTGTTCCAGAAAAAATCCGGGTGAATATACAGTGCCCATCCGGACATTGGCGATTCTGTTTTTCCATCGTCAATTATCCGCTCAAAAACCTGCCCCGGCGCAATAAAGTACATCACCCCTTCATGAAAATCATACAACTGCTGACCGTACTTAAATTTCCCGTCGCAATGCCGCTTTAATGAAATGGAATAAAAATCAAATACCCTGCTGCCGGAATTTTTTCCCGCCATCCGGTAGACCGTTTCCAGGTTTATCACGCTGATATGCGGATGCTCCGGCCGTGGTAAGCCCATAAAGCGGTGCAGTTCACTGATGGTTTTAATTCTATGTGGTTCTGCGTTGGCCATAGGGCAATATAGTTATTATTGATTATAAGCGGCTGCAAATTCCTTTGCAAATTCTGTCAACTTTGTTTTTCCAAGCACCGGCCTGTGGCGGAAATAATCTTCATATATCGTGCCGCTATGGATATTTGCATTCATTTCTACAAAACTTTTGGCAATGCTGTCATTCATCCCAAAAGCTTTCAATCCATTAAACAATTGCTCATCACTGATAATGATCCATTTCAAATCAGGCTTGCCTATAGCAGCGCCCAAAATACCTGCCGCTTCATTGCAGGTCAGTTCTTCGCTCGCCACATAACGCACTTTTTTACCAGTTGCAGTAGATTCCAGTTCCTCCACTATTGCCGACGCGATATCTATTGCCGAAACCAGCAGCGCCAAATCATCTCCACCAGTATTTGAAGCGATTACCCCCTGTGTTTTTATAGCGCCTATATAACCAAACAGGTTTTTATAAAACCCAACCGGCCGCATAAATGAAACAGACACATCTTCCGGCAGTTGATTCAAAATATGCTCTGCATAATAATGAATAGCAATAAGGCCATTGCCTTTATTGGTATGGGCGCTAACGCTGCTCAAATAAACCACACGCTTGACACCCGATGCTTCAATAGCCTTCACATAATTATTGGTAATTGCTTTTGCCCGCTCTATTGCACTTTCCACAGTGTTGTCAGGGTCGGCGAAGTTGCCACCCGGTGCAAGCATACAATAAACAGCATCTGCGCCTGTAAACGTTTCGGTAATAAAATCAACATCTTCCATTGTGCCGATAGCTGCTTTTGCGCCAAGCGCTTCAATTGCTTCCTGTTTATCGGCTTTGCTGCTGATCACGGTTACGGAATGCCCTTTTTCTATTAACTGCTCAATCAACGGCGTACTCACGTAGCCCAATGAACCTGTTACTGTAATTTTCATGGTTTCTTATTTTTTTGTACAGCAAAGGTCGCCTGGCGGCGCAAGAACAATGTAACCGAATCTATGAAGGTTGTAACACAATCTAAGGGTGGAAAATAATTTGCGAGGAAATCAAGCGTAGTTGCCGCACAGCTTTAATATTCGTTTAGTCTAACAGATTGGTAGTTATAAAATAACATTAATTCGTAACTTTGAATAAACAAGAAAGCCCCGCAAACCTATTACCGCTAATGAGGCACCACTATGAGATGGTTGGTTTACGAGGTTAGGTTGTATATATTTGCAGCCCGCTTCCTTGCCGTCAGGGACGACGATCTTTAAATTGGGACTTAGATAGTCCCTTTTTTATTTCTTTTTTCTTATATCTAAAGCCTCTTTTGACGTTGCTTCCAAGTATAAAACTTACAACTATGCTTGTATTACTCAAGTACTCTACTTACATTTGCTGTAAGTAAAAGTGGACTATGAGGGAGTTGAACCCTCCTGCTAAGGATGGAAAGCCCGGAGCAGTCGCACGAATAGCCCATATTTTATTTTAAATTGAAATATTTAAAACCCGCTACTCTCCGTGTCTCAAGCATCGAATAGCGGGTTTTTTTATTTATATTAATCTACCTCTGGCAAATCTGTGTTGTATAAATGTTCTTTTTTTATCGTGCCGTCGTCATTGAGCCATTCAGGTTTGCCCCAAACGTAGCTAAGATTGCTTTTGCCAGTTTTTACACTTGTCAATAGTTTGTCCTGTTTCATGTTGGTTATCGCATTTCTAATGCCTACTATCTCTGATGATAATTTAGGCTCAATTTGAATAAGATACTCATTAACTTCTCTTACCAACATAAACCTGTTTTCCCTATCAAATACAAACTGAACCCTTGCACGTAGTTTTTTACCATATGGATAAGGAAATTTACCAGCCTCATCTGCAAGATTTACAGGAGCTTTAACATTTAGGTTATTATTCGGAGTATGGTTTTCTGTCTCTATATTTCCGCCCAACAATATAATTGACTGCCTTAGATGGTTTATTTTATCTGTATAATCGTCTATTACGGCTTGCATTGCCTGAATAGCAACTGCGTTTTTTGTATTGTCCATGTCTCAAGTGGTTTTACTGCCTCAAAGCTATGAAGCGATTTTATTAATTCCAAATAATTTTATTAAAAAATGATACAGCATGCAAAGACTATTAATGCTGTTACATTTTGTTTATTTGTTTGTTTATTTGTTTGTTTATTTGTTTGTTTATTTGTTTGTTTATTTGTTTCATTGTTTGCATAAAAAATGGATACCTATAATAGACTACTACCACAGCAAACTCACAACTGCAAACTTTTAAATCCCATTCATTGTTACCTTTGCGCTATGGAATTCACAACCGAAAAAAGCTCGCACTACAATAACCTGGAGCAGATGTCTGTACAGGAGATATTGCGGCATATCAATACCGAAGACCAGTCTGTACCGTTTGCCGTGGCTAAAGCGCTGCCGCAGATAGAGCAACTGGTAAACATCACCGCCGAACGCATGAAAAACGGCGGACGTTTGTTTTACATCGGCGCAGGCACCAGCGGACGTTTGGGTGTGGTGGATGCTTCCGAATGCCCGCCAACTTTCGGTGTGCCGTTTGACATGGTGGTAGGCCTGATTGCCGGTGGCGATAGCGCCATCCGTAAAGCAGTTGAATTTGCCGAGGACGACACGGAACAAGCCTGGAAAGACCTGCAGGAATATAATATTAACGAAAAGGATGTGCTGGTAGGCATTGCCGCCTCAGGCACCACGCCGTATGTGATCGGCGGGTTGAAAACGGCTAATGAGCACAATATCGTAACCGGCTGTATCGTATGCAATAGCGGCAGCCCTGTTGCGACTGTAGCAAAATACCCGGTGGAGGTAATAACCGGCCCCGAATTTTTAACCGGCTCAACCCGCATGAAGGCCGGTACTGCGCAAAAACTGGTTTTGAATATGTTGAGCACTTCGGTAATGATACAACTTGGTCGCGTAAAAGGTAACCGCATGGTTGATATGCAGCTGACCAACAATAAACTGGTAAACCGCGGTACGCTAATGGTAATGAATGAAACCGGCCTCGACGAAAAAACTGCCACCGATCTGCTCAAGCAATATGGCAGCGTACGCAAAGCGGTTGATTCGCTCAAAAAATAAATTAGCCACCTCGCATTTTTTGTATTTGCTTTATAGCAGAATTTATCCGCAACTTTGTGTTGAATAAACAAATTAAAAAAACAAGTCTCCCCTACCGGGAGAGATTTAGAGAGGGCTGGCATGCACGAGATAGAGCCATATTACCGCTGGCGGGATGATTATGTTGCATCGGAAGACGAGTATTCGCCGTTTTATGCCACGCAGTATAGCGAGTTTGAGTTTGACAAGCAGATATATAATTACCTGTTGCACCCGCAATGGGATTCGTTTGGCTCGAGTACTTTATACTTAAAGGTTTTATTTGTCGATTACGACCGGGGCTACAGCATTATTGAGCTGATAGGCGAATGGAACGATGCCATTAACAACGATATTATGCTGATGAAGCGCGAGCTGCTCGACCTGATGGTTGACCAGGGCATTAATAAATTTATACTAATAGGTGAAAATGTGCTGAACTTTCATTCGTCGGACGATTGTTATTATGAGGAATGGTTCCAGGAAATTGACGACGGCTGGATAGCAGGCGTAAACTTCAGGGACCACGTAATAAACGAGTTCAAACGCAACAATATCGATTACTACGTTAATTTCGGCGGCGAGCTCGACGATTTAGTTTGGCGGGGACTGAAACCCATACAGGTATTTAAAAAGGTTGAGGAACAGTTGGTAAAGCGGTTGAATTAACTGCTGAAATATCTCATTAAACTATCCGTTATTATATTCATCTAACAGGTGCAAACTGATCTCAAAAATTTTGCATATAATCAGTAAATTTGTATAATTACAATCGTAAATTTTAATTTCAAAAATGGAAAATAATAATCCCAACTACGTTTACCAAAACGTAATACAAATTGATGACCAGGCGTCGTCTCGTAAATTTATAGCCAACGTATTTGCATGGATGTTTGGTGCGTTGGCCATATCAGCCATTTGTGCCTTTATTTTTAATACAAACCTTGCTTTGGAAAGCCTGGTGAGAGACCCTTATACACTTGCGCCTACCGGCCTGGGCATTATATTGATGATTGCCCCGCTTGCATTCATCCTGTTAATGAATTTTGGACTAAACAAGATATCCTTCGGCGGTTTGGCTATCATTTATGTATTGTATGCCGCCTGCACAGGCATTAGCCTAAGTATATTGCTGTATATCTATACAACATCATCAGTAATGGGTGTATTTGTAGCTTCTTCGGCAATGTTTGGAGTTATGGCTGTTGCAGGTTACACAACGCATACTGATCTTACAAAATTTGGCTCTATAATGATTATGCTGCTCGTTGGCATCATCATTGCATCCGTAGTTAACATGTTTATACGCAGCTCCGGCCTGTTTATGCTGATCAATTATGTTGGCGTTGCTGTTTTTGTAGGCCTTACCGCTTATAAAGTACAAATGCTGAAACGTATAGGTGCCGGCTTGGAATACGGAAGTGCAGAAAGTAAAAAACTTGCGTTAATGGGCGGCTTAAGCCTTTACCTCACTTTTGTAAACTTGTTTATCAGGTTATTGATGATCTTCGGCAGAAGAAGGTAATAAGAACAACGATATTTCGAAAGCCGCTTTGATTTATCAGGCGGCTTTTTTATTGGCAAAACTTATCCTATGATAAGTAAACTACCACTAAATGCTACCCTATTGCATATTACAACATTATTACCCAACTTTGCACTGCTTATGGAGAAAGACGGAGGGATTAGACCCTGCGATGTCTTAGCAACCTGTGCTTACAAGGTGCTACATTCTACTTGGCCGGAGCCAGGAAAGATAAGCGAAAGTCAAATTAACACCCGACTTTTCGATATAAGCTGTTTTTTAATTAGGATTTCACCGATTTGGTTTGTGATTACACCGATTGATTTTTATGATGGGAAATTTTGAGCATGACCCTTTGACACAAAAAATTATTGGATGTTGTTACGCTGTTCATGGCGCGTTAGGTCCGGGGTTTAATGAGAGAATTTACTCGAATGCATTGCAAAAGCAACTTACAGGTGAATTTTTAAGCTTTGTTGCTGAAAAGGAATTTAATGTGTTTTTTAAAAATGAATTGGTAGGTAAGTTTAGGTGTGATCTGTTTATTGAAAATCAGGTAATTGTTGAGCTAAAATCAGTGACGGGATTTATCCCTAAACTGTTTCAAAATCAGCTTTTATCCTATCTAAAGGCAAGTAATATAAAAACGGGGTTACTGATCAATTTCGGCAATTCAAGTTGTGAAGTAAAAAGACTATCGGTTTAATAATCTGTAAAATCATCTACATGATCGGTGAAATCACAAACAAAAATCGGTGAAATCAAAAAAATGATCAAAGAACATTTAGAAAAACGCATCCTGGTAATTGACGGGGCGATGGGTACCATGATACAGCGGTACCAGCTGACGGAGACCGACTTCCGCGGGGAGCGTTTTCGTGACCATCCGTCGGACCTTAAAGGCAATAACGATTTGCTGAACCTTACCCGTCCGGATGTGATCCGTGCAATCCATGCCGAATACCTGGATGCCGGCGCGGACATCATCGAAACCAATACTTTCAGCACACAGCGCATTTCACTGGCTGATTATCATATGGAAACCCTCGGCTATGAAATGAGCTATGAGGGTGCCCGCATTGCCCGTGAAATTGCTGATGAATACACCGCTAAAAACCCGGATAAACCGCGCTTTGTAGCCGGTGCGATCGGCCCGACTAACCGTACGGCATCGTTATCGCCGGATGTGAATGATCCCGGCTATCGCGCTGTAACATTTGACGACCTGGCCGACGCCTACTATGAACAGGTACGCGGGCTGGTTGATGGTGGTTCGGACCTGCTGCTGATTGAAACGATATTCGATACGCTTAACGCCAAGGCAGCCATATTTGCGGTAAAGCGTTATGAGGAAGAAATAAAAAAGTCTCCCCCTCCCGGGGGGAGATTTAGAGGGGGGCTGATGATATCGGGCACGATCACGGACGCTTCCGGCCGTACCCTGTCGGGTCAGACAGTTGAGGCCTTTTGGAATTCCATCCGCCATGCAGATTTGCTATCGGTTGGTTTGAATTGCGCGCTTGGGGCAAAGGAAATGCGCCCGCATTTGAAAGAACTTTCTGTAAAAGCGGATGTATTTATTTCAGCTTATCCCAATGCCGGCTTGCCGAACGAGTTCGGTCAGTATGACGAAACCGCGCACGAAACCGCGCACCAGATAGACGATTTTATGAAGGCCGGTCTGGTGAATATTGTCGGCGGCTGCTGCGGTACCACGCCTGAACATATTAAATGCATTGCCGAAAGGGCCGCTAAATATTCTCCGCGCAAAAAACCGGAAATTGAGCCGAACATGCGACTGAGCGGTTTGGAAGCAGTTACGCTATCACCCGAAAGTGTTTTCATGAACATTGGTGAACGTACCAATATCACCGGCTCGCCCAAATTCTCCAAGCTGATACTGGCCGAAGATTTTGAAGCCGCATTAACCGTCGCCCTGCAACAGGTAGAAGGCGGCGCGCAGGTGATAGACGTGAATATGGACGAAGGCATGATCGATTCGGAAGCAACGATGGTGAAATTCCTGAATTTGGTTGCCTCCGAACCTGATATCGCCAAGCTGCCGGTAATGGTAGATTCATCCAAATGGACGGTTATTGAGGCCGGGCTGAAATGCTTGCAGGGAAAAGGCATCGTCAATTCTATCTCCCTAAAAGAAGGCGAGGAAAAATTTAAGGAATATGCCCGCAAAATATTGAACTACGGGGCGGCAACGGTAGTAATGGCCTTTGACGAAACCGGCCAGGCAGATTCGCTGGAGCGCAGGATAGAGATTTGTAAGCGCTCGTATAATATACTGGTGAACGAAGTAGGTTTCCCGCCGCAAGACATCATTTTCGACCCGAATATTTTAACCGTAGCCACCGGCCTCGAGGAGCACAACAACTACGCGGTCGACTTTATTGAGGCTACCCGCTGGATAAAACAAAACCTGCCACATGCCAAGGTGAGCGGTGGGGTGAGTAATATTTCGTTCTCGTTTCGCGGCAATAATATCGTGCGCGAAGCCATGCACTCGGCATTCCTGTACCACGCCATAAAAGCGGGGCTGGATATGGGTATTGTTAACGCCGGCATGCTCGAGGTTTACGAACAGATACCTAAAGACCTGCTTGAGCTGGTTGAGGACGTTTTATTAAACCGTCGCCCGGATGCTACCGAGCGTTTAGTTGAATTTGCTGATACCATAAAAGGCAAGGGCAAGGAAATTGTAAAGGATGAGGAATGGCGTAAGAAACCTGTGCAAGAGCGATTGTCGCATGCACTGGTAAAAGGCATTATCGAGTACCTTGATGATGATGTTGAAGAAGCCCGGCAGCAATATGCCCGTCCGCTGGAAGTGATAGAAGGCCCGCTGATGGATGGCATGAACATCGTAGGCGACCTGTTTGGTTCGGGCAAGATGTTTTTGCCGCAGGTAGTAAAATCGGCCCGTGTGATGAAAAAAGCGGTAGCTTACCTGCTGCCATTCATCGAACTGGAAAAACAACGTGTTTTAGCCTCCGGCGAGGACACAGCTGCCGATTCGCGCAGCAATGCCGGGAAAATTTTAATGGCGACAGTTAAAGGAGATGTGCACGACATCGGTAAAAACATCGTCGGTGTGGTATTGGCCTGCAACAACTTTGAGGTGATAGACCTTGGGGTGATGGTGCCGGCACAACGCATTATTGAAGAAGCTAAAAAACAGCAGGTGGATATTATCGGCCTCAGCGGTTTGATCACACCGTCGCTTGATGAAATGGTGCATTTCGCCAAAGAAATGGAGCGCGAAGGTTTTACTATCCCGCTTATTTTGGGCGGCGCGACTACCTCGCGCATTCATGCTGCTGTAAAAGTTGCGCCGAATTATTCTGGCCCTGCCATACACGTATTGGATGCTTCGCGCAGCGTGACCGTTTGCAGTAATTTGATGAATGAGAACGGTCGCGATGAATATATTAAAGGGATAAAAGACGAATATGAAAAGGCCCGCGAGGCGCATTTGAACAAACGCAGCGATAAACGCTTCGTGACCATTGATGACGCCCGTAACCTGAAAATGCAGATCAACCTCAACGGTATGATGCCGCCAAAACCAACCTTTACCGGTACAAAGGTTTTCGAGGCATTTCCGCTGGAAGAGTTAGTTCCCTACATCGATTGGACGCCATTTTTCCATACCTGGGAACTGCGCGGTAGCTTTCCGAAGATATTCGACGACAAGTTTGTAGGCGATGAAGCCCGAAAACTATACCACGATGCCCAGGTGCTGCTGAAAAAGATAGTGGACGAGAAATTATTACAGGCAAATGCCGTGATCGGTTTCTGGCCGGCGAACAGCATTGGCGATGATATTGAATTATATACGGATGAGAGTCGTACCGAAGTGCTGGATACGATATATACCCTTCGCCAGCAGGCTGAAAAGGCAAAAGGCGAGCCTTATTACGCACTTTCGGATTTTATAGCACCAAAGGATAGCGGCATTGCCGACTATTGGGGTGGATTTGCTGTTACAGCGGGTATAGGCTGCGATGAGCTGGTAGCCGAATTTGAACGCGACCATGACGATTACAACAGCATTATGGCCAAAGCCCTTGCCGACCGCCTTGCCGAAGCGTTCGCCGAAAAAATGCACGAGCTGGTGCGCCGCGAATACTGGGGCTACGCCAAAAATGAGCGTTTGGATACCGTCGAGCTGATCAAAGAAGAATACCAGGGCATACGGCCAGCACCGGGTTATCCCGCCTGCCCGGACCACACAGAAAAAACGACCCTGTTCGAACTGCTCAAAGCCGAAGACAACGCACACATGCACCTCACCGAAAGCCTCGCGATGACACCGGCCGCATCCGTAAGCGGGTTCTATTTCGCGCACCCGCAATCAAGGTATTTCGGTTTGGGTAAAATCAGTAAGGACCAGGTTGAGGATTACGCCAAGCGAAAGAATATGAGCGTGGAAACGGTGGAACGCTGGTTAGGACCGAATTTAAATTATTAACTTAAACAATACCGTCATTGCGAGGAACGAAGCAATCTCTGAATATCCCAGTCAACGGAACGAGCGTTTATTAGATGACGTCATTTAATGAACTTTTAATCCATGACTTGCAAGTGCAGTCCAAAGGACTCCCTCGGAGAGATTGCTTCGTTCCTCGCAATGACGTGAAGATAAATTATGAAGATAACCGATCACATATCCGCCGCCAACGGCAAAACACTTTTCTCCTTCGAACTTTTACCACCGGTAAAAGGTCGCAGCATCAGCGAGATTTATAACGCCATCGACCCATTGATGGAGTTTAACCCGCCGTTTATTGATGTAACCTATCACCGCGAGGATTATATTTATAAACAGCACGAAAATGGTTTGCTGGAGAAGGTTTCCTATCGTAAACGACCTGGCACGGTTGCTATTTGCGCAGCCATCATGAACCGTTATAAGGTTGATGCCGTGCCGCACCTCATCTGCGGAGGCTTTACCAAAGAAGAAACCGAGAACGCGCTGATCGACCTGCAATTTTTAGGGATTGATAATGTGTTAGTGCTCCGTGGCGATGCCCGCCATGCTGATTCCTCATTTGTGCCTACGCCGGGTGGCCATTCCTACGCCTGCGACTTATTACAACAGGTAGCTGATATGAACAAAGGCAAATACCTGTATGAAGACCACGATGTAGTGAACAGCGACTTTTGCATCGGTGTAGCCGGTTACCCGGAGAAACATTTTGAATCGCCCAACATCAAAACCGACTTCAAGTATCTAAAGCAAAAGATAGATATGGGCGCCCAGTTCATCGTTACCCAGATGTTTTATGACATTGAAAAATACAAACAGTTTGTTAAGCTCTGCCGCGAAAACGGCATTAATGTTCCCGTCATTCCGGGGTTAAAGCCCATCACATCATCCAAACAGCTTATCAACCTGCCCAAAATATTCCATATCGATATTCCTGAAGATTTGAGCGATGCCGTACTGGCCTGCAAATCGGAAAAAGATGTAAGGGAAGTGGGCATCGAGTGGATGATAAACCAATGTAAGGAGTTGGTTGAATTTGGCGTACCGGTACTGCATTTTTACACTATGAGTAACCCCGGGCCGACAAAAAAGATTGCCGAGGCGATATTTTAACGTTGCAATTGAAGGCTTAAGAAGCTGTTCGGGCTTCTTAAGCCCGTTTCTTTAATTATCACTCTTATTTAATGCCAGTTTAGGCAGCTTAAAGCCAGCGAATATCAGCCATACAAACCCTGGGAACCTTGTTAACGGGATGAGCGGCAAAGCGCCGGGGAAGATGAGTGTTAAGCAACTCGTTTCGCCAAAGATCGCCACTATTATCCCAAACCATATAAGCCATTTTGGTAACAATTTTGCAAAACCTGCCGAAACAGATACCCCGGCGATCAATAGCCCCATCGGCACCGAATAGCCTACGCCGCCAAGTGCAAATCCCATATAGTACAAGGTCTTGAGCACGGCCCCATCCTGCGCTACGCCCGGATATGCCATCACCCATCCAATTAAAGCGGAAATGGTGAGTGTTATAGCTGTAATTAAACCGCCAAGAAATGTGATATACGGCCCGATCGACCTTACACCCAAAAAACGAAGCCCGCCAAACTAACAGTAAGTATACCTAATGGTATTGCCGAACAGAATTGGAAAAAACTACACATGAGCACGTTATGTGCCTGGGTTCTAAAATATGTGATAATGGTAGTAGCGCTTTCCCATGGGCCGGGATAATAGGGCGGTTTACCATTAAGTGAGATCACGAATGATAGCCCTGCAATAAAAAGCGCAGTAAAAACAATAGCTACAATGCCCGTATTGGGGCCTTTGAATTTTAATTGGCTGGTTTCCATCTTCTTTGATTTTATATTATTGCCTACTCTGCATGGTTTTCGGCTTACCCCAATTATTTAGTTGTCATTGTCAATTTAGTTTGCATTGCAAACTAAATATTGTTAAAAAAAGTAAACCATCGTTTACTCATTTAGCTGCCTACAGGTGCAGGTATTTTTTTATGTCTGTCACATATTTTTCAAATGCTAATCTGCCTTTGTCGGTTAATTTACATATGGTATGCGGGTAGTTGCCTTTAAATGTTTTCACTACCTCTATATAACCTGCCTCATTTAGTTTTTTTATTTGATGGCTTAAATTTCCTTGTGTTGTGCCAGTTATTTCCATCAAGCCCCCAAAATCGACCTGTTTTAATTTTATTAATGCTGAAACTATAGCCAACCGTACCGGTGTGTTCAATACGGGATCTAAATCATTATACATTATTTTGTCCTGGTAGTTATCCTGAATATTTCAATAAATAGCCTGGTATTAAATACCCGGCTATAATGGCTATGCACTGCACCAGCGGCTTGTTATTATCGCTCGCAAAAACGCTGACAATGGCTAATACGAGAAATATCGCACCGCCTAAAGTTAAGGGCTTGAAGCGCATTACCAAACCCGAAACCAATGTGCCTATGCCACCGATCAACATGGTATAAGTAAATGGCGGGTAATGTTCGAGCAGGCTTATGACTACTACAACAATAAAACTTATACCTAATACCAGCCATAGCTGCTTTAAAAAGCCGCCCAGGTACGTTTCTGTTTTATAATTATTCCGGCTATAATCAACAACTGTGATTATTATGCCAATTAACACCAATATTGGGAAAGGAATAAAATACAGATCAAAGCCAATTTGGTGCAGTATATAGAACGACAAACTGGCTATAGCAATAAGCCAACCCCATAATAAAAAACAAAAACTTTGCGCTTTTATATCAGCCTGGGTTTTAGCTATGACGCCGGTTATCAGCTTTAAACTATCGGCGGGGGTTAATTCGGTTTCAGAAGTTTCCATATTAAAATAATTGCATTCAAATATAAATTTAGTTTGCAATATAAACAATATTTTTATTTATATTTCATATTGGAGTTGTCACTAGCAAAAGCAAGGGGTGAACCCTTATGATCAGATTTTGTAAATGATTTATTTTTGCTAATTTTCAACACACAAACCTGCTGAATGAACAAAACCAGGCTCGAAAATTTTTCCGATGGCGTTTTTGCCATTGCAGTAACCCTGCTGGTGCTCAATATCAAAATACCCGACGCACATTCGCTGGATAGTGACGGCCTAAACCGTGCATTGCTGGCCATGGTACCGCATGTGCTCACTTTTGTATTTACTTTTATGGTTGTAGGCGTTTTTTGGGTAGGGCATCACCGTATTTTTAGTTTTGTTCATATTTTGGATAGCGGCCTGCTGTGGCTCAATATCATTTACCTGCTTTTTGTAGCTATACTGCCTTTCCCCGCAGCTATATTATCCGAAAATCCCTTTTTGCCAACGGCAATTATCCTGTATTGCGTGTCGCTCACCATTATTGCATCTATGCATTTTTTATTTATGACCTATATTTATGAGCATAAAGAAATTAAGGATGATATCCTTACGCGGAGTGTTTATCGCTGGGGGATGAAAAACGCCCTTGTTGCTCCTATATTCTATCTCGTTGCGGCGGCTGTAAGTTTTATCAGCGTGTACATCAGCTTTGTTTTGATATTGCTGGTGATGGTATTTTATATATTTTTTGCCGGCCGCAAACTGGAAAACCGGCTCATCCGCGAGAGCAGCGAAAGGGGGCGCAAAAACCGGGAGGGATCAGAACTTACAGCATAGAACCTCAAACAGGCAGCTTTACATAGCCAAGATGTAAAGCATCTTCTTCCAACAAACCGGCAACCGGCGTAATTTCAATGCGGTATTTTTCCTTTTGGTCTGCGGGTAATAATTCCTCTATTTCATAAATGTCGTCCACATCAATACCATAACGGTCGTCTATATGCGATGTAGCACCGGTGAACTGGTTATACTGATAAAACAGGGTTGTTTTTGCTTCCTTAGTTGCTGCGCCTTTATTGGGTTTTACGGTGAGCACCAGGTAATGCTGCTCTTCAAATTTATTCTCAAGGTAACCGCCCAGGTTAAGCAGGAATAGTTTATCAGTAACAGCACCTGCGCCTTCAGTATCATTTTTAGCAGCTATTGTGATATGATAATCCTCAACCTTATTTACCTCGCGCCAGGCGTCGATGTGCACCCGGCCTTCGGGCCAAAAGTTTTTGATGTGGGGGAAAAGATTTTCAATAGTATCGGCTATGCCTAAAAAAATATCATGCTGCTCTACGTGCCTGCCGGGAGGGGTACAGCCGCATAATACCAGGAAAAGTTTGGGTTGTTGCATCATGCTGCTAAGATAAAATATTTTATAGCTGATGCTTCGGCATAAATGGCCTTTGCATAATTTGTTGCCTTGTGATAATTTCAAAACAATGTACCTAACCTGCTGTTTTTTAAGGCATAAAGATTAATTTAGCCCCAATCCGATTATCATGCTCCAGAACCGCGTCGACCCATCAGGCAATCTTATTAAAACCCCGGCGCGCGGCGCATGGATGGGTAATCGTGGTTTATTGCACGATGAGCACCAGAACATCGTTCGCCCGTTCAAGCTAAAAGCCTGGCTCATTTGCGTACTTGAGTTTAAGGACCGCAAGCGCAAAGTAATGTCGCCGCGATTATATACTGAGCTGTTTTTTCTAGATGAGGTGACGGCTTTTGCTGCAGGCCATCGCCCGTGTTTTGAATGCCGCAGAAAAGATCACGACCGGTATAAAGCTTACTGGGTTACTGGCAACCCGGAATATGGCTATGACTCCCGTGTTTCGATCTATAAAATAGATGATATCCTCCACCGGGAACGGATGGATAACAAAGGGGTTAAAGTGACCTATGAGGATGAAGTAAAAAACCTGCCCGATGGTACATTTGTATCTGTCGATGGGAAACCGTACCTGTTAGCCCGTAAGTTATTGTATGAATGGTCGCCTTTTGGTTATGAGATAGGTATTGAACTGCCGAAAAACAAAAGAATAACTGTACTCACACCGCGATCAACAGTAAATACTTTCCGTGCGGGTTATAAGCCGCAAATTGGTTTGTAAACTACATGCCTAATATCTGCAATAAAGCCACTGCCTGGTTATGCGCCTCATCTTTCGCAGAATAGAGTAAGGTAACATTTGCATGATTTTGAATGTCTGCATGCAGTTCATCAAGCGCGGGCGAATGGGCTATTTCTTCGCGATAACGGGCAAAGAACTGTTGCCATTTTTCCGGCTCGTGATTGAACCATTTGCGTAATTCGGTGGATGGAGCTATATCTTTCAGCCATTTGTCGATAAATTCTTTTTTGATGCCGCGCGGCCACAAGCGGTCGGTAAGGATGCGGTAACCATCATCAGCCGATGCAGGTTCATAAATTCTTTTTATTTTGACAGCCATCGTCTAAAAAATAATCGGATACCAAATTAAGCAACTATATTTCAAAAGTGTAATACCTGTAATTTTACCGCATGACCTTTGCAGAAAAAGTAATCGACTTTAATAAAACCCTATCCTACACCGGGGCACCGCTGCCGCCGGGCATCCGCATCATGAACCCGTTTAAGGAAGATGCGCAGGTAATGCAAATTGTGGAGGCGTTTTATGGCAAATATTATAACGATAACAAGCCCAGGCATATCATTTTAGGCATTAACCCCGGCAGGTTCGGCGGCGGGCTGACGGGCATTCCTTTTACCGACCCCAAGCGACTGGTGGCTGAATGCTATATACCGTACACCGGCAAGGTAACGCATGAGCCTTCATCTGTTTTTGTATACGAGGTGATACACGCTTACGGCGGCTTGGAGGCTTTTTATGGCGATATTTATATCAACTCCGTTTGCCCGCTGGGCTTTACATCGGTTGATGAAAAAGGCCGTGAAAAGAATTATAATTATTACGACAGCGGCGAATTAGTAGCAGCTGTTAAAGATTTTGTTATTGAAAACATTCGCAAGCAGATCGGCCTTGGCGTACAAACTGATACCTGCTTTTGCTTCGGTACCGGTAAAAATGAAAAGTTCCTGCAGAAGTTAAATGATGAACATCAATTTTTTAAAAATATCATTACGCTGGAACACCCGCGCTTTATTATGCAGTATAAAATGCGCAGCAAACAGTTTTATATTGATAAATATGTGGACGCTTTTAGTAGTGTAAAGTAGCGGAATTAAAGTATCCGGAAGCGTTTATCAACTGCCTTTATCCATTCGCGGGCGATCAGTTCATGACCGGCGGGCATAGGATGAACGCCATCCCATATCCAATGATCGGCAGGTGTTTTTTTGGTAGCTTTGGTAAATGCATCCTGCAACGGCACATAAACGGCATTGTATTTTTCGGCGAGTTGTTTAACTATCGGTTGTCTTTTCTGCAGCTCGGTATTCCAGGCATCGGGATTTTTTTGCACCATACCCACAGGCAGGATAAA
>Ga0302309_10000116_pt1 | contig 111685 bp, 114 predicted proteins | sample III_Palsa_N1_1_FD_200453 | JGI IMG/M metagenome (GOLD analysis project Ga0302309, IMG submission 200453) | Peat permafrost microbial communities from Stordalen Mire near Abisko, Sweden - III_Palsa_N1_1 | ecosystem: Environmental > Terrestrial > Soil > Palsa > Peat permafrost | place: Sweden...
ACGACCAATCATTGTCTTATACGCCTCTACAACACTTACGAGCCTTCCAAGCCTTAAATGAAAAAGACCCTAATGGGTCTCTTAAAAACTCTTGGCTCCGGGGACTGGATTCGAACCAGCGACCTAGTGGTTAACAGCCACCCGCTCTACCGCTGAGCTACCCCGGACTATGAATAACAGATTGATTATACGAAAGCTGAACGACCTTAGCAAATTTTGGCTTAATGTCTGTTTAATGTCTAGTGTAATCTTGTAAAAATTACAAACCTATTTTATACAACTGTAACAACAGGTTAACGGAGCTGAAAATGAGATAATTTTATTAATTATGTGATATTTTTTACAGATATCTAGACGCTATGTTACTATTATGCAGTAAAAGCAAAACAGTGGCGCGATATATAAAGGTGGGAACAACAAAATGGTTAAATATCAAATAAGTGGAGGGGCTAGATGCGAAAACCAAATAATGCTATCTTCAAGTCGTCACTATTCTCTTCTGGGAACGCCACAACACGCTCAAATCACAAATTAGTCGGAAAATTCGTAAAACGCTTCGGTATCCTAGGTATCGGAGCTTTTGTTTTAGTCGCCCTTTCTACTCAATCTGTAGACTCTCATACAGCAGACAAATCTGCTAAGACCAAACAAACAAGTATTGATCTTGTTCAAAACAAACCTGCAGCTCAAAGCACGAAAGCATCTAACTCGAATAATGAAAGCCAGGACAACAATATGAGTAATTCAAGCCAAGGTAATTCAGTATCAACAAATGTAACAAGCAATACTACGAACGGATCATCAACAACGAATGTAACCGTCAATGGTAAATCCGTCAGCGTCCCTACTAACGGTTATGTAGAAACGAATGTTGATAATACTCAAGTAAACGTGTCTCATAGCCAAACCGATCAAGGCAATTCAGTTAATTTGAATGTTTCGTCCAATAGTAATAGTGATTCAGGGGGTAACTAAATATGTAGACTAACTTTATTTTGGTCATTCGACTTAAGCTAGACAAACTTGTTTATCTTAAGTCGGGAGATCAAGCCCGGGACAATATCAATTAATCATTAAATAACCACAAAGGGAGGTGTTTTATGAAAGCACAAATCGCACGTGCTGTTGCAACGACAGTACTTGGCCTCGGACTTACTACTGGTTTCGCAGCAGCACAGTCAGGGTCTCTAACAAATACAGGTCCTAACTCAAAGAACACTGTGAATGCAGGTGTGTCAAACTCTGCAAAGATCAACAACAGTAATAAAGTAGGCGTCGCAAGCTACAACGGCCAATGGTCACAAACTGGCTCAGCATCTGCAAGCGATAACACTACTGCTGGTTCTGCAACTAGCGGTGACGCTTCAAACTCTAACGCTTTTGACGTTAATGCAAGTGTAGACAATAGCGGAAGCACAGACTCAGCTATGACTGGTATGGACGGTTCTTCAGATGGTGGTGGCACTAGCTCTATCACAGAAACAGGCCCTGATTCAACAAACACAGTTAACGCAGACACAACTAACAAGTTGGACGTTAACAACAAAAATGACGTTACTGTAACTAGCCTTAACCTACAAGGTGCTAGCACAGGAAACGCCAGCGTTTCACACAACACTACAGGTGGCTCTGCTACTACAGGTAGTGCCTCAAACAGTAACTCTTCTAGCGTAACTGTAGACGTTTCTAATTAATTTAATTAGCGTTACGGTTTAAGCTAAAAGGCTCAAAGAGGTTTTGGTTATATAGGTAAGAAGGGTTAAAATAGCCCTTCTTACTGAAAAACCCGTTTAATTTACTAAAGAGGAGGCTGTCGATGTCATTAATATTGTCTAGAATACCCAATCAGTTCGTTCGCAAGTTAAAAATTATTATCTCAGTTGTAGCTCTTGTCACGTGGATGCCAGCATCACTTTCTTTGCCTGCTTTCGCGGCAACATGTACGCCTCCAACGTATGCCAATGGTGTTCATCAACCAGTCGGTGCTGACGCATCACTTTATCAATATGACTGTACTACCGGTCTATGGGAAAGCGCTTATTATTCATATAACCCAACAACTCAAACATATGCGCCTACTTATCCGATTACATATACGTATAATCCAGCTACTGGAAATTATGATTACCCTGATTACGTATATGATGCTCCCACTAAATCATATGACAAGGAAACGTACTCTACAGCTACACCACCCGCAGGTGCAGATGTAATAGGAGCTCCGACACCTGCTGTAACAAGTGATACTGGATCGGGCTCTTCAAGTACCGGGAATGGCTCAGGTTCAGGTACTAACTCAATTTCCAATACCGGGCCCGATTCCACTAATGGAATTTCTGGAAATAGCGGAGACAATAGCATTAGTAATACTGGACCCGACTCTAATAACGGAATAAATAGTAACGGAAGTAATGATACGACAGACAACAATAATACGAACGTAAATGTTGGCAATACTTTAACTTCAACCGCTAGCACGGGGAATGCTACAGTTCTAGATAACACGTCAGCTGGTGACGCAACCAGCGGTGATGCCGTCACCACAGCTAACGAAATAAATATGCTGCAGTCTACATCAAATGCTTTAGGCGGCAATGCAACAACGTTTGTAGCTAACATTAACGGTAATGTAAATGGCGATTTACTGATAGATCCGTCATCATTAAGCTCTATTCAACCATCGACTGATCCAGATTCAACTACTACAATTAATAACTCCGATAACAGCTCAATTACCAACAATGTTAACTTGGCTTCGGATTCAGGTAGTGCTGACGTTTCTGGAAATACAAGTGGCGGTGACGCAACCAGTGGCTCTGCTAGCAATATCGCAAACATTGTTAATATGATTGATTCAGACATTTCAAGCGGTCAATCATTTGTTGGGATAATTAATATTAATGGTGATTTGAATGGCAACATATTACTGCCAGCAGATTTTGTAAATCAGATGATTGCTGACAATGTCCCTGAGGTTAACATAGAGACAGGTACAGGCCCAGATTCGTCTAATACAATTAATGCCAACAATGGTAATACAACTACCGTTAACAACAATAACAATGAAGGCATTACTAATGACGTTACATCAACTGCTGCTTCAGGCGATGCTAACGTAAGCGATAACACAAGTGCGGGTGACGCAACCAGTGGCTCTGCAAATACGTCTATAACGGCGTTTAACTTGACCGGCAGTAACATCATTGGTAGCAATGATCTCCTTGTGTTCGTAAACGTGGTAGGTGGTTCATGGGTTGGTTTGATCCTTAACGCACCTGCTGGCTCTACAGCTGCAGAGTTTGGTGGCGGTATAACCTCAGATACATCAGCCAACACTACCGTTAACAACGATAACAACGAATCAATTACCAATAACATTGACGAAAATGCACAAAGCGGTAATGCTAATGTTACGGATAACACCAGCGGCGGCAATGCTACTTCAGGAAATGCTAACAATGCTGTAAATGAATTAAATGTTGAAGATAGTAACCTTTCTCTATCTAATTGGTTCGGTATCCTATTCATTAATGTCTTTGGCACATGGAACGGAAGCGTAGCACTGTACACACCAAGCAGCACAGGAAGTGCTGGTACGCCTACTACAGGTGGCTCTTCTTCTCCAGTGTTTAGCTTTAAATCTAAGTCATCAACTGCTGCTTCAGGCTCTGGTTCTAGCTCAATGTACCCAACCTATCTAAGCTCATATGTTGCTAACCCAAGTAATACAGTGGGTAGCTCAAGCAACAATAGCAACGCTGTACTTGCCGCAAGCTCAAATCTTAAGACGCCTAGTACAAATTCTAGTTCTCGCTTTACTACTGATAAATCAAGCGCACCTTGGATGATAATCATCGGTAGCATAGCTCTATACTGTCTCTACCTGGTCTGGGATCGCAAGCACAACTTTGGCACTAAGACTAAATAAGTAAGCTTTTCTATCTAAGCAAAGTTTTCGTCTTTGATGAATGCTATAGGTACAGTCACTATAGATAGATAATGCAGTACCAGGCTAATGCAGTACCAGCTGAAGTAAACAGGTATAAGTGCTATGTAGCCAAGCTTTTGCAGATACTTAATTTTCTCTGCAGTTAGTATTGTGTAACACATGAATATAGCCATAGCTGCCCAGCTGACTAGTAGGAAGTCAGGTTGCTTAAGGCCAATAGCTAGATAAACAAAGTAACCCAGCAATACTGGCCATGTTAAAAGAGCTAGATTAAAGACGCCAATTGAAATAAGCTTCGCAAGCATTAGTCCCCTAGTTCGCGCATTACTAGCAATAGTTAAGTACTTAAACCTAAGTAGCCAAAAGATCGTGTTATAGCGATCCTGATTAAAGTACTGGTCGATAAGCTGAGTTATTGAAAGACTTTTAGTATATAGAATAGCCGTACTTTCATAGCCGGTTTCTATTTTCTGAGATTCATACAAGTAAGACAAATCATCATCTTTATATGACTTAAGTAGTTTCTTAAGTACCGATTTCTTATAGAAAGAATTCTCAAATGACTTGCCCTGCTCTAGCATCCCAAAGTAACTGGCAGCTTTTATGGCATGGCCTTTAACAAGCAGGCTCAAACTTAGAAAAATGCTCGCTATGTCTTCTGAATTAACTGACTTTTTATTAACTATTAGAATGCCTAAGTCCTCATTCAGACTAAATCTAGTAACAGCTTGGTGAACAGTATCTTTTTCCAGGTTAGTACCACTATTTATAACTAAAACTAGTTCTCCATGCACTTGGCGCATGGCTGACTTTATAACGCCGAAACTGTTAACTAATTTTTGCTTTTGTACATATCTAATCTGTTTATTTGCATGAGTGGCTCTAAAATTATGAACAAGTTTTTTAACTTCATTAGTAGGATAAAGAAGACTTACGACCAATTCTAAGTTTTTGTATTTGAGCTTAGATAGGCTCTTAAGAGACTCTTCAAGGCCAGTACCATCGCCCGTTATTACTATCGAAACTAGAGGTCTTTTTTTATACGGTTTTGCATGAGGATGCTTCAGCTGGTGACTCATGCGCTTGACCTGTTTAGCGTCATATAAATTAACTCCGGCTATGTTTGTTAGCGCTGCGGCAGCTAAAGTAGTTAGGCTGAAGACAAATAAAATGTCGAGGATCATGATACTACTTTCTGAAACTGAAACTCAAACATTGTCCGCCACTCATTTAACGATCCCGTACATGTTTGAATAGTTAGATTCGGTGCGCCGTCGTAGATTAAGACTGTCGTGTCATTAGGTGCGACACTGTATGACTTTTGAAAAGAGTATTCCATAATATGGCCATTGCTCGTATAAAGCATAGCCAGCGCACCGGGCTGTGGGGTAACGTGCCTTAATGCACCGAAAACAAAATCGTTATTATGACCATAGATAAATGTTTCGCCAGTTATGTTATTGGCCAGAGTACTATCCATATCAAACTGGGCATGATAGCCGCTAAGAGTCCAAGTAGCATCGTTGGGATTATAATAGCCCTCGTCAACTGGAATATCTATTGATGATCCTGGGATAACCAGCCGTATAGGGCGACCTGTAATGGCGATTGTTCCGGTTGAGCTGGGCTTAAGTGGTACTTGAACTATGTTACGTAAGTTGGCTATAGGAGTCGAACTTGATGGGCTAAGACAGAGTATGGCAAAGGCTATACTCAATGCGTATATGAAGCTTAGACGCAGATAGTATGAGCTCTTCTTAACCCACCAGTGACCGTTCGACATACCTAAACCAAAACTGTTCTACTAGCGAAGTTGCTGGTGCTTAAGAGTAGCGAAACCTAGACGAGCTAGACCCATTACTCCGGCTACAACCGCTACGCCGATGGCTGCGTCAACCAAAGCACTGTCGCTACCTGTGTTAGGTAGGCTGCTTGGAGTTGTTGCAGTAGTTGCAGTAGTAGAAGTTGTTGACTTCATGGCTGCTGCTGGCGCTGTCTTTGAGACTAAAGCGCTAGTTGTAAATGTTGTGCCTGATTTTGATGAAACTGGTGTGCAGCTTGCACCTACTTGAACGGTGTTGGTGTTGCTGTTGCTTGAACTGCCGCTTGTTGAGTTGCCACTAGAGGTGTTGCTTGATGATGAAGCATTACCCGAAGTAGAGCTCTGGCCGCTGATATCAGCAATCTTGTCATTGTTGTTACAAGTTACTGTTGTGTCGTTACTATCGACGCAATTAACTGTATTTTTCGAGTTAGGACCTGTGTTTGAGATACCACAGTCAACTGTTGAAGCGCTTGCTACGCCTGCAATCAATGAAGCTCCCAAGATTGCCGTTGATAAGATTTGAACTAGTTTACGCATACTTTATCCCCTTTACCTTGTTATGTAAGCTCTAATATATCATAAATATAAAGATGACAATAGGTAAAATAAGTTATAGCATAAGAGTTTTGATGTTTCTTCAAACTTGACAGTCTTTAGGGGTTGAACATGTTAAAAAGAGTCGGTGGGTTCAATTGATCTTTGCATTTGCCCACTTGTGCAGAGTAGTTGTGGTAAATTGCAGTCACATTATTGTTATATGCGTTGAATATATTATTCAGATTAGTATCGAAAGATTGATAAGATTCACCGCTGTTTTGGGCGTTTGCTCGGGCGTTATCTGCTTGTTGATTCGTCTGAGCAAAAGAGTTCTTAATTGCAGTGTTATATTGATTGATTACTGATTGATACTGTAAACAATCAGCTGGATTTTGCTTTGCTGGCTTAGACTTCGAGTGAGAGTCCTTTTGGCTTTCGACTTTCGACTTCTTCGCAATCTTACAATCATGATTCTCTATTAGGCAAGATGTTTTAACTTTCGTCTCAAATGAGATACTTTGCCCACTTTCTGAATCTTTGTATATAAACTGCATGCCAATTACAAAGCCAAATACTAAAAGGGCGACAACTACTCTAGCTGCAATAGCGCTGTGCTTCCTTATATATTGCCTAACGACATGTGCGCTAAACTTAGTCTTCTTAGTTTTCTTCTTAGCCATAGTTGTTTACCTGGGGCTATTTTATCATAAACAACACAACAATGACTATCCGTCAATTGTATGAAACGATTATAGTCATAGGCAATCAAATAGTCTTTGGCGGGCCCGACCGGATTCGAACTATTTGTCTACAAGGTATAGTCGCCTATTAAACTAAAAGTTAGTTTATCTTCGAACTTGTTTCATTTCACTGGCGGCTCTTCTAGAATCGTCTTTTTCTTTTAAGCTGTGCCTCTTGTCATAATTTTTTTTACCTTTACCAATTGCTATGCGTAATTTGATATAGCGGCTACCGGTTAAAAGTTCAAGCGGTACTATGGTTCTTCCCTGTCCTTTTACTTCCAGTAAGTGCTCTATCTCTCGTCTTTTAACAAGTAGCTTACGGGCTCTGGTTTGGTCGGTGACAGATATAGGTATGCCGCTGCTTCCAGTGATCGTGGCATTGATTAAATACAGTTCATTAGATTTTGCTGTAACATAAGCGCCGCGCAAGTGTCCGTGACCCATCCTGAGGCTTTTTGTTTCAGGACCAGTCAATTCTAAGCCCGCCACTATAGAATCCCCGAGCTCATAATCAAAGCGAGCGCGGCGGTTAGATATCCTTTTCGGTTGGTTCGTCTTCTTCTTAGCCATAGGTGTTAGTATGACTCAAATCATTGTTTATGGCTACATTTACTTGCTCTGTTCAAATTCCTGCTTAGCTACATTCCAGACACTTGGATCATGCAGTACTTCTTTTCGGTAATACCAGTATTCGGCGCCCCACAGCATGATTTGTTTTATTCCTGTGGCTTTACCGTAATTAAACCTAGCTTTTAGTGTTTTAGCATCCAGTGACTTGTTTTGCTCAGCCAGACTGATCTGGGTTATAGATTTGCCTTCAGGTGGCCATGGTTCAGCCTGTAGTTCTCCGATAATCAGATTCTTGTGAAGGACGATCTTTTGGAAACCGGCCATAAACGCGTAATACCAGGTTGGGTAAGGGTATTCGAGGTAACGATGAGTAAATCTCGCATCCCAAACTCTCTGATAAACAGAAACGCTTATTTCACTGGCCTGTGGTTGGCCCACTGGGATACCAAGGATGTTGTTACTGCGGCCAATAATGATTGGATGGTGCGGATCTAGCTTTTTAATCAGATTATCTTCACTGACTAATCTAGGTCGGCTAAATGTGTAGTTAGAACAAGTACCAAAGCCTTTTAGGAAATATTCATTTTCGAGCTGGTAGCTTTGGAGGCTCGGTGAACTCTTATATCTTTCAATCACTTTAGACATAAACGACTCAAGTTGTGGCTGCCAGTTTTTTTCAGGACTATTAGTATTGATCCAAGTAGGCGGATGACACTCGGGCCAACGTGGTTGTCTGAGTCCAACGACAAGAATAATTTTGGCATGATACTGCTGGGCTAATTTGAACTCCCAGTCGAGTTGAGAAAAGTTATATTGATTCTGAGCGGGCTCAATGTCGTTCCAATAGGTGTTTAGCCTAAAATAACGAACTCCTATATTAAGCAATGCCGTCATAGTTTGCTGGGGATTAATACCTAGGCTTTGGGCATAGTCTGGATCAAAGCTAACCCCCATTTGAAGAGGCTTAGAAGCCTGACTTTGTATGTACCACTGAGCGATTGAGTACATAAAGACAGTCCCAATAACAACAATGCTCACAAGAATGCAGACAAATTTATGCCAGAAACTCTTGCGCCAATACCTGGATAACCACGTCTTTAAGCGTTTACCCAGCTGTTTTATATAAACTAATTTAGTTTTTGCCATATAATTGTCTTACCGGAACATTAATGAAAATAAGTATTATTATCCCAGTATACAACGAAGCCGACGGCTTAAGCGCCTGTCTTGACGCCATTGAGCGTCAAACTACTAAGCCGTATGAGGTAATTGTAGTTGATAATAACTCCGATGACGGGACTGACATCCTGGCTAAAAGGTATAATTTTGTCACTTTATTAAAAGAACCAAAACAAGGCGTTGTTCACGCCCGGACAACTGGCTTTAACGCATCAAACGGTGATGTTATAGCTAGAATCGATGGTGATACAATTTTGCCCGCTAATTGGCTTAGTGATCTAAAAAAAGTTTTTAAAGATGACGAGAACCTAGATGCTACTTCGGGACTGGCTTTGTATTATGGAGCGGCTGGAGCAGACCTGATTAATTCGCTTGATTTGTTTTTTAGGCGTCGTCTCAGCCGGCAGCTCCAAGATATGTGTTTTCTTTGGGGATCTAATATGGCAATGAGACGTGAGGCGTGGCACAAGGTCAAAGATAGTCTTTGCCAAAAAGGTAACCAACACGAAGACTTTGATATTGCTATTCACTTGCAGCAACTAGGCGGTAAGGTGACTTTTAACGAAAGCCTTAGGGCTAATGTTTCATCAAGACGAATTGACGTCGACTTTATCAGCTTTATGCACTACGTCATGATCAGCCCAAGTACTTATGCACAGCATAAACTAAGGGTTAAGCGCTATATGTACCCCGTTGTACTTGCCTGTGCCATTGGTTACTTACCAGGTTACATTCTCCATAAAGGCTATGATCCGGAAGCAGATAAGTTTAGCTTTAACAGACTATTTTACGAACCAACTGTTGGCCGGGTTGATCCGACCGCAAACGTGGCTTAGGTACTAATACCGAGTTTATTGAAAAGTGTTTCCTGATTTAGATTAGTGCCATCAACCTTGATAACCTTCTCGCCTTTTACGGGCTTTTCTAGTTTAGAGGCAATAGCATCGAATTGCTCGTTGGTCATGCCGTCTTCATATAAGTTACGCATCTCGGTTGTGACAGCTCTTTCTCTCGATACAGACATTGGAGTATTGATCCAAATTAGGATAGTCTCGGCATTGTTTTTATCTGCTACTTGTCTTAACTTTTCTCTATCACTTCTGTAATTAAAGTTTGTATCAAAAGCTACGCTTCTTCCTTGTGATAATAAGTAATCGGTCGCCTCATTTAATTGGTCATAAAGCTCCTGGCTCTCTTCTTCTGAGTGTGTCGGACTGCGAAAACGTCTGTGTCGCTCAACATCGGCCCATATATGGTAAGCCCCAGTGACGTGGCTGATAATTTTAGCGACTGTAGTTTTACCCGCACCTGGGTAACCTATAAACAAATAGAGCGTGGGCTTTGTCATTATCGTTTATTGTATCAAGAAAGAGATAAAGACGGGGCTGCTCTAATAGGATTCTTTATTTATAAAATCAACTAGAAGTCGATACCCTTATTAGCCAAGTACTTATCATCAAAGTGATGACGCAATTTTTCCATTTCCGTGGCTATATCTACCTTATTAAGTAGGCTCTCTGGAAAATTCCTGCCCGTTAAGCAAAGACTGGTAGTTTTGGCCCGCTTATCAATAAGCTTTTCTAACTGAGCATGGCTAACTAAGCCATCGTGTACTGCATTATTGATTTCATCGCAAATAACTACATCGTAGTCACCGCTGGTGGCGCACCTTAATGCTTCTTTATATGTAGCTAGCGCGGCTTTCTTATGCATGTCTTCAGAGATATGCTGTTCGGATAAATCACCGGCTTTATAAAAGCCCTTGCCACCTTTGTAGAAATAGAGCTGCTCTTTATATACAGGCATTATGTCTCTAATAAAGACATGCTCACCAACACCCCAGTACTTAATAAACTGGATAAAGGCCACGTTCATGCGATTGCCAAGAGCTCTGGACATAAGTCCAATAGCAGCTGAGGTTTTTCCTTTGCCATCGCCTGTATACGCAATAACAACCGAATCTTTGGTTTTATAGTCTTCAAATGCCATAACTAGGTACTAATAGTACTACAGTTAAGCGAGCCTTATAAAGGACTTTAAGCTAGTTGTAGAGACTTAAGATAAGCGTCAATTTTAGGTCTATCAAAGCCGACAACTATCTCGCCACCTAGATCAAGTACAGGAATGCCTCTTTGGCCTGACTTGTCTACTGCTTCTTGCCCGGCAGCGGGATCCTTATCAACATCAATATAGGTATACTTAACTTTCTTGTCGTCCAGGTAGCGCATAGCCGTGTGGCAAAAGCCGCACCACTCTGCGCCATAAATAATAATTGAATTGTCTTTACTCATACATCTATTTTATCACTATACTTTGTAAAGTAAAAAAGAAAATCTTACCAACCGTATCTTATAGAGTATTGCGTGAGGTAGATCACGAATGATATACTTAATGGGTAATGACCAAGACGAAAGCGCCTGACATGACGCCCTCGCCGAAAGAATCAGACAAAGCCCAAAGCTCAGAGGGTGGAGACAACTCAGTAATGATGTTTATTGGTGCTGTAGCCGATTTGAGCTGGAGAATGGCTTTTGTCGTACTTGTACCGATTATTGGCGGCTACGAACTCGATAAGCACTTAAAGACAAGCCCGAGCTTTATTATATTAGGCTTTATATTAGCCATGACCGGAACTTTCTTTGTGCTAAAACGAATACTTAAAGTTTACGGCGGACAATCAACATCAAATTCAAAGGAGAATAAATGATAGGGATATTGACTACTTTTGCTTCATCAGCTCCTGCAGTACACATTGCTCCGCAAACGGTATTCAGTATTGGTGGTCTAAACATAACTAACTCGATTCTTTTCGGCTGGATAAGTTTGGTTATTATGTGTGTACTTTTTATTTGGGTCGCGCGTCGTACAACAGTCAAGCCTAAGGGCGGCATATTCCAGTACATTGAGGTTATAGCTGATTTTATTACAGGTACGGTGGAAGGAGCCTTTGAAGAGACGGAACGTGCACAAAAATATATCTTGTATTTTATAACCATTTTCTTCTTTATTCTGGTAAATAACCTCATCGGCCTAGTGCCCGGAGTCGGTGAGCCATTAGTTTCTCATGGCAATGCGCTCTTCCGCCCGTTTACGGCAGACTTTAATTCTACATTTGCCATTGCTGCCGTCACTATGGGCCTCGTCTACATTAGTTCAATTCGCGAATTAGGTATAAGGAAGTATGTCAGTCATTTCTTTGTTGGCAGTATAAAAAATCCTTTGTATTTATTCATAGGTATTATTGAAATAATTACTGACTTAACTAGGGTTGTTAGCCTGTCCCTCCGACTTTTCTTAAACGTAGCCATCGGCGAGATAATAATTGTAGTATTCGCTTGGCTTGGCCATATCATAGCGCCAATAACTGCGACTCCATTCTTCTTCCTGGATCTTTTCGACGACTTACTTCAAGCTTTTATTTTTGTATTACTTGGCGCAATGTATATAGCGATTGCCGTAAACCATGGCGCTGAACATTCGGATAACAGCTTGACCGAAGGAAATATTCCTGAAACAATGGAGGCAAAGTGAGACTTATAAAAGGAACTTTGTTTGGCTTTGGATTAATTAATAAAGTAACCGGTAAGGAGTAATTAAAGAGATGATCGGATTTGGAGACGTTACTAGCAGTGTGAATATCGCAAAAGGTATCATGATAGGTGGAGGTTTTATCGGACCCTGTATAGGCATGGGTATAATCGGTGGTGGCTACATTCAGGCAACCGGACGAAACCCTGAAGCGAAGCTTCTTGGACAGGCTTTGGTGTTTGTGGCTCTTGTCGAGCTGTATGCCCTTCTAGCATTCGCCTCAACATTCTTTATGCTAACTACTAAGTAAATTATTAGGTTTTAATGTTTAGTTTATTCACACAATTTGGCAGCAGTTCGAGTTCAGGCATTGGCGCATTAGGTTTTAATGGGCAGGCTTTCCTAATCCAACTCGTTACTTTTATTATTGCTCTTCTGGTACTGAGGAAATGGGCCTTTAAACCAATTTTAAAGGTTATGAACGAGCGTCGTGAGACTATAGAAAAAGGCGTTCTCTTGGGTGAGCAAATGCAGAAAGAACAGCTTAAAATGGAAACTAAGGTTGAACAGGTATTGCATGATAGCCGGGTTAAGGCCGATGCAATCATCCGTGAAGCTGAAGATCAAGCTCGAGCGAAAGTAAGAGCAGCTGAAGATCAAGCTAAGGATCGGACCAATGATATTTTGAAATCAGCTGAAGACCGAATTAAGCAAGAGACTATTCAAGCCAGGCGGCAGCTCGAAAAAGAAGTCGTTAACTTAATTGCCGATACTACAGAAGTAGTGATTAAAGAGAAAGTCGATAGCAAGAAAGACAATGAGCTAATTAAACGAGCTCTAAAGGAAGTTGAAGCATGACTAAATCTAGACTAAAACTAGCTAATCTTATTGCTGAGCGGACAATTAAAAACGGAGCATCAGCAAGTTTTACTAAAGAGGTGGCCGCTTATTTACTGGAAACAGGAAAGACCGATGAACTCAGCTCAATTATTCGAGATGTTCAGGCTAAGTGGGCCGACTTGGGTCGGGTTGAAGTAATCGTCAGTAGTTCTCATAGTCTTGATGCGGCCGCAAAAGATGAGATAAAAAAAGCAGTCTTGTCGGTTTATCCAAATGCTAAACAAGTAATTATTAATGAAGTTCGTGACGACCAAGTTTTAAGTGGCGTTAAGCTTGACCTGGCTAACAGTCGCCTTGATCTAACAGCCGAAGCAAAGTTAAAGCGATTTAGGCATTTAACGGCAAAGAAAGGAACGATTTAACAGTAGTGAGTGATTTATCTATAACAGAACTATCGAAAGACATCCGTTCGGCGATTGCCGAACTTAAAGAACGACCGGAAATCGAGAACGTTGGCGTAGTTACCCGTGTTGGTGATGGCGTTGCGTGGATTTATGGACTGAGCGCCGCCGGCTATAGCGAAATGCTAGAAATTGAAGGTACTGAAGGTAACGTAACAGCTTTTGCCTTAAATCTTGGCGAGGATGAAATTGGTGCGGTTATTCTTGGCAACGATACGGCTGTTAAGGCTGGTGCTAAGGTTAAACTATCCGGTAAGGTGCTAGAAGTACCGGTTGGGCCGGAACTAATCGGCCGTGTGGTTGATCCACTTGGTAATCCACTTGATGGTGGTGAGCCAATTAAAACTAAGCAGAATTACCGCGTTGAGCGCACTGCTCCAAGTGTGCTTGATCGTCAGCACGTGTTTGAGCCACTTATGACCGGAATAATGGCGATCGACTCAATGATCCCAATTGGCCGTGGTCAGCGTGAACTTATTATTGGTGACAGACAAACCGGTAAGACCGCTATTGCTGTTGATACGATGGTGAACCAGGCCCGTCAAAAGACGGGCGTTATCAACGTCTATGTCGCAATTGGTCAGAAATTATCCAAGATTTCTGCCTTAAGAGAAAGGCTGAAGCGTGAAGGTGTTTTAGACCAAACAATTATTGTCGCGACTGGCCCGTCTGATCCAGCCGCCCTGCTCTACCTTGCACCATACGCTGGTTGTGCTATCGGTGAATACTTTAGAGACAATAAACAGCACGCTCTGATTATTTATGACGATCTATCGAAGCACGCTGTGGCTTATCGTCAGATGTCACTACTGCTACGTCGCCCACCGGGGCGCGAAGCTTATCCGGGTGACGTCTTCTACTTGCACTCTCGCTTGCTTGAACGAGCCTCAAAGATGTCCGATAAGCTTGGTGGTGGATCGCTGACTGCCCTGCCGATTATTGAAACCCAGGCTGGAGAGATTAGCGCTTACATTCCAACCAATGTCATTTCCATTACCGATGGTCAGATTTTCCTAGAAACTAACCTGTTCTATCAAGGTACTAGGCCAGCTATTTCAGTCGGTTTATCAGTCTCTCGTGTGGGTGGTGACGCCCAGACTAAGGCCATTAAAGCCGTCGGTGGTGGCATTAAGCTAGGACTGGCTCAGTTCCGTGAGCTGGCTGCCTTTAGTCAGTTTTCAACCGATCTTGATCCGGAAACCCGTCACACGATTGAGCGTGGCCAGCGCTTAACTGAGCTATTAAAACAGCCACAGTATAGCCCATATGCAATTTGGCAAATGTATGTAAGTCTTTACGCGGCAACCAATGCTGCCTTTGATGAAGTACCGGTTGAGAAAATTAAAGCAGCTCAAAATGCCTTACTGCAAGAATTAAAGACTAAGCACGCTAAGTTAGTTGAGTCTCTAAATACTGGCGATAAGCCCAGTGATGCTAATAACGAGCAAGTACTTAAAGTTGCTAAGAGCGTGACTGAAACCTATAAAGAGAAAAAGATTAAGAAGGAAAGCTAGGACTCTAATATGGCAAGCATGATTATTCTTAAAAGACGCATTGGTTCGGTTAAGAATACCCGGCAGATAACTAAGGCGATGGAACTTGTTTCAGCCAGCAAACTGAGACGAGCCCAAGATCATGCTAATGCCTCAAGAGATTACCGTGAACTAGCTTACGAGCTACTTAAGAAGCTAAACGCTCTTAATGAGGCTAAGCGCCAGCCGTTATTTAAAGAGCGCGAAGTAAAAAATCGGCTTTACATTATTGTTACCAGTAATATGGGACTAGCCGGCGCCTATAACACCAACGTTCTGAAGCTTCTAACTAGTGGCATTCAACGGGATCAAAAAGATAAGGTTAAAAGCCATGTAATTACAATTGGTAGCAAGGGCGCACAGTTTGTCCGCCGCATTCATGAGGCTGATCTAATGGCCGTTTACCCGCCTTTTGGGGATCACCCAACATCTAATGATGTGCGGCCGATTCTTAATACCGTAATTACTAAGTATGAAACCAAAGAGATTGATGACGTTAAGATAATCTATACGGTTTATAAGTCCGGAATTTTACAAGAAGCGCAAACCCTTCAACTGCTGCCTGCACCACTTATTGATGTCGATAGTGATGTTAATCAAGCGGCTGGTAACTTTGAACCGGATGTTGAAACGGTTGTAGAACAAGTAACGACCAGGTTGGTTGAAGCCCAAATTTGGCAAGCAATCCTAGAGAGTCTGGCCAGCGAGAATGCTATGCGCATGATTGCGACAAGGAATGCTACCGAGAATGCCAACGAATTAATTGATGATTACACGCTAGCGCTTAATACTGCTAGGCAAGCGTCTATTACCCAAGAGTTAGCCGAGATTTCTGGCGGTGTGGAGGCATTAAATGGGTGAATTAGGTGATTTGACAGCAGAAGATTTATACAGGGGGAGTCAACTTAATCGTTCACCGGTAGATCACCCAACAAAGTACGGTCGAATTGCCGGGCTGACTACTATGTCGATTATTAGAAGTCACGATGAAAGAAGCATTGAACGAATACGGGAACAGCTTTGTAATATTGTCACTCAGCTTCAGCTTCCCCTGCCCGACACAGACAAATCAAATGAATATGAAGGAGTATTATAAATGGCGACAGCAACTAAAGATAAAACTAAAATGGGCAAGATCACCCAGATTGTTGGTGTAGTAATAGATGTTGAATTTTCCGAGGATAATCTACCTGCAATTTATAACGCCTTAACAGTTGAGCTTGATGGCAAAGTTGTAACCTTAGAGGTAGCTCAGCACTTAAGTGAATCTAGAGTGCGAGCAATTGCTCTTAGCGCAACTGATGGCCTGGAACGTGGTGCTGAAGTTATCGATACAGGTACTTCAATTAGCGTACCGGTTGGCGATAAGACATTAGGCCGCATGTTTAACGTAACTGGCGAGCCGATCGACAACGGTGATTCAAAATTCAATGAATTTTCGCCAATTCATAAGGCCCCACCCACCCTAATTGACCAAACTGGTTCTATCGAAATTCTTGAGACTGGCATTAAAGTCATCGATCTTATTTGCCCTATTGTTAAGGGTGGTAAAGTCGGCCTGTTTGCCGGAGCTGGTGTTGGTAAAACAGTGCTTATCAAAGAACTTATTAATAACATCGCTAAGTTCCATTCTGGCTATTCTGTTTTTGCTGGCGTTGGTGAAAGAACCCGCGAAGGAAATGACCTTTACTTTGAAATGGAAGAAGCTGACGTATTGAAGAACATGGCCATGGTCTTCGGCCAAATGAACGAACCACCAGGTGCTCGTTTGCGAGTCGGGTTAAGCGGTCTAACAATGGCTGAAAACTTTAGAGACAAAGGTAATGACGTTCTTTTATTCATCGACAATATTTTTCGGTTTACACAAGCTGGTGCCGAAGTTTCGGCTTTACTTGGCCGTTTGCCCTCAGCTGTTGGCTACCAACCAAACCTAGCCCAGGAAATGGGTCAGCTCCAAGAAAGAATTACCTCAACCAAGCAAGGCTCCATTACGTCTATGCAGGCCGTTTACGTGCCAGCCGATGACTTTACTGACCCTGCCCCGGCAACTACCTTTGCTCACTTGGACGCGACAGTCGCTATGAGTCGAGCTTTGACTGAAATCGGTATATACCCAGCGGTTGATCCACTTGATTCGACTTCAACCGTGCTTGACCCAGAAATTGTTGGGGAGGAACACTACAATGTTGCTCGCGAAGTTCAACGAGTGTTGCAGCGTTATAAAGACCTTCAGGACATTATTGCCATCCTTGGTATGGAAGAATTGTCAGAAGAAGACAAGCAGTTAGTCGGCCGAGCCCGCCGCATCCAGCGCTTTTTTAGCCAGCCGTTCTTCGTGGCTGAGCAGTTTACTGGAAACAAGGGTAAGTATGTTAAATTGGCTGACACAGTCAAAGGCTTTAAAGAAATACTAGATGGAAAGCACGATGAAAAAAGCGAGAGTGCCTTTTATCTTAAGGGTGACATTTCTGAGGTTAAATAGTGTTTAACTTTCAACTTGTAAGCATTACTGGCAAAAAATTTGACGGAGAAGTCTATGAGGTTATTCTACCTACATTGGACGGCGTAATAGGTGTTTTAAAAAACCACATGCCTTTGTTTAGCGTGGCTGCGCCTGGCGTAATTATAGTCAGGCTTAACTCTAAAGATTCAGATAGCGCCAGGCAGTTTTTTGCAAGCAGCGGCGGTGCTATTGAAGTCTCGCATAACGTTTTGAGAGTTCTAGTTGATGAAGCAGATAATGCCGACGACATAAATGAAAGCGAAGCTCAAAAGGCACTCGATCTGGCTATCAAAATGCAAAATGAAGCCAAGGACGAAGTTAGTCTTGAGCACGCCCAGCAACTAGTTGACCGTTCTGAAGTTAGACTGCAAGTAGTTGGTCTAAGACGTCGTAAACAGAGATAAATTATTTCTTAAGTTTGGTTGTACAGAAAGCACATCTCGTAGCTTTAACTGGTACCGTGCTTAAACATTCAGGACAAATTTTAGTACTTGGATCATCAGACGTTTTATTACGGTTAGAATAAGCAATTAGCTTGTTGAGTGGCTGAATGACTAAGAAGAAGACAACAGTCGCAATAATAAGGAAAGAGATGATGGCGTTTATTAAATCGCCGTACATAAACTTGCTGTGATTAATCGTGAAGTACAGGCTTGAAAAATCCTGCTTGCCACCTATAGCGGCAATTAGCGGCGTGATAATGTCTTTTACGAGTGAAGTGATAATAGCACTGAAGGCTGCACCGATAATGAAAGCTATGGCAAGGTCTACAACGTTGCCTCTAAGTATAAATTTCTTAAAATCTTTTAACATATTAAATATTATTAATATATTTAACTTAGCTTGTCAAAGGAAAATGCTCATTGAGCGACTCACCGATGCTACCAGTTAGGTATTTCTGAAGATCAATTTCCTGCTGCATCAAGTGCATTAAAACCATACTGGAAGATATGAGTTCACGTACTTCAGCGTCATCGGGTGCTTGCCTAAACGCGTTCACACTGATTAATCGAGCTAGGCTTGGTTGCTCAACCTGTATTTTTTTCCAGTGGCTTGCAATAAGCTGCTGGCCTTTAGAATTATTTTGAGTCCTTTTTAACAAAGAGGTAACAAGAGCGTGACTGGGTTTTGCCCCAGTTTCAGAAGCTGTAAAGTTCGGTGAATCATTTTTCATTTCCCAAGCTTCCCTCTCTTATATTAGGCCGAATTATATATGAATCGGCTTAGGCTTTACTGTGAACTTTCACACATCATTTTAGTGATATATATCTTGTTTTAGGTTCAATAGGTGTAGAATACTTTAGTAATCAATAACTCTACAAAGATAACAACAAAGTATGTCTAATAATAAAGGAAGAGATTCTATTCGTATGGTTCCTGAGCTTTATATTCCTCAGAACGAGGTAAGTATTTATGTTAATTCAAATCCTGTAAAAAACGAAAATAGGAGTGAAGTTGATCTTAGCTTAGTTGAAAAGCAAGCGTACGTAGTCGCTTCTAAGCTGATTTCTGTAGAAGATTATTTTGCACGTTATGGTACCTGCCCTGACGGTCGAGGACGAGAAGGCACATTGGAAGGACAACCGACCGACGCGAGATTCCAAATGTTTGGTGGCCCAGTTGTCTACGTAGTCAATTTAAGAAGCTTACTTAGTCCTGAGATTACAGAAGTGAACGCAAAAGACAGCTTTGAGTCTGCTGTCGATGACTTAATAGCAGCTGGCTTTAAACCTGGTATGCATACAGAGTGTGCTGCTCTTAATAATATTCAACCTGTGATGCAAATAATAAGTAATGAAAAAAATAAAGACATGCTTTACGATTACGCAAAGCAAAGTTTAGGCGATCGTTTTAAAGAAGAATACGCGGACATAATTATTAATAGTGCGGGCCTAATCGTAGACAGCGCTAAATTTAATGGCTTTAGCGACAATGTCTTACATGACATTTTAACGTCACGTTTTGGTGAAGTTGAGACAAATAAATCGATTGAAAAACTATTGCCAGTTGAACATAAAGAATTAACTGTCGGACGCGTTAAAAGACCTAATACTGCCGTTGATACTACAGCAATATTTGATTTGAGTGTTTACGGCGAAGGTACATATATTATCAATGATCCCTACGCAAAAGCACTCGAAAGTTTCGTTGCCAGCGGACCTGATGCAACCACACAATCACAGATGGCAGAGCATGCTCGAGAGCTAATTATTAGAGCTACTTTACAAGCAGTTCCTAACCCAGTTTTGACGCAATTTGATATACGTTAAATTTGCTAGTACTTTACAAATGTTAATTTACAATATAATCTTGAGTCATAAATAAGTGGAGGTTCCATTAGATGTTTGGAAAAGATAAAGTAGCTTCGATAGTCGCGGAGTTTTTAGGTGCGGGATTACTGACATTACTAGTATTTAGTGTGCAACGTTCTGAATTAGGTGCCAGCGCTCCTTATTTCGTTTCGTTAGCGGCAGGTCTTGCAATTGCAGGACTAACATTTATGGTCGGAAAGTTTTCAGGTGGTAATTTTAACCCAGCAATCACAATTGGTTTCTGGACAGCACGCAAAATTTCAACAGTACGAGCAATTGTTTACCTAGTTGCTCAGTTCCTAGGCGCGTTTGCGGCCTATGGTATCTTCCGATACTTTGCAGGAACACACCTACCACAAGTAGGCGGTAAGTACGAAGGTAAGATCTTGATTGCTGAAGCAATCGGTACTGGCGTATTCGCATTCGGATTTGCATCAGCTGCTGCCGGACGTCTTTACACGCAAGGTACTAAAGCGGCCTACATAGGTTTGTCTTTTGCTATCGGTTCTCTAATTGCGTCAACACACGCTTTAGGACTACTAAACCCAGCAGTTGCTCTTGGTATTCGATCATGGGTATGGGGCACATATGTACTTGGTCCAGTTATAGGTGCAATCGTTGGTATTAATCTTTACCACATGCTATTTGCAGACACAGTTGTCGCAGAAGCAGGAGTTGCAACAAGCAGCGCAAGTGCAGCTACGGTTACTACAACAAAGAAGTCCGCAAAAGCTCCTGCTAAAAAGGCATCAGCTAAAAAGAAGACTTCTTCTCGCAAGAAATAAGTAATCTAGACCAAGGTCTATAGACTACCCTTTGCACGTGTTAGCAAAGGGTAGTTTTATTTTTCCAGCAGTTGATTTTCAAACGCTTCAATTTCAGCAATGCCCACGTGGTCAATGCCTATTGGAGTAAAGTCGCAGCTTATTATCTGATTCCAAACTGCACTAATTAACTGCTCAAGTCTTTTTAGATCGGCAGGATCGGGATTTAGCTCAAGAATTAGATGCTTTGGATCTTCAGCTTCAACGTAAACCATTCTAGCTTTGTAATGCTTGATGTTTCTAAACCTGCCGGAATGCTTTGCTAGCAAACAATAGAACAGCAGCTGGGTTTTGTGGCGCCAAGCTTTAATAGCTTTGTCCTGAGCCTTAGTATCGAAGCTGTGGAGCGCATTACCTGTTTTATAGTCACTAATGATTAAAGTATCGTCTTCGACGAGCACGTGGTCCAGTGTGCCGTTTAAGGGCACGTTATTAAGCTGTATGTCATTGATTGAAACTTCTGCCCGCCCGCCCTTTATAAATTTAAAGTCGGGATTATCGAAAAGACTTAATAAGAGTTTGTTGCCATGGCTAAGATACTTTTCATAGCTAGTTGTATGCATCTGCAAACTGGCAAGTTTCTTTTCGTAGTCTGCCAGTACCTTTTGCAAATCAAAGCCATCCTCATTGGTAAGATTCTGCGCGGTTTGTAGCGCGTAATGTATTGCTGTTCCATAGGCCATGCTATCTGTCGTTAAATCGGGTAGTCTGAGCAAATCTTTTTCTAGGAAATATGCTGGTCCGCCATTGCTTAAATCTAAAAATCTTAGTAGTCCGGTCGCGCTTAATTTGTAGTCTTCAAGCCTGGGCTTTAATAAAGTCTTTTCGTCAGCCATGTCCAGTCTCGGCCAGCTTAAGCTAGACTCCAGAACATTTAGAGTTACTTCAGGACTATCTTCAATATTAGTCTTGTTAACGTTCAAGCTTTCAAATAAAGGCGAAGCCAGCGCTGTCTGGCCTTTGGCATCGTTTGAATAGCTACTGACAATAAATGACTTGCGACTACGAGTTGCCGCTACATAGGCTAGCCTGACGTAATCATCAAAGTGCTCACCATAAGACTGCAGTGGTAAATTGGCTGGTGACTTGCGGCCAATCCGTTTAGGCTGCCATAAGCTTTCATTGGCGTCTAATAAATAGACTGTATCGAATTCCAGGCCTTTGGCTTTATGAACAGTCATAAGCTCGACTGCCCTGTCTCCACTAACAAACCATGATTCGTCTACTATTTGACGACCCAGCGTTCGATTAAGATCCATGAACTTAACAAAGTCTATTAGCTTTGGCGAGCCAGTATTTTGTCCGACAAATTCTTTAACAAGGCCTTGCATGACGCTTAAACCAGACAATGACTCAAGATAAGTACTTGTAAGTGGCTGCATAGACAAATAATGGTCTCTTAGAGGACTTGTTAGGTTCTGTCCGGCCCTAAGACCAATTAGATAGTCCATCATTATGGCTAACGGCTCTAAGCTGGCCTGGCCAGATAGCCAAAACAGCCAGTCGGCAAGGTTAGATAAGTTTTTGTCCTCATGTTTCGTGAGACTAGTTAACCAGTTTTGCTTGGTTTTATAGTTACTGGTTGCCAGCTTCCATAATTCGGTGGGATCAACCTGCCAGGCAGGATGAGTTAGTAATCGGCTTAAGCCAAAATTAATTGCCGTTTCATTGCCGTCTGCTATGGCGACGACTATACGGCTTAGTAACTCAAGTTGAATGATTAGTTCTTGATCAAGAACATTGTTTTGCTTTTCGTAACGGATTGGTACATCGATTTGATGGAGATAAAAACTTAATTGCCTTAGGCTGTCATGACCACGGGCTAGGACGGCTAAGCTTTGTTTGGAATCAGACTCCCAGTCCTCTTTTATTCTGTCGGCTAAGAATTTTAGCTGATGCTCCCTGGTCGGATAAACGTATCTTTCGATACGGCCTTCTTCAACGTCACTTTTAGCAAGTAGCTTTTTATCGAGCTTGGGCATGCGCTTTATTAGCCTGTCGTCAGCCATTTCAATGATCTCTGAAGACATATTTAGGATTGACTGCGTTGACCTGTAGTTTTCGGTCAGTACGACAATCTCAGCTGTCTTATAGCTGTGCTCAAAGTTGTACATGTTATTTAGTTCAGCACCGTTAAAAGCAAAGATCGATTGATCATCATCGCCAACGGCCATTAGGTTTGGCTCTTCCCCGTCGATTGAGCTCGAAGCTACCAAATGAGCGAGCCTTAATTGGGCTGGGTTTGTATCCTGGAACTCATCAATTAATACGTATAGGAAATTTTCTTGGACTTTAGCTAGGAGCTCGGGATCTTGTTCGAGGCCGTATATGACTTCAACGATCATGTCTGAGTAGTCGTAGTAGCCTAAAGCGTGCAAGTTATTTCTATAGCTTTCGTAGACATCTGCGAGGGCCATCCACCAGTCGTTACGCCTTCGCTCGTCAAACATTCCCTTTTGGCCGTTTACCCCTTGTATCCATTTTTTCTTCCATTTACCCGTGTTCTTGGTTTTGTTTGTCGCTTGATCGTCTTGGACTGCTTGTTTTAGTTCGCTCTTAAGGACGCTACTAAGTGACCTTAAAGGCTTAATCGAATCTTCAATTGGCTGGTCTGGCAGATCGATTACCGCGTCTAAAAGAGAGTCTAATTTCTTAAAGCTTAGACTTGGCTCAAGTATTTCTGCAAGGAGCGGCTCGATTAGGTCGATGTACGCTTGATTGACTTCTATCATGGCCCTGAGCTTATTTGGTGTTAAACCAGCTTCTTTAGTCAGCTTCAAGGCTTCTTTTACATGATTAATGGCCGTGAACTGTCCGGCGAATTTTATTGCCAGAGGATGGTCGAGTGGCAGTTCGCTCAGGATTGACTGGATTATATCTATTTGAACGGCATCCGGAACTACGGTTAAACTCGCACCGTTCCAGAAATAGTCCGGGTATAGTTGCATCAGTTCCGCGGCAAAGCTATGGAAAGTCTTTACCTTCACATCACGCGCCGCACTGCCAACCAGCTTGCTGAGACGCTCACGCATATTGGTAGCGGCAAAATTAGTAAAAGTAAGACATAAAATAGAAGACGCGTCGGTATCGGTTTTTCTAAGGATATTAGCAACCCTGAGGCTTAACAGCTGAGTCTTGCCGGTACCTGGTCCGGCTACAACGAGTAAAGGGCCCTCAGTTAGATTGACGGCTTTCTCTTGAGCTTTATTGAGCTCTTTATAGTTACGTTGAAACTCGGCTTCCATAGCCTATATTGTACAGAGTTTCTCTCCTTTAGGCTTGGTATTTACTCATCGAAAGAGTGCAGACGTTACAGTTGTCTTGACTCTCGTATTTAGTAAAGAACTGTTTCGTTGCTTTAGGCCATGGTTCAAGATCGTGGAATCCAGCAAGGTCGGCTGCTTCTCGAACAAGATAACCCATGTAGCCGTTGAAGTGTTTCTTGCCCCAAACCACGGCAGCCCAATGCGGGCCGCTTGGTATGACACTTATAGGTTTCTTAGGGTTATAGTTCTTGAGTGTCTTATTCTCGACTTTTCGAATCAAGTTTTCAGCTACAAATTCACCATCGTATAAAGCTGTTTGAGCGAGTCCGCTAAACGGTGTGTTGGCGTTGTCTCCAATAACATAAATGTCTAGTTCGGTCTGCAAATATGCATCTACACCTACTTTGCCCCTACCCATAATGGCAAAGCCATTGGTACTAAAGAATGGATTATTGGTAACCCCAGCCGTCCAGACTACTGTATGACTGCGGATAGGCTTACCGCTAACAGTAAGTCCATCAATGTCTTCGCCTTCAACCTTACTGTTTAGGTAAAGCTTTACACCAAGTGTTTTAAGCTGTTTCTCTACTCTTCTTGAGGTTGAACTCGGCATCATAGGTAGTAGTTTTGGCCCGGCTTCAATCAGGTCGATATGTATTTTGCGCTCTGTTAGATCATGGTTCTTCATAATCTTCTTTAAGTAAGCTGGCAAAGCACCGGCAAGCTCAATACCAGTTGGCCCTGCGCCAACTATGATGTAGTTAAGATCTGGCTTCTTTTCATCGGCTAATTGCTTGTGCAGATGTTCTTTAAAACGGGCTGCTTCATCTTGGGTTTTAATGCTGAATGAAAACTCTTGAAGTCCTGGTATGCCGAAATAGTTAGTTACTACCCCGAGCGCCAGGATTAAGCTGTCGTAGCCAAAGCTAGCGCCAGATTGTGTCGTTACAACTTTGCTTTTTCGGTCTAGCGAAACTGCTTCGTCTCTGACTATGTTGAGCTTTAGCCCTTCAAAAATGGTGCTGTAGGGAATGCTTGAATTTGACCTACTACCACCTGTTGCTGTTAGGTAAAGAGTCGGATAGTATCTCAGCTCGTCATCAGTGCTAATTAGGGTTACTTCAAAATTTTTGTTTTTAGCAAGGTTATGTGCAGCTTTAACACCACCAAAGCCGCCGCCAACGATCAATACTTTTTCTTTTTTGTCTGCCATAATTATTTTTGTTTAATTGATATTATTTACTGGCTATATTATATCGCTTATCCTAATAATCTCCAATTATACTTGCATAAAATGCCCACAAACGCTTAAGCTTAGTTTATGGATGAAGTAATTGAAAGCCTTAAGAAGGCTGGTTTTAAAGGTGAAACAGATACAGCAACATCCACCTTACAAGAATACAGCCACGATGCTTCAATGTTTGAGTTAATACCCAAGCTTGTAGTCAAACCAAAAGATGCTAAAGACGTTGAAGTAATAGTTAAAGTCGCAAACGAAGAGAAAAAAAGAGATCCCACCATTAGCGTGACAGCTAGAAGCGCTGGCACGGATATGTCGGGTGGCGCTATAAATGATTCTATAATCGTCGACTTTAAAGCGCACTTTACTAAGATTGAAAATATAACCTCGTCATCGGCCCACGCGCAGCCGGGTGTTTTATACCGTGACTTTGAACCCGAGACGCTTAAGCACAAGGCTCTTATGCCGTCCTACCCTGCTTCAAGAGACTTAGCTTCCATTGGCGGCATGGTTAACAATAACTCCGGTGGTGAGAAGTCGCTCGAATTTGGTAAGACTGAAAATTTTGTGAATGAACTGCAATTTGTCTTTGCTGATGGCATAGAAAGAACGGTTAAGCCGCTGAATCGGGCTGAGCTTGATAAAAAGATGAAGCAATCAGATTTTGAAGGTCAGGTTTATAGAGATATTTTTAAATTAGTAGATGAAAATTATGACGAGATTAAAGCGGCTAAGCCGCATGTTACTAAGAACTCGACAGGATATAACCTGTGGGACGTATGGGACCGCGAAACAGAAACTTTTGATCTGACCAAGCTAATTGTTGGAGCTCAAGGTACGCTCGGCTTTGTAACCGATATACATTTTAGACTTGTACCATCAAGACCACATTCAGGCCTATTAGTTCTATTTCTAAAAGATATTGATGATCTCGGCGAAATAATCCCTAAAGTCTTGAGTTACAAGCCGGCTACATTTGAGTCATTTGATGACGCTACGCTTTGGCTATCGATTAAATTTATGCCCAGCTTTAGAAAAATGCTTGGCTGGGGAGGCTTCTTTAAGCTTTTACTCTCTCTTGCACCGGACGGCCTGCAACTACTAAGAGGCATACCCAAGCTTATCCTGATGGTCGAATTTAATGGCGAGACCGAAGAAGAAGTTCGCGGCAAGATTCGCAGCCTGCACAATGAGCTCAAGAAGCATAAAGCCAGGTACGAGATAAATGGCTTTGAAGAAGATCCAACTGAAGGTAAAAGCCAAAAGTTCTGGATAATGAGACGCTATAGCTTCCAACTACTAAGAAGCAAAGTTAAAGACAAGCACACTGCTCCGTTTATTGATGACTTTATCGTGCCACCTAAAAACTTGACGGCCTTTTTACCAAAGCTTAGAGAAGTTATTAAAAAGTACAATCTTATGGCAACGATTGCCGGTCACATGGGCGATGGCAATTTCCATGTTATTCCACTCATGAAACTAGAAGATTCAAAAGACCGCGAGAAGATTCTGCCGGCTATGAAAGAAGTTAATAACCTTGTCCTTCATTATGAAGGTTCTCTTTCGGGCGAGCATAACGACGGACTTGTTCGGGGACCATGGCTCAAGACTATGTATGGTCCGAAAGTGCTAGGTTATTTCCAGGAAGCTAAGAAGATAATGGATCCTAAAGGACTGTTTAACCCGCATAAAAAAGCTACAGCCGACTGGGACTACTCGTTTAATCATATTAGAGATCATTTCTAAGCGAATTTGTCTCCTCTAGCAAGCTTAAGTGGTATAGTATACGTAGTGCTTATTTGGGTGTGAGTGGAAATACGAATGGCTAAAAAAACTAAAATATTTATAGCTTTATTACCTGTAGTTGTCTTAATTGCTCTACTTGTTTTTTATTTGCACAGTCACCCAGTTGCCGTATTGTCTCCAGTTGGAGAAATTAGTCGAAAACAACGTAATCTCTTTGTTTTTGCCCTGGCTTTATCGGCAATAGTCGTACTACCAGTCTTTTTCTTAACTATTTGGATTGCCGTTAAGTACCGTGAAGGTAATAAGAAAGCCAAGTACACGCCTGACTGGGATCGCAGCAAGCTATTTGAATCAATTTGGTGGGGCGTACCCATGGCCATAATCCTGGTCTTATCAATCGTTACCTGGAACAGTTCGCATTCACTCGACCCGTATAAACCGATAGCATCATCAAACAAAACTATGACGGTTGAGGTAGTGTCGCTTGATTGGAAATGGCTGTTTATTTATCCATCACAAGATGTCGCCAGCGTTAACCAGGTAGAAATGCCAGTTAATACGCCTGTCCGATTTGTGCTTACTTCTGACACGGTTATGAACTCGTTCTGGGTTCCAAGACTTGGTGGTCAGATTTATGCAATGCCGGGTATGACAACCCAGCTTAATTTAATTGCAGATAAAACTGGTAGTTATTACGGCTCATCGGCAAATATAAGCGGTGCAGGTTTTGCCGGGATGAACTTTAAGGCGGTTGCTGTCAGTAAAACAGACTTTAATGGCTGGTTGGCAAACGTTAAATCATCCCCTAAATTACTCGATCAGACATCATATCCTACTCTCGCCAAGCCTAGCTCGTATGAGCCTGTGTCATATTATTCCGAGGTGGACGAAGGATTATTTGGCGATATAGTTAATGGCTATATGCAGCCTGCTGGTTCTAGCCCTGACACAAATATGAATATGACTTCGTCAGGTAGCTCGAGCATGGGTTCAAGTTCAAATATGAAAAATATGAATATGGAGATGGGAAACTAGTATGCAAAACTTTGCCGCTTTACTAGGACGACTCAACTGGCATGTTTTTCCTAAAGATCCGTTAACATACGGTGCTGCCATCGGCATGGGCCTAATTATTATAGCTGTCGTCTTGCTTGTAACTTACTTACGTAGATGGAAATGGCTATGGACTGAGTGGCTGACGACAACCAATCACAAGAAAATTGGCGTGATGTACATTATTGTCGCTATTGTCATGCTAATCAGGGGCGGGTCTGATGCTCTTCTTATGAGAGCCCAACAAGCGACATCGGTTGGTGCTTCGCATGGCATTGTCTCGTCCTCGACATTCCAACAGATTGCTTCGGCACACGGCACAATTATGATTTTCTTTGCCGCTATGGGCTTTATGTTCGGCCTAATTAATCTTATTTTGCCTCTCCAAATCGGCGCCAGAGATGTGGCCTTTCCTTTCATGAATGCGACAAGCTTCTGGCTATTCGCTTTTGGTGCTCTACTGATTAACTTGTCTCTGGGTGTCGGTCAGTTCTCTGCCGCTGGATGGTTAGCCTATCCGCCGCTATCCGAGGCAAGATACAGCCCTGGTGTTGGCGTAGATTACTGGATATGGAGTTTACAGATTGCCGGTATTGGCAGTCTGATGTCGGGGATTAATTTTATAGTCACAATACTAAAAGAACGGGCGCCGGGCATGACACTGATGCGTATGCCTATGTTTGTCTGGAGCGTGCTTGGCTCAATGACGCTAGTTGCTTTTGCCTTTCCAATCCTTACTGTAACTTTAGCTCTACTAGCTTTAGACCGCACGCTAGGTATGCATTTCTTCACCGCCGGGGGTGGTGGCAACGCCATGATGTACGTAAACCTTATTTGGGCCTGGGGGCATCCAGAAGTTTATATCTTGGTCCTACCGGCATTTGGGGTATTTTCTGAAATTGTGCCAACTTTTTCCAGCAAGCGACTATTTGGTTATAAATCCATGGTCGCTGCTATTGGAGCAATCGTAGTTTTGTCTTACGGCGTCTGGCTTCATCACTTCTTTACCATGGGCGCGGGAGCTGACGTAAATGCAGTTTTCGGTATAGCAACCATGCTTATAGCGATACCGACTGGGGTTAAAATATTTAACTGGCTATTCACTATGTATAGAGGGCGGATACGCTTTGCCTCACCAATGATTTGGTTCATGGGCTTTGTCTTCCTGTTTACTATGGGCGGGGTTGCCGGAGTGCTTATGGCCGTACCAGCGCTGGACTACCAACTTCATAACAGCCTATTCTTGGTTGCGCACTTCCATACCATGATCGTCAGTGGAGTTTTGTTTGGTTACTTTGCCGGACTGACGTATTGGTTCCCCAAAATATTCGGCTTTAGACTCAATGAAAGATTGGGCAAGTATGCCGCCTATTGCTGGATTGGTGGATTTATCTTAGCGTTTGGACCGCTTTATATCCTAGGCCTAATGGGCGCAACCAGGCGACTTGACCATTACGGCACTGCAACTGGCTGGCAGCCCCTGTTTATTGTGGCGGGCATTGGCGCTGTCGTAATATCTATTGGCTTAGGCCTTCAGCTACTCCAGCTGGCTTACAGCATTATTAAGCGTGAAGAGACCAAAGACATAACTGGTGACCCTTGGAATGCCAGAACACTTGAATGGTCGACTGCTTCCCCACCACCTTCATATAACTTTGCTATAACTCCTGAAGTAGATGATATTGACGCTTTCTGGGATATGAAACGGTCTAAAGAACCTTTGCCTAAACGACATTTCGAGCCTCTATATTTGCCCAAAAATACTCCTTGCGGACTGTTTATTGCTAGCTCTGCCTTTATTTTTGGATTTGCCATGGTTTGGCACATATGGTGGATGGCTGCGATCGGCATCTTAGGCGTTATCTTGACTGTCATAATTAGAAACACAAGTGGAGAGCATGAACTTGTCTTAAGCGCTGCTAAGGTTAAATCTATTGAAGCAGGCCTAACTACTTGGAGGGACTACAAATGAGTCAACAAGTAGCCGAACCGATGCCAACGGCAAAACTAAAGCGCATGATAGAAAAGCGTGATTCTGATTCAAAGACCTTATTTGGTTTCTGGGTTTATCTAATGACCGACTGCGTCCTGTTTGCTAGCCTGTTTGCCACTTACGCCGTGCTTCATAATAATACGTTTGGCGGACCTAGCGCGGCCAAGCTATTCGATCTTCACTACGCGCTTATAGAAACGTTATTACTACTAGTTTCAAGCTTTACTTGCGGACTAGGCATATTGGCTGCTCGAACACTTAAAAAAGCCCATGTTATGGCTTGGCTTGGCGTGACATTCGTTTTAGGTGTTACCTTCCTGGTTATGGAAGTAAGCGAATTCCATAAGTTTATACGCATGCACGACAGCTATAGGCGGAGTGGCTTTTTATCTTCGTACTTTACGCTTGTCGGTACACACGGTTTGCACATAACCATTGGATTACTTTGGCTAGCGGTAATGTTTGTCCGTCTAATTAAAGCTCCATTAAACCGTACGACTACCCGTCAGCTAACGTTGTTTAGCCTGTTCTGGCACTTCTTGGATGTTATTTGGATATTTATCTTTACAATTGTTTATCTAATGGGAGGAATTGGCGTATGAGCAAATCAAAGACCATAATTTCTGCTCACGAAGTTGAACAAGGCAGCTACAGGTCGTATGTAACCGGCTTTGTTTTGTCGCTGGTCTTAACTCTAACTTCATACTTACTAACGGTTCACCATGTTATATCCGGTAAGTGGGCGCTGGCCTGCGTAGTAGCTGGACTGGCTTTAGTTCAGTGCGTGATACAGCTGACGCTGTTCCTGCACCTTGGTCAGGAAGCCAAGCCAAAATTAAGACTACTTGTCTTTGGTTTTATGCTAACGGTCGTATTAATCCTAGTTGGAGGTTCAATCTGGATCATGCATAACTTAAACGACCGACAGATGACACCCAAGTTTATAAATAACTATATGCAGTCACAGGATGATGGCGGGCTCTAATAACAAGCTTAAGAGCTTCTACTACCTAACCAAGCCGGGCATAGTTTATAGCAATATTATGACTGGTCTTGCTGGTTACTTTTTTGCATCCAAGTTTCATATAGGCTGGCTTAAATTACTTGGTCTTATAGTCGGCATGGCCTTGATTATTGGTGCGGCCTGTGTCTTCAATAACTATATCGACAAAGATATAGACAAGAAGATGAAACGAACCAGCAAACGAGAGCTTGTAACTGGTGCGATCAGTCATAAAAGTGCCCTTATTTTTGCTTCATCGATTGGCATAATTGGGTTTTTGTCGCTAAGCCTAACCAACCTTCTTACCTGGATGATCGGCCTGTTTGCAATATTCAGCTACGTTGTTTTGTACGGTTACGCAAAGCGAAAAAGCCGCTTTGGAACACTCGTCGGTACATTGCCCGGTTCAGCCACCTTAGTCGCTGGCTACACGGCTTATACCAATCATCTGGATGATAGAGCGCTGCTTTTATTCCTGATCATGGTGTCATGGCAGATGGCGCATTTTTACGCCATAGCCATTTATAGACTGAAAGATTATCGCACAGCAGGAGTGCCGGTTTGGCCGGTTAAAAGCGGCGTCCCAAGCACTATTACCCAGATACGCTTATACGTCTTGCTCTATATTGTTTTTAATTTAGCTCTAGCTGTTCTGATTAAAAGCTATGTATACGGAATAGTCATGATGGGCGTCAGCGCCTACTGGTGCAAGTTTGTCTTTAAAGATCCCAAAACCAAGTCTTGTGAAGTCTGGGCTAAGAAAGTTTTTCTTAATTCTTTAATAGTCATATTGTGTTTTTCGGCTATATTATCAGTGGTCAGGCTTATTTCTTAAAAGCTCTCTAAAATGATATGATTAATCCATAATGATTGTGTTAATTCATGTGGTAATTGCTCTGTCTAGCATTGTTATGGCTACGTATGGCGTATTTAGGCCATCTAAAAAATCGCTCCACATTAACTACGGACTAATTGGTCTGACTTTTGCCAGCGGAACTATCGTTGCCCTTACTTACCATGTTGGTTTAGTCAAAACTTGTAGCGATGGTCTTATTTACCTAGCAGTTGTCACGTCCGGTGTTCTCGTTAGCTCAAAGAAGCTAGCTAAAGAAAAACAATAAGTCCTTAAGCCGGTATATTCTTAGGTATAACGACGGTTGCTGTTGTACCCTGTCCGACTTTGCTTGTGAGCGTAATGTTGGCGTTGTGCACGTCGGCTATCATCTTGGCTATACTTAGGCCTAAACCAAAGCCCTCGGCGCCGATTTTAGTTCTTGAATTATCTGCTCTATAAAACCTGTCGAAAACATGCTCGAGCGCAATCGGATCTATACCAACGCCTTCGTCCTTAACCTTTATAGTGATACTGTCTTTACTTTTAGTGTTGCTAACCAGTATATGGCTACCGCTCGGGCTGTATTTAATAGAGTTATCGAGCAGTATTGATATCAGCTGAGTGATACTTTCCTTGTCGCCAAAAAACTCTTCGTTTGTGCCCTTACTATCAATAACGATTGAGTGCTGGTCAGATGCTTTTTTAACTTTGTTAATAGCTCCGTCAATTACGGCCGTAGTATTTGTCTTTTCATAATTTTGCTGCAGTTCTTCTGCTTCAAGGCGAGATAATCTAAGTAAGTTATTAATTAAGCCCTCAAGCTTACTAACTTCTTCTAGATTGCTTTCTAAAGTTGAGCGTAATTCTTTAACTGGGGCTTTATCGTTAAGCAGAGCTACTTCACTCTCCATTTTGATGGCTGTTAAGGGTGTCCTTAACTCATGGGATACATCAGATGTAAAGCGTTTTTGTTGATGATGAGCGGCTTCGATTGGTTCCAATGTTCTTTTTGCCAGCCAATAACTTGAAAAGCCGGCTGCAAATAAGACGATGACGTTAAAGCCGATTAGTCTTAGCAATATTCTGTGTGAACTAGTATCGTAAAAAGATTGGGGTTTAAAGTTTACGTGAGGGTCATTTTGAAAAACCGGAAACTGGTTATATAGGCTTTGAGATTCGCTATGAAGACCGCGATTAAGCTCATTTGTCGTTACATTATATAGAGCGACACTAAACAATAGACTAATAAACATAGCTATTGCTAGGTACCATAAAGTTAAACGCAGTGTTGCAGAACGAAACATTAGATCTTTAGGCTGTTTGACTAAGTTTATAGCCGAATCCTCTCAATGTATGAAGTAATGGCGGTGATTTGGGAAAGGGCCGATCAATCTTGTTTCTAAGATAACCAACATAAACCTCAATCGTGTTAGGTAGAATATCCGCGTCTTGATCCCAAACGTGGCTAATGATCATGTCTTTAGTAATTACCTGTCCCGGGTGATGCATAAAATATTCCAGTAGAGCAAATTCTTTATGAGATAGCTTAAGCGGCTCTTCGCCTCTTTTTACCTCGTAACTATTTGTATCAAGCGATAAATCGGAAACTTCTAGCTTAGTTCCAACCTGAACTTTTGGCCGCCGGAGTAAAGCTCTTACCCGGGCGGTTAGTTCATCAAAAGAAAATGGTTTAACAAGGTAATCATCGGCACCGCTATTAAGACCCTCTATTTTATCGCCAATAGTGCCTCGAGCGGTAAGCATAATAATTGGAGTACTGACATCATTGGTTCTCAGGGTTTTGCATAATTCAGCACCATCAATTCTTCCCGGTAGCATTCGATCAAGCACGATTACGTCATAGTCAGGATCGCTGGCATAACTAAGTCCGCTATCGGCATCATTGACTGCATCAACGGCAAATCCTTTTAGCTCCAGGCCCTTTTTAATTGCTTGGGCTATTTTTGGTTCGTCTTCGATTACTAATATTCTCATACTCTATTATTATATAGCCACGCTTGAAAAATAGCTGAAATAATTGCCTGCTCACAATCAGCTTACTCTCAGGTGCTAATAAGGGTCACTTTTAACTTGTTTCATAGACATGATTTGACTATTTTAAATATTGAGTTAAGGTATAATGAAGACTAAGTTCTATGTCCGAAAAACACAAACCTCGCAACCCAAAATATCGCTCAATGTCCGGCCGCCCGGGTAATGACTTCATTATGCCGAAGCAAGACCCAAACAAGAAAGTTGATCAGTTCCCAGGGATGGGCTCGACATTAAGTAGTTATCAAACAGGTATGCGTGCGAATGCCCCGATAAGATTAACTCCAGAAGAACCAGTCAAAAAGAAGAGGATACGTTTTCCTAAGAAAAAAACCGTGAAAAGAACTAGTTTATCCGTTTTAGCTTTAGTAATACTTGGTGGTGCTTTACTTGGCGGTAAATTCTTATACGACTTACATAAATCTTTTGGTGGCAGTTTGTTTGGTTTGCTTCACTCATCCAAACTTAAAGGTGAAGATAACGGACGAGTTAATATCCTACTAGCTGGCAATGCTGGCCAAGATAGCGGTCAAACAGGCGGTCCTAACTTGACTGATTCAGTAATGGTTGTCAGCCTTGATACTAAAAACAACACCGGCTGGCTCTTAAGCATTCCAAGGGATCTTTACGTAAAAATACCAAATAATGGCTATAGCAAGATAAATGCTGCTTATGAAGATGGTCTATCGGATCATTTTTCAGCTTCTGGCTATCCTAATGGTGGTATGGGCCAACTAGAACAAGTCGTTAGCCAGAAGCTCGGTCTCCCTATAGATTATTATGGCCTGATTGATTACGATGCCTTTAGGCAAGCGGTTGATGCGGTCGGTGGCATAACAGTTAACATCAACAGTCCTGACCCAAGAGGTCTCTACGACGCCTATACCCATCTTAAGCTGCCTAATGGTCAAGTTCAGTTGAATGGTCAGGAAGCTCTCAATTTAGCTCGCGCTAGAGGAGATGATGTAGCCGGCGATGTTAGCTACGGCTTCCCCGATAGTGACTTTGATAGAACTATGCACCAAAGAGAAATGCTCGTAGCGCTAAAGACGAAAGCAGTGACTGCAGGAGTGCTGGCTAATCCAGTTAAGCTGAGTAACCTGTTTGGCGCGCTTGGTGATAACGTTAAGACTGACTTTAGTTTGAGTGATGCCAGACGCCTTTATACGCTTAGCAAGCTCATACCTAATAACAAGATCCAGTCACTTAACTTACAGAGTCTACTGACCGACTACACAGACTCGAGTGGTCAAGAAGATTTAGTACCGGCAGCCGGTCTTAATAATTATAGTCAAATTCAGGCTTTCGTTGCTCAGCATACGTCGAATAATCCTATCGTCCAGGAAAATGCCAGTGTCGTAGTGCTAAACGGCACAGACATGGACGGTATAGCTGCTAAGTATCAGACTCAGCTCAAGAGTGATAAAGTAAACGTCTCACAAATAGGCGACGCCTACTCTTCCGATAACGCTACGACGCAAATAATTGATAACAGCAACGGCAAAGATCCTGAGACTAAGAAACTGCTTATACAAAAGTTTGGCAATAATGTCACTACGACCAATCCATACAATTACAGTGCCAGTTTTATAGTTGTTATTGGAAACGATAAAGTAAGCTCTACCAATGCTGCAGAGTAGTATGTGGTCACCACTGTTATTACATTGACTTTTTAGTATAATTAATGCGTGTTCATGCTGATGAGTCCAAAAGGACGAAAGCGAGCAATTAGTTACATTTTATGAGTAAGGGCTGGATTTCTCAATATAAGCTCAGCAAGACATAGTAATTTATAAGTACGGTTCAAATAATATACTGCAAGTAGATTTTTGACCTATCGACAACTATTAATTAAAGTATAATGGTGTAAGAAACTAATATTTAATTTTGCAATAAAGGGTTTATGACCGATTTAGTAGCAGCCAATTACTTAAAGACCTTCTTAGAGCGACAGCAAGTCAAAACTTTTAAAAAGGGCGAAATCATTATTTTCCAGGGCGAAGCACCTAGAAATGCTTTTGTTGTTAAGAGCGGTACGGTTAAAGCGTATAACTTGAGTGTTAACGGAGATGAAAAGCCTGTCGCTTTTTATCCTGCTGGCAATGTTTTCCCTGCTACCTGGATATACAATAAAGTTCCTAGCGCAATTTACTACTACGAAGCTTTCACCAGCGAAGTTGAAGTTTATCTAATAGAAAGAAAAGTTTACGTCAACTTTATACGTAAAAGCCCTGAACTACTCTTTCAGGAGCTCGATCATCTACTAGCCGATCAATTAGGCGGCTCAATGAGACTAAATGCCCTTCAACATAGCCGAGCTAGCGATAAGCTTATATATACGCTTCATTACCTTGCTCTAACTCATGGCCAGCCTAAAGGCAAAGAAGTTATAGAAATTACTCTCGATCTAACTCATCAAGATTTTGCAAATTTAACCGGCCTAACCCGAGAAACAGCTGCGACTGAGCTTAATAAACTCAAGAAACAAGGCATTATTGATTACGGCAAACATATGCCATATCGTCTAAGCCTGGGCAAATTAATGCAACTCGTTAACGACCAGTTTATTGCAGATATACAACCGTCTACGCTGCAGTAGTCTTAGCTGCGTGCTTTTTCTTCTTTTTCTCTTTAGCGAGTGTGTCGCTGACAACCTTAGCTAGGTTGTGAGGGGCAGTCCAGCTTTTAATAATGCAACGGCTAGCACCTAAGTTGTAAGCTTCAGATATCTCAGGTGAATTTTCCATATTCGTGAATATAAGGACTTTAACTTCTTTAGGCTTCTCGTGCTCCCATTTTTGTAGGAATTCAAGACCGCCCATTATTGGCATAAGAAGGTCAAGTAAAACTAGTTCTGGTTCAAAATCATTTAATTTTGCTAGAGCTTCCTTGCCATCAAATGCAGCAACAACATCATGCCCTTCGTGTCTGAGTATAATGCAGTAGGCTTTATTGAGGTCTCTATCGTCTTCAACAACTAATATCTTAGCCACTTATTTTTCCTCCACAATTAATGTTGATTAGCGTAACTTAAGCGTTCTATTCAATAAGTTATATCATAGCTAGATTCGTTATATCTGTCTAATTTTTTACTTCTCTATCAAGGCCTCGTGTAATTTATTATTCGAACGGGCCACCCTAGGCAAAGTAAAGTAAAAAGTAGTGCCTTTACCTTCTTCGCTCTTAAACCATATTTTGCCATCTAGCGTCGCAAGCAGACCTTTAACCAGATATAAGCCTAGCCCGGTACCGCTGGTTTCGATTTTGATAATGTTCGGACCTCTGAAAAACTTGGAAAAGACTTTATCGTGGGCGCGTTTAGGAATACCCCAGCCGGTATCAGATACTTCAACCATTATGTCTTTCTTGCGAGGCTTAACTAGTAAGCAGACCGAGCCGCCTTCTGGAGTATATTTAATCGCGTTGGATACAAGATTAGTCACGACCTCTTTAATAATCAGTGCATCAGTTTTTATTTGAGTAGAAGCCGTTCCCGAAACTTCATATTTCAAGGTGATAGCTTTAGCATCGGCCATTAAGTTGAGTTCAGGCAGAACTTCATTGATTGCTTCGTCTAGCCTGAGACGTTTAGGGTTAACGGCAATAGTTCCACTTTCGATTCTGGTGATACTAAGAAGCGTCGATATTAGTTCGTTCATGCGATTTGAAGCACCAATGATAGTTTCTAGTGACTTCTTCTGAGAATCATTCAGCTCGCCCATATAACCGTCGTTCAACATGTGTGTGTAGGTCTTAATAGCAGATAGTGGCGTACGCAGCTGGTGCGAAGCTAGAGATATAAACTCGCTCTTCATACGGTCAACTTCTAGCTCAACCGTAACGTCTCTGAAGACCTCGATTGCTCCAACCGGTTTACCTTCGAACATGATTGGTGAAACATTTACCGAAACTGGTATCTGAAATCCGCCTTTTGTACGGTAAAATAGTTTTCCCATAACTGGTTTACCAGTTAGATAGGCCTTGGTAATAGGGCGATCTATAACTGTCATGATCTTGCCGTCAAGATCCTCGGCAATAACTGTCGTGATAAATGGTTTGCCGATTAATTCAAACTCTTCGTAGCCAAGGATTTTGAGGGCGACAGGGTTAATTCTGGTAATAGTACCAAATTCGTCGGTAGTTAGAGCGCCATCACCAATACTATTGAATAAGGCTTCAGTAATAAGATTGCTTCGAAGTCCTTTGACGTGGCTGAGATAGCCTTTGGCAATATTCCTGGTGTTCATGTGGGTTACTTTCTAATATGGATTATAAACTACTGTTTATGGACATTTTTATTTTTCGATACCTTTCCATCTTCTGTTAGCTTTCTGAGCTCTGTTATATATTCTTCAATTATTTCTCGTTCTCCGGTCAAAAGAGAAACGACAACCTTGATCCAGTCGATCATTTTCTCCAGGTCTTTTTTGGTCAGCTTAGTTGGCTCAATGTGAAGATGGTTTTCAACTTGGCGATCAATAAAGCGTTCAGCAGCAGGACCAAGGTATACATTCGTTACCTTGACGACCTGCTCGTAAACAGTTTCTTTAGCTTGACCCGGCATATTAAACTTCCTCTATCCTTTTTAGTCTATTGGCACCAATAGCCATTAAGATGTATCCTGCACCTCCAATGATCCTGAAGATGGTGGAAACGACCAAATGGCCGGTAAATATGACATGCGCTGGCATCTGCCAGGCATTATTGAGGTACTGGACGGCTATGAAACTCAGGACAACTGCAAGCAATCCAGTCACAATGTTCATAAGAGCTTTTCTGTAAAGCAGGCCCTTTACTCCTTTGGCGTGTAAAGTAATCTCGTAGGCCGACATAATTCCAACGAACCAGGCGTATAAGTAAGGAATAATAACCGTAAGAACGGCTAGCCAAACGGGCATATGATAATGGTTCTGCGTGTCAGACATTGAGTTTAGGTTGAAAGAACGAAGCACTAGGAAACAGTAAACGACGCCGCCGATAGTTAGTAGTGCAATAACTACCTGACTGCTTAGACGACCTAAATCAACCTTGTTGTTTTGCCCACCAATACCTCTGGCAGCTGATCCAATAATCAGAAAAGCTATCAAAGTTAGGATTAGGCTTAAGTAGTTGTCGATGATAGAAACAGCACTATGCATGCCTGTACCGCCATTTATCGTCCCACCTAAAACGCGGCTCGTAATAGAAGTTATGGGCATACTCCAGGCAAGCCAGGCTAACCCTAGAGAAAGCTTGGCAAAGTATTCACCTTCTCTTGTATGTCTTATTGCTTCAGAGTACTGTTTTAATTTGGCATATCCCCAAAATGCAAAAAACCAAACTGCTATAAGCGGCAGGTTCACCATTAGTACAGCTATGCTGTATTCAAACGAACTGAAATGGTAAGACCTTATCGTTGTGTTGTTATATGGTAACGCAAAGACTGCTGCAATATAGATGGTGGTAAGTAAACTGCACCAACGTAACACGCGCCCCACAGAAGTATTGGATGTTTTCTTAGTCGACATTGTACTCCGCAGTTTATTATTGAGGGATTAATTAATTAAAACATATACGAGAAGCAATTTCGCGTAAGATATCTGACACTACTTGAAACAACATTTTACTGAACTTTTGGGCTGTTAATAATTAAATTTGTATGCGGTTGAATCTGTTAACTGCAAAAGTAACACAGACTACGAAGGTTATGGCCATCACTACAAGGTCTTTAGTTAGACCAAAGTGACTTTGGTTGGCTAGTAGTGTTCTGAGCGCATCAACCATGTAACTGACAGGGTTAATCGTGCTTATTATTCGAAGGAATTCTGGCACGTTATTTAGTGGATAGAGAGCGCTAGACAAGAAGAAAAGCGGCATAATGAGCAAGTTGTTAATACCTTGAAAGCCCTGGAAGTCGTCGACCATAGAAGCCATACCCGCACCGAAACTAGTCAGTGCCAGACACATAAGTACTAGTACTAGAAATGCGGCTGGCACAAGTGCCCAATTGTAAGGTCTAAAACCTAAAATAAGCGACAGTATAAATACTATAAGACCTTGCATGACGCAGATGGTTGAGCCTCCTAAGGCGCTACCAATCAGAATTTGAACTCGTCTAACAGGTGCAACTAGAAGTTCAGATAAGAAACCAAAGCGTTTATCCTGCAGGATAATTATGCCCCAGAATACACCAGATAATAGAACTGTCTGGGTGATAATACCGGGCACTAGGAAATTAAGGTAGTTCCCCTCGCCTGCTCGTCTGTAAATAGCGCCGATACCATAGCCTAGTGCTAGAAGTAGAAGAATCGGTTGACCAATCGTGCCAATAAGCCTAGAGCCGCTTCTGTAATAGCGTTTAACTTGCCTTAGCCATAGTACGTGAATAATACTTAAGTCCATTTTTTACCTCAATCTACTATTTCTTAGAGCCATTTTTGCATTTAGGCCGTCGTTATTACCGGATTCCTCACGAATACCTGAACCGGTCATCTTTAAGTAAGCTTCTTCTAAAGTCTTGGTCTTAGTTTGCTTAGTTAGCTCTGCGGTTGTGCCTCGTGCCACAATTTTGCCATGATCGATAAGAGCAATAGTTTCTGCTACTTCTTCGGCTTCGTCTAGGTAATGCGTTGTAAAGAAAATAGTCATACCTTTTTCGTGGCTTAGCTTTTTAACGTAGGCCCACATAGTATTTCGAGTCTGGGTATCTAGTCCAAGTGTTGGCTCGTCAAGGAATAGTACTTTGGGCTCATGTATAAGTCCTCGGGCTATTTCAAGACGCCTGCGCATGCCACCTGAAAATGTCTTTACCATAGAATCCTTACGATCCCATAGTTCAACTAGTTCAAGCATCTCTTCAATTCTTTTAGGCTGTTTAGATTTAGGTATTCCATATAGGATTGCGTGAAGCTCTAGGTTTTCATAAGCCGTTAATTCTTCGTCTAGACTGGGATCTTGGAAAACTATGCCAAAAGCCTTACGAGCGCTATCGCGTTCATTTTTGACGTCGTGTCCGGCTAACTTTAGTGTTCCTGAAGTAGGCCTGAGCATAGTTGTTAACATCTTAATAGTAGTGCTTTTACCAGCACCATTTGGACCTAAGAAAGCAAAAATCTCACCTTTTTTTACGTTAAATGAAATTCCGTCGACGGCCGTGAAGTCGCCAAACTGTTTAACCAGATTTTCTGCAAGTATTATTGATTCAGCCATTAATTAAACCTATCTTAACATTTATATTTCTTATTTTGAACTATTAACATCTTCATCGCGAAGTGCAGCTAGTTTCTCCTTGACTTCGTTAAGAATCTGTTTAACCTTCTCATTTTTCTCGTCTGAGTTTTGTGAAGCTATGTCTTTTAATATACCCATAGATTCGTGAAAAGTCATTTTTAGATCTCTAAATGATTTGCCGTGAGATTCTCTTTCTTCCCAATGGGCTTTGAAGTGTTCGTGAACCCTTTCGGCTTCTTTTCTTCCTTTATCGGTTAAGCTATATACCTTTTTATCGTTATCGCTTTGACTGGTAATTAAGTCCTGTTCTTCAAGTAATTGAAGATTAGGGTAAATTGAACCTGCGCTTGGACGCCACATACCGTGGCTCTTGGCTTCCAAGTAGCCAATTATCTCGTAACCGTGCATTGGCTTTTCAAGCAATGTGTTTAATATGATTGGTGCCATATCACCGCGTCTTGCCCTGTGGCCATCGTTGAATCCAAAACTATCTCTGAACATAAAATCCTCCTTTTAATGATATATCACGATATATCTTAATGTCTAGTATACATAGCGATATATCTTTATGCAAGGTTGTAATTCTTAGGTGTAAATGCTATAAAATGTGTATGAGCACAATCGAAACAGTCTTCCCTGATTTAACTTACGAGACTGGTTTAGCAGTTGCAAAAACATGTATCAGAGTCGTACAGGCCCGAGGAGAGATGAGTAATTGTGAAGAAGATGGATACATGGAAACTTTATTTGCACCTATCTTACAATCGCAAATAGTTTGCATGCCAAGAGAAGTCAATGAAAGAAGTAGAATACACATTCAAAATCCTCTTGAAGAAGTTGATATGACGATCGGAAAAATTCACCACAGCACAATAACCTATTGGCCACATGGTAGGAAAAGCCTTCAATTTAATTTATTTGCGTATAGGATGCCTCCTAGGAGATACGACGGCGAGGCTTTTTTTGTTACATCGCCTGAGCGCAAATTTCCTTTAACAGAAAGCTTAGGCCGTGCCTTACTTTCTGACACGACCAGTCTATTACCTGAATAACTAAGATGCCCCTACGCGTTATATGTGCTGGCTGAAGTAGTGCCACCGCGCCCTGTCCAGTTGGTATGGAAGAACTCACCTCTTGGCTTATCGAGTAGTTCATAAGTATGAGCGCCAAAATAGTCTCTTTGGGCTTGAATTAAGTTAGCCGGCAGTCGTTCACTTCTGTAAGAATCGTAGAAAGATAGAGCAGCGCTAAAGCCTGGCATTGGAATACCGTTGGCTAGTCCTAGCGTGATTACTTTTCGCCAGGCAGCCTGGTTATCGTGGATAGCGCTAGTAAAGAACGAATTGAGTAATAGGTTGGTTAGATTAGCATCATGGTCATAGGCAGATTTAATGTCACCTAGGAAACGGCTTCTAATAATGCAGCCGCCGGTCCACATTTGGGCAACCCCGCCGTAATTAAGATTCCACTTGTATTCTTGGGCGGCAGCTCGCATGAGCATATAGCCCTGGGTGTAGCTAATTAGCTTTGAAGCGTAGAGCGCCTGGCCTATTTCTTCAATAAGTTGCTCTTTATCTTCACTTAGGCTTACTTCAGGGCCTTTTAGGACCTGACTGGCAGCTATTCGCTCTTCTTTTAAGGCAGAAGTGAAACGGGCAAACAAGGCCTCAGCTATAACGGTAGCTGGCTGCCCTAATTCACTGGCACTCATAACTGTCCACTTGCCTGTTCCCTTTTGTCCGGCTGAGTCGAGTATTTTGTCTATTAGCGGCTGGCCATCGGTGTCCTTATACTCAAGAATCTCTGAGGTAATCTGGATTAAGTAACTATCTAACTGTCCTTCATTCCAGTGCTTAAATACCGCGCTCATCTCATCATCATTAAGACCAAATAAAGTCTTAAGCACGTTGTAGGCTTCACTAATAAGCTGCATATCGCCGTATTCAATACCGTTATGGACCATTTTGACGTAATGCCCGGCACCGTTTTCACCTACCCAGTCACAACACGGCTGTCCGTCGCTGCCTGTAGCAGCAATGCTTTGGAATATGTCCTTAACGTGTGGCCAAGCTGCTGGCGAGCCTCCTGGCATTATTGAAGGACCGTGTCTAGCCCCTTCTTCACCGCCGGATACGCCTGTACCGATATAGTGAAGGCCTTTTGACTCAACGTAGGCAGTTCTTCGATTGGTATCGGTAAATAGCGTGTTTCCACCATCAATAATAATGTCGCCTGGTTCAAGATAAGGCAGAATATGTTCGATCATTTCATCAACAGCTTCACCGGCCTTAACCATCAGCATTATTCGTCTTGGTTTTTTAAGTAGCGAAACCATTTCTTCAACTGAGTGGACACCAACAACTTCTGTATCTTTGGCGCCGTTATTTAAAAAGTCGTCAACCTTACTAACAGTTCGGTTATAGGCGACAACTTTATAGCCATGATCGTTCATGTTCAGGATTAGGTTTTGACCCATTACGGCCATACCAATAACTGCTATGTCGGCACTCTCATTTGTCATATACTAGTTAAGTATAATACAAGAAAATTAAATATAAGCGGAAACTATTTAGTACAATGTCTGATTTAAAGATTGAAAAAGACAAAGAAACATTAGCTTATGTAGTGGCTAAGCTAGCGATAATGCAGCTTGACCAGGCAATAAGGCTTCAAGGACAAGCCAGCTGGGTCTTAGCTGGCGGCAGTACCCCTATTGATGCATATAGAATAATAGCCAGTGAATATAAAGACGCCTTGGATTGGACTAAAGTTTGGGTGCTACTTGGTGACGAAAGATGCGTATCGGTCGAAAGCCGTGATTCGAACTGGGGTCAAATAAGAAATATACTTAGTGGCTTAAATATTCCAGAAAATCAGAAAATAATACCAAATTTTGATTTATGCGGTGATGAAGCAGCCGAATATTACGAAAAGCTAATTATGTCCTTGTCATTAGCGCCAGGTATACCTAGGCTAAATCATGTTTGGTTAGGTATGGGCCGGGATGGCCATACTCTCTCCTTATTCCCAGGCGATACCCAAATAGATAGCGAAAAGATGGTCGTGGCTATCAATAACGCACCTAAACCACCGAAGGATCGTATTAGTCTTTCTCTCAAGGCTTTATCTAATGTCGGTAGCGCATTGATTATAATCAGCGGCGCAGATAAAGCCAGAGCTTACGGCAGAGCTATGGATGGGGGCGATGACCTTCCCATAATGAGGGCCGTTAAGGCAATTGAGCAGTTTGGTGGCAAGGTTACATACGTAGTCGACTCAGATGCTGCTAGTGAAGTTAAATTCTAAACTAAAAACTTATATTGCCATAACTCCAACTTATTAGTATTATTCTCTTTAAGTTAGTAAGGTGAATAATCAAGCATGCCTAGCTACACTGTTTTCCAGCTTTATTTTGGGCAGATAGCTTTAAGTTGGAACGAAACAGTCAATCTCTTGTTCTTTTTAATAATTATCCTTGCCCTAGTCGAACTAGTTCTTAACTTTATTGCTGACTCGGGCTTACTCGATAAAAATTACGAACTACTTGAACTCCGCCTGCCTAAAGACCTAGACAAAGACATTGACGAAGAAGGTCTATATAAAGTTATTTGTAAGCTCATTGCTGTTAATAGACTTAATCGAATATCTCTTGAAGCGGTCAAAGATGCTTATGGCGTAAGGTTCTTGGCCTATCTGTCTGAGTCAAATGTTGAAGGGTTCAAGAGCATTGTTCGATCGCATTTTCCTGGTAGTACTTTTAGCAATACTAAAGATTACTTACCGATTAATGCAAGTGAATATAAAGTTCTTAGCTTTAGTTACCTGGATAGTAGTAATGAAGACGCAGATAGATTTAGGGTGATCTTAGAGCTGCTATCTCGAGATAAAAGTGATTTGGCTTCATACCAAGTAGTTATAAAACCCCACCACAAAGGTGTGATCTATCTAATACTGAAATCAGTCAGACTAATAATAAATATTCTAAAAGGCTTTCTTGGAAAGCAAAGTTCGCCGCCTAAACAAGAAACAAATTTGGGTGATCGACCATTCTGTTACGTATCAATAAGAATATTGGTTAGCCAGGATGATAATGGGCTAAGCTCTGCCTTAGGCCATTTAAGTAAAGATAAGCTGGCTTCAGCTTTACCAAGAGGCTACTTATTTAAGGAGTACAAAAGAAGACTGCCAAGACTATCTCCACTTTGCAAGTTAGACGTAGCGAGCTTGCCCAGCCTGTATAGTTTTAAAACTTTAGTAACTGGGCTTAGTTCTATTAACTCAAAACAAGAATATAAAGCTCTGCCTTTAGATATTGAGCTTAGCAACAGGCCTGATTCAGACATCACATTAGGGATTAATAAATACGAAGATGCTGAATATGAAATTAGACTGAGTGACGAAGAAAGACAAAGACATTTGTTTATTGTCGGTAGTACAGGTAGTGGCAAATCGACGATGCTCGGTAATCTAATTGAGCAAGATATTAAGAACGGCAAAGGCTTAGCCTTAATTGATCCGCATGGTGATCTGGCAGAAGAAGTAATAAAGAAAATACCAAGATCCAGGCTTAAAGATGTTATATATTTTGACCCAGCCGATATTAGTCATCCAATTGGTCTTAACATATTAGAAATAGATAAGACACTTAGTGGTGACGGGTTAATGCTTGCTCAGGACTTTGTTACAGAATCTGTCGTGTCAATACTGAGGAAGCTCTTTTCAGATAATGATTCCGGTGGTCATCGTTTGGAGCACATACTTAGAAATGCCGTGCAGACCGCTCTTACTGTAGAGGATACTAACTTATTTACCGTATATAGACTATTAACTGATTCTGCTTATAGGTTTTCGGTGGTTGCAGAACTTAAAGATAAAACCCTAAAGAGCTTTTGGACGAATGAGTATATGAAAGCCGGAGATATGCAGAGGGTTAAGCTAAGTATTGGCGTAACTTCAAAGCTTGGACGCTTCTTAAGATCAACGGCAACAAGACGGATACTTGGGCAAGCTCATTCAACCATAGATTTTGATGAGATTATTAACTCGGGCAAGATACTTATCTGCAACTTTTCTAAAGGTAAGATTGGTGAAGATACGTCTACCCTGCTTGGGTCGAGCGTACTTACGCAATTGCAACTGTCTGCATATAAAAGACAGCACATGTCTCAAGCTGATCGAAAACCCTTCTATTTATATATAGATGAGTTTCAAAATTTTTCATCGTCTGCTTTTAGCCAAATGCTCAGTGAAGCTAGAAAATATAAGTTATTTCTCACTCTAGCTGAACAATCTGTCTCGCAACAAGAAGATACGAAGCTTTTAAGTACGATGCTGTCTAATATAGGGACGCTAATTTGCTTTAGGTGCTCAAGCCCGATAGACGAAAACTTATTACTATCACTGTTTAAGCCGAATCTACACGAAGGTGATTTGCTAAAACTGCCATCATTTACCTTTTATGCACGAGATAACGCTATTAAGAGTTATGAACCCTTTTCCGGAGAAACAATTTTAGATAAATGCGAAATGGATAATTCTCAGAAAGTAATACTGTTTTCTAGAAACAAGTACGGCTTTAAAAGCTAAGTTCTATTCAGGAGTGTTATGAAGAGACTTCCATAAATGCCAGCAAGCTACTGTCCTATAAGGACGCCACTTATCTGCGATTTTAATGAGCTCATCACGGCTTGGCAATTCATCCCAATTATATAGCTGTTTCATGGCCCTTTGTATGCCGACGTCATCTGGCGCAAAGACGTCTAATCTGACAAGTGTAAACATCAAGAACATTTGAGCCGTCCAAGGGCCTATACCTTTTATCTCGACCAGTTCTTTAATGACCTCCTCATCACCTAGCTTGTCTAAATGCTTGTATACGTCGGGATCTTCGGCAAAATGCTGGGCTAGATCTCTTAGGTATGATGTCTTTTGGCGAGATAAGCCGATCGCTCTCATTTCTTCGTCTTTAAGCGACAGTATTTTTACAGGATCAGAGTTAGTGGCTTCTTCAAATCTGCCAAAAATAGCTGCCGCTGCTGCCACTGAAACTTGCTGGCCAATAATGGAACTACACAGAGAATAAAAGTAGTCTTCTCGTACTCTATGAGTAATTGGCTTTTGAAGCTTAATTAATTTAGCTAAATCAGGATCAAGCTTTGCAAGTTTAGATTCGGCCTCAGTTATATCACTCATATAGTACTTATAATACTACCCTTTGTTCTGACCTAAGTCTTTAGAATTACAAGCTAAGAAGGCGTGAATTCGTTCCAACCCTGGTGCATAAGTGAGTCTAGATTTGAGGCATTTTCATCAAACATGCCGAAGTTATCTGAACAAATATCCCATTGGAAACAAGCGAATACTTTTGCTTGTTGGGCTGAGTCGGCAATGTCTTTCAATATATTAGCCCTACTCGGGTCGGTTCTTGAAAAGCCAAACTCCCCTACCATTACTGGCTTGTACGCAGACCAAGTTTCCACGCTGGCCGGGTAAAATGGTGCGTAGTTATGGAAATCGTAATAATCTAAGTATTCATCAAGCCCAGCGTAAGTTGTGTAAGCTCCTGCCATGTCGTGCAAATTGCTAGTTGTTAACCTTACGCTTGGAAGTACCGTTTTTACTGCTTGAGCCCACTGACCTACTGATGTTGTCAGTGTAGCCGCGTTAAAGGGACCTTCATACTCTGGCAGTGATGCAGAGAGCTCATTTGCTAAATCAATTCCAAGTAAATTATCTTCATAAGGAGCAATAGCATTGGCTTGAGCAACAATCCAAGTTTGTATACCAGCTGGTAGAGTTCCAGATGTAAACTCTCTGGTATCTCCAAAACATGGATAAAAGAGTATGTTTTGAGAGGCACAGTATTCGGCGACTTGTACTAACTGAGTTAAGTATGTGCTTTGGTTAATTGTTCCGTCCATTACACCAGAAAGAGCACCGAGCAAACGAATACCACCCGCACCTATGCTTACGGCGGCGTCGATATCTCTCTTAATTTTTCCAGTCCAGTCCCAATTTAACCAAAGACCCGTCCAAGCCGAGGCGTAAGAATAATCGGCTCCTCTCGGGCTTATATTACTACCACGTACCCAGTTTTTATCCGGTAATCCATTAGGCGCTTTTATGTTAACAAAGTCTTGGTAAGGCACCCATGCGCCATCTTGTCTGATTGAAGAGATAGGCATCTAGGAACCTGCCTGGTAATGAGCGTAAACACGATTGGCTGCTAGGACAGTTGGGTAGTAACTAATCCATTTAAGACCGCCACCAAAATAACTATTGTCTGAGCTTGAGTAGGCCGCAATGGTTAGAGGTGATGAATTGCTGATAGTTGTTACAGAAGCGCTTGTAGTTGAATTATTAAGTGTCCCGTCCATATAGAGATTGGCGTTTACACCACTCTTGGTAAAAACCATGTGATGCCAGTTACCGTCACTTGGCACTATTGTTGAACCGAATACAATCCCTGTTGAGTCATCTTTACATAGCACTGGTATATTATTACTGCCTGCACCGCTTTCCATGAAAGCGTATGACGCACCAGTACCCTTTCCGAGAATTCCTTTAGAACTGGTATCGTTTATGGGTTTTACCCAGGCTTCAATGGTCCATATATCTCCCATATTAAGTGATGTTGCACTAGGTACTGATAATATTACTGCTCCAGCTGCTGTGAATGTCATTCCTGAGGCTACACCATTATATGTAGGTGTGCCTGTCAGAGATGTGACATGGTTACCGTTACCGCTAGCATCTTGGGGAAGGCCGATCGCTTCGTTAAGCAGCCAGAATCCAGCGGGTTTATCACTTAGAACATTTAACTGATATCTAAGCTCTTGAATGTCAGGACTAGCACTGCTTGGGTTTATCCATACTGAAGCGTTACTTAAAGCTCCAGGGCTATCTACGCCGACATATACCTGACCTTGAGTATAACTACCGTTTTGTTCTACTTGAATCGCGGCGGAAACAGAAACCGGAATCTGTCCGCTCGTTAATTTGCCTGTCCCATCTAACTGAGCCACTCCACTAAGTGCACCAAGTGCAGAGCTTGGAATAGCACTTACACTCGAGGCGGTCAAACTGACATTGCCACTGCCATCTGGTGAAGCATTGTTAACAGTTTGGACGCTTGAATTAGCTTTTGTCACCGCATTGCTCACAGTGGTTGGAATTTGAGCAGATACTAGTTTACTAGTTCCATCTAGTTGGGCAACGCCACTTGCAGCACTTAATTGTGAACTAGGAATAGCATTTATATTAGCTGCCGTTAGACTTACATTACCACCGCTAGGGCTAATACTGTTTACGGTCTGAACGCTACTGTTTGCTTTGGTTATGGCTGACTGAGTGGGAGCATCTAACTGGGCGCTCGTAACAGCACTACTTGCTATTTGACTCGTGCCCACACTATTACTCGCTAGCGTGCCGTCGCCATTATGAGAAACTTCAAGAAAGGCATTGAGTATGTCTCCCCAATTGCCGACATCACCACCAGGGTTTGGAAGCCGTTGCGTCATTCTTCTTAGCTCCTCTTAGTTCTATTTTTATCTTCTTGTGCTTATTTTATCATATTTAAATTAGTGTTAATTAATATAGTTCATGAAGTTAAGGTATGATACATACTTAGTTTGCTGGCCAAACTTTTAAAGCCTTTTCGTATAGATAATTTGCCTGTTCCTGAATGGTTGTTTCATTCCATGGGTCATAATCAAGATAATCGGTTAGAATCTCGATACTCCCTGAATATGCTCTGACACCTTTATTACTACCACGCCCTGTGAGTTTTGTATGCCAATCCGCATCATTGATATTGGCATTGAGCGACTGAGTAATTATAGTAAGGTTTCCAAGATCCAGTAGTTTAAAAGTTGCTTACAATAATCGAAACGTTATTAGTATTACTATTGCTGGCATTGCCACTAGTAGAACTACCACCACTGGTGTTATCGCTAGAGTTAGCAGACCCTGTTGATGATGATTGGCCATTACTGCTAGAGATTGATATATCATTGGTGTTAGTAATTTTCGTTTTATTAGTGATAGAGGTATTAATAGTATTGTTACTACCATAGCCAGTGCCACTTATATTTCCATTAGTAGTTGCTGCTGATGCAGCTCCAAAGCCAATTATTGCCGTAAGACCTAACAGTCCCGCACCCAAAGAAACTTTAGAAGCAAGAGCGCTAGTTTTCAATCGTTTTAAAAACGTCATAAACCCTCCTTCTTCATTTATATCTTATTAGACTACACTCCTTATGCTATCCGTTCAAGTTAAATTTCGTACTTTTGGCATAAAAGTCTTGCAACTTTATCTTGGTTCAATCTGTCAAAGTTTAATCTTAGCTGTTTTATTTAATTTAGATTTTTTAACCGACGATTTGGTCTCCTGGTGAATCTCTAAGATTGAGCGAATAATACCAATAAATAAAAAATAGAATGTCATAGAGGCAAAATTATTTGCAAGTGTTTGGCGATTAAGTAAACTCACCACGGGAATAAGCAATAATGCGAATAAAGCTGCGCTAAAAATCCTTCGGCTGTCTGTACGGCGTATAAGTACGTATAAAGCATAGCCAATAAATGCCCAGACAATATATGCCGGTAATTCTATGGCAATGACTTCCAATATGGCTACTAATAGAATAGTATTACTTATGACATTTATATATAGTGAATCGCGGTTCATAATGGTCGCGTCGACCAGTTGTTTTGCCCTATATTTAGCGTCAAACCATGCTTCATTGGCGCGAAGCACTTCATAAGTTCGAACTAACTGACGTCGACTGATGGCTTTACGTCGAAGAGACTGTCCAACGTCAGCATTAGCTTCATTTCCGATCGTAATATTAGACGGAATGGGTGCAGATTTAGGAGGGTCGTTAAGTTTATTCATGATAGGCCTCATTTTTATAGACGTCTAGACCGGTCTGGTGGCTTTGGAGCTGGAGATCGTGCTGAGAGCTTAACCATTCGTAACTTTCAGCGTCATAACCGCCTGATAATAACACATACTGAATATGCAGTTTGTTTAAGCTTTGTGCCAAATCAGCTCGGTCGGTCTTTGCAAGAATTTGCGAATTAATAAATTTACTGGTGGTCGTAGAGGGTTCGTTAGGTATGCCACCGATCTCGGCGTCAGTACCACTAATAATATTGGCATACTTGAAAAAGTCCGGCGCGGGGTTGGCGATAACCCTGGGGCTGAAATCGTAGCTCATATATTCATGCCAGGGTAGGAATAGTGCTTTTCCGCTCGGCGGATGTCTTTTTAAATACTGGTTAAAGCTATACCATGAGGCTGGATAATGTACAGGCCTCAACTGTCCTGCAAATCCGTACACCATGCTGGGCACATAGGCCAGTGGCAATAATAGCGACAAAACGATGATTGTCTGACGCCAGCTAGTAGTCGATTGTTTAAGGGATTGCCGATTTGCAACTGCAAACCTATCCAGCAGCCATGCCAAACCATGCGCACCAAAGTAAGCATATGCCAACATGAGTAAAGCGCTCCACTTTTCCGGCTCACGAAACCCTTTCATGAGAGGTATATGTTCGATCCCCCATTTGGTTAGTCCGCCAAATAATGGAGCGTGTATGCCGCAGGCTATAATGAAGCCAATTATGCTGGCGACTAAGATGCAAATAGTAACGAGCCTTGCGCTGGTCGCAACTTTCTTTTTTTCTTGTGGTTTGCGTTTTGAAAATTGTGTGACTGCACCTACGCAAACTAATATAAAAAGTAAAGCAAATAAACTAAGCCAAATAATGATGTTCCCATTAGGCATATGGAATCTGTTGTACCGTTCCAGCCAGAATCCATAGCCACTTAGGACGTTGGTAATGAGTCCGACATGAGGATTAGGCGTGGTAGTATAGGCGGCTAAGTCGTGCGGCCCGATCGAATTAATGGTTTGACTAATGGATGAGGTACCACGTATGACACCAATTAGCCAAAAACTATTAATAAAAAGTGTGGCAATTAATGCTAGCCCGCTCCACTTTAATAACTTTTTTCTATAACTTAATTCCGATACTCGTCCAATGCTAAAAATCACGATGAAAATAATACCAATCAGCACTGCCATAACAAAAATATGAATCGATAACATGGCCAATAAGCTGTACCAAAGTGCTAATACTGCGGCAGTGCGATTGCTTGGATGATTCACAAAGTTAATTAGAGATTTTACTAACCAAGGTAACAATGCATAGCCGGCCACGATTAGGTATTGTCCAGCCAGCCAGCGCTCGTACGTAAAGGGGTTAATTGTATAGAACAGCCCACCAAAATACTTTGGCCAGCTTGATTCAGTCTCGATTAGGCGGTGCATTCCCAACCCGCAAATAAACAGAATTATAAAAATAAGCAGCTTCTCAATCACCTGTCCTGGTAACAAGAAGTTAACTAAATGCAGAACCCACTCAAACAGCCACGTATTAGACATGCCATGCGCCACAGGCAGCTTAGGCGTAAACACCATATCAAGCGCCAAAACAAATCCGCTACCCAGCATCGGCCCCATAATCAATAAGGCCAGAACTACATAAGCTGTTGTTACTCTGGCTTTAACTGACTTAAATACGAGGTGCACGATATTTCCAGTTTTTAGAATTATGATGCTTCGGTAAATATGAGCGTAACAAGTAGACAGAAGCTCCGATAAAACATACTCCACTGATGATTAGGCCAATATTTACCAGACTTTGCGGTGAATAGTCTAAGACAATATGATAAGTCCCAGTAACGCTTTTATAGCCAGCCGGTATAGCACTACTATTAATCCACCAACCATTCGCAAAGCCGTTAATAACGACATGTTGGCTGGTAGGGATAGTATATCGTTTCCATAAGCCTAAACTCCAGGCAAGGTTTTCTAGAAAATTATGTGGTGAAGTCTTGACAATATAAGCCTTCCAATCAGGATGATATGACTGAGAAAAAGCAATCATATTCAAACCTTTTGTCTTAATAGTGGACTCATATCGTGTTGGATTATCTTCCTTGATTGATGAAATAGTCGCCACTGAAATGTTTTGTGGCGTCTGATTAGTCAGAGTGTAATCTCCTATGAATGAGTTTTCTATTTGCCTCATATCGATGTCGCTGTAACGGACGACCGAACCGTTTCCGACTTGTGCATATAGATAAATGCTTAATGGTTGTCCGCCTTGATCGGAAACAGCCAATTCACTGGCGCTGTGCCAGTTATGGTCATGGCTAATAAAGGTCTTATTGGCTATACAAGTCTTGCCGTTCCAGACGCAAAGCTGAGCTTCTGTTCCCTGTAGAACCCGGTACTTGAATGTCGCTACATAAGCTGTGTCATTGGCAAAGCTCGAGACATAAGCCGAACTGGTACAGGCAGATGAAGTGCCGTTTGTCGATAACTGCAGTGCTTTGCCAACCGTGCTATCACTTACTACCTGCATGCCTAATCCATCTGTTCCGGTTGGCCCGCTGCAATTTTGTACGCTTGACTGCCAGGAGCCAGCTTTAAAGTCACCATTATCAATCAGATTGGACGAGCCGAGAGTCAATTTATTTTGAAAATTTTGCGTGCCTGCATTAAGTGAAACCGATAACAAAGTATTTTCGGCAGTCGGCAATGTATAACTTATTGTTTTGATAGGTTTATTAAGTCGGTATATCTGCACGTTGTCGTATTGGTCTTGGCTGAGTGGATAATTAGCTTTTTGGGCGTAAAGGTAAAGGTAAAAATTAGAAGCTGAGTTGTTCAGATAGACTGCCTGCGAATAATTTGTCCACTTGTTGCTAGCGTTGACACTAGCGTACGTTACGCAAGTCTTGCCGTTCCAGACGCAATATGACGGTTGGCTGCCTTTGTTGCGTTTAGCGTCAAAACTGAAGTAATATGTCCCCGGTTGAAAATGATTAAGAGCCGGCGTATAGGTGCAGGCTGAGTCCTGATTAGCTGTTAACTCGAGCGAGTTATTGCCATTGCTAGCACCTCCCTGAAGTAACTTCATGCTTATTTTGGCGTTAGCAGAACTCTCTTGGCAGTCGCCTACCTTTTGTTGCCATAAACCACTTTCCAGTGAGCCATTACTAACGAGATTTTCACCAAGCTCAGCAGTTGAGTAAATCTGCAGCGAGGTAGTGCTGGGGTCAAAGGCGAAGTCAGCAAGATCACTGTCGTTTTGATTTGGCTTAAGCAGGAGTGAACGGTCCTGCAGCTCAACGACTATGGGCGCACTACCGTAGCTACCTAGTTTAATAATGGTTTTAGTATCGCTGTCTTTAGCAATATTGTGTCCGTTTACCGCCAAGTCATTACCAATCCGCTGAAGCACAAGGGTGTAATTGCCATTGCTGCTCGAATAACTGACGCGGTAGTTATTATTTACAGAGGATTTCGTTAGGTTATATGTATCTGCCTTCGGCGTATGTACCGCCATTGTTGCGAGCGAGCTGGTAGCGGCAGTTGAGCTGGCGGTAAAAACGGACTGGTAATAGTTACTGTGCGCGCCAGTTAGTTTGTCGCTGCTTTTGACAGTACCGCTCAAGACCAGGCCTGTTGAGCGGTCATGCTGCTCGGCTATAGCTGCGAAGTTATTAAGGTCATCGCTTGCTACTAAGGTCTTAGGGCTATAAATGAGTGGGTTCACGTCTTTAGGCTTAATATTGTAAATATCAAGAGCACCGATATTGCGGTTTTTTGTGACGTTGGGATTGTCGCTCAACAGTGCCTTAATTTGCTGCGGTGATTGGACACCATAATATGAATAGTCATAATCATTACGCTGGACGATGGTGTTATTACCTGTCAGGCCGAGAAGTTTAAAAATACCAGGCGTTGATAAATTGGCATAGACGTTGTTTAAAAAATTGTCAGTTAAGTACTGGCCGCAGCCTTTACATGTATTGTGTACGGTCGAAGGCTTGAACAACGTGTCCTCGAGGTTGCGCTCAAACGATTTCATATGCCCATTCCATACGAGTGTTTCAAAATACTGGTTCGGCAGCATAAAGACTGAGTTAAGGTTTTTGTTGGGTTGGGCATTTATGTAATCTGAGGTTTGCGTCCAGTAAGTAGGAATGCTCGGTACTTCAATACTTTTGGAATAGAGCTGATTTGTAAAAAATGGGAAGGCATTTGCGCCGATAATAATAAGGAAAATAATGCCTATAACCCTACGGCCGTTTGTGGATGAGGTATGAATGAATAGTTTGGTTAAAACAAGCGCGAGTAAAAGGCTGAGTACCAACATTTCAACCGAGGCAAACTTATACGTATTACGAAAAGCCATGGCGAATGGCACATGCTTAAAGATGAAGCCGACGACACCTGCTAATGGGGCGCCAGGATAGGTTCCGATTATAATAATAAACAGCAAAAATAAGGTCGTTACCAAAAGAAGTGGTACCGTATTTTGCTTGCTGCGCGGTTTATAGAAAAACATCACAAGTAAAGCTATGCCCAAAATTGCATAGCCGGAAACGACGACTAACGGGTTAGATTTATATGCTGTCGCAAAACTATTATACGGAATATTATTTTGGCCGCTGAAAAAGCTCCATTCACCTAATCCGCGGAGTACATGGATTATCGAAGAGTCAGAATTATAAAACTGCTCGCTTTGCAATACCGCCTGTGTATTAGCTGGGTCGGTCAAGCTACTGTAAATCTGCGGCACAATCCAAAACGAACATAGTAGCAGCGTGAAAGCATAGACTGCTGCCAGAAAGTAGCCAATACGTCGCTTCGTGATATTCCACTGTCTGTGTAGCTTGAGATATGCAACTATCAAGATAACGAGAAAACTGATTACAGCGAATATTAAATTAATCCCAAAGCAGATAGCATTAACAATCGCCAACAGTAGGCCGTATTTTAATAATTTCTTAGTCTGGAATGCTCTTATTAAGAGCAGGATCTGCAATGGAAGCAATAAGTATGGTATGGCTAACAGGAAGGAACTGCCAAATTCTTCTAAAGTGTAAGGATTAAATAAAAAGAAGAGTCCGCTCACTTTTATAGCTGTAGGATTGATATCGTAGCCTTCAAGCAGCTCAGGCACAACTTTTATATAAGCTATAAAACCGCCAGTAAATAACATGCTGCATAAGATAAACTGGGTTATGCCGCTTTTTACAGCTAGTAGATTAGTGAAAAGCTCATATATGAATGAATACGGAAATAGCGTCCATAAATTTCCACCTGAGTTCGTACCATAGTTACCATTGGACCAACTATAAACAGATGTTAGGGAATCGTGAGCACCTTTAATAAAAAAACTAACGTAACTTTGAACTGGCGCATCGGTTATGCTTAATAAAAATGGCAAAATTATAACAAAGCCGCAAATTAATGCTGCCAATACGTGTCTTCTGCTGAAGTGTTCCTTCATCTTAAGAGCATACCCTGTAATGTGGCGACGAAACGCCAATAACCGATAATTAGAAATTTTCTATCTCTGTATCTTATAAAGAGTATCATATCGTGTAATGACCAATAATAGGAGTGCAAATATATGCGAGGATAGAAGGGCTTCATTGTCATTAGTTTGACACAGACTTTAGCATGCTGACGGCAATGACGCTTGAAGTCTTCGATATTTGAATATTTGTTATGTCTTACCTTGGCGTCATATGACTGGATGGCTTTAAGTTTCTTATTTCGATAATCTATCGACATTAAGGTATCTTCACCGCCTATTTCACTCTTAAAAGGTAGATGTAGTTTTAGAGTGGGGAGATGGTAAAGAGTATTAGTGTTATTAAAGTAACGTATTTTTTTACTACCTGTCTTTGGCGGCCAATTACGCTGTAGGGCGTCGTGAACTTCATTCGAAGGACTTAATATTTCTGTACCTTGCACAACGTGGGCATGCTTTAACTGTGCTGTCTCGTATAAGTGCTTGAGCCATTTTTTATCTGGCTTGCAATCGGCAGATATATAGACAATATATTCACTACCAGCATTTTCGGCTGCAAGATTAAGGCCATTAGCAAAGCCCTTTACATTATTTATAATGATCTCAATCGGTAATGTATTAGAAAATCTTTTTGCGATCTCTATAGTTTTATCGGTTGATTGATTATCTACTACTAATATAGCAGCAGGTTTAAGCTCTTGTTTTTGTAATGCCTCCAGGCAATCATGAATATTATGCTCTTCGTTGAGAGTACGAATTGCTACAGTAATCCCCATTAGTATTCAACCCTCCCCTACCTAGCAACTACCTGCTAATATTTTTTATGTTTCATTAGAAACATTCGATGTAATTTCAGAATGGGTATATTATGCAGACTACTTATGCTAATAGCTGTAGCATTTTTTGCTGTTAATAGATTACAATTTTATACTTCTTAACAGATTATCGTTCTTATAGAGTTCATAAAACTCTATAGCTTTTAGATTGAATTTTTTTGTATTAAAGCTTTTAATTTGATGAACAAGGCTATTTTCGTTCAACTCGTCGTAGACTACGCCATATTTTCTCTCATCGACTAGTCGAGAAATTTCTGGAACTTTTGAAACTATCACAGGCACACCGCAGGCGATATATTCATTAACTTTCAGAGGAGAGCAATAATATGTCCATTTAGACTGAAGATTGTATGGTGCTAAGCCTATACCTTTGAAATCTTGCAGATACTTAATTACATAGTCATGGCTTGCATTTTTTATATATTGATAGTTGATTGAATTATCTTGGCAATAATCTAACACTCTTTCTAAATCATCACCGCTACCAATAATGGTTATATGTTTTATAGTTGATTTTAGACAATTAATTAGATCGTATAGACCGTGTTCTTTAGACACTGTACCAACGTATACAAAATGATTCTTTATGATTTCTTTTGCGTGAAATTTTAATTTATCTAAATGAACACCATTTGGTACAACCACACTCTTAGTCTTTACTAGACCCAGGCTTAATCGCTTAGTTTCGGCTCTTTTTGTGTTAGACACTACAAGGTCTGAGTAGCGTAAGGCTATTCTTTCGACCAAATAGTAAACCACGTTTAATAGAGTATGCTTAAATCTTTCTTCTGAAAAATCAGAGCCGAAATATATCACTTTTTTTATATCTTTTTTGAGTATCGTTTTAGCAAATATAGCACACATTGCATCGAAGTTATTGGCGGCTATAATGGTGTCTACACCTTTGTTAGGGATATGTTTAGATGAATAAAAAAAATCAAAAAAAAGATTCGGAATATCTGGGCCGTACCTTTTAATAGAACGTAACTTTATACCCTGTTTACTGATGGTCGTTTGTCTGGTTTTATAACCTATAAGCGGATGAGAAAGCTTTGTTACTTGAGCACCTTGACTGATTAAATAGTGTTCATAGTAATCAATTGGTCCATCTAGGTCTGTTCTATGACAGACAATAAAAACAAGCTTAATATTTTTGGAGCGAAATTTCTTCACTTCCATATAGCCTTTACTATGCGCTTGGCATATATGAATTACAATAGTATTTATGCTTTTGTTTTACTAAATATTAATTATTTTAGTTGTTTATGAATAAACCATATATTCCGCTTATTGTTCCGCGTACGGTAGCGGTCAGTCGCCAAAATGATACTTTTAGATATCTAATGTCACGTTTATATACAGACATACAAAATTCTTTTAAAATCCAGTATTCAGAATTTAGGTATATCCGAGGATGTAATGGTGCTAGTAAGAAAAATCGAACTGAGCTTCTAGAGTGTTTAAATACTCTTATTTGAAAGTCTTCTTTCGAGGCAAATTTGGAGTGCTCAACACGAGCTGCTGGTACTAGAAATGCAGAATAGCCTCTCTTTTTATAATCAATAGAAATTAAGGTGTCTTCCCCGTAAAGATATTTCTTATCGTTTCTAAATGGTAAAAAACTTTGTAAGATCTTCTTGTCGCATAAAGTATTTGTATAATTGAAATAGTTTATTTGAATAGGGTGACTGGCTGTTGATCCCTCAGTATTTAATACATCGTGGATTATGTTTTCGGGTGCCAAAACTTCTCTTCCTTGTGCTACAGCACAGGCTTCTTTTTGCATGCAGGTAGCAAGGTTTTTTAACCAATTCTTTTGAGACTTACAATCTGCCGATAAGAAAGCAACATAATTATATTTAGCGTTTTCTATGCCTAGAGTTAAACCAGACGAAAATCCTATGATTGGATTGTTGATTATTCTTATAGGCAACTTTTTTTGATAAGTACGAACTATTTTTAAAGTATTATCTTCAGACATATTATCGGTGATAATAATTTCTTTTGGCATTAAAGTTTGCTGGGCAACAGTATCAAGACATTTGCCTATATTTTTTTCCTCATTTAGAGTTCGAATGACTAAAGAGATGTCCATGCTACTTCGTGGCATTTTTTAAGGTGTTGATCAAGTATCCGGCTCCGCCGAATGCGAATTCACAGCTCTTCATATATAGCATGCCTAAGCCTATTAATGGGTCAGAAAATAACTTGTTTGGATTAGAAAAGAAGAGGGCATAGCGTCTCAGTGGGCTGGACTGTTTTTTGTATCGGCCTGCATTCGCTGCGACACTAGAATACACGTCAAGATTCTGAGAATAATAGAATTTCTTTCTGCAAGTTTTGACGAGACTTAGACGCTGCTCGTTATGCCTGATAAGCGATTTAACCCTATCGATAGCTTTGGCACCGTACTTAGATTCAATACGCTGAGGCAAGTCATAATCTTCTGTACCAGTATTGTTTTCATCGTAACCATTGAATTCCTCAAAAACCTTACGATCGAAAAAGCGAGCTGCTTCCATCCAATCAATGCCGATATAGAACGAACGCTCTAGCTTTTTGCACTGCGCCCAAAAACCTTCACCGAAAGACTCTTCGGGTATCACAATAGCACGTAAGGTTTTCTCAGACATCATTTTTTTAACACAGTTATTTACTACCTCAGTATTTAGCTCCATGTCCGAATCAATTATAAGTAAATATTCACTTTTAGATTTCTTTGCACCATAATTGCGTTGGGCGGATCGTTCTGGGCCATGCGTAAAGAATTTATCGGCGTATTTCTTAGCAATTTTTGACGTATTGTCAGTAGATTTATTATCAACTACAACAAGCTCTATATTGGGGTAAGATTGATTTTTAATAGAACGCAAACAACCTTCTAAATATGCTGCACTATTTTTTGTCGGTACTATAACTGCAACCCATGGCTTAGCTGTCATTATTCAAAACCTTCGCCCTATCTTATTATTTTCCTCAAACATCTCTCTACCCTCATCTAAAACTCTTAATTATACATGTGTCTTAATAATGCTATTTAGCACTATGCTTTTAATAAAGTCAAGGTAGCACACCTCAAATGTTATTTCTTGGCTCCATTGCCAGGCTGCTCGACGACAATAGGAGTAGGCTTTTTTGTCTTTTAGCAGTGCCACTACACCATTTGCTAACTGTTGTGGGTTATTTTGCTGGACAACTAGGCCAGTGATGTTGTTTTGGACACTGTCGCGCAAACCATCGACATTGTAAACAACCGCGACTGTGCCTTGGCTGTTGGCTTCGGTTACAGTGAGACCCCAGCCTTCTTTCATGCTGGTCTGCACTATTACTTGGGCCTGACGCATGAGTCTTATCTTTTCAGTTTCTGATACTCGACCGTGGTAGGTAATGTCCGCTTTGTAAGGACTACTTTCGATTGCCTGCATTACCTTTTTGCCATAGCTTCCACTATTGCTGCCCGCTATATCTAGGCGCAAATCAGTTATAGTTTGCTTAGCTATCTCGAATGCTTTAATTTGGTCAATCGTGCGCTTCATTGCACGCATAGCCCCAAAGGATAGCATAGTCGGCTGCTTTGACTTTGAGCTTAATGACGGCAGTTTTGCTAGAGGTTTTATGTTAATACCTTCGGAGATAATATGTATCATGTCTTGCTGAAAGCCGACACGAATCAGATCATGCTTAGTGCTTTCTGAGACAGTAATTACATGGCTGTTATTGATCAGGCGTAAATAAAGCGGTTCCAGTATGTAGCCGCCCAAGCTAAGTGGAAATGGTAATTCAGTGAACCATATTTGGCGGCATAGCATGTGGGCAAAGACGACAACCGGTTCATCAACATAATATTGAGCAAAGAACGGCATAGTATTAACTTCATCAATTACTAGATCGGCCCAGTCACGCAAATTTTTGCGGTAGTAGCGGCATGCCTTCCAAAAGACTGTGTAGCGGCTGCCCATACGGATAATTCTGTAGCCGTCCGGGTGATTTTCTTCTTGCTTGGCCCCAGCGTACGCACCAACAATAAATGTTACATCGTGGCCATCACGGACCAGTCTCTTGGCTATCTCCTGGTTGACCACTTCTGCCCCGCCTGCTTCCGGGTTTGCTAGATCCTTCCAGTTGAACCAAAGTATTTTCATTCGTTATCCCGCCGCCGTTTTTCAACATACAGAGGCCGGTTAGCAACTTCTCCATAAATATCGGCGATATAAAGCGCCATCAGGCCGAGGCAGCTCAAGACTATGCCGATCAGGAACAGTAGCATAACGGCCAAAAAGGCAGTGCCTGTGATGCTAGTGCCGAATTTAGAGTGAACAATGAAGCGGTCGATGAATATGAAAAGTCCAAGCGGCCCAGAGGTGATTACTATAAGCACGCCGAGGTAGCCGGCTAATTTTAGCGGAAAAAAGCTGAGGGATGTAATTGTCGTGACGGCTAGCTTCAGCAGCGCCCTGTAAGTGTAGGCCGCTTGGCCGTGCAGACGTTTGGCTGGTTCAAAGTCGACATAGGTGCGAGAAAAGCCTAGCCAATCGATGAGACCCCTTGTCATACGATTGTGCTCTGTGAAGCGGCTGAACTCACGTAGTACTACTCTGTCGAGTAAACGGAAATCTGTTGCGCGGGGCACTATCTCTATCATAGATATGCGGTTAATTAAGCTGTAAAACCACCGGGACATGGTGCGTTTCAGAATATTATCATAAGATTTGCTGGCTTGGCGTCGGCCAATCACTACATCGTAGCCCTCGCTCCATTTTTTGAGCAGCCTGGGAATGACTTCCGGCGGATGCTGTAAATCAGCGTCGATCATGATGGCGGCTTGGCCTTTGGCCTTGTGCAGGCCCGCTGTAGTAGCGATTTCTTTGCCGAAATTTCGGGCTAGCCGGATTAATCTAATGTTGTTGTCGTACTTTTCAATGCTCTGGATAACTTTGACTGATTTGTCGGTGCTGCCATCATCTACAAAAATAAATTCGTAACGGTATTGCTTCTCTAGTTTTTTGAATACCTTTATCAATCGGCGGTATAGCTCGTGCAGGTTATCTGCTTCGTTTTTCGCAGGAACTATGACTGATATTAGTGGTCGGCGAGTCGGACTCATATTACAGCTTTCTGTCTATAATATGGCATCAAAGCTAACAGCAGGACGATAAGGATTCCAGCGCCAATAACTAAATCAGCGACTACCCTTCCCATAGTGGCATGACTGTGAATAAGCAAATAAATAGTGCTCAGAAGGCCAACTAGCACAACGGGCGCCACAAAAAAATGTCGCAAACCAATATGGTAGTAGATGAAAAGATTGCTTATTGACATGATAAATAAGGCAAGGCTTAAGCCCCTTAAATAGACCGAATAAACTGCATATTTCCTTCCTAGAAGAAGAAGCACGATTAGATGAGGTGCAATTAGGAAAATCACCATTACCAATCCCCCGACTGCGGCAGTGATCAACAGCGAATTGCGGAGGATGCGATAATTTTCTTTCCTCGCTTGGCTTTGTTTAATAGACGGCAGCATGACGGCAGCAAATGGCCCACTGACGTAGTAAATAATATTGCTGATAATAGAAATACCGGTGTAGAGACCTGCTTGGGCCGGAGGAAAATAATGCTTGACTATGAGAATGTCAAAGCTGAGAAGGAGATTGGTTGTCAGCGATGTTATAAGTACCATGCCGGCGTATGGCAGTTCGGGTTTAACTAGTTTTAAGTCTGGTCTATGAAACTTTAGATTACTCCTTACGAACGATCTTAATCCCTGTCCCCGGCTGACAGCATATATAAGTGCTATAATCTGGGCTCCGACAAGACCACCAATTGCTCCAGCCGTCTTAAGACCGCAAGCCACTAGAATAATTGCCAGTATCAGTTTCGTGGCGCTGGCTAAAATATTGCTAAGGGACAAACTTTTAAATTGCTTATGGCCCTGTAAGTAGGAATTAGCAAAAGATAATGGCACGCAAACCAGGAGCGATAATGCCAAAACGTAAAACGGTACTGCAGTAGTAAATTGAAAGAAATGCTTGAGCGGAAGGGAGAATACAACGCTGGCCAATAGAATGAGTAGCGGAAAAATTAATGCCAAACGTGATAGCTCATTGACAACTTTGTTGCGGGTCTCCTTGTTTGGGTATTTATTAATGATACCTATACTAACGAGGCTAAGCACCTGGAAAAAAACTGTTGCTTGGGTAAAAATAGATATAATCGTCTGGGTTTCTCCAAATGAAACGGGATTCATCAGGCGGCCAAGGACTGGGTAGTAGAGATAATTTAAAAAAGATACGAATAAAGACGCTGACCAGAAGATAGCGTTGTTTTTAAAAAAAGCGTACTCCCGGAACGCTTGTCGTGCTTGTGCTATTGCCTTCACTTGCATATTATACCGAAATATAGATGTAAAAACCATCTTACAAAGACTTGTTGTAGCACTCATAGTCCAGCTTATAACGTGTGAAAGTTTAATAGCAAAGATTAATAACTGAGTGAGCAAGTGTCGTTGCAGTATCCACTAGGCATTGTGCCCGTCATAGATTTGTAATGTGTGTTAATCTGATTCTGACTAAGGGCATAGTTGTAGATTGCCACTTTTCCTATTGCTCCCTGAAACCATGTGTCGAGACTAGCTGAACCTATATTTAGTGGAGAGTTGTTGGCTTGTGGCCGAACTGAATACTCACTCATGCACCCTGTTGCACCGTGATAATATTGGTTCCACTCAATACCATCTACCCATATATTAATTGATCCGGGGTAAGCTGGATCACAGTCTCGTGGAGTAGAATCCGTGTCGTATTCTCCTACAACGTATATCCACTGGTTACTTTGTATCTCTCCGCATTTCGGCTGCCAAAATGCCCCACTACCTTGACCTGCTGAAGGGTTAAATATATAGGCGCTTAATCGGTCGCATCTTCCTTGAGCATTTGTTGAATCATACATTCGCGCAGTCCATTCACAACTGGGGGCATAGTTTTGACACTTGCCCATCCATTCAACATAGCCGGAGCTGCTAGCGTAAGAAAACTTTAAGGTCGATGGCTTTATCCAAGCCTCCCATGTTAAACGATGGGTTGTCGTCACTGAGAACACTGGGCTGGACGGGATTGTAAGGTACTGATTAGGCGCACTGAACTCTGAAGCCGAATCATTATTTGGCATGTTTGTTAAAAATGGCCTATTCCCTTTGTACGTGCCATTGTGACCATTTGAGGTTATGTCTTTTTCAACTACTTTTGTGTTGCCCATTGGCCAAAAAGCGACTGGCTTGTCATTCAGAACGGTTTGGTTATACGAAACGGCTTTAATAATTTCGTTGTCAGATTTTTTGGTAGGATTTGTTTTCGTTTGATTATTGGTCGAGCTTGTATGCAAAAGAATTACTATCAGGAAACCAACTAACGCAACACAAACAGCCGCAAGTACGATCAAAACAATGGCTCGGCGTTTAAAAATTGACATAGAGCCACCTTAGCACATAGCAATTACAAGACATACAAGGCATTATAGTTTCGCCAGACGCTTCCAAAATGGCTCTTGCTGCACGCTGATTGTGCCAGTTAACTGTGAAGGCCTACCCTCAGTAATTTTTGTTTTATTAATTGGAACTCCATTAGAGGCATCAAGTTGGTTGAGCGACATGACATTACTTTTAGTGGATTTTAGATAATTAACAATTTGCTTGAAATTACTCAGGTCATAGCCTGACTTGTCGCCGGGATTTGCATGAATGCGATGGAAAGTCAGGATTAGTGTTAGGTGATATGTGTTCGCATCGGCAATTGCCGCTTCAACCTCTTGGGGCGTGGTCGTGTCTTCGACGACGAAGTCTTTTACTGCAAGAGGGTTGCCAAAAGGATAAACCTCAGGAGCCGTCAACTCGGTTCGGGCAAACTTATAGTATTCACCTACTACTGCCTCGATTGCCTGGTTAGATGTACCGTGCGGGTAGATATACCAATTGGGATCGGTGTCTAAATTATTCTGTTCTAAGAAGTATGCGCCCTCTAATATATCTGCCTTAAGGCCTGACAGATTATTCTGGTTATAATATGTTGCCACGGCATCTTGGTGATAGTAAGAATGGTTTACTAGTGACCAGCCTGAATTTTTCAATTGCCTTAATTGCGCAATTGATAAGTAGCCGGTAAAGTTTCTGCCTGAGTATTTTCCGATCACAGCAACACTTGCTTTATAGCCGTTCTTTTGCAGAGTAGGATATGCGGAAAGGAGTGAGGTTGTACCGTCATCAAAAATTATCGCTATCTTACCTTCTGATTGTGCTGGAGTTGTCGATAGCTTACCCAATTCTACCTGAACAGGACTACCATCTACCGAGCTGAGCTGGAAAACGACTGATGTTATGTTTGACCAGTCAAAACCGCTGCCATAAACACTCCATTGTCCTTCTATTGTACGATCCATCCCCTTTCCTAGAGATATGGTTGTCCAGCCATTATTATTCTGACTGCCAGCTGTGACGTTAGGATTTGTCTGATCATTATCATGTATATCGTCATAAGAGTTTTTTAGTCGATTTTGTGCGTATGAGTTACCTGAATAGAGCAAAATATTCAAATCTTGGACATTTACTGTAGACGGAAGTTTCATCCTGAATTCTATATTCTTATTTGAGAGATTAAGGTTAACATTTTTTTGTATTGTTGCGGTCTGGCCAGGCGAATTGGTGAGAGATAAAGCAGTCGTAGATGGGGCGTAACTATCTGGGCTTACGTTCAAAGAACCGCCTTTTACTTGCCAAGTAGATGGTGTATTAAAATCGTCTAAAGTTGTTTCCTTTGGAGTAGGAGCCCTTTTGTTATTTGTGACAACTTTTGTATCGAAGCCAGGCGTCTGCTTTATGTTTAATGTATACGTCTTGCCATTATCTTTAACGAGCACGGCAGTTTTTTGTGAATTTAACTTGTAGCTGACATTTTTATTTTGCGAGCCTAGTTGAAGGGCGGTTACGAACATCGCATTTTTAGACCGTATTGTATATCCGATCTGATGGCAAGGTAATAGAACGTTATACTGCTGCGAACATAGTCCAGCTATGCCGCCCGGATACCTTAAGTTATATGCGTCATAGAGCTTGACTCCATTAGGTAACATTTGTGAAATAGATATTCTTTGCTTAGAATTTTTTCCTTGCCCAACTGCCGTTAGCCCATTACTGCTGTAATGTGCACCTGGGAATAAATGAAATATTTGTTGATACGTGTGGGTAGAATTCGAACTTAACTTATCTATCAGAATTACTAAGTTGCTGCCTATAAGAGTAACCTGGCGCTCTTGTGTAACCCCTTGATTTAACTGGTTAGCTGCTGATGCACTCGAATAACCAGGCTTAGTTACAAATTTGCCACTATAGCCCGTTCCCTGTTCTTGATCATTGCCATCGACAAGCACGGTATTTTGAGAAGACGTCCCATTAAAGTAGTCGTGCATCGCGCCAGGATTATAGGTGTATAGGCCGGGGCCTGGCAAAAGCGATAGACCACCCGAATATAATTGTATGCTTAGAGAGTTAAGCTGGCTGTGTTGAGTAAGATAAGGACCGTAATTAAGTATAACCTGTGTTTGATTCGTAAAATTATTTTTAGTCCATCCCGATCTCATAATTGCTTGACCAGTATCAGTAAAGTTGACCGAGGTGCTGGCTGGCGTTTTACCCTTTTTACCTTGAGTTAAAGCATATTCAAAGCTTGGGCTTAGTTTAGCCATTTCGGCATATTCATCTTTGTCGTGGATTTGGGTATCTAATGACGCACCTATAATTGGCGGATGCTGGTTTGGCTGTAGTATGTAGGTGGCATAGTTTATCATGGCCGATATACGCTTCTCGTAGTCCTTACTAATACGCTGATTGTATTTGGTCGAGTACACGTATATGTCCCAGTACTTTTGCAGGGCATAAAAATCATAGTACGGTGCGTGTTCGTCAAGCGCACCATTGGAATCTACAATTGTGTCGAGACCACTTCCGAGCCGCTGCTTGCCTTGACTTAACCACTGGCTTGCACCTGGCAAGGTTGGAAAAGCTACGCCAAGTTGATAAAGTGCTGCTGCTTCGTTAGTGCCGTGATTGTAGTTGGCTTCATAATGAGTTGGATCCATTAAGAAATTCCCATGACGTACTATTGAAGCTAGGATAGAGTTACTTAAATCTATCGGCAGTATATTGTGCTGGCGTAGCTGCCACCACATATCTGTAAGCATCATACTTCGCCATGCCACTGCATGATAATCGTCCCAAGCATGTGGTTGCTTAACACCTGTCGTGAGAAAACTACTAGTTATGGCCTCGAGCTTGTATGCATAGACAGGGTTTCCAGTTGCCGTGTATTCATCCAGGAGATCTTTAAAGATGCGCAGGCTATAAAAATTGTAGCGCCAGTACTGGCTGGAATATGGATCCTCGTCCCACGTTAACTTATTTATCGTTACGGCTTTGAAGCGAGGAACAGGATATTTGTTATGCAAAAATGCATTTGCCGTAGTTGATGAGTAACTATTAAAAAAAGGATACAGAACCTCATTACCATTTGGGTTCCTAGGATATGTATCATAAATTTTCTGGTATATACTCGCTGCCACCGGCTTCCTACACAGGTATTGTTGGCCGATGTCGATTTTTATTTCATCTTTTGGACATTTACCAAAGTATTTTAATTCAGAAATTTCAAAGCTAACCTTTTTATAAGAACTTTGTGCGTTCGACACCCACCTAACAGGGTTTAATGCGTCGGTATGCGCGTAATTGGATAGTTTAAGAAATAAGATTGTCAGTATAAGTAAAACGACGAATACCTTTAGGTATCTCTCCCAATTTAAGTTTCTGCCTTTTTGCACGGCAGAACGAAATTTAGCTTTGCTTTTATTGAGATTTAGCTGCGATGCCATTTCATCTTCCTAATTGTTAAGGCAGAGTAAAAGAACAGCCATGACAAAACCAATGTTGATAGAAGGCTCATGATTGGACGATAAATCCAGCGATTTGAAGATGGATCATCCAGTTTGCACGCAAGACCGAACATATAGCCTATAAAAGTAATGCCCATTAAATAAAGTGCGATTGAATAGAAGTTGCCGTGAAGCGGAAAGTATATTAGATGTCTGAGCACTATAAATGGCCCAGCTAAGACAAACAACAGGTGTAAATAATAAACTATTGCTGCTGGTAAGGGTTTATGCCAGTAGAAACGTCCGGTAAAAAATGTGTTTCTGATGAAGCTTTTTTTCCATCTTACTTGTTGCCTAAGGACACGTTTAAAAGTATCTGGTACCTCAGTTTTGGCACGCGCCGATTTTGTATAGACAACCTTATAATCTTTTATGGGGTAGTCAGGATAAGCAAACTTCGAGTCTTTCCATTTATATTTAATTTTTTCGCCCATGTACTTTGCTCCAAGTACAAAACCAGTCAACGTTCTATCGGTAGCAAAACGAAACTCTTGGCCTAAGAAAATGTCATTCTCCCATGCTGGCAGGTAGTTATAAATGGCATCTCTCCTAAACACTGCGAGGGGTCCCGATACGCAAGAGACTGTTCCGAAATAGCTTTCAAATGCCTTACGTATAGCGTACTGACCCTCGTACCATGAGTCTTGCACTTTTGTTATTATGTTCTTGTCGCCATTGAGTGCCCGGCAGTGACCGCTAACGGCACCAACGTTCGGCAAGAAACGAAATATCTCTATAACTTTTTCTAGAGCATCTTTTTGCCATAATGAATCGCTGTCAGTAAACGCAATTATGTCGCCCTTGGCCTCCAATGTCGCTTTACACAAAGCCCGTTTTTTGCCTCCATTTTCCGACGAGGTTATTACCCTTATTGGATAATGCTTCGTTAAATCTAGTAGTATTTCAGTCGTCCTATCTGTACTACAATCATCTACGAAAATAATTTCTGTATTTTGATACGTTTGCGTGCATAGTGAAGCAACACATTTTTCAATGATCTCCTCTTCGTTAAATACAGCAACAATACAGCTAACAAAGTAAGGTTTATCGATATCGAGAGGAAGCTTTCCCGATCGCTCCAGTTCTTGCGCTATTTTATACGGGTCCTTGTATAAGAATAGTGCAACTATAAATTGACATAGCACAGTGCTAGTTACGGATATACCGTAATAGAAAAAAACTGCGTCTGAACCGCTAGCTCTGAAGAAAAGTTTTGCCAAGAGAAATGAAAACAGTGCTAAAACTATAAAATGTGGCACAAAGACGTGTCTACGTTCCCACAAGTACATTCTTTTTAGCGACGAGAACTTTAGTACAGGCATAATAAATTCATATTCTCGTGCTAAGAATTAACGCCTGCCAATTCCTTGGTAGGCGATGCCTTTATTCTTTATAGGGTCAGGGTTTAGGCAGTTTCGTCCATCCAAGACATAGCGCACTTTTAGATCGCGCAGATGTTCAGCGGAGAGCTCTTTATAAATATCATGACCAGTGGCAACAAACACGGCGTCAGCACGTCTCAATACTTTACCGAGATCTTTTTCTGACGTTGCACCTATGACATGCACGTGACTTGGATCAATGTACGGATCGTGGAGGGTTACACTCTTCGCCCTCTGCACTAGTATTTGGGCAACGCTTAGAGCAGGACTTCGACGCGTATCAGCAATGTTTTCTTTATAAGTCAAACCAAGTATGGCAACATTTAGGTCCTGTAAATGATCGCCATTTTTTCTAACCATCTTGCGTAGTTGAGAAACTGCATAATTTGGCATCTTGTCGTTTAAATCAACAGCCGCATCAAGAAATCGTGTGTCTATTCCGCACGAACGGGCTTTTGTAATAACATAGTGTATGTCCTCAGGTATACAATGACCGCCAGGTCCTATACCTGGGCTGGCTAGTTTAAGACCAAATTGATCGACTTTAGACTGCAGGCCTTTTATTACATTATTTATGTCCATATCTAATGCGTCACAAATAACCGCAGCTTCGTTAGCAAGTGCTATCATGACGTTCCTGTGGCTATTTTCCCAAGATTTTACAAACTCTGCTTCCTCGGGTGACGCTAGGGGCACGACCTTTCCATCAATTACACTTAAATAAAAATCGCGCGCCTGTTTTGTGCATCGGTCCGTGATACCGCCCACGACTCTGTTTAAATTTCCGATAAAGTATTTTGTGTTTCCTGGATCGATTCGTTCGGGGCAATGCGCCAAAAAGAAATCCTTGCCACAAATTAACCCAGATTCTTTCTCTAGGATTGGCAAGACAATGTCACGGGTAACCCCGGGATTTACAGTACTTTCAAGAATAACTAATTGTCCTTGCTTAAGATGTTTCGCTACGGACTTTGACGCATCGATAACGTACGATAGGTCTGGAGAATTGTCATCCGTCGGTGTCGGGACGCATATGACCACTATCTGCGCGGTATCTATTTCGCCCATGGAGGTAGTAGCTTTAAAGTATTTTTTTGAAGCGGATTTTAGTGCTTTTTCGAAACGAGCATCGTTGACAAATGGCGAAACACGATCATTAACCATCGACACTAATCTCTTGTTTAGGTCAATGCCAATGACTTCATAGCCTTTATCTGCAGCTTGAACTGCAAGAGGCAACCCCACATAACCTAAGCCTGCAACGACAACTCTTTTCACGCTTCAGAAACTTTCTGGGTTAATTTCGCACACTATATCATTTGTGGACGATAAAATCAACGTCATAACTTCTTATGTTTGTTGCTAGCGGACGTTTTGCGCTTTGCTCAGACTTCTTCGATTAACTGCAATTGCCTAGTGCCGATAGATATGATTACGAAACCTATGGATAGTACGGTTAATAATGAATAGATAATGGCCAGCACCCAATAAATAGATATGTGAGTAAGCCTAGGTGCTCTATCTAATTTTTTAAGCTCTATTATCCAATATCCAAATAATTCTTAAAATATAGATTAGTTTCTTCGTCCGTAGAATACATATAACACCCCTTTTGGCCGCGTGTCATAAGCGTACGATATGTATTCTTAATAATTGCATCAAGTTGGGCTTTGATAACTTCAGGATCTTCTTTTATAAGCTTTTTCCAGCCATGAATAGATTTATCACTACTTGCACGAGCTTCGGGTACAGTGATTATTTTGCCATCTCTAACAATTAAATCTGGGCCGATAATTACACCTATATAATCCACTTCTAAACCTTGACAGGTATGAATGCAACCAACTTCGCTGACTGATCTAGGCTTAATAATCCAGGCCTGTCCGTCGGTATCTAAGTTCCAAGTTGCCTGATATTCACCTATTACAATATCGTGTATTTCAGGATGTTTTTTGCTTACCCATTTCCAGCAATAACCAGCAACTAGGCGAGCTTTGTTTTTGGCCATATTCTTATGTTTAATTAAATCATGTAGGCTGCGTGGATCATCTAAAACACGAAAATCATAATCTGTTCCCAAAAGCGTTTGGTTGGCTGTTTCTCTAATTTGCAAAGTGTTGTCTAACCATGCTAGATAGCCGTCTGAGCCATTACAACGAAACTGGGACTCTAAGGCGATTTCACTAACTTTTGCGCCAGCTTTATTAGCCCAGAAGCGTATTTCGTCTTTGCTGCCTATGTCTTTTAATGTGACCTTTTGGTCTTCATCGATAAAGAAAACACTAAATCTACTTGCCTCAATAATTTCTTTTATCTGATTTTCTCCAAGATGATTAAACATGCCTGATTTTTCATTGAGTCGATGCGCTTCATCTACTAACAATGTATCAAACGTATTTTTTTGTATTGAGTGGAATGATCCTGATCCGCTAAACATGTTATCTATTCGTGAACGAGTGAAGGAGCCAGTAAGTTTAGTTTTGTACACTTCCCTTGGTGCTGAATTACGAGTTATATACTGTACAACCTGATCTCTACGAGTTAATTCAACTAACAGATTAATTGCCAATACTGACTTTCCTGTTCCAGGACCCCCTTCAATTATTAATACGTTCTTTTTGTTATCGTTTGATTTAGCTGCCTGTTGTAAAGCGGTTTCATAAGCAACTTTTTGGTCGTCTATTAGAACAAACTCCTTATTGCGTTTGAGCATGGATGCGAGTTGGTCGGCTAGATTCTTAGATGGTTTTATTTTTCCGTGATCAATACGATACATAATATTATTTTTATCACCGTACTTAACGTGATTCTTGATAAATTGGCGTAGCTTTAGCGCATCATCCTTTAAGAATGTAGGTGCCTCTTTTAAATATGTTAGGTATGCATTGTTGGTTATAACATCATCCTGCTCATAGTTATGTAGATAGGCACATGGATAAAGATGAATATCTTCTTCCTGAACTGTTTGGTTATAATCTTCTAGTAAACACTTGTATGACCAAGCCTGATAAGAAGGGTGTGAAGTCTCAGTTTCCCCATTTTTAAATCGAGTTCTTACTATACCGTCTTTGTCCGTTAATTGGGCAGTCTGCCATTGCTTAAGTTCAATTAGCACTGCGCTATCTTGTTGGTATCCGTTTTGTCCTGTGATTATAAAGTCTATTCTTTTTGATGATTGAGGTATGTGATATTCAATAGCAATAGTAGAATCATCCGGTATTTCATCATCATTCAATACTCTATCCATGTACTGGAGTGAGTTACGCCATGATGTAAGCTCAGATTGTCCTGTATTTCTGCCTGTAGCTTCTTTATATGCCGTATAGATAATTGATTCTATATCGTTCGTCATAACATCATCTTGGAATGAACGCTTGGTGGCTGAATAAACAATCACTGGTTAAAGTTCCGTGTATTTCTTGTGGCTACTTCGAGCTTTTTCGATAGGATACTTTGCTTCATTCTTTTTCATTTTATCTTCAAAGGCTTTAGGCAGATCAATATTTAGCTTATTTGAGATTAATAGCACCCAATAAAATACGTCTGCAACTTCTTCAGCGATTTCTGACTTATTCTTTTCTACATACTTTGCTATTTCTTTGTTATCTTTCCACTGAAAGTGCTCTAGTAACTCAGCCGCTTCAAGGGATAATGAAATACTCAGGTCTTTCGGATTATGAAATTGGTCCCAATCTCTATCGTCACAAAATTTCCGTATTTTCTTTTGAAGCTCGATTAAGCTACTTTCGTTCTGAGTCATTAAGCTAATTTTAACAAAAAGAGCTATATTTCTCCTATCAATAAAAGATTTGGCGTATACTGCCAATATGAGCAAGCAAAGGATGATAATATCGGGTGTTATTGCTTTGGTGGCACTAATTGCTATAACGAGTCATTCATCGACTAATAAAACTGCACTTAGTAGTAATTCAACGAAGCCTTCATCTAATTCATCTCAGGATACTGAGCAAACGTCTCAATCAACTGTACAAGGCTCAAATACTTCAGTAGGGTCTTCTACTACGGGCACTTCTTCTACCTCATCTTCTCAACCAACAGGGTCATCATCAACCTCCACTACCGAAAATTCTTCAAACAGTTGTCAACCGTTAACTGACGGAGGTAATTGTTATGAACCTGGCGAGTATTGTCGTGATTCAGACCATGGATCTTCTGGAATAGCAGGTGATGGAAAGAGTATTGCGTGCGAAGATAATGATGGCTGGCGCTGGGAGCCAACGTCGTAAATTGTCTTTGGCGTTAGATATTAATTAGTATATTATCTTAGGTTTAAATTGCCGCAAATAACACTACTAAAGAATATTAAGTCAACTGTGTTACTTAATAAAAATTACGATTAAGTATGCGGTGTATTCAGAAAATTGCCCTAAACGCATAGTACAATACTTATGTTTTGCTCAGACTTCTTCAATTAACTGTAGTTGCCTAGCGCCGATAGATATGATTACGAAACCTATGGATAGTACGGTTAGTAGTGAATAGATAATAGCCAACACCCAATAAATGGATATGTGCGTAAGTCTAGGTGTTAGGGTTGATAAATACTGAAACGTTATAGACGTTACAATCAGCCAGGCTATCCCTAAGCTTAATAAGTTCCAGCTTTTCTTGTATACAATGCCTGGGACTTTTAGACGATAAAGGAATAACTCATAGCTCGCTAGTAAACCTGTAAACCACATGAACGCATAAGGTGCAACTAGCGTGGTGATAATAAACCAGATCGAAAGATGGTATATGGCATCTCGACCCTTGATAGATACGACCAAGTGGTAGTATATAAGACTGCTGTAAATAAGGAATATAACGAAGAAACTTAATACTCGATGACTTGGTCTTTGTTTGACGAGTTCACTTAAGCCCCTTGTTCCTAAGCTGATTATAAAGAAACCAATTAGAGGAAGAATGAGATTAACGTAATTATTTACAATAGCCGCAGCTGGTAATAAGCCGGTATGTTTTGCTGCAAAGTAGTTGAAAATTACAGATGTTACCGAACTTACCGGCAACCAGATAATCAGCCAAAAAACTCCAGTAGCCAACTTTGCTACTTGTCTGCCGTCCTTGCTATTTCGAATTAATGAGCTGTAACTGCGGAGACTTGAGTAACCATATAAGCCGATTAACCAGATGGCCGATAAAATTAAAATGATCGTTACGTCAATTAAACGTAAGGTTGCGGCGCTGACATTGTACTCGGCTAAAGTTACTTGGTTAGGCGCAGGTAAAAGAGTAAAACAGGCGTAGACAATAACGAATAGTATGTAGGCATAGAAAAGCTTTGACCTTATCGCCATACGTCAATCTCCCTTATATATGATAATCATACAGTATGATTATCTAAAGTAATTGCATTTTATATAATTTAATTGTCCAAATAAGTGCAAAATTAGCTTATCTATGATATAGTATAGATAAGCAAGTGGTTACTATAACCTCTCCGTTATCCTAATTTGTTCTCAAGTTACTAAATATCGCGGTTAGATAAGTATAGGGCGAGCGATATTAGTTAAAAGAAGGATAATACATATGGCAATGAAACTTTACATAGGTGGTCTCGCGTACAGCGTTACCGAACAAGAACTAGAAACATTATTTGCAGAGTACGGTAAAGTTACCAGCTCTGCAGTCATAAAAGATCGTGATAGTGGCCAGTCTAAGGGCTTTGGCTTTATTGAAATGGCAGACGATGCTGATGCTAAGGCAGCAATGGCTGCATTGAATGGCAAAGACGTCAGTGGCCGATCCATTATGGTCAACGAAGCACGCCCACAAGAAGACCGACGCCCTAGTGGCGGCGGCGGTTTCAGTAAATCTTACTAAATAATTCTTCCTAACAAATAATATATATGGCTTAGATACCCAAGCCATTGGAATGGTTTTATATGACAAAAAGTAATATACATATTGAGATAGTGCGCTCTTCAACCAGAGGACTTAGTTCCATGAGTAAAGTTTCTTGCGAGTCTATATTTGCCGTTTTAAACCAGCATTATACAGATGTAGGAATTACGGTCATCAATAACATATCGGATCTTGAAGAGCTCATAACTTGCCGCCCAGATCTTGTTTTTTTAGGTATGGAGTTTATTCCAACAAACCCTACTTTGGGTATAAACGACCCAAATAAGATTTGGTTAACAGACTATCTTGATGACCACGAGATTGCGTATACCGGCTCATCTAAGACAGCCCACGCGCTTGGACGCAATAAGCACCTGGCCAAACAGCGTGTCCTTGACGCTAACCTTATGACCTCGGCTTTTTGTGTTATTGTGCAAAATCAAATTCTGTCCAGGAATTATATATCATTAGCTTTCCCTTTATTTATTAAACCTACTAATCGTGGTGGAGGGCTTGGTGTAGATAGCGATTCCGTGGTTCATAACTTTGATCAATTACGCTCAAAAGTTTATTCAATGACTACAAAGCTACAGTCAGACGCGCTCATAGAAGAGTATTTGCCAGGCCGTGAGTTTAGTATAGCTATATTAAAAGATGTGTATTCGCCTAGATACTCTGTGATGCCAATAGAGTTAGTTGCTCCAGTCGATAAAAATGGAGCACGCTTATTGGGAAGGCAAATTAAATCATCAAATACTGAGCAGGTTCTAGAAGTGATCGATGAAGATATTAAATCTAAAATAATGTCGTTAGCTCTTGCCGTCTTTTATGTCTTGGGTGGACGTGACTATGGACGTATAGATATTCGTTTGGATGCATCCGGCACACCACACTTTCTAGAGGCAAACCTCATCCCTAGCTTAATAAGTGGGTACGGTTCGTTTCCTAAGGCGTGTGTACTCAATATGGGCTTGGAGTACGAACCTATGGTACTTAGGATAGCTCAGCTGGGATTGGCTCATAATATGCATAGTGCTGAAGATGTTCTTGAGCTTCTTGGAGTCAGTGCTTCAGTTTTATCGACTACTGAATTTGCGTTCGAGCAGATTTAGATTAGACGTTACGGTCTTTTATGCCATGCCTATTTTAGATTGGCATGTATAGTCAATTTTAATAACTTGTTAGACATAAAAGTGTTCCGGTCTATGCTTATAGAGTAACTCTTGGCTGGCCTTGGTGGACGGAGTCAGAAGTAATTTGATTCTGAAAACTATGCAGGTTTGAGTTTGGCAATTTCAGCACGAGCGGCTGCAACAAGTTCTTCGTTTGTTTGTGCATGTCCCCAAAGACCCCAACCTCCATCGACTGCTTCTGTAAGAAGAACCCATGTTCGTTCCTTTAATGTATTGTCTCCAGCGGCAGAAGCGACTAGATCAGTAAGCTGCTTCACAACCTCTAGCTGCTTATCACGGTCGAGGGCACCCTTATTAGTGATAACTTGCACACGTACATAATTACTATCACCATCGACGTTAGCAAGTGTGTTCTCAGGTAGCTCATGTACAAACCCAGCAGTATTTTTACGGAACATTGGTATATCAGGCACACCTTCAACGTTTTTTACTGTTGCGGCCGCATCTATTGCTAGTTTTTTAGTATTCGCAAACGTGCCGACCTTGGCGTAAATATCTATCATTGGCATACACGAACCCTCCTCTTATTGATGCACTAATTATAGCTCTTATTGAAGGATCATAGATAGTATGTATGCTTTGGGAGGAGCCGCATCGAACGAACTACTACTTGTCGGGTGAACTCATGCGTTTTGCTAAATACTGCGCACCGTCTTGTAGGGCAGCGCCCAATACGCCACCACCAATTATTAGAATTTCAGCGAGAGGCGGCTGACCGACTCTTGAAGTGTAAACAGCTTCACCAACTGCCACGGCGCCTAGGACGGCTGCGGGCAGCCTACGAACGAAGTTAGCCCGATATTCTGAAGATTTCATTTAGATTATTTTAACATACAAACATATGATGCGCAATAAACGGAGAATTTGATCCCCTTCCATATTAATTATAGAGAGGCCCGAGGAGCATGTACCTTCAGGGTGTTTTAGAATTTAGCTTTCATGATCCGTAGTACTTATAATTGGCTGGGGCAAGTGGACGAGTTTCGAACTTTTTATACTGCTAGTCTGCCAAAACAACCCAACTAAAAATTTACTAGTCTTCGAAATTAGGAGGAGCCGATAAAAATGATTTTATTATTGTAAATCCACCTATTCTAGTAAGAAGTAATGTTTCTCTCGTAGTAAGTAGATACAATTTTTTATCTTCAGTAGATATAAACACGTTTTCTTTCACGGATGCTAATTTAAAAGAAAGATCATGCTTTTGTAGGACACCTGCATTCCCTTGTCCACCTGTTTCATGCCAAGCGCGAAGTATAAATACAGGTTCATCTATTACTGCTGGAGTTATTTCGATATCAGAAGGATTAAGTAAAGCAGTTTTGCCAAAAGTATTGAATGCCCTATCGTTAGCCACAGAGATTAGTGTATCTTTTAGGCCACCTAACTCATTCTCTATTCCCTCCAACTCAGGAGTATTGAAGCGAATAGATGTCATAAAAAACTATTATATACTATTAGACGATAAAATAAATATATAGCTGGGGCTAGTGGGCCGGTCTAGAACCTTTTTGCCAAACCCTAATGAGTAAGACCTATATGGGTTAAGCTTAAACGAATATCTTACATCCCAATTAATTTTTACAGAACACACTAAGGGAACGGCGGTGTAAGTAATATAATATTTCACTGCTTACCTAGAGTCTTTAGTAAGTCTATATTGGAGTTAGGACGTGTACGATGAGTAACACTAAACATGAACAAAATACTCAAAAAAAACTTATCAATCAGGATAGCCGTATTGCAGCACTTAAAAAACAGATGGTGTATTACAAAGAAATAACAGAAACTATTCGGGAGCCGTTCATTATCCTAAATAAAGACTTGAATGTTGTCACTGCCAACTTAGCCTTTTATCGTAAATTTAAAGTGAACAAGAAAGACACGGAAGGCAAACGTATTTATGATCTCGGAAATAGCCAATGGGATGCGCCTGAACTTCGAGTCTTACTTGAGAACATCCTGCCTACTCACAGGATTTTAAAGAATTATGCTGTTACACATAATTTCCCATCACTTGGAACAAAGACCATGCTTCTCAACGCCAGGCAGGTTGACAGTAAGCAGCTTATTCTCTTGGCGATGGAAGATGTTACCGCCCAATGGAAGTTAAAAATTGATTCAGCTGAGATGACGGAAAACTTGATTAAACAACGCGATAAGCTGCAAGGGCTTAACGACGCCAAAGATGAATTTATATCATTGGCTTCTCATCAGCTCCGGACGCCAGCAACAGCCGTAAAGCAATATGTTGGGATGCTGAGCCATGGCTATGCGGGAGAGCTTAGCAATGAGCAGCTAAATATGCTCGGGGTTGCCTACAAGAATAATGAACGACAACTAGAAATCATCGAGGATTTACTCAGAGTGGCAAAAGTTGATGCCGGCAAGGTCTATTTAGATAAGTCTTCTTGTGATGTTGTTGCGCAAATGGAAGAAGCTATCAGTGGACAGGCTATTTTATTCAAGAACCGTGGACAGGCTGTAATATTTAATAAACCTAGCACAGAAATGATTGCAAGTATTGATCCAAAATTAATGCTGATGGTTTTTGAGAACATATTGGACAATGCCGGCAAGTACTCTAAAGATGGTAAGTCTATTGCTGTGACAATCAGTCAAAATGAAATCTACACGATAATTGCTATCGAAGATCATGGGGTTGGTATAAGTAAAAATGGTCAAAAGAAATTGTTTAAAAAGTTTTCTAGGGTAGATAACCCGCTATCAATATCCGTAAAAGGCACAGGACTTGGATTATACTGGGCAAAGAAAGTTTTGGATTTACATGGAGGGAGCATAAAGGTGACTTCTAAATTGAAAGTGGGTTCTACTTTTGAAATTATCACACCTACGGCTGCTGAGTTCTCGCCTCTTGTATAGGCCTGTAAGTCTAGAATTTACAGATTTACATGCCGTACGTAGTATTGGCTGAGCATGCCGGTCTAGAACTTATTCGTCTGTGCTGGGTTCGTTCTCTTGCTCTGCGCGCTGCTGGGTTTTATTGCACTATTATCTCAATTCTTGGGTTTGAGCGTATAATATTACTCAATTAACGACAGAGAGACCTAACTTTATGAAACGTAAGATCCACTATTTTAGAATCTTAATAGATGACGAAATTCCATCGAGCAGTGATTCAACATTCGGTGAAACCCTAGAAGAGATTATGAACCTTCATCCAAATGAACGTACTTTGGATTACGGAGTTCAGGGCCAAGATAAAGTTAGATTGATTAAATTATATAAATCAGGTGATCATAACCTAGGCATAATTGCAAAATACGATGCCGATAGCGCAGTTACAGGTAGTTTAAGCGACGATAATCTTTTTGATCTAACACTTGACGACGGCACAAACATAGTAGAGCGCACGCACTTTGCTTATTTCCCGGCTACAAATATTTTAGCTGTGGAGTACAACCAAAGTGGAGCTAGAGAAGGCACTTTAAAATGGTATGTTAATAAAATAATGTCCCAACACGAGTCTGATCCACTTGTCTTTGGGTCGGCGCCAGTCTTTCACCCAGATGCACTAGATAAACTGCGTGATGCCAGAGCTGTAACTGTGCTGGAGCTCGGGTTGCCTAAAGAAAGAGTAGCGAACAGAACTGAAGGTAATAATTTATTTAGCGCATTAAATGCCGCATCTAGCATTGGTAATGTCGGGCAGATTAGCCTAACTTTGAATGGTAGTAAGAAAAGAGGCGACCGAAGGCAACTTATGACCAAAGATCAGCTACTTCAAGCTATTAATCAGGGTGAAATTGACCTCGGTGCATTTGAAAAAGTTAATGCACGGCTTGTTTATGAACAAGGTAGCGAACTAGTCAATCTGTTAGAAAATCGGATTTCTTCACACATCGAAATGCCTGGTCAGCTAACTATATCAAAAGAGTCTGAGTGGTTTCAGAAAATAGTTGATAATTATACTGTCAATCGAGCACTTTTAGTGCGGGCCAGTGGGGACAATGATTGACTCTATTAAAAGGTATCGCACGAGCAATGTTTACTATCTCATAAATGCTACCTTACTTGGCTGCGTAATAGCAGTTGTTTTATATAATTTTATACCTGTAGGTAAATTTCACGAATTTGATGTGACTAGTTTCATTCCCTTATTACCTGGTTTGGGTGCAGGCATAGTGCCTGTATTTGCTACCCCGGGAGACAAAACAAGCCTTAGGCTAAAGTGGCTAAAAGAGCAGAACGCTATGAATCAGCTATATATTCTTATTTTTGGCGAAGTAATAGTATTGATAGTCACTTTGCTTTTAAAGGATGCTTTTGTACATAATTTTTTCAAAGCTTTAAATATAGGTGTAAGCGTATCCTTTTTCATACTTAACCTTTTAATAGGTTTCAAAGTACTAAGATTATATCTTAATTAGCTTTGATTCGGAGATTATATATTCAAGTTAATCTTATATAAAGTGATTGGCTGGGGAGAAGGTTTCTTAATGGAACTTTCACTGACCCTGAACTAGATAGCGTGTCTAGTATACAAGCATTAGACGATCTTTTGAGGGAAGATGCAGATATTTAGCTTTTTTAGCATTTAGGAAAGCACACACAACGGGCACTAATATGCTACAGTTTATACTAATGGGCTATGTAACTAAATAGACACTAACTGTTTATGATTATGCGGTACGTTTTAAACAATAAAAATCAGCAATACTTAACGCAAGCGCTGGTAGTAGCTATCGTAGCCATAGTGGGAACCGTACTAATACTAGCTAGTCATGCCGCTAGCCCTTATGTAAGTATTAATGCCGATACAGGTACCTTAAGTGGTGCAGCTACGGTTCAAACAGACCCGACATCTAGTGATGGCAAGAGTGTGATGTTTGGAAACTGCTCAACTCCTGCATCTTTCCCATCAGTCCTCAAAACCAGTGGTCGCACTATAGTTGACTCTAACGGCTGTACACTACCACTCATGAAAGGATTTAGCCTCCAGACTGGCACCGGGTTTTGGACAACATCGACCATGGACGCAATAGCTGCAAAGGGCGGAAAGTTTGTGCGACTCGTACTATTCTGGAACCAGCTGCAGTCTACCAGCTGTACAGCGGAACCAACCTCGGGGGCTCCCGCGGCTTATGTCTCTGCTATCGACGCTCAACTTGCAGCGGATCAGTCCGCCGGCATCTACACCGAGCTTGACATCCATTTGAATGTCGGTCAGGATCCAGCGTGTGCGTCTACCGGTCTGTCTGGAGCGGCGGCTAGTGATGAGACCAACATGTTCATTCAGAACGGTAAGACTATAACCCAGTTCCTTGCTAACCGCTACGGTAATCCATCCAGTCCGGAGTACACCAAGGACGTTGTTGGCTTCGGACTAAACGAGCCACCCGAGGATGCTAACGCGACTTCAACTAACGTGAACACTGTCATGGAGCAGGATCAGTCCACAATGCTCACCTGGATCCGCGGTACAAATGGCACAGGTGGCTACGCGCCACAATGGATAGGGTTCGTGGCCGAAGCATGGGCTAACTGGACACCAATCTACAATGCAAATCCGGGGCAGACAAACCAATGCGGTAATTGTGCCAACGCCAACCCGACCGCCTACAACGCCGTCGGTGGAAATGTCATCCTTGACTTTCATGACTACATCATGGGGTGCAACAACGTTTGGGAAACCGAACACCCAAGTTTGCCGACGTCATCTTGCGATGGACGGGCATATTCCGGAGGGCCTGATAACGCTGCCAATGGCGGTTCCCTGGTTGGGTCTGGAGATTCGAACTATCCAACTTACCCGATAAGTGGTGAAACGGAGGCTACAGCCCAAGATCAGCTTGCAAACTATATCTACCCGTACACTTTGTTCACCAAGCAGGCTAATATACCATTGATGATCGGCGAGTTTGGCTGGGACGCAACTGTTAACACAACCGGAGCCACAAACTACATAAACGATCTGAAGTTGTCATGGTCTTCAGCTTCTCCAGCAATCGAGATGGAATGGGACTATGACGTCACCCAGAGTCAAGATGGTTGGGCTGCTAACCCTGGCAGTGGAGCAACTGGCGCGAACTCTGATGGCTGGCAGACCTTTACAGACGCATTTATGGCGGGTCAGTAGATAACAGAATGACAATATTATTTATGTAATACGGGCATGTTTGAAGCGAGTTGTGGCTGAACGTAACGGTCTAGAACCTTTTCGCTTTCCGTTCGGATAGACCTGATAATATATTTATATGAGTAAAGTAATATGCGGTATCACGATGTCCATTGATGGCTATGTGGCTGGCCCCAATATGACCGAAGAAAAACCGTTCGGGGATGTCTCACCGATTTTATTACATCGCTGGCAGTTTGACGAACCTGAAAATAATAAAGAAGAGAGAGCTTACTTACGCTCTGTAGCTGGAGCCAATATTATGGGCCGAAATATGTATGGCCCGGCCGGCGCCGAATATGATAAAAGCTGGAAGGGTTGGTGGGGAGAAGAGCCGCCTTATCATGCTCCGGTGTTTGTATTGACGCATAGGTCTCGTGAACCAGTCATAATGAAAGGAGGCACAACCTTTCATTTTGTGACAGACGGCATAGAAGTAGCCCTCGAGCAGGCTAGAGAAGCGGCCGGCGATAAGCCAGTCTTAATAGCCGGTGGAGCCGATACTGTGAATCAGTATCTGGCAGCCGGACTAATTGATGAGCTTTGGCTACACATCGCACCGGTCACTATCGGCAGAGGGCCCAAACTGTTTGAGAATGTTACCGATCTTAGAATGGAGCCTATAGAGTGTCGTACTACTAAACTTGTAACCCATATCAAATATAAAAAGGTGTAGTAGCCTTACTACTTTGTTGCTTTGTCTTCAACTTCATGCTTTTGGCTGGGGCGGAGGGATTCGAACCCCCGAATGCCAGTACCAAAAACTGGTGCCTTACCACTTGGCCACGCCCCACTAAAGCAGATTGAATTTTAACTTAATTATTTCGATGTCGCAACACCTTGAGTAATTCGACAACTTCCCTGTTTCTTGGTAAAATATAGCGTACTTTAGGAAGTCTTTCATGCCTCGCAAAATAACCAATAATCCTGCCGACTATATTGTACCCTTAAATATCAATAAATTAGAGGGTCGTATGCTCTATGCCCCTTCTACGAATGATAGAAGCAGGAACATTCTACTCGTATATGGTCATCACGCCATGCTAGAGCGCTGGTGGAGCCTGGTTGAGAATTTAATGGATTATGGCAACGTGACTATGCCTGATTTGCCTGGCTTTGGCGGAATGGATAGTTTCCATAAGATTAAAAGAAAACCGGATATTGATGCCTTCGCCGATTACCTAGCGGCTTTTGTTAAGCTTAGGTACAAAAGAAAAAGGATTACTATTATCGGGATATCTTTCGGATTTTTAGTAGTAACAAGAATGCTGCAGCGTTACCCTGAGCTCACTAAAAAGGTAGATCTAGTAGTAAGCCTGGTTGGCTTTGCGCATAAGGACGATTTTGTTTATGGCTCTTATGAGAGAAGGTTTTATCATAAAGCCACGCGTACATTTGCTACGCGTCCTATGGCCTTTCTTATACGCTATATTGGGCTTAACCGCTTTTCTCTCACTACTCTGTACAAACAATTGCCTAATTCTAAAAAACGCATGATTGCAGTAACTCCAGAAGAATTTAGCGAGACAATGGACTTTGAGGTTAAGATTTGGCAATCGAACGACGTTAGAACGCACTGGCTAACGACAGCTGAGTTTTTAAATGTCGACAATTGTAAGGTTCAAGTCGATTTACCGCTGATTCACGTAGTTTCAAAGCAGGATCACTACTTTAATAACGAACTGGTAAAACAGCACATGTTAATTATCTTTAGTAGCTATAAGAGCTATATAGCAAACAGTAAGGCTCATACACCCAGCGTGCTGGCAGATAAGAAGGCAGCAGGCGTTATGATACCCCTGGGACTCAGAAGGATTCTAGCAAACTCTTAAGGGAGTAACTGTATAATGAATAAGAAGATGAAAATTGGTTTAGTATGTCCCTACAGTATGGAGAAGCACGGCGGCGTGCAAGAAGTTGTTTTAGCGCTGCAAGCCGGCTTGCAAGCTAATGGCCATATAGCTAAAATCATTACTCCTAAGCCATATGGCAGCACGGTATACGAAGACGCTGACAAACACACGATCTATATGGGTACTTCTACAGATTTTAGAGCCGTTTCTCATACTACTGTTCAAATATCTAATACTGACGACGGTGAAAAAATCGATGCCATTCTAGCTAAAGAAAATTTTGACGTTCTTAATTTCCATGAACCTTGGATTCCATTTCAAAGTCGACAGCTTTTGCAACGATCTAATGCGGTTAATATTGGGACGTTTCACTCTAAGATCCATGACGCTATTGTGACCAGAACGGTTGTTAAGGTGGTTAACCCTTACCTTAAGTCTGTTTTGAAATATATTGATGAGATAACGGCTGTATCACTGGCTGCAGCCGATTATGTTGAAGGAATGACCGATCAACCTATAGCCATTATTCCGAACGGCATCGATCTTAGTAAGTACAAGCAGATCAAAACTAAGAAAGATCCAAATGAAAAGATGATTCTTTTTATTGGCCGACTTGAGCGCCGAAAAGGTACTAAATACTTGGTCAGGGCTTTTCAATTGCTTGCTCAGGATAACCCCAATGTAAGGCTTGTTATTGCTGGTGATGGTCACGAACGCGAGATGCTTGAGCTGCTAGCTGAAGACTTAAAGGTTAAAAACATTACTTTCCTTGGTTATATTAGCGAAGAACTCAAGCTTGAACTGCTAAATCAAGCTGATATATTTTGTTCACCTGCCCTATTTGGTGAAAGCTTCGGTATAGTCCTGCTTGAAGCTATGGCAACCGGTGCAGTATCTGTAGTTGGTAATAATTCAGGCTATATCGACGTTATGCAAGGTATTGGTGCAATGTCCATCGTTAACCCAGAAGATTCAGCTGAGTTTGCCAGAAGGCTTGATACGTTGCTTCATGAAGACGAACTAAGACGTGTCTGGAAAAAATGGGCAAAGAATTACGTGCAACAGTTTGATTATCCGCATGTTATTACTCAGTACGAAGACTTTTACAGACACGCTATCAAGGAGCATCATCATGCCGTCTCTGCCAAAAAAACCGTCTCTTAAGATAGCCTACGTTTTAGACGGTGGCCTCGAAAAGCCTGACGGAGTCCAGCAATACATCTTAGCTCTAGGCGCGTGGATGAAAAGCCAAGGGCACTCAGTCCGCTACCTTGTTTCAGGAAAGATAGCTTTAGGAATTGAGGATGGCATTAGCCTTAGCCGCAGCATGAAGGTTATCTCTAATGGCAATAGGCTATCCATACCCTTACCTGCCAATAGGCACCACCTGAAGCAAGTTTTAGATAAAGAAAAGTTTGATGTGTTGCACGTACAGACACCTTATAGCCCAATGATGGGCGAACAATTAATCTTTCTTTCTCCTAAAGAAACGGCTGTTATTGGTACTTTTCATATTGTTCCTAAAAATACTCTGCTAGCTGTTGGCAATTGGCTGCTTGGTCACTACTGCTATTTTTCACTTAAACACTTCGATAAAATGCTTAGTGTTTCAAGTGCTGCCCAAAGAATTGCTGAACGTGACTTTAAGATAAGCTCGGATGTATCACCCAACGTAATTGATTACGAGAAGTTTCATAATGCGAAACCATTTGAGCAGTATCAGGACGGCAAGCTTAATATCTTATTCTTTGGCAGATTAGTCCCTCGAAAAGGCTGCGGCATATTATTACGTGCCATTAAGCTACTTAAAGGTCGGGGCGTAAATAACATTAGAGTAATTGTTTGTGGCGCAGGACCACAGGAACGAGAACTGAAAAATTATGCTTGTAATAATGGCTTAGACGATGCGATCGAGTTCAAGGGCTTTATTGAGGAAGCAGATAAGCCGAGGTACTACGCCTCAGCTGACTTATCGGTATTTCCAAGTACTGGAGGAGAAAGCTTCGGTATAGTCTTGCTTGAAGCTATGGCCAGCGGTAAAGCGGCGGTACTTGGAGGAGATAACGTTGGCTACAGGTCGGTTTTATCGCCCCAGCCTGAGCTTTTGTTTGATCCTAAAGACATCGACACGCTCGCAAACAAAATCGCAGAGCTTTTAAAGAATAAAGAGCTTAGGTCCAGCTATGCTGATTGGGCTCAGGAATACAGTCAGACCTTTGACGTCAATGTTGTCTGTCAAGAGATTGAAGACTTGTATATACAGACTGTTTGCGAAAAACAGTCCGACAGGAGATAATATAGGCTATGCTTAAACTGCGTAAATATGAAGACTCACCTGAAGTAGCAGTTACCGTTACTAATGAAACGTTTATACGGCTGGCTTTACTAACTATTGGCCTGATTTTATTGTTTCTTGCAGCCAGGAAGGCTGAACATGCTTTAATCCTGGTGTTTGTAGCCTTTTTCTTATCGATTGCCCTAAACGCCCCCGTACACTGGTTGAGCCGTAAATTACCGGGTAAGCGTAAAGGTAACCGGGCTCTGGCGACGACACTGTCATTTCTAATAGTCATCTTACTGCTTGGTGGTTTTATAGCCATTATTGTTCCTCCGCTGATACACCAGACAGATAGATTGGTTAATGCAGCGCCACACGAAGTTAAAAACCTACGTAGTCAGGATAGCGCAGTCGGCAAATTTATCAGACAGCACAACCTAGAAAAGCAAGTTAATACTATATCGACACAGTTGTCTGACCGACTCAAAAATATAGGTGGAACAGCTTTCTCAACAGCTAAGCATGTCGGCGAAAGTATATTTTCGGTCCTAACAATTCTGGTACTAACTTTCATGATGCTAGTTGAAGGGCCACGCTGGATTGGTTTCTTTAAAGAGATTCTGCCGGATAAGCACCATAAGGTGGCCGAACGTCTGGGGCGAGATATGTACAAAGTTGTCCGTGGCTACGTTAATGGGCAGGTTATACTAGCGGCTATTGCTTCAGTAGCAATCATGCCGGCCGTTTTACTGCTTCATATAAGCTTTGCTGCGGGTCTTATGGTCGTTATATTTGTCTGCGGCCTGATTCCTTTGGTTGGACATTCAATCGGGGCCGCCATAGTAAGTACTGTAGCTTTATTCCACTCGCCCGAAGCTGCCATAATTATTTTGCTTTATTACATTCTTTATATACAGATTGAAAACTACCTTATCCAGCCCAAGCTCATGGCCAATACGACCAATATGTCGCCACTGCTTGTCTTCATGGCGGTAATTATTGGTCTTAATTTCGGTGGTATATTGGGCGGATTAGTTGCTATACCGGTTGCCGGCTGTCTTCGAATAGTCGCCTTAGAATTTTTAAGGACAAAACAAATTATTGATACGCCAGAATTCAATAATATTACAACACCGGATACCAAATAGGTCCGTGGGCCGCGTCCCTAATCGCTATACCCTGTTCTAGTAGCTTATCTCTAATCTCATCGGACTTTTGCCAATCTTTATTGTCCCTGGCTTCTTGGCGTTCTTTAATGAGTGATTTCTGCTCAAAGGTAATGTCGTAAACCTGTGTCAGTTTAAGGCCTAGCATATCGTCTATGCCTTGAAGAAGGACAACGAAATGGTCAACCATATCTTCTTCAATATGTACGGTTTGCAGCTGGGTGCTGACTTGGGATAGGAATGCTAGTGCCCTGGGCGTATCCAGGTCGTTAGAAAGTATTAATAGAAGTTCGTTCGGAATATCTTCTAATGAAAAAGTAGTCGTGTCATGGGTAACTGACCTGGGTTGCCATCTTAAGGCTGCCATAGCGACTAAGTCCTGCAATCTATTCTTAGCAGCTTCAAGACTTTCCCAGCTAAACCTGGACTGGGTTCTATAGTTTGATTCGAGTACGTTGAGTCTTAAAGCTTCAGGTGTATAACCCTTCTCGATAAGGTCACTCAATTTAATGCTGTTGCCCAGGCTTTTAGATATCTTTTGACCGTCTATGAGCAAATGGTTGCTGTGCATCCAGTGAAGCGCAAATTTACGCCCAGTAGCCGCTTCACTTTGAGCTATTTCATTGGTGTGATGGAGCGGTATGTGATCAATCCCACCGGTATGGATATCCAGGGTATGGCCGAGATACTTCATGCTCATAGCTGAACATTCAATGTGCCAGCCAGGAAAGCCTAGCCCCCATGGGCTTTCCCACTCCATGTCCCGTTTGTGGTCCTTTGGTGAAAACTTCCATAGGGCAAAGTCTGACGCGTTTTTTTTCTGCGAATTAAATTCTACTCTTGCTCCGGCTTGCTGCTCGTCTAGATCTAAACGAGCAAAGTTCTTGTATGTCGGAAACTTGGAAGTATCGTAATATACGCCGTCGTCTATGACGTAGGTATAACCTTTTTGCTCCAAGGTTTTAATTAGGTCTATTTGCTCATTAATATGATCGGTCGCTTTGACAATATTTTTGGGCTTACTCATGTTGAGCGCTTTCATGCCGTCAAGAAAATCTTCGGTATAAAATTCGGCTGTTGCCCAGGCGGTCTTGCCTTCTCGTTTAGCTCCCTTTTCGAGCTTATCTTCTCCATCATCGGCATCACTGACTAGGTGGCCGACGTCGGTTATATTCATTACCCAATTAGGCTCAAGCGCATTTTCTTTAAGGATTCTAATTAAGATGTCCATGCGGACGTAGTTAAACCAATGGCCGATATGGGCATAGTCATAAACCGTTGGACCGCAGGTGTAGACAGTTACTGTAGGGCTATTTTGAGGTACTACCTCGTCCAGTTGCCTGTTAAGGGTGTTATACAGCTTCATTGCCCTGCTCCAGTTGTTCTAGTAGTTCGGTCGCCTTATCTATGCACTTCTCTTTTAAGGCATCAAAGTCGTCGACTCTTTCTATTTTAAAGCCGCTGGCAAACTTATGCCCGCCGCCGCCAAAATGATCCGCCAGATCAGCCGCCACATTGGCATCGGGATTGGTGCGGATAGCAGCTGTGACTTTATCGTCATCATAATGCTTCATAACAATAGTTATCCGGACGTCTCTAGTTTGCAGCATATCGCCTTGAATAAGCGCGGCTGGATTATATGACGGGCTATAATTGCTAATCTCTACTTGTGGAACTACGACAAGAGCAATCTGGTTATCGTCATAAAACTCGGTTCGTTTAATTAGGTCGGCTTTGTAGCGGAAAATAGCTTCGCTCATTTTGCCATTTAAACGTCTTAGTTCTTCGAGCTTGGGTCTGTCGATACCAAATCTGACCATTTCGGCCATTATGTCGTAAGTATCAGCTGAAGCGAGCTGGTTAGATAGTCCTTGGGTGTCACCAAGTATGGCTGTCATGACAAACTCCTGGGCAGCTTGATTAAGCGGCCAGTTAAGCTGCTTAGCCAGAGCATAGATTAACTCACCAGCTGAAGAGCGCTTAAAGTCGTTAATCATTAGGTTGCTATAAGGTATGACCTTCTCAACCATTTCGTGATGATCAAGCACAACAACAGTCTTAGAAGACACCCAACCCTGCTGGCCGCTGCGGCTTAACTTTTCCAGTAGTGTCGTCGTTGAAGCATCGACAATAATGCTTAGATCAAAGTTATTAGGAATATCTTTTTGAACCCTGTCCGATCCGCTCATGTAATTTAGATAAGACGGCATGTCGACGCCACAGTACAGAACAACTTCCTTATTTAGATCAGACAGTATTTGCTCAAGCGCCAGTGCACTACCTAAACTATCGCTATCGGGATTGTCGGCTTGAATTACGACTATCTTACTAGCGTTATCGACAAATTCTTTAAGTTTTTCGGCTTCTTGATACATTTTTTGGGTTATAAGGGTATTTTAAGTGATTAAACTACTTAGCGCTAGGGCTACCTCAAATAGTCTGCCGGCCTTCCAGGGCTCTAGACAGGGTAATTTGATCGGCGTATTCAAGGTCAACGCCTACGGGTAGACCCCTGGCTAGTCTCGTTACTTTGACCTTACGATTACCAATTTGTTGCTGGATGTAGAGTGAGGTTGACTCACCTTCAACGCTGGCGTTTAGTGCTAGGATTATTTCCGTAACGCTATCTTCGTCAATTCGCTTGACCAGCTCCTCTATATGAAGCTGATCGGGTGAAATACCGTCTATGGGTGACACTAGACCACCTAAAACATGGTATGTACCGTTAAACTGTGCCGTTTTCTCAAGCGAGATTATGTCAAATGGTTCGGCAACTATAGCTATGACCTGCTTATCGCGCCGAGGATCGGTGTACAGATCAGATAGCTTCTGGCCTTTGGGTACAAGCGCGTATGTCTTTTCGCAGTAGCCGATGCCATCATTTATAGCAGTCAGTGCGGCGGCTAGTTTATGCGTGGACTGATCAGGGTGTCTAACTATGTAGTAAGCATAGCGCTCGGCTGTGCGTGGTCCGACACCTGGTAAAGAGCCAAATGCCTCAATTAAATTACTAAGAACTGGCGGAAGTATCTGCATGAGCTTTTGAAGGCCTACTTCTTTAAAGGCCTAGGTTACCTAAAGCACCCATCATGGGCTGCATTTTCTCAGCTGCTACTTTTTGGCTTTCGCCAATTGCTTCTTTGACAGCGTCTTCTAACCAACGCTCCAGTAAACCAATATCTTCTAGATCAACGAAATCAGGATCGATATGAATCTTTTTAATCTTTTGTTCCCCAGTTATTTCTACCTTAACGGCACCGTCACCTTTTTCTACGGTGATGACCATCTTCTGTAGTTCACCCTGTATTTTCTTAACTTTCATTAACATTTTAGCTTGGTCAAATCGGCTCACTTTTAAATCTCCTTTTTCTAAGTCTCTATACTCTTAACAAATCTTATATAACATTATACAACGAGCTGCACTAAAGACGGTGGCTAAACGTGCTAACGGTGACAGGATTATGTGGCCAGGCAACATAGTACGATCTTAGGTTATAGATACAGCTAACCAGCACCACTAGTGATACAAGCCCTACGCCAAAGCCTCTTGCCAGAGGGTTACTCGGAAAAGTCCTGAACCAGCTATGGAAGATGTAGGCAATGCCCATGCCAGCAGTTACGTAAGCAAACGGTACAACCAGGCTGAAGCTGACAGCTCCATTGAGAGCGACTAGGATAACGCTAATAAAGAAAAGAGTAGCTAAGCTTTTGGCGCGTGCGCTTTTCCTATGGGAAACGTAAAAATATATACCGATGACAGACATAACTAGCGTAAAGGCATCAAGTAGCGGCGATTTACCAAGCCACACCTGAGGGTACTGTGGTCCCCTAAAGAATATGTGAATAAATACGGCTACAAATTGCTTAAGCAGCTTCCCGATACTGGCTAAATGCGTGGGCAAACCAAGCCACAGCTTAAGCTGACTCGGACGCGTAATGTCTATAACAGTTAAAGGTATCCATATAAGGAAAAGAACGGCTGCAATAGTTTTTTGTAAGATAGTCTTAGAAATTTCTTTAAAACTAGGCTTAAGTAAATCTCTTTGCAGATAAATATCGGCAAGGACCAGCCAAACAAAGCCCGGTATGGTCAAAAGAATGCCCCAAATAAGCAAATTAAAATACCAAGCCTTAAGACTAACACTTTTTCTAGACATGAGAGCGTGAGCAAGAAGCAATCCGACCATGCCGAAGAGATACATAACATCAAAGCTCGCCAGACGAGAAACATGCAGTGTCCAGGCGCTGGTAGCAAAAAGCAGACTCATAATTACTGCCGTACGCCTGCCATACCATATGTACATAAGAGCGCTGAACATAATAACGGTAGCAAAACCAAAAACTACATTCGGTAGTCTTGTGAGCGTCTGTCCATGGGATTTAAATAAGTAAAAGTCTATGCTTCGAACCAGCTGCAAAGGCATGTATAGCGGTGAGTGGTAAGTTCCGTGAAATCCGACAGTGTCACGACTGGCCTGAACTTCAGCGAGGCTCAAATGATGAGTCAGGCTTCCTAGACGTATTAAGAGAATGAATAGCAGGGCAATTACAGCAATGGCTGTTAGCCCGGCATTTCTATAGCTAACTCCTCTTGGTAACTTAAGCTTATTCATGACTAGTGGATATTATAAAGGCATAAGTATCTTTTTAACTAGAAAATGGGTCTTGGTGTCTGGTATCGACTGAACTAAAGAGCTGTTTCTCGTTCTCAAATCTTAATTCAACCCCTCCAGTTGGTCCGTTACGATGCTTCTTAATAAGTATGTCGGCTATTTTCTTTCTGTCTGTTTCCGGATTGTAATACTCTTCCCTATAGATAAACATAACCACGTCACTGTCCTGCTCAATGCTACCTGAGTCACGGAGATCTGCCAGTTGTGGTATCTGTGGGCTACGGTTTTCCACCGAACGGCTTAACTGGCTAAGTGCTAGAATTGGCACGTTAAGTTCGCGGGCGATACCTTTAAGTCCCCTAGATATTTCAGATATTTCCTGAACCATATTAATCTGACCACCATACCTGGCACCACTGCTCATAAGTTGAAGATAGTCAACGATGACAAGGCCCAGCTTTCGCTGGTGGGCTTCGCGTCTGGCTTTAGTTCTTAGGTCGCTCAAGGTAATACCCGGAGTGTCGTCAATATATATCGGTGCTTCACTGAGTCGACCCATACTAGCGGCTATTTTCTCAAAGTCAGCATCGGTTAAATTACCCGTTCTAAGTGCCCAGGCGTCGACCCCTGAATCCATTGATAAGAGCCTGTCGACAAGTTGTTCTTTACTCATTTCCAGACTGAAGATAAGAACAGACTCGTTGGCTTGTACGGCCACATTATGAGCAAAGTTCAAACTAAGCGCTGTTTTACCCATGCTTGGCCTGGAGGCCAGAATAATTAGGTCTGATCTCTGGAAGCCGGCTAGCGTGTTATCTAGATCCTTAAAGCCTGTCGGAATACCACGAATTTTTTTCTTGTCTTTGTGCAGTTCGTCTAAACGATCAAAGCTTTCGGCTAGAATGTTCTCTAAGCTAATAACGTCCTGTTTAACGTGTTGCTGACTGACATTAAATAGCCTGGTTTCAGCCTCTTCAACAAGCTCTTTTAACTGCTTCGATTCGTCATAGCCAAGTCCTGTTATTTCTTTTGACGCTTTAATAAGTTTACGCCGCATAGCTTTTTGGGCAACTATGTCAGCGTACTGCTCAACGTGGGAGGCCGTTGGTACAAAGTTGGTTAGCTCGGTTAAATAAGCGGGCCCGCCAACGCTATCCAGATAACCATTATTTTTAAGCTGATCAGCGAGAGTTAGAACGTCGAGTGCTTTATGGTGTTCGTAGATCTTGACCATGGCCTCGTAGATGCGATCGTGGCGCTTATCGTAGAAATCAGACGCGTCAATTGTATCGGCTATTTTAACGATGGCATCACTGTCAATTAAAAGAGCGCCAAGTAAGCTGGCTTCAGCCTCTAAGCTTTGGGGAGGAGCTCCCGAAGTGTTTAATGTTGGTTCCATAATTTTTACTGTTAGCCCTCTTAGTCTTAATTAAGATTCTAACAGTTCGGCACCGTTAAAAATATTGCTTATGTTTGAGATGTCTTGGCCTGCTTCGTTTTTCTTGGGCTCAACTTCTTTAACGACTTTGGGCTTAGATGACTTATCTAAATGGCAGTCAATAGTCACGTCTTTACCGGTTAAAGATTTAATAATATCGCTGACCATTTTCTTGTTGCTAGCCTCAAACATTCTCTTTTTATGGAAATCGAACTGAAACGTTAAATCAAGCGTGTTTTCGTCACTGAAGCTGGGACTGGCCATGCGCAATATGCCATAAAGCGTGTTGTACTTCTTTTTAATCTCTCCTAGTAGCTCCGACCATAGTTTGTCGTCAAGCTCCATATTCGAGTCTTTAGGTTTTTCTGTGTCGGGTTCGGTCTTATGTTCAAGCGGCTCGTTAGGTTTCTCTTCCTCTTCTTTCTTTACAGGTGCTTTGGTAACTGAGGCTTCTTTGACTACCTTTTCAGCAGCCGGCTTTGGCGTCTCTGCTAATTTGACTGGGCTTGGACTAGATACGGCAGAGTTGGCTAAAAGAATAATTTCAAGCCGTCTATCTGGATCAATTGAAGCCGGTACTTCAATAAGCTTATTAAGAAGATCCAGCGCTTCACTTGTACTAAGATTAGATGCTTCATCTATAAAGGCCTGTCTTATGAGTTGGCCAAGCTGCTTAGCGACCATACCCGCCTGATAACCCTGCTCGTATAGGTCGTTTAGCTGCTTCATGATTGTTGAAGACGGCTTACTGCCTAAATAGCTATCGAGTAACTTAGTTAGGGCTTCGTTAGGCGCAAGTCCGAGCATCTGTAGCACTGTTTCCTCACTTACTTCAGTAGCTATGTTTCTAGCCTGGTCAAGTAGTCCGGTGGCGTCCCTTAAGCTGCCATCGCCATGTACGGCTAATATGTCTAGAGCTTCAGCCGAAATCTTGATCTTTTCATCTTTGGCGATCTTGCTTAGTTGTTTTGCAATTACGCTAGGCGATATTGGTTTAAAGCTATATCGTTGGGTACGGCTGACAATAGTTTCGGGCAGTTTGTGCGATTCGGTTGTCGCCAGGATAAAAATGACGTGCTCAGGCGGTTCTTCAAGCGTCTTAAGCAAAGCGTTAAAGGCTGCTGTTGTGACCATGTGGACTTCGTCGATAATGTATATCTTATATTTGGCCAGCGACGGAGCTATGTGTGCTTTTTCGCGTAAATCGCGTATTTCATCAACCTTGCCGTTGCTGGCGGCGTCAATTTCAATAATGTCGATATGGTTTGAGTCGTCGCTGTAATCTAGCCCATTAATCTCATGAGCCAGTATTCGGGCAATAGACGTCTTACCCACTCCCCTTGGCCCTGTAAACAGGTAGGCATGGCTAATATTATTGCTAGCTAAAGCCTTTTTTAGAGTCTCGGTAACATGTTCTTGACCAACAACATCACTCAAAGACCTTGGACGATACGTCCTGTATAGTGCTTGACCCATATACCTAATATTATACGCCAGTGGTGGGTTGTAATCTTTGCCTATGCTTTGTTCAGTTCGCTAAATTAACAAATATTTATTAACTTGGGGAACTGCCAGGGGAAGGATGAATAAGAATGAAAAAAGATTTATATGCGAGAGCGGCACTGCCCCTCACGTCTAACTATTCCTAACATCATTTCCCCTGGGTGCTCTCTGAAGCTACTTGTTGTGACCAAACCTTCGTGCCGAACCTCTATAGACAGCTTTGCGATCGGTTGAGACCGGGTCGCCTACTTCTGCGTTCGTGGATTTTGGGATCTGTGCTAGCCAAAGAAGCGTGCCGTCGAATGACATTACAGCGATTCCGCCGCCATCTATGTCGAAAAGGTGTATACGAAAGTTTGGCTTATGGGGCAGTGCTTGCTCGGCGGGATCCAAGCTGGACCAGCTTTCAAGCACGTTAGCGATGAGCTCTTCTTCTTCGACACGTGGGTCATAGGGCATTGTGCATACTTCGTACGTCCGAGAAACCAAACATGGGTACTGATCTACTTGTTCGACTAGCTCACGCTCCTTTTCTTCAAGAGTCATGTCGCCGATAGGCTTCTTGTACTTAATTTGATCACCTTCGGCGATTTCGACTGCAGTCAACTTACAGCTTGGAGCATGTGGCCTCCAGTAGGTGATGGTTGTGGTTGAGAACAAACACAATTTGATAACCGTGCTTATTCCCAACCACAATTCATAACAGAGAGTATATTAATGTACCTTGGAGATAAATGATAAATTTTCACCTCAACAAAGTAAGCATATTTTAACATAAATGTATTAAGTGGTAAATATTATTAGATCGAAACTATGCCACTACGCCACGTACTAAATTGTTCTTTGCTATATACCTATTTATTAATCGACATCAGTTTTAATACTTATATTTGCAGCAGTTTATAGACTGCCATATAATTAATTACGATTAGGTTCAAATTTGTTCTTTAACAATATTAGGTCAGACATATAGATACAGCAAGACAGCCTCGTTATGTCTGGCCTAAAATCGGCTTGAATACTACAAGAACGGAGAATCTGTAAATAGTGCAGACAAACCTGTAAACCTGTTTACCAAATGAGGCAGCTTGAACAAAGAACTTCTTGAAATGATAGAGCAGCGCTTAGCTGAGACTGACCTTGACGCTAGCGAGCGCCAACGTTTGTTGAATGCTAAGCAACGATTGCTTCAGGGAACGCTAAGAACGGAGTTTGAGATCGTGATAAGTCCTCCTGACGACACCACCGATTCGAAAGGTTCATAATGAAGAGACTGATCGTCGTAACAGTTTTTTTGCTGGCACTCTCCACTGTTTCGGCAGGAGCGCGAACACTGCCTCACTCTGGCACAAAGTTAGTGCCGAAGGACCATGCGGCCGCTGTGATTCCCGACGACAACCTGCCAGGTAATTGGATCGGCAGCGTTAACGTGCCCGAGTGTGGTCCCGGACTCGGAATTACCCTGTTCTCACCCTGCGTGGCGTCGGGATTGCTGGTCAACACCGCGCACGTACCGGCCCCCAACCAGGTCAAGGTCTGTTGGTCTGTCGAGAAGAAAGCCAACGGATGGTACAACTACGGGTGCCTCTGGTACCCGGAAGAACCCCAACTCACCTGGGTTCAGGTGGGCGAAAGCGCACAATTCCAGATGACCTGCAACCTGTGGTATGCGACCTACATGTATGCAAAGGTTGAATATGAAGGTGTCTGGTACAGCAACAGTGAGCGTTCGATTAGAGTCAGAGTGACCTGCTGACCGCCGATCATTCCGTGGAAAACGTGATAATTCTATGGAATAGTTTCAAGCCATAAGAGACCTAATCTTTCACGAATTATCAGCTCCCATAAAGAGTGCCCTTAGGGCTTAAATGATAATTCGTGATCGATCCAGATATAATAAAGTTAACTGTTGTCTCTGGATTAATCTTTTTAGGTCCGTTGACTGCTAAAAAATCTAATTTATGAGTAGCTTTATAAAGCGGCTTCTAGAGCTGCCCATTCGACTGTAGCGTCGTCTTCTGGTACGTTGACACTAACCTGATCACCTGGCTTAGCCTTAAAGTAGGTTACGCTGGCTAGTAGGACACGTAGTTTCCTGCCCTTAACGTCTACAAAGTAGTGGCCGCTTTCGAGGATAAGAGTACCAACTACCTGCTTCCTTGGTATAGGGCCAATTTGCTTATAAAGAAAAGCGCCATCTTCGGCGATGGTTAGCTTAAGAATGTCACCTTGGACTAGTTTAGACTTACTGGCGTAGTTAGCAGGAACAGGATAAGTTTTGCCGTCAGAGCCAACCATGTTTTGACCATCAAATACTCCCTCGATAATCTTACCTAGGGCATCTTCGTGGGCGATTGGACTAATTTTCTCATCATCTCCAACCAGACTGATCAAAAGCTCGGTTGCTGCTGCTAGAGATGTTTCGGCTTCCTGGATTAACGCCTTAAGACGCTTTATCTGTTTTTCTGGTACATCTGCCATAATTTCTGTCTCTCATATTAAGTGTTTATTAGGTACACTTTCCCCCTAAAAATAACACGGAAAGTTCTTTGTGTCAAAATTATACACTGTTCTGTGGAAAAGTCTGTTTAAGCAAAAAGCCGTTTTAATGCTTTTATCTGGCATCGAGACGGCTTTATTACTAACTCCTACTTAAGCAAGTTCAACTGTAGCGCCAGCATCCTCTAGGGATTTCTTAGCTGTTTCAGCATCTTCTTTCTTAGCCTTTTCTAGAACAGGCTTAGGAGCACCGTCTACTATGGCTTTTGCTTCACCAAGACCAAGACCTGTTATGTCTTTAACGGCCTTAATAACAGCTACCTTCTGAGCACCTGCGTCCTTAAGAATAACGTCATATTCTGACTTTTCCTCAGCAGCTGGAGCATCTGTACCTGCGGCTGGACCGGCGGCAACAGCTACTGCTGCAGCGGCTGGCTCAATACCATATTCATCTTTTAGGATATTACCTAATTCGTTCACTTCCAGAACAGTTAGTCCAACTAGTTGTTCTGCCATTTTCTTTAAGTCTGCCATCTAAATTCTCCTTTAAAATAGCGATTAATTGCTTGCTTTAGCGTCTAAACCCGAAAGTATACCTGAAAGACCACCATGCAATCCGCTCATAACACCCCTTACAGGAGAGTTAAGCGTATTGATAAGTCCAGCAATAAGCTGTTCTTTGCCAGGTAGGCTTGCAAGTTCCTTAACGTTTGCAGCGTCAAGGAATTTACCGTCTTCGCTAATAGCGCCGACGAATTCCATGCTCGGATTTTGCTTTGCAAAATTGTTGAGTACTTGGGCTGCAGCTACTTCGTCTTCTCCGTTAAAAGCGTACAAAAGCATGCCTTCAAGAGGGCTTGTTTCTATATCTTTTAACTTGTCTGATTTAAGTAGAGCTTGCTTTACAAGTCGGTTCTTAACAACCTTGACTTTAGTACCGTTGTTTCTGGCTTCGCGTCTTAGCCCTTGAAGAGCTTTAACGTTAATACCCTTGTACTTGGCGATAACTGTCATCTTAGACTGATCTAAAAGATCAGTTACTTCTTTAATGACTGTGTCTTTTTGGCTTTTCGATAATGCCATTCTTTTTCTCCGAATTACTTCGTTTATTATTTCTTTGGCTGTAATAAAAGGTATCGACCGATTAACCTATACATGCCGTTTTTAATAGTTGCCAAACAAAAACGCCTTCGTTTTACCAAAGACGTTAAAACTACTAAAAAATGTAGAATGTTTTAACCTAGGCGACAAATTAAGGCGGTTAGCCGGTCGCTGTCATTGGCAACTTAAACTATATTATAATCTGTTTCGTCAAAACTATCAATACGCGCTAAAAAGCCTAATTCTCTAAGCGTAGATAAGCGTTCTTCTGTTTCGTCAAATTCTAACTGGTCAAGTTCGGACGCTATAGCATCATACCTTTCTAAATAATCAGCATCATGCTTATCGTCCTCTCGTCTGGCCATAAAAGCTACACCAGCTATTATATGTGCTTCGACAACATGAGTTGGATTAACCCTGCTGTTATCCAGCCGGCCATCACTTATGGCATAGCGATACCTACCGCGTTCGTTTTTAGCGACTATGGCCTTACCACCTGCTGCCGTCCATCGCTCTGCTCTAAGTAAGGCATTCTGCCTGTGACTTACTAGTTTTTGTTCAGTCGTTGTAGACATTGTCGGCTCCAACAAGACCTAAGACTTGTGCACGTCCTTCGCGGTGGGCGGCTAAACCACCAATTTTTTTGAAGTACTCTGCCGTCTCAGCCGGAGTAACCTGTTCTCTGGCAGGTGGAACTAGTTTTAGGTCTGGCTGACTGTCATTGTCGTCGCTAGGGTCTTCGAATCGTCTCTCTTCACTCATTTTTGTAACTCCCTTTTAAATTAAAAAATCCCGCTTGTATACCTAGCGGGAGTTCGTTTTCTTAAAGTTTTTACTTATTAATAAACGTAACTATCCCGCTGCTTACGCAGAGAGAATAATCCCCTTATTGATAAGTATGTTTTTAAGCATAGCTCTATGCTTACATATAGCTATGTTGTGTGTCAAGAACCAAAAAACTCAATCTGTTAATCAAATTGACAATATTAAGACAAAATACTATAATAGATTAATATTGATTGATTTGTTTCTCCAATAAGGAATTTAAAAACTTATAATTTTAATAGATAATCATTGGGTCTTTGAAGCCGGCACAAACCGACTGATTCATTTTAGAATCTAGATCCATCCGATTTCAATACTTACATTTGGTTTGGATAAATCATGGACAGCAAATAAGACGCTTAGTTGATTAGATTTCGACTTGTCTATTGGGCGTCTTATTTGTAAACAAGCTTTGATTGTCTTTGTTCACTTCTAGCACTTGAAAGGTATGAATAAAATGATACCTAAATGGCGCATATTCCGTCTTGTTATTTTCATTATTCTGGGAATAGCCATCTTCATCTGGTTGTGGAACTACGACGGTTCTATGTCTAACCATCACCCGAAGCCGGCGAAGCCACAACAGGTTCTTACCCAGACGGATTCCAGCTCAAAGTTTGTTGTCCAATTGACCGCCCTCCCGTCCGCGCATGTCGATGGCCTCTCGATTGCGACTGCAAATGTGATTCGTGAATCTCTGTATGCATCCAGCCCTATCAGGCATGTCTTGCAGTTCCACGCCAAGCGCGGATACTTCGAGAAAAGTACCTATGGCCCAAAAAGCCACACCATGAAATACACGTTTTACGACCCGATTATGATCACGTCAAATTATGTTGCTCCGGCAACTGCAGGTTACGACACGATCACCGTCGGTATAGTCGGTACATCGAACACAACTCTGAAGTACAGGTTCAAAATCCATCCTCAATGAACGAAGTAAGTAACCTGAATCGGTAGGGTGCTGGTTTAGCAATTGTTCTTGGGCGACCAGGAATATGCTTGCTAGCACCCGCACCGACTGCTTGAACTTGTTCGAGTATTAATATATTCACATCCTTCAAGCAGTCATTCTTCCCTTCAAACTCAACAATTATCTAGTAAAGTGTTGTGAATAATATTACCTCTGTTATTAGTGCCATAAATTTGACGTAAAGATTACACTTCTCTAATATTTATTATCGTGAAAGCTATTAAGCAAACTGGGCTCAATTCAATGAATGCGCACCGCGTGACATTTATTATTTGCACCTAAGGTTTGGAGTTTTCAATAATTTAATCAGCAACAAGACGAGACATTGAGCTCCAAGCAGACAAGGCGAAGAGCTCTTTTTTTCTGAGGAGAAAAGTGTGGGTATGACCAGCGAAATAGTCGATACTTCCGTAGAAGGATTAGGTGAAACGGGATTTGATAAAGATCTTGAATATCCTTATTGCATTGCTATGAAGTTTGTTAAATTGGGTTATGTCGCTATCGAAGGTCCTATTCTAGAAGATAATTTTAGACTGGCTCAGGCAGCTGCAAGACAGTTAATCGCAAGAACGCCAATTGAGGCAGATGATGTTCATGTGTTTGACGCAGGTAACTTCGCTTCTCCTACTTTTACCGACATGGCTACGGCTAACCTAGCTTCTAGTGATCAATCTGAATCAAAAAAGAAAGTCATAATTATAAAGGATGCCGGTCAGTTATTGCGGCCGACGCATGATGCAGCTAGAGATGACTCTACGTCAACCTTTCTTAGAACTGTTCTTGAGTCTGTTTCTAAACGCGACGCCGGCCTTATAGCTGTGGCTGGGCATAGACTCGTACCAAGTTCAAATATTGCGAGTACTTATAGAGAGTTTAGCGTACTAGCCAACTTATTTGGCTCAGCTGATGCTAGATTTACATTCGATGGAATAAGCGAGGCCGCAAGTCAAAGAGCTATAGATATTCGAAGACAGGACTGCAATGACCTTAAAGAAGAGCTGAAGCTGCACCTCGAGGGACAGCTTATTAACTCAGTTACTACCTGTAATAGCCCAATAGAGTTGAACTTGGCTACGGCCGTACGTGTTAGAACCTAGTTACTTTTTGAATTTATTTAACTTAAATTGAGTATAACGCTCAGCAGCTAATCTAGTTAGTTTAGGGTCTTCGTCTTTATTAATAAACTTCATGGCTTCACCTATCTGAGGGTGAACTTCGGTTAGCTTTTCGTGCATGATTTGAGCTATTTTGCGGTAGCCTGGGTGCCCTTGTGGTGTTGTTCGTAGTTCCTGGAAATGAAAGGCTTCACGGGCGTTGTATGTGATCTTCCAGCGCATTCTATGTCCTAGTAGTGTCGCGTATTGAGCCTCTGTGTCATAACCAGCGGCTTGAAGCGCGCTATAAAGCTTAAGACTAATATCGAAACATTCCTCAAAGCTATCTGTCATACCAGCGTCTTCAACTAAGTCAGGGATCTCGTAGCCAAAACGGGGTGTTAGTTTTTGCCAGTTTAAATCATCAACCATGCGGTGTCTTTGCAGGTCTCTAAATATGCCGTAGTCACACAATACGTCCCAGCTGTAATGGGCCTTTTCAAGGGCTCTACCGGGCTTGTGGCGGCGATTTAGACGCTCGCCCATATAGGAGTTGAAGACTTCCATCTTTTGATCATAAGGCCAGGTATTGACGGCTGACTGGATGTCTTCAAGCGGCATGGAGCTATGTTCGTAAAGCATGTCAGCTACAAGCAGCATTTCATTCTTTGGCCAGAAATCGACCAGTGTTACTGGTTCTGTGGTTGAGGTTGAGTAGTTATCTGGAAGATATTCCTTAGCTAGCTTCTTGACTGCCTTATATGTATTAGCCCGATAAGCTACCATTGCTCCGCCACGTTCAGGGCTATCAGCTCTCTCTAGGTACATTGGCAACACTTTACGGCCTTCTCTAAGTAAGCTTTGACCTGTTACTTGGGCTTCTGGCAGCTCGTCGCTCTGAAGATGCATAATCAGGCTTTCTAAGGCCTGTCCGGAGGCAAATATGCCAACCGTCGATTTGGTTGCTACAGGAAGCACTGTTCTAATAGCGTCACAGGCCTGGGCTCTTGTAGCAGCTCTCCAAGGCCCGTCTCTTTCTTTCTCCGGTGTACCGGAATTCATTTGAACGTACTGTGTTATTTCTCTAACCAACTTTGAATAGAGCTCGAAAATCCTGTTCATAGATTGGATATAGTCTCTTCTAATTTTTCCTTTGAAGTGATCCGGCGTGTAGTACCTGTATCTACCTTCTTTGTCCTTTTGATCAAAGTAAATATACCTGGTTGATTGTTCCAAGTAAGAGGCCAGCCGACCCCATTCTAGTTTCTTTGTTAGAAGATTTGAGGCATTTTCGATAACAATATGCATGCCGCCTAGTTGTTGCACTGAGTCGTCGCCGTAAGCAGTAATCACCCTTTTAAGTAAGTCAGCATCTTTGTCGATTTTGCCAGCAAATTCGTCGAGAATGGTAATGCGCATATCATCACCACGACGGCTGAGGCGTGCCATAGCGGCGGCGATAGTAACTGGACTTAACTTTTCACTAAAGCCGTAAACATTGCCTTCGCTGTCGGTTACAATTTCGCTTAAGAACTTCTGACCCGCCTGCGTAACGATAAAGTTACCGTTTTTATCCTTCTCAACAAACTCTTCTTCAATTATTTCGGTTTCTTCGACTTTTAATTGTGCGGGAACATCTTTCTCTTCTATGACCTGCTTGATCGATACCGGGGGTTCAACCGGAGCTGGTTTAGTTTTCTCTCTTACGGATAGCTCTCCCGAAACGTGTTTCCAGATAGCGTTAGCTACGTCATCAACGCCTTCAGTCGCGAAAACTACTGGCAGGTTACGTTGTTTGGCTTCCCAAAGATAACCGGACCTAACTCTTTCTAGAAATGCGTCATCCAGGTTATCAAAACGTTCGCCGCTCAAGCGTTTGCCCAGTCTTTCTCTTAAGATATTAACTGGAGCGTCTAGGACAACGCATAAATCTGGCTGCATATCGCCTACGGCAAAGTTAATAATGGTGTTGATCATATTGTAGTCAGGCACATCGCCACGGCCGTAGTACTGAATTGCCAGTGTCGTTAAGTAATTGCGATCAACTAGACACGATACGCTGTGCTCAACGCTGTTTCTAATAACTTCAAGACTTTGAGCTCTGGCAGCGTTATATAACAAGACTTCTGTTCTTGTATTCATTGGATAGTGCGGGTCTTGGGTAAGATTACGAATTGCTCTGGCAGTTAAGTCGCTTTGACTGTCAGGTTCACGCATGACTCTTACAGGTAGTCCCGCGGCTTGCATGCGCCTGGCTAGTTCTTCAATTTGAGTTGTTTTGCCCACGCCCTCAGGACCTTCGACAACTATGTACTTACCTTTATTCATAAGACATGCCTTCTATCTTCCTGGGCATTTCGCGTTTGTCCCTATATGACTTAGGTAGCATCATATCGGGTGACCATGTTTGAATAATTGTTTCCATATCGCTGCCCTGCTGGTATTTACCACTAAAGCCGTCGTCGCGTCCTTTTCCGTAAGTGCCTTCGACTTCCCCAGTCTCTAGGAACACGGCCTGAGCTATTCTTTCTCCTACCGGCAATAAAACGGTCTCACGGTCATTCAGGTTATATATTTCAAGAGTTAAACGATTAATGTAGCCTGGATCAACCCAGCCGGCGTCAAAGCAGACAGCAACGCCATTCCTACCCCAGCTTGAGCGGGATTTTAGTTCATAAGCCCCCGGGGGCACGATTCCAAAAAATTCGTGTGTGTGGGCGAGGATTCTTTCACCTGGTTTTAGACTTATTACCGGGTGATCTAGTGGAATGTTGTTAAGTGGCTCAAAGCCATTAAGCTTGCACCACTGCGAGTGCGGCATTGCTTTATACGGGCCGTCAAAGTAACGCTCAACGTCTTCTTTATCAAAAGGATTATAAATAGTCCGCTCGTTCATTCTCTCGATGCGGTAATAGTAATAACCTAGCGTTACATCTAGGCTGGCATGCGATATATGCTTTGGGTCAAACGGATGACATAGAATGTGGCCGCTTTCAATCGCTTCTCTTATTTGTTTATTGCTGTAAGCCATAACCCTCTCTTTAAGCTCTCGCCCACCGAGCATCCTTACAATACATTTTAGTTTAGAAGGCAAATAAAACAAGTACAATAATAATGTGATTTTTACGCAAAAACATGTTGCTAGCCTAATAAAGCGATAAAGCTATGAATACTAAAGTTTAGTACAATAGAAAGTATCGATGAGAAAATCTAGAATCCTGGCTAACGTATTTAAAGATGATCGTAAGTCAAAAGTCTTAGCTATAAGCATATTAGTAGGAGCTTACGGAGCGTATATTGTCGCTTCTGTACTTATAGAAACCGTCCGTAGGCATCATCACACGCACCTAATCAGTAACTTTTCCATTTATCTTTCGTTGCTTATCGGGCTGAGCATCATCTACTTAAGCACTCTACTAAAAAGGCGCAAGCAAACGGCTTGGCTGGTTAGTTTAGTTGCTTACGCGGTTTATCTTGTATTTGGTCTGACTCAAATACTGTCTCATATTGGTGATCGTGGTTTTAGACACTTCTTTGTAATGGTCCTAATCAGGTCGATCATTTTACCGATACTTCTGCTGATACTGCTTTATGAAATGAGAGGTGAATTTATTGTAAAAAGTGACATTAGAGGCTTTAGATCGGCTGTTAAGTTTGTCGTGATCATCCTTATCGTTGCCCTTATTTATGGTGTGGTTGGTTTCCAGTTGCTTGATGACTCGGATTTTCACCAGGAAATCGGTGTCATGACCGGTCTTCATTACACAGTTGACCAGTTTAACCTGACCACACCGCATCCTCTGCATCCATATACCAGAAGAGCTCATCTGTTTCTTGATTCATTGTCGTTTGTCAGCACTATAAGTGTTGCTTACGCTTTACTATCGTTCTTCCAGCCGCTTAAGTCCCGCTTTGGTGACCAGTCTAATAACAGAGAAAAAGTTAAAGACTTGCTTGAAAAGTATGGCGGATCAAGCGAAGAGTTTTTCAAGCTCTGGCCTCATGATAAACAATACTTTTTTGATGATAGCGGCAGAAGCGCGCTGGCCTTCCATGTTTATAGGGGCGTTGCCTTGTGTTTAAGCGATCCCGTTGGCGATGAAGCACGTTTTAAGGCGCTTATGGCCGGCTTCTTAAACCTTTGCTTTAATAACGACTGGCTGCCAGCCTTGATTCACGTTGGCGATGGGCAAGTAGCACTTTATGAGAGAAGCGGCTTTACTATGCAGAAACTGGGCCAGGAAGCAATTGTCGATATTGACCATTTTATTAATGAGCTAAAAGGCAGTAAGTATTTTCGGCAGATACTTAATAAGTTCAACAATCAAGGCTATACCTTTGAACTATTAAAAGCTCCGCACCACAAGGCAGTCTTAGGAAGAGTAAAAGATATTTCCGATGAATGGCTTAGTAAAGGTTCAAGAAGCGAACGTGGTTATGCCATGGGCTATTACACGGACGAATATATGCAGCAGTGCAGTTTAGCTGTAGCTCGTGATGCTGCCGGTACAATTCAAGCCTATACTAACGTGATTCCAGCTGATTTTGATAAAGAAGAAGCTACGTATGATCTGCTTAGGCAGGGTGACGGGGCGCTCAGTAATATTAATGACTTCATTCTGATTAATCTGATTGATGCCCTGAAAGAAGAAGGTTTTTCTAGGCTTAATATGGGTCTATGCCCACTAGCTGGCCTGGAAGATGATGACAACGAAAAGCAAACTATCCTGGATAACGTATTAAAGTTTGCTTACGCTAACGGAGATAAGTTCTTCTCCTTTAGCGGATTGTACCGCTTTAAATCGAAGTATGAACCTAAGTGGCAGGACAAGTACGTCTGTTATAAGGGTGGCCTGCCAGGCTTTACAAAAACAGTTACAGCGCTTACGCGTTGCATGACCAAAGTAGTTAAACTTTAAGTTTCTGTTCAATTGCTTTATCTATTAGGGCCATAGTTTGGTCATGGATTACTTCAATGCTTTGATTAGCATCAATCGTATCCGCTTCGTACTTGTCCGCGCCCTTAAGAAGAATGTCTAAGGCTCCCTGAAAGTAGCCGATAGGCTTGCTTTCATAGTAGTCAGTTTTAGCTGATTGATTCCTGGCCCGGGCTCGGTCTAAAGCCGCTTCAATGCCCATATTATATAAGATTACTTGTTCTGGCTTAAACATACCTATGCCGGCATCGGCAAAGTGCCAGCCAGTTTGTTCATCTAATTTGTCTCCATAAGTCTGATAAGCCGCCAGGGACATGGGACCGCGATCTAAAAGAATAATAGAGCCTCTGCTTCTCTGTTCATCTATTGCTTCAGCCAAAGCTTCTTGAATAGCCACGGACAGATACAAATTAACGGCGGGTGGCCTCTCGATCGGGCTAAGCATGATCTGTCTAACTTCCTCACCAATAGGCGAACCGCCCAAGTTTCTTGAAGGATGGACGTTATAGCCACGTTCTTCTAGAGCTGCCTGAGCGAGTTTGAGTTGCGTGGTTTTACCAACCCCATCAAGCCCTTCAAATATAGCAACTAGGCCACCAGGTATGGCTTTATTAATCTCGCTCATACTTTTAAGAATAAAGCATTTAAAGCTAAATTTCTTTTAAAAACTTGATTCTAGTTGGCTTCGCTGACACTGACACGGATAGATGGACCCATACTGGTTGTCAGGTGGATAGCTTTTACGTAAGTTCCTTTAAGGCTGGCTGGCTTGTTGCTCTTAAGGCTGGTTATGACAACGTCAACGTTCTTTCTTAGATCAGTCTCAGAAAAGCTAACCTTACCAATACCTAAGTGAACTATGCCGGTTGAGTCAACGCGATATTCAATACGTCCAGCTTTAGCTTCGGCCACAGCCTTAGCGACATCATTGGTTACTGTACCGCTCTTAGGGTTAGGCATTAAGCCTCTAGGGCCTAGGACACGAGCATACTTGCCTAGTTTTGCCATTAGGTTTGGAGTAGCTATTAGAACGTCAAAGTTAAGCTGACCTTTTTCAAGTTGAGCTAAAAACTCTTCATTACCAGCTATTTCTGCACCTGCTTGTTTGGCAGCGTCAGCGTTATCGGTAAATACAGCGATCTTAACAGATCGGCCGGTACCGCTTGGCAAAACAAGATTGTCTCTAACGTTTTGATCAGCGTGCCTTGGGTCTACGCCTAAGTTAATATGAAGTTCAACAGTAGCATCAAACTTAACTGTTGAAGTAGTTTTAGCAAGCTTAATGGCTTCGTCAAAAGAGTAATCTTTTTCTTGATCTATATTCTCGGCAGCTTTTCGAAAGCTTTTGCTCTTTCGCTCCAGTTTTGAGGTGGTTTTGACTGGCTTAGCAGGTTTGTCTGATTCTTCAGTAGCACTTTGCTTGCGCTCTTCTTTAGCCTGCTTTTGCTCGACTTCTTTTAGTGACTTAGCACTACGCTTACCAGCCTTAGCTGTAGTTATCTCAGCTTTATCAGTCTCTTCTGTCTTTTCTTCAGCCGTTTCTATGGCTTCGACTGCAGCTTGTTCTACTTTAACTTCCGCATCTTTAACGGCTTCGTCTTTTTTGGCTTTAGTCTTAGTGGTTTTCTTGGCTTGTGCCATGGTTTTCTCCTTTCGTGGTCAAGCAGCTTTTATCAAAAAAGCCTCCCTCAAAAAATTTAAATTATTCTTATTCTACTTCTACACCCATGCTGCGAGCTGTACCAGCAACCATTTTCTTAACGGCTTCAACATCTTCTGTATTCATGTCTTTGGCTTTAGCCTCAGCAATTTCGGTTAGTGCTTGGTCGTTTAGCTTCTTAGAGATCTTTTCACTGTTAGGACGGCCTGATCCTTTTTGGATACCAAGCTTAGCCCTAATTAGGTCGTCAGTTGGCACACCGACTACTCTAAATTCCATTGACCTATCATCATAAACAGTAATGTGCGCAGTAACTTGCGCGCCCTGAAGTTCTTTAGTAGCTTCGTTAAAAGGATTAATAAAATCCATCATATTAACGCCGTATTGTCCTAAGACACTACCTACTGGAGGAGCTGCACTAGCCTGACCGGCGCGCAGTTTCATCTTTAAATTAGCTCTTACTTTTTTTGCCATAGTATTTTTTCGAAGCAATTACCTTAAATTAAGGCTTGCCTCTCCTTCCCTTTCTTAAATTAATTGAAGCGTTTAAGACAGAAGTGCGTAACCTGCCTATTATAACTCTTTATCACGTATTTGTCTAAACGTTCAGGATTTATGATGCGGTTATTTCGTATAATAGCGCACAACACCAGCGCAAGCAGTCAGGGCGAGGAAAGTTACCGCTGCGGATGTAACCTTGTGCTCGCCGATTTCTTCTTTGAAACGAATTAAAAAACGGCCTGGCTTACCGTCAGGTTCGATTGCATCCAGTTTTTCGGTGCTAAAGGGTGTATCCTCGCCGTCAATCTCGATACTGCTAGCTCCCGTGCTGTTCTCAGAGGCTGTGTTTGGCCCCGAGATTGTTCTTAGGAAGTGTTTTGCAAATGCGTCACTTAGGTCTATTACTGGCACCTCGCCTTGGCCAGATGTGTGGCTAAATTCATCATCTAGGAAAGAATGTGGATTCTCGTGAAGATTCATGTTTAAACTCGCTTGACTTGAAGACCGTCGAGTTCAACTGGAGTTTCCCGGCCAAACATATTTACAAGAACTTTAAGCTTGCCTTTAGCAAGATCAATCTCGTTGATGCTGCCGTCAAAGCCTTTAAATGGACCGTCGATTATATTAACGACTTCACCGATAGCAAATTCAATCTTGTGCTTAGGCTGTTCTAGACCCATACGCTTCTGGATCTTTTCTATCTCGTCTTTCTCGATTGGAGTTGGATCTGTACCACTGCCAACGAAACCTGTAACCGACGGGGTGTTACGGACGATATACCAGGCATCTTCGCTCAGTTTCATCTGAACCAAAACGTAGCCCTGGAAAATACGCTTTTCTACAACGCGCCTTTTACCGTTCTTAATTTCAATCATTTTCTCTTTTGGTACCAATACTTCAAAGATCTTATCTTTCATATCAAGACTATCGGCTCTTTGTCTAATACTTTCGGCTACTTTTTCCTCGTAACCGCTGTAGGTATGTATGGCGTACCATCTTTTGGAGGTATCGTATCGCTTATTAGTATTCATATTTATATAATCCCTTAAAAACTCTACTTTAATAAAATGTGTCTAAATACCTTGCTCAGTCCCCAGTCAACCGTTGCTATAACTGTTCCGAAAACTATGGCGAATACTAAAACCGCATAAGTTAAACGGCGGCTTAGTTTCCAGCCCGGCCAAGTTACTAGTTTCAGTTCTTTCCAGCTATTCCTGAAATAGACAGGAAATAGTATCTTGCCTAAGATTCTACCCGGGCGCTTGAGAACCTTAACGCCTGGAAGATTAATAAATTGATTGAGTGCTTTGCCGATTGGGCCAAAGACTACTGAAGAATACTTCTTGCGTCCGTCGTTAATAGCAATTATTCTTTTAGGCTTTTCGGTGTTAGCCTTAACGGCTCTTTCTCGAAAGGTCTCGGGATTCTTAACCCGTCTCTTAGTTGGCTGATTGTCTGTTGGCTCTTTTGCCATGTTGTTTTTACACTCCACCTATTTGATAGGCAAATTAAAAAGCCTACTACATTGGTAGGCCTATAGTGTCAAGCATATCAGGGAGAGTATAAGCGGTCAAGTCAGAGTTAGCTTATGTGCATTATAATGTGAGTTTGAGAAGTAGGTAGGTTTGAATGGTAGGAGAAAAGGGAGGGCGCAGCGAGCGTAAATTAACTAAACAAGCCTAATCACGCTCGCAGTATGCGCCTCTTAGTCCTTTTGTATTGAATCTCCTGCCGACCCAGCTTTTTGGGTTGTTTGAGCCTGGCTAAGCCTTATTGTTCAAACAACTTGGGTTGCAACTTGCCGGCGAGCTCGCTTGGGGTTTAAGACCCGCAGCATCGCTGTAGAACCCCATGATCGTATGTGCACCAGAAAAGGAAGGCACCATCTTCAGCATGCAGCCGCTGCCTTTCTCTTCAAACGTGAATTGGGGCGCGCTGATATTTAGCTCTCCTTTAGCGATGTCGATTACGACTGTGTAGTCGTGGACCTTGATTTCGATGACGTCGGTCGGTTTGATCTTGAATTGCCTATTCGGCATGTGAATCACCATCTTTCCCAGGCATAACCATGAATAGAGACTGTGTTTACACTGCAAATTAACTACCTACTTCTCAATGTGCGTTTACGATATGTACTAAGCCCCAGTTGTCCAGACACTTATGCATAAGCTAATCTTTCCTTCCACTCGCTATTAAAAAACTCAACTGGTGGTAAGTTATTGCAACTAGAATGACGTCTAATAAGGTTGTATTCGTC